>WNFR01008165.1_pt1 | contig 10593 bp, 11 predicted proteins | sample 5400221 | NCBI WGS metagenome assembly WNFR01 (sample SAMN13153357, study PRJNA577476) | soil metagenome | isolation source: 40 cm soil under Madrone tree | place: USA:California | collected 2016-06-14 | reverse complement strand
TTCGCCGAAAAGTCGCGCTTGTTTCCGAGCACGACGTTTGTGATCGGCGCGGATACAGCGGAGCGGCTGGTTGCGCCGAAATATTATGGCGATGACGAGCTCCGAATGCATGTGGCGCTCGAGGAAATCGCCAATTCCGGGAGCAGCTTTCTGGTGGCCGTGCGCATCGACGCGGTGGGGCGGGTACGCGCGCTGAACGACGTCCCCGTGCCGCGGCGCTATGCCGATCTCTTCACCGAAATCCCCGAGCACCGTTTCCGCGTTGACACCTCATCATCCGAGATTCGCGCACGGAGACGTGTAGTTGGCAATCCATAGCGAGCCCCACAGATAATCTGCGTCTTCGCTACGGCAGGTGCACCGCCGAAACGGCCGGGCGCGGCATCGCCGGATTGGCAGCCCGGCGCGACCGCTTCCTCGTCGATCTACTGGCGCTGAGGGCAGGACAGAAATTAGCTAGCTGCAGCTGATCTGTAACTTAGATGGCGGCCTTGCGCCTTGGGGTCCACGATCTGCTTGACGATGGCGAACAGGTCAGAGGTGCTGCGCGCGAGGCGGTCACTTGACCTTTGCAACGGACGCATCGCGGGGAGAAGAGGTCAGCTTTGCCCGAGCCACGCCACATTTATCTGCGAGCGTAAAAGCAGGTAACAGGCCGGGAACGACCACGAGCTCCGACGTCTCTGAAGTCGCGCGAGGGGCTTGTCCGTGCGGTGGCGGTGAAATCATAGTCTATCTTGAAACCCCCGATCACGGATGGTCGTCAAGACAGTGGCAGCGGCGGTGGGGTGAAATTACGTGTGGCACCTGCGCGACCGAATTCGTTGTTCAAATAAGCGGTCGTGTAAGGCTCGTTCGTCGTAGTGATTTAGAGGCACAACGTCGAAAGGTACAAGAGTGGACGACGCAATCTGACCTCGTTCTTCAATCCGAAGGTGCGATAACTCTGTTTCAGAGACTTGTTGCACGCCTAAAAGCTGAGCGGAGTGTCGCGGCGGTGTGGCGATGCTTATCACACTATGGAATGACACAATATTCTGAAAGCGCCTTCAGGAAACATTGGAAAGATGCCGAAGACTGGGTGAAGGAAAACAAGGGCATTTGGTTGTTGGAACGCATATTGGCCCATATGAAAGAGCCAGATGTGACCTTGCTAGCCGAAGTTAAGCGGTTGGATCATCTTGGCAGCGAGAAAAACGCGCCGGTCCCAGCTATCGCTTGGCGCTTGTCCCCCGGTCAGCCGACAAGCGCCGCATAAGGCCGATTATGGAAGGGACGGGAATAAATGAGTGACGATGAAGCGGATCGACCGCGCGGCTACGCGTGTGCGGTTGGTTAAGCAGTTCTGGCCCTGAACAGTGTGGAATCGGCAGTATTCTACTTGCTGGAAATCTTAGGTGCCGCGCAGGGGATGGAAGGGGTTTAAACCAAAGACAAAATAATTCGGCTGAAAACGGCGGCGCAACAACACCATAACCCCACGATCCGTGCGAGGCTGGAAAAAATCGCATCCGAAACTGATCGGCTCGCGGATGAGCGCCACAACTTTGCTCACGGTCTTCTATGGATCGACGGGTTCACTGGCGAGCATAAACGAACATACATTCAGCTCCGACGAGACAAGAAGGTCGTTGTCGTCAACGTCATAGATGACGCGAGGCAGCCGGAGGAAATCGCACACGTTACTTTTGATCTGATCAACCTTGCCCTTGACGTAAGGGACCGCGCGATGGAGCGAGGAGGATTGACGCGTTGGGAAGAAGAAGGGCCGACTACAAGCGACTAAATTTCACTCAACATGTTGTGTCTCGGCCTCGTGCAACAAAACACTGCGGCCGTCGCATAATACCGTTATGGCAAATTTTTTGAAGTGTTCGTTAATTCCTCATGTTAACCCTTAAGTCTTTTAGCCTCCCTCATAATATTCGTCTTGTTCTGACACACAGCATCTTGCCACGGGGTCGCACCCTGTTCGATGTCGTCACGCACGCCGGTGTGGCGGACGTTGTGGCCCCGACATCAAGGCCCGGGCGGCCTAGGAACGTTTCGGCGTGATTGGCATCGTCGCGATGCTGGTCCACGCGACCGGCGCGCCAGCCTTCTCGGCCGCTTGTTCGGGCCGTACCGCGGGGTCCCAATGCACGCCGAGAAATCTCCGACCAGTCACCTTCCCGGCTGCATCTGAGAGGAGCCATAGGAGCGGCGGCACCATAACCTCCGGCTGGATCAGCTTGTCGCGATCGAAGCCCGCTTCGTCGGAGATCATCGGAGTGTCGGTGACCCCACCGGGGACGAGGACGTTGACGGTGACCCCGGTGCCGTCGAGGTCCTTCGCCATGATCGCGCTGAGCGCCTCGAGCGCGGCCTTAGAGGGCCCGTAGGTCGGTGATCCGGCATTCAGCATCGTGCCGAGGCTAGTCGTGACATTGACGATCCGACCCCAGCCCTGGCGCATCATTTCGGGAACCACGGCGTTCGCGAGCGCCAACGGTGCCGTCGTGTGGACCGCGACGAAGCGGCGCCATTGATCGGTCGTGATCTCCCAAAACTTGAGCGGGCGTTGCCAGCTATCCGGCCGGATAGCGCCCGGGCCGATCCCGGCGTTGTTGAGGAGGATATCGATGCGGCCAAACCGGGCGCGCGTGGCTTTGGTAATCTCATCGGCCGCGGTGTCGTTGGTCAGGTCGGCCTGAATGGTGAGCAGTTCCGGCGCTTTGCCGTGCTCACGCGCAGTTGCTGCAAGGGCCTCTAACGGCTCCCGGTCGCGATCGACGCCAGCGACCCGGATGCCTGCCGCCAACAGGCCACTCGTCATCGCCCTGCCGATGCCACCCGCTGCACCAGTCACGATTGCAACTCGTTGGATTTCGCTCATGGCGTGGTTCCTCCCGCGTTGCCTGCCGGCATCCTACTTCAGATTTTGAAGAGAAGGCCCCGGAGATAGCGTCTCAGGGCGCTCTCTGGGGCTCGGCGCTTGTCGCGCTAGGTGCGGCTGAACGGCAGGTCAGTGAGGAGACCCGACCGAAAGCATTAGGCCCGTTCACCGCTCCAGCCTGCGGCGCGCAATGGCTGTTCGGGATAATCAGCCGTGGCGCCGTGACCGGCCGCGGTGACGTGCCGACGCGCAGCTCACCAATGATACTCCGGAGCATGTAGGCCTCGTTTGGAACCAAGGCTGTTTCGGGTGACGGCAAATCGCCTCTCGCTGCTGGTGCGGGGTGAGTTTCGGTATCCTCGCGCTTGGGGTGTTCTCGGCCTTCGGCTATGGCCGCCAATCGGGGGCGCGCTCGAACTCGGCCACAAGCAGTCGTCTGTGTGCCGCACATCCGGGGCACGGGAGGATGAGTGGAGGACAACGGCGAACCCTCGGGGTTCATCCTCAAGACCTCGGCGCAGCAACTTTCCCGGAACCGCGCCAGGTTTGCTACTTGCTGATTGCGCACATCGAGTGGCCACCGCATTTACGAAGCTGCGTTCACTTCGAAATCTGCCCGAGCGCTTTCCCCTTCCTCGCTCGCAGCGGTTCCAGCAGCTAGATCTCCAAGCGACACGATCCCAACGAGGCGTTTTTCTTGGTTCACCACGGGCAGGCGCCGAACCCACCATTCGCCCATCTTCTGTGATACGTCGGCGACATTTTCGTCTCCGAAACAATAGAGCACGTCAGGAGACATCGCTTGGCGCACCGTGGTTTTCTCCGGATCCCGGCCTTCGGCAACGGCCCGGATGGTGATGTCGCGGTCGGTGATCACACCGATCAGGAGGTCGTTTTCGCCAACAGGCAGTGCCCCGGAATCGAGATCCGCCATCAACTGTGCCGCCGTTTTCAGCGTATCGTCGGGGTTGACCACCTCCACGTCTGGGGTCATTACGTCGCTGACCTTCATGCAGCCTCCGATGATCTTCGTTGAAGCGGAGTGCCTCGGGAGTGCCTCGAATGCCGTTCAACGCGATTTTCCAAACGGGGATGCGGCACAACCGTTCCGAGCGAGCTCCGTGGCAAAAAAAGGACCCCCGATGCCAGCGCAGCGGCGCCGCTCAAACGGTCTGGTCGGGAAGGCCGTAACGGCCCGCTGGGGAGCTGATCCGATGTTATCGACGCGGCCGTGCGAAGGCGTGGGTGACGTCTTTAGTCTCCCCGAAGGAGGAAGCCAGCGATGACCGTACCCCGCCTCACGCTGCGGAGCGTCGAGCTCCGACCCGTTTCCATCCCATTAAAGCGTCCGGTCGTCTCCAAAGTCGGCCGGTTCGATCGCTGGCCGCTGATCCTGATCGACCTGCACACCGAGGAGGGCATCGTCGGGCGCAGCTACCTCGAGCCTTATCTCGAGCGCTCGATGCGCTACCTCGTCCCCGCCATTCGCGACCTGGCAGAAGCGCGCAAGGGCCGGCCGATAGCACCACTCGACGATTTCCGAACGGGTCGCGCCGAGCTGAACCTGATCGGGCTCGAGGGCGCGTCGATGATCGCCGTATCGGGGCTCGACATGGCCGCCTGGGATGCGCTGGCTAAAGCCGCGAACTTGCCGCTCGCCGTCTTTCTCGGTGGCTCCCTCGCGCCCGTTCCCGCCTACAACAGCAATGGCCTATGGCTCACGCCGGTTGACGAACTCGGTGAGCAAGCGACAGCACTTCTTGCCGAAGGCGAGTTTCAGGGTTTGAAGCTGCGTCTCGGACGGGAGCGCCTCGCTGATGACATTGCCGCCATCCGAGCGGTGCGCGACGCGGTTGGCGAGGACGTCAAGCTGATGGTCGACTTCAACCAAGGCCTCACCCTCGGCGACGCGTTGCACCGCTGCCACGCGCTCGACGATCAGGGTCTCTATTGGTTGGAAGAGCCGATCGCGTACGACAATCTCGCGGGCTATGCGCAGCTTACGCGCGAGCTCGAGACGCCCGTGCAACTCGGCGAGAACTTCTATGGGCCGCGGGCCCTGCTCCAGGCGATCCGGGCCGGGGCCGGCGACTACGTCATGCCGGATCTGATGCGTATCGGAGGGGTCACCGGTTGGCTTCGTGCAGCCGCGATCGCCGGTGCGGCGGGTGTTGAGGTGTCGACCCACCTGTACCCAGAGCTCGCGGGGCATCTGATGCGCGTGACCGAGACCGCGCATTGGCTCGAATGGCAGGATTGGGCCAATCCAATCCTCGCCGAGCCATTCCGGTTGGAAAACGGACACCTCCTCATCCCGGACCGGCCGGGCAATGGCATCGAGTGGGACGAGGATGCGGTCGAACGCTGTGGACTAGACGTCTGAGAGCTGGAGCCTGTTCATTGGAGATTCGCTGGTTCACCGAGGCAGGGTTCCAGCTCTGGCTGAGAGACACTAACTTATTGTTTATATTAGATAATATGATACGAAATGGCGGATGGGGTGGGATTCGAACCCACGGTACCCTTGCGGGCACGCCGGTTTTCAAGACCGGTGCCTTAAACCACTCGGCCACCCATCCATAATCGCTCGCGGATTCGGGACCGGACGATGATCGAACGTTATCTGTCTAGGCCTCGGGGTCAAGGGATCGCGCACGGAAGCCTGTCGGGGAAGAGCTGACCGGCCCTACATCCCCTTCTCGCCAGAGGTGGCCATGGTGCTGGAAAGCTAAGGGGCGTCAACCGCTTTAGACTTGGCGCGCGGCGAGCCGGCCGACGCCTTCGATCACCTCGTCCCAGTCGTCGACCTCGCGGTTGACCGGCGCGACCATGATGTGCTGGACGCCGATCTCGGCAAATGCCGCGACCCGCTCGCGCAGCTCGCCCTCATCCTCGCCGCTCCAGTGCGTCCGCATCGAGATCGTGAATTCCGGCTCAGGCCGCTCGCTGCGCAGGCGCTTGACGATCGAGGCGGCTTGTTCCGGCGCGAGCTGGCTGCCGTGCCAGCCGTCGCCGATGCGCACCGTGCGTTTGAATGCGGCCTCCGAGCGCGCACCGAACCAGATCGGGATCGGGCGGACCGGCAGGGGTTGCATTGTCATCTCCGTGATTTCGGCGGGGATGTACTTGCTGCGGAAGGTCACCGGATCTTGCGTCCACACCGCGCGCATCATCGCGATGCCCTCGTCCGTACGCCGCCCGCGTTCCTGGAAGGGGGCGCCGAGAGCGGCGAATTCGGCTTCGAGCCAGCCGACGCCGGCGCCGAGGATCAGCCGGCCCTCGGAGAAGTTCTGCAATGTCGCCAGTTCCTTAGCGAGCGGCAGCGGGTGGCGCATCGGCAGTACCAGCACGCTGGTGCCAAGCCGCACCCGTTTTGTCGCGGCCGCGGCCCAGGTCAAGCTCAGCACCGGGTCAAAGAACAACGGCGAGCGCGGGAACGTCGCGCGCGGGACGATGATGTGCTCGCTGACCCAGACATCGTCGAGCCCGAGGTCCTCGGCGCGCATGGCGGCGCGACGGATCTTCTCCGGCGTCGCCTGCTCGCCGGCGTGTGGCAGATGAATCCCGAGTTGCATTGGCCGCTCTCCCGTGCTCGACTTTCCTCAGAATGCATCGGCAAGAGCGGCGACGAAAGGGGGGAACCATGCGGTTCACGGACAAGGTCGCGGTCATCACCGCATTCGCCAACGGCATCGGCCGCGCGACCGCCGAGATCATGGTGCGGGAAGGTGCTATCGTCGTCGGCGTCGACAATCACGCGGGCCGCCTCGAGACGGCGGTCGGGGCATTGCGCGGTGTGGGCGGCCGGGCGCACGGGCGGCTCTGCGATGCCCTCGATCCAGGGCAAGTGGAATCGACGGTCGCCTCGGTCGAGAGGGAATTCGGCGCCGTCGATATCCTGGTCAACGCCGTGGGCGGCAGCACGATCATCGCGAACTCGAGCGCCAATGTCGACGAGCTCACCTTTGACGAATGGCAGCGGCTGATCGCCTTCAATCTCCACGGAACATTCCTGTTCACCCACGCAGTCGTGCCGATCATGAGGCGGCAGCGCCGCGGCAAGATCGTCAATCTGGCTTCGATCGCCGGCCGCGGCTTGAGCGCGTCGAGCAGCAGCGCCTATGCCGCCGCCAAGGGCGGGATCATCGCGTTCACCCGCAAGCTGGCATTCGAGCTTGGGCCATTCGGCGTCACGATCAATGCGATCGCACCGAGCCTCACTTTGACCGAACGCATCCGCCCCCATTGGGACAGGCGGACACAAGAGGCGCAAGATGCGGAAATCGCGCGCACACCGCTGCGCCGCGTCGCAGAAGCCGCGGACCAGGCGAGAGTCATCTGTTTTCTCGCATCGAGTGACGCCGATTTTGTGACCGGCGTCACCATCGACGTAACGGGAGGAAATTGAGAGCTCAGCATTCTCCCTCTCCCCCGCAAGCGGGCGGAGAGGGGCTCGGGTCCGACGCTGGCCGAAGCAAAAAGGATATCAACAACATGACGACCTTTGTTCTGCTCCATGGTTCCTATCAAGGCGGCTGGATCTGGCAACGTGTGGCAAACCGCCTGCGTGCTGCCGGGCACACGGCCTACACCCCGTCATTGGACGGCTGTGCCGAACGCAAGCATTCGCTCCGCCCCGGCATCACCACCGAGACGCACGCGGCCGAAATCGCCGACCTCTTGTTCTATGAAGACTTACGCGATGTCGTCATGGTCGGCACGAGCTCCGGCGGCATGGTGCTGTGCCGCGCCGCTGAAGCGGCACGCGACAGGACCTCCCGATTGGTCTTTGTGGATGCGCTGGCGCTGTTGGACGGAGAGCGGATCCGCGACATTGTGAGACGCTCCACGGCGATGCCGAGCGGACTCGCCGCCGGGCCGACGCGTGAGGATGCGGAAACCCGTCTATTCGCCGATCTCGACTCGCCGACGCGCGCCTGGGCTCTCGACCGCTACACCTTGCATCCGATCGGGATTTACGAGAACCCGGTGAAGCTCGAAAGTTTCTGGACGCAGCAATGGCCGGCAACAGTGATCTGGTGCCGCCGCGCCGTCAATCCGGGCGAGGCGCACCAGCGCCGCACCGCCGACAAGCTCAACGCCAAACGGCTCGAGCTCGACACCGGCCACTATCCGATGCTCAGCATGCCGGACGAGCTGACGGCACTCCTGACGGCCGGCGCATAGACCAATCGGCGGCGCCCGGCTCGCAGGGCGGCAGTGGGCCGTCACCCTTGCGGCGGCGCCAAGTGGCCAGCTCATCCCAGCTCTCGGCTTCCATGAACTGCGCCCACCGCCGGTAGAGATTTCGCATCGGCTCTTCGCTCGACTGCGCCTGGGTGATGTCGATCACCTTTCCCGAGACGCGCAACCCGTCCCACTCGTAATCCTCGACCGCGCCGCCGATCCCCTGCTCGTAGCAATACGGGTAACGGCGCGATCGTGCCGCGGCTCGCCGCATGGGCGTAGTTCCAGTTCTCCATGTCGTCCTGCTCGGTCAACCCGGCCGGGCCCGAATAGCGGATGCAGTAGTCGCGCAGGAATTGCTTGACCTTGGCCGGAGCGTCCTTGTCGACGAAGAATCAGTGCCAGACTTCGGTCAGATGCGGCCCGCGCTGATGCCAGACGGCGATCGTGCGGGGTTGGTGCGGCAACAGCGCCGTGTTGGGAAAGATCTCCCCGGGCGCGCGATCAGCCTTCCACCGCCATTGCCGCGCCGGCGGCGGCTTCCCTCCTCGCAATTCCGGAAGTATTCGGCCACTTCAGGCGAATTCTGATAAGCGGGCGGTGTCGGCTGATCCTTCGGCAACACGTAGACAATTATCTGGTGGCCACGCTCGGGAATGCAGACAAGCAGTCGCCGACTGATCATCCGCTCCGGCATGTCGTCCCGCTCTGGCCGTTTGGCCGGATCCCTGCCAGATCGCCCGAGCGGCGGCTGATATTGTGGTAGGTGTCGCCGCTGAAGTTTTCCGCCGGGAATTTTCAGTTGCATGGGATCAACCACTTCTGGACCCCACACTGCACCTCGGCCTGACCTTCGCGGCCATCCCAGCCGTCGAGCATCGGATCGAGATAGGGCGGGAACTCACCGAGATACTCGAGGAATGGAGGAGCGATCGGGTCCCAGGTCGCCCCACAGCGAGCCCTTGTAACTGCAGAGCTGAGCGATCTGTCGAGCTTCGAATGATAGGCGTCGCGGAAGTAAGGGACTCCGACCAGCTTCCCGTCGGTGCCATAGCTCCAGCCGTGATACGGGCAGGTGAAGTCGGTCGTACTGCCCTCGTCATAGCGGCACACCTTCATGCCTCGGTGCCGGCACGAAATGAGGAAGACCCGGATTTTTTCCGCCCGGTCGCGGCAAAGGATAACCGGCTCCTCGGCCGTCACCGAAACGAAAGAAATCGCCGAGGTTCGGGATCTGGCTTTCATGCCCGACAAACAGCCGGGATCGGGCAAAGACCAGTTCCAGCTCCTCCCGGTAGATCTCGTCATTGACAAAGATCTCGCGGCTGATCTGCCCTGCCGCCGGATCGACGAGTTCCTGGCGATACCCCAATCTTTGTGGGGTCGCCATCAGCGTCCTGTCCCGGACGAGCCCCGTCGGGGATCTTCCGTTTGGTAACCGGCCATGTCCCCGACGGCCCCGCGGAGTTCCGTGCCGGCCATTGCTTCGAGGATCCGCGCGGCTACCGGAAAGCCTTCCTGCCCCCAGCCCTTCGCCTGGGCGCGGCTCAGCACGTCGTGTGCGAGAAGCCCGAGATGCGCCGGCGCCCCGACTTCGCGTGCCAGATCGCAGGCGAGATGCAGGTCTTTGGCAACGATATCGAGGGTCCCTCCGGCGGTGAAGGCGCCGCTCAGCACCGACCGCGGGATGTTGTCGAAGGTCCGGCTGGCCCCGGCGCTGAGCGGCACGATCCGCGCCAGGACAGCAAGATCGATCCCCGCCTTGGCGCCGATCAGCATTCCCTCGAGCGCCGCGATGAAATTGGTATAGCCGAGGTATTGGGTGACCAGCTTGGCGATGCAGCCGGCGCCGGCCTCGCCGACATAAAAGATGCGGCCTGCTATCGCGGCGAGCAACGGTCGGTATCTGGCGAAGACCGCTTCGTCGCCGCCGACCATCACCGTCATCGTCGGCGGACGCCCGCTGACGGGCGCATCGAGCATGTCGACATCTCGCGTCCGGCAAGCCTCAGCGACCCGACGCGCCACCGCCGGCGCATTCGTGGTCGTGTCTATCAAGGCGCCATCCGCTCGCAATCCGGCCAGTATACCGGTCGACGGATCGAGCGCCGCGAGCTCAACCTCGCTGGGGCCGGGCAGCGATGTGAGGACCACCTCGCTCAGCCGCGCCACCGCGCAGGGGCTGTCCACCGCGCGCGCGCCCCGCGAGCAGAGCGCTGCTGTCGCTTCGGGTCGAACATCGTAGACGGTCAGTTGGTGGCCGGCCTCGATCAGACAGCCTGCCATCGCCGCACCCATCGTACCCGTGCCGACATAGCCCAGCTGCATCTGCCGATCCCTCCATAGCTTTATAGATGCTAGCGCTTCGTCCCAATCGAGACAATTGGCGGCTCGATTTGACGCTGGGAGGCGTCCTTTACCCCCATCTCGAAAGGCAAGGGCTCCTGGAGCCCGGAGCGGCTGTGCTCCGCTCGAGGGATCAGACGTCGGATAAATCTGGTGGCTGCCGGGTCGCGCTTTCGGTGCCATCA
>WNFR01024037.1_pt1 | contig 10594 bp, 13 predicted proteins | sample 5400221 | NCBI WGS metagenome assembly WNFR01 (sample SAMN13153357, study PRJNA577476) | soil metagenome | isolation source: 40 cm soil under Madrone tree | place: USA:California | collected 2016-06-14 | reverse complement strand
AAGCCAGCGCGTCGCCGAGGCGCTCGCCGACGGCAAGCGCGCGGCGCAGGCGGCCATCGCTGCATTGCGTTAGGTTAACCGAGGAGGACATTGTGCTGATCGTCAACCCCACTTTCGGAATCGCCCCGGCGGCGGCCAAGGCCGTGCCGCTGATGCCCATCGACTGGACCAAGGACGCCATCGCGCTCTTTTCCAATTCCAAGCCTAATGCCCGCGAATTGCTCGAAGGCGTCATGGCCAAGCTCGGCGGCTCGCGCCCGGTCAACAATATTGGCTTCGTCGCCAAGAACAGCGCCAGCCAGCCAGCTCCAGCCGACCTGATCGACAGTGTGGTCAAGAACTATCGCGGGGCGCTGCTTGCCATAGCGGATTGAGGAAGCTGTTCATCGTGGAGTTTCCACGACAGCCTCGAACTTGAGAAGCGCGGCATCACCGCCTACGTGATCGCCACCGAGACTTTCCGCCCGCTCGTCCTGGCCCAGGCCAAGGCGCGCAAGGTCAACGCTCGCTTGATCGTCGTGAAGCATCCGATCGGCGGCTTGAACGCCGGGGAACTCGCCGAGCGCATCGAAACTGCCGCCAAGGGATTGATCGAGGCCACGTCGAAATGAAGGACATCGCCGAGCAAGAAGTGATCGACATCGGAAATCTCGATGTCGAGGCGTTCAACGATTATGCAACGGAGCAGGGTTGGAGCGACGGCATGCCGCTCTACGTTCCGACCGAGGACAAGGTGGCCAAATTCGTCGAGCGCGTGCGCGGCGACAACCGCCCCTTCCCTCCCGTTCCGCCGCGCCAGATTGTGCCGACCCTGCAAAGCCTCGCTGCCAACGCCGTGATGGCGGGCTGCAAACCGGAATACTTCCCCGTGGTCACCGCGGCGCTGCGCGGCGTGCTCGACCCCGCATACAATCTGCACGGCACGCTGGCGACCACCCATCCCTGCGCGCCGATGGTCATGGTGAGCGGCCCGCTCCGCCATGAGCTCAACATCAACTGCGGCTCCAACTGCTTCGGCCAGGGCTGGCAGGCGAACGCCACGATCGGCCGCGCGCTCGGCCTGATGCTGCTGAACGTCGCCGGCGCCAAGCCCGGCGAGATGGATCGTTCGACCCAGGGAAATCCCGCGAAGTTCACCTTCTGCTTCGGCGAGAACGAGGAAGAGAATCCGTGGACGCCCTATCACGTCCAGCGCGGCTTCGCGCCGACCGATAACGTGGTGACGGTGATGTCCGGCGAAGGTCCGCACAATCTCAACGACCACGGCAGCACCACGGGTAATGGCCTGCTGACGACGTTCGCCGGCGGCATGGCAACACCCGGCGCCAACACGATCTATGGCAAGGGACCGCTGTTCATCGTCATCGGCCCCGAGCATGCCGCAACGCTGAAGCGCGACGGCTACACTCTCGAGAGCATCCGGGAGGAGCTGTTCACACGCTCGCGGGTGCACGTCTCCCGGATTTCGGAGGAAAACCAGGAGACCTATATCAGCACGGGCCATAAGCCCGACGGCGACTGGTTCACGATAGCGCCGTCGCCGCAGGACATCCACATCACGGTGGCCGGCGGGCCGGGCAAACATTCGGCCTTCGTTCCCTCCTTCGGTGGCACGACCGTCGCCTGTGTGCGCATCGCTCCATGAGCGAGTGGTGCGGCTGGCCGGTGGTCGCAGAGACGGCCGGCTGGGAGGCCGTGCAGGAGATCCTGATCGAAGTGGAGCTGTCGGACGGCCTTCCGCTCGTGCCGCCGACGCGAAGGCGACTCGACTCCATGATCTCTGGCGTCGCTTCGCACGCTGACTCGGTGGGCGCCATGCCGCCGCTGTTCGGCGAGCTCACGCCCGAGGCCATCGCCTATCAATGCGTCATTGCCGGCTGCCGGCCGACCGAGCTACCGGTCGTGCTGGCGGCCGCCGAGGCGACGCTCGAGCCCAGCTTCAACCTGCTCGGCATCGCCACCACCACCGGCACGGCGGCGGTTGCTCTTTGCGTGCACGGCCCGATCGCCCGCACCCTCGGCATCAATGCCGGTACCAACTGCCTGGGACCCGGCAACCGCGCCAATGCCACGATCGGCCGAGCGCTGCAGCTGGTGATCCGCAATATCGGCGGAGCGCGGGCCGAGATCGGCGACATGGCGACGATGGGTCAGCCGGCAAAATACACCTTGTGCTTCGCCGAGCATGCCGAAAGCCCCTTCCCCTCGCTCACCGAGAGGCGCGGCCTTGAAGCCGATGTCAGCGCCGTCACGGTCATGGGTATCTCCGGCACCGCCGAGGTGCTGCCGACCGACAGCGCTGGCGACACCGCCGAAGCAGTGTTGGTGTCGATCGCCACGGCGATGCGCGCGGCTGTCTCCTGCTCCAGCATGGCGCACCGCACGGAGCGCGGCGAACAGGTCTTCCTGCTGCCGCCGGAAATGGCCGGCAAGATCGCGCGTCATCAGTGGGACCTGCCGCGCGTTCAGGCTTTCCTGTTCGAAAATGGCGTCAATGTCGCCCGCGCACCCGACGCCATCCACCCCATTGTCACCGGCGGTGCCGGCATCAAGATGAGCTACCTGCCCCTGTGGGGTGGCGGCTCCGAGACGGTGACGCGAAGGCTCTGAGCCGATTCACGGCGCCTCGTAGGCGATATATCGGACGATCTTCCAGCTGCCGTCAGGCTGCTTGCGGAACCCATCGAGCCCGGACTCTTTCGGCTCCACCTCCTTCGCACCGGGAAGAGTCACCGATGCCGGCGATCCGGCGGCGCCGATCAAAACACCACAACAGGCCAGCCCAGCATGGTTGTCAGTGGCTTTCCCATGATGCCGAGCACCGCGCACTCCCCCTTATCCGTCATGCGGCCGATCCCGCGCATCCGACCGCTCGCGCCGCCGGCGAACCATGTCTTCGTCCAAAGTGTCATTGGAAATCAATGATCGCGGCAGTTCGGGCTTCATGACGGCGGCCGGCCGCGCCGGCGCGCGAGGGCGGGCTTGAGCGCGGCGACCTCGGCCGCGGTCGGCGTCGGGCGGCTTTGAGCGAAATTGGCCATGGTTATCGCGTGGCCACGGCGAAGATGGTCGTGCAGCGACCGCACGGCCAGGTCCGCCGAGCGTGCGAGAATGGCTTCGGTGATCGCAAGATGCTCGTCGACCGTTTCTCGAATGCGATCGACCGCGCGGACTTGCACGAGGCGCAGGGAAATACCGATGCGCAGCTGCAGTCCGGCGTACAGGTTGTTGAGTATCTTGTTGCCGGCGCCCTGGACGATCGCGCGGTGAACTCGATCGCCGATCGCCTCAGCCGCCTGGATGCGCTTGCCCTTGAAGGGACGCTTGGTCAACGCGCGTAGTTCCGCCACGATCTTCGGCAGGTCGCCCACAAATCCCTTTTCGACGGCCAGCCTTGCGGCCATGCCCTCGATGGCGAGGCGCACCTCCAGCAGCTCCGTGACTTCAGGAGCATCCAGCCGGCGAAGAAAGGTACCGCGCCCGGGCTCGACGGACACGATGCCCTCGCGGGCCAGATCGTGCAGCGCCTCGCGGACCGGCATCCGCCCGATCGCGATCGCTTCGGCGATGGCCCGCTCGGAAAGCGGCACGTCGAACGGCACCGCGCCGTCCACCAGCAGCGAGCAGATGCGCTCCATCGCGACCGTACGGGCAAACCTGTGCGGCGATTGGGCGTATGCAGATCCGAGCGTCGCCACGGCGGGTTCCGCGCGAGACGCCGGCGGGGCTGGCTTAATGCCCAAGGATCTTAGACAGGAAGACACGGGCGCGCTCGCTCTCCGGTGCCGTGAAAAACGTTTCCGGCGGGCGCGTCTCGACGATTTCGCCGGCATCCATGAAAATGATCCGATTGGCCACGCGCCGCGCGAAGCCCATCTCATGCGTGACGACGATCATGGTCATGCCGTCGCGTGCCAGATCGGACATGACGTCCAGGACTTCCTTGATCATCTCCGGATCCAATGCCGATGTCGGCTCGTCAAAAAGCATGACGACCGGATCCATGGCAAGTGCGCGCGCGATCGCCACGCGTTGCTGCTGGCCGCCGGACAGCTGCAAGGGAAACTTCGAGGCATGGTCGACCAGTCCCACGCGGGCCAACAGTGTACGCGCGCGCGCCTCGGCCTCTGCACGCTTGCGCTTGAGCACGACCATCGGGGCCAGGCAGATATTATCCAGGGCACTCAGATGCGGATAAAGTTCGAAATTCTGGAACACCATGCCGATTCGTGTACGGAGGACCCTGAGGTTCACCTTGTCGGCCACCTCGAGGCCGTCGACGACGATTTCGCCCTTATCCAAGGGCTCCAGCCCATTCACGCATTTGATCAGCGTGCTCTTGCCGGAGCCGGACGGTCCACAAACGACGATCACCTCACCGCGCGCAATCGATACGGAGCAGGATTTGAGCACCTGGAAGCTGCCGTACCATTTGCTGACGTCACGGATTTCGATCATCGCCGGAAGCCCCCGCCCAATCGGTTGATGAAGCGCGAGCCTGCGAAACAGATCGCGAAATATACGGCTGCCGCGAACAGATAGAGTTCGACCAGCCGCAGCTCCTGGTTGGCCACCGTGCTGACCGATGTCATGAAATCGCGCAGCGTCACGACATATACAAGAGACGTGTCCTGAAACAGGATGATGCTCTGGGTCAGCACGATGGGCATCATGTTGCGAAATGCCTGCGGCATCACGATGTACCGCATTGCCTGGAGCCGCGTCATGCCGCTCGCGACGCCTGCGTTGATCTGGCCTTTGGGAATGCTTTGCACGCCGGCGCGAATGATCTCGCAGTAATAGGCCGTTTCGAACAGTGTGAAGGCAATCCACGCGGACAGGAACGGTCCAGTTGCGCGCCCAAGCAACAGCGGGACCAGAAAATAGATCCAGAAGATCACGAGGATCAGCGGCACCGAGCGGAAGAAATTGACGTAGCCGAGCGCCAGCCATGCCACTGGCCGGATCGACGACATGCGCAGCACGCCCATGATCGCGCCGAAAAAAATGCCGCCGGAGATGGCCAGCGCCGCCAACAGCAGACTGAGCTGCAGCCCGTCCCACAGATAGGGAAGATTGCGCAGGATGACGTTGGCATCGAGTGGGCCCATGGTTCGCCGCTCAGCCGTTGTCGCGGGCGATCCAACCCGGAATACGGGCCCGCGCCTCGAGCCGGCGCGTCATGAACAGGAGCACGAGGGAGATCGAGAGATAGAGGGCCGTCGCTGCCGCGAAGGCCTCATAGCCGTGGAACGTATAGCTTTCGATCTGGCGGCTCGCGGCGGTGATCTCCATGACGCCGATCGTCAGCGCAATCGACGTATTCTTGAAGATGCCGAGGAATTCGGACGTCAAGGGCGGGACAATGATGCGAAATCCGAGCGGCAGGAGCACATAACGGTAGGTCTGAGCGAGGCTCATACCCGAAGCCAGGGCGGCCGCGGCCAGGCCGGACGGTACACTGGTGATTCCCGAGCGAACCTGCTCGGCGACGCGCGAGGCGGCGTAGAGGCCAAGGCACATCATCGCAGAAAAGAAATCGGGATACGGCAGATCCCGCTTCAGCCAGTGCCCGAACTCCTGTGGCACCACCTCCGGCAACACGAAGAACCACAGGAACATCTGCACGAGCACGGGGATATTGCGAAACAGGTCGACATAGGCCGTGGCCAGCCGACGCAGCAGAGCGCTCGGCAACGTGCGCGCAAGCCCGATCAGGGTCCCGAGGACGAGGGCGATCACCCAGGCCGAGAGGGCTAGCATCACGGTGGTCGCCAGCCCGTGCAGCAGCCACCCGAAATAGGGCTCGGTGACGAGAATCGCCCAATCCCAGTTATAGCTCGTAGGCATCTAAGCGAACCTTGCGCGCGTACGTACGTGTCAGGCTCGATCAATCCGGCATGGAGTTCAGCTTGAAGTTCCAATCGCGCCCGAGCGGAAGATCATCGCCAGCGTGCGGTTGACGACGAACTTGAAGGCGCTGTCGTCCCGGCGGATCATCAGTCCGTAGGGATCGAACGACAGCAGCCGGCCTACGACGTCGAACCGGTCGCGCTGCGTCGACTTGGAGAGAAGCGAATATGCTCCTACCTCGTCATGTGCGTAGGCATCGATGCGGCCGGTTTCGAGCGCAAGCATGCCCTCGGCGTGGTCGCGCACGATGACGTAGCGCGGGGTGAGCTTGAGCTCATCGACCAATGTCTTCAGCACGCGCTCGTTGGAAGAACCTGAGGAGACGCCGACCACCTTGTCGTTCAGGTCCTCGATTTCCTTGATCCCGGACGCCTTGCTCGCGAGCAGCCGGCCGCCGGTCACATAGAAGCTGTAGCTGAAGTCGACTTGCTGCTGACGCGCCAGGTTGTTCGTCGTCGAGCCGCACTCGATGTCGATCGTGCCGTTGGTCAACAGCGGAATACGTGTCTGCGCGTTGATCGGCAGATAGCGGATTGCAAGATCGGGCATGTTGAGCTGCTGCTTCAGTGTGTCGCCGATCCGGCTGCAGAGTTCCACCGCAAAACCGACCGGCTTCTTCTGCTCATCATAGTAGGCGAACGGAAACGAGGCCTCGCGGAACCCGATGGTGAAGGTCTTCGTGTCGCGGATCTTCTTCAGCGTGCCATACAGCTCTTGAGAGAAAGCAGGCGCGACCATCGCGCAAAGCGCAATAGCAGCGAAAGCGATGCGAAAAACGTTCATGAGAGGCCCCTGTTCTCTAGTCGATTGATTTCAAGCAGCTCAGGAATCACGCGCTGACCCGGAAGAGCAAAACGCGCGCCAACTCGCTGAGGTTGAACGCTTTCGGAACAGCACAGCGAGCTCACGTTCCCTTCCGGGACACGATCTCGCGCGCGAGCCCGAGCACCCGATCCACATCGTCGTCGGAATTGAACAGATGGAAGGCGAAGCGCAGCATGCCGCGCCGAATCGTGTGCACCACGTCGTGGCCCGTCAGGTGCTCCGACAGGCGTGCAAGCAGCGGGTCAGCGGCGGTGCCGTGCCCGCCCGCGCCCAGGCGGCCGATCGTAACGATGTGCGAGCCCTCCGAGCCGAACGCACGGCCCGGCACATCGAGGCCCAGCTCGGCCATTCCCGTGCGCAGGCGGCTCGCAAGCGCCAGTACATGCGCTTCGATTGCCGGCGCCCCGATATCGCTCAGGAGGGAGAGCGACGCGTCGACCGCATAACAAGAGGCATAGTCGACGGACCCGACCTCGAAACGGCGCGCATCGACGCGCATCGCTACGTCGAGGCTCGCCATTTCGGAATACCGGTCCGGCGGCAATTCGACCGCAGGCCGTGACAGGTAGGCCGGTGTCAGGCGTTCAGCCCACTCGCGGCGGCAGTACAGGAAGCCGCACCCATACATCCCGAGCAGGCCCTTGGCCGTCGAGGCCACGAGCGCGTCGATATGATCGCGCGACACATCGAGGGAAAGAATTCCGGCCGATTGCACTGCATCGACGAGGAATAGAATCCCGCGACTGCGGCAGGCGCGACCGATGGCGCCGAGATCGGTGCGGAGGCCGGGCGCAAAGGTGACCGAGGAGCATGTGACGACGCGCGTACGCCCATCGATGGCGGCAACGATCGCCTCGGGCTCGATCGCCCCCTCGACCGGCTCGACGACGCGCATCTCGACCCCAAGCCGGCGCAAATGCAGCCATGGCAGCACATTGTTGGGATGTTCGAGACTGGCACACAGCACGACATTGTCGCCCTCGCGCCAGGGAATGGCGGTGGCGATCGCGTTGATCCCCTCGGACACGTTCTTGACGATGGCGATATCGCCGGCGCCTGCACCGATCAGCCGGGCGAACTTGTCGCGCGCGCCGTCAACGTGCTGCTCGCGAACGGCGCGCGTTTCACGCCAGTACATGACATGGTCGAGGAACCCGTCGACGGCCAGGCGCACACGGCGGCTGAGCACCGTGCTGTCGCAGATGCTGAGATAGGTGCAGCGCTCGACGACCGGAAACTCGTCTGCGCCGCAAAGCCCCTCCCGACGGAGGGCCGCTGGATTGCGGTGCTGCAGCACCTTCTCGACCGTATTCATCGGACCCGCCATTCCCGCCTCCTGTCGCTGTTGCGCCGAAAGCTTTGGCTCGGGCAGGCAACGCCGTCAAGATACCGGTATACCGGATTTTGGTTTGGCGAGCATTCGGAGACACAACACCCGACCGGCATCGCGCTATCCGACCGACCGCGCCGCTTCCTTCAGCACGTCGGCGATGGCAGCCTTGTAGGATTGGAAAATGTCGCCCACGCCCTCGTTGGGGCCGGACCAGTTGATGGTGAAGCAGAAGGTGACCGGCACCTTGCCACCCACGACCATCTGGCCCGGGAGGCAGAAACAGTGGAAGCCTGCCCAATCGATACTGCCGCCCTTGCCATAGGCGGCCGTGTCGGTCGGCACGACGTGCGGCAGCGCATCGGCCATCGCCTGGATGCGCTTGAATTCGAGCAGCGTGCCCGGCTTCTTGAAAAAGGCGCCGCGTAATGCCTGCTGGTACCAGCGCACCATGTCCTCGGAAGTGCTGGCCATGGTCTGCTTGTCGTTGATGGCGGGGCGGCTCCCGGCGCCCGACGGGCCGTTGGCCATACGCTGCATGCCGTCCCAGCCTACATCGACCCCTTCCGGCGCGCCGGTGAGGTATGAGAAGAAACGCCGCGTCGAGTTGGGAATCTGCGTTGCGCTGAGCTTTGCTTCCGCGATCAGCGCGCGGACCTGGTCGACACCCGCCGCCGCAAGGGCGGCATCGGTCGCGGTATTGTCGCTGTGCGCAATCATCGCCTCCAACACGTTGCGCGCCGGGGTCGTGCCCGTCAGGTCGAGAAACACTGGACTGCTCAGCGACCGGACCGAATCGTCGATCTTCATTTGCTGGTCCTCGGTGAGCCGCCCTGCCTCCACTTCGCGCAGATACTGTGCCAGGATGAAGGTCTTAATCGCGCTGCCCACGAACAGGCGTGCGGCCGGCGCGTGCGATGCCTGCCATGGCGCGGTGGGATGCTCCGCGGCGACCAGGCAACTGGCGGAAGGCAATGCGCCGAAGCGGGCGACCGCCGCCTGGACGGCGCCGTCGGCATCGCGCGCCTCTGCGCGTGAGACGATTGCGGGAGCGGCCAGCGTCGATACGGCTAACGCTGCCAGGCCGCGACGATAGAGATCCATGATTGTCCTCCCCCACTCAGCGAAGTTATTCCTTCCAACCGAGCCATTCACCGACACCGCGGCCCATGATCCATTCCTTGTCTTCTGCCGAGAGCCACGACAGCTCCTCGGTGAACATGGTCACGCCCTGGCGGTAGCTGCAGGGCAGACGGGACCAGTCGGTGCCCCAGAACATACGCTTGGGTCCGAAGGCGTCATAGACGCGGCGGATGTAGGAATGCAGCGAACGGAACGGGTAGATCTTGTCATCGGAGTAGCACGGCAACGCCGTGGCCTTTGCCGCCACGTTGGGCCGCTTGGCGAGCGCCAGCACCTTGTCGAGGCTGGCAAAGTTCGACGCCTCCGTGACATCCTTGCCGCTCTTGAGGCCGAGATGATCCATCACCAGCCGCAGGCCGGGATAGCGTTCCGCGACCTTGTCGGCGAGGTGCATGTACTCGTGATGGAACAGCACCATCGCGGGAATCCCCACTTTCTCCATCTCGCCCCACACCCAGTCGAAGCGCCCATCGAGCAGCGGCTGGCGCAGGACTTCGGTGTGGAAGGTGAAGCGCATGCCCAGCATGCCCTTCTGCTTCTTCCATCCCGCCATCTGCTCGCGCGCGCCTGGCGCGTCCGGGTCGAACCGTCCCATCACGGCATAGCGGTCGGGATGCGCTTGTGCGGCCGCGAGCGCGACATCGTTGCGGTCGCCCTCCCAGGACGGCGGGACCAGGACCGCGCGATCGACGCCAGCTTTGGCCATTTCGGACGACAGCTCGTCCTTTCCCAGCGGCGCGCGATGCGGCTCGGCGCGGGCGGGCCAGGGGCGTTCGGGCGTGTTGGCGGCCCAGACATGGACTTGTGCGTCGACGATCATGGTCATTTCCAGTTGAAGAGTTTGTAGATCAAGGCGAGGAAGATCATGACGCCCAGGCCGAACACCGCCTGGATGAGAGGCGTCAGCACGAGAGCGGACATATGGAAACCATTGCCCAAAGGCTGTCCTCTCAGCGGCGCCACGATCAGCCAGGCGACCAGCGTGGGAAAAATGAGTCCGAACAGGAGTCCGCCCAGGATGCCATCGAACGGAGCGGACAGCCGCGGCACGACGAAGGCGAAGACGATGCCCCACGCGCCTCCCCAGAAGGCCTGGCTCACGATTTGCGGAACACCGAGGGGCGGTATCGCCCGCATCGAATAGACGGTCCCGTTCAGCCAGCCGGCCTGGATCATCGCCCATATGAAGAGCTGATGGAACACCAGCACGCTCAGGCATCCGCCGACGAAGCCCGCGATAACGACCTGGTAGATCTTGCCGTTCATGATGAGGGGGGCCTCCGGTTGCGCCAGGGGCGGGCTCGCTCGAGCTGCGCCGCCAGCGAATAAAGCAACTCTTCCGAGCCGAAGCGCGCCACGAAATGCCAGCCGATCGGCAGCCCC
>WNFR01023502.1_pt1 | contig 10594 bp, 11 predicted proteins | sample 5400221 | NCBI WGS metagenome assembly WNFR01 (sample SAMN13153357, study PRJNA577476) | soil metagenome | isolation source: 40 cm soil under Madrone tree | place: USA:California | collected 2016-06-14 | reverse complement strand
CCTCGCGAGCTCCCCACAAATGGGGGCATGTTGCAGCCAGACAACTCATTGCCGGAGGCTTCCCCGGCAATATTTATCTCATCAACCCTTCCGTTCCTGATGTGCTTGGCCGGACTACCTATCCCAGTCTACGCGATGTACCCACCCCAGTTGACCTTGCAATTATCGCTACCTCATTCAGCCAGGTGCCTCGATCGGTCGAAGACTGCATTGCTCATGGCGTCAAGGGCGTTGTGATCATCACCGCCGGCTTCAGCGAAACCGGGCCAGAGGGCTGCGCATTAGAGCAGGAGCTGGTGGCACGCTGCCGCGCGCACGGCATGCGCGTTATTGGCAGCAACTGTATGGGACTCTACGTGCGCCGGGCAAAACTCAATGCGCTGGGCATGGCTTTCCCTCTGCCCGCAGGCCCCATTGGCCTGGTGTCGCAGAGTGGCAACCTCGGCATGTACTTTTATGCGCAGTCACACCTGGATGGGCTGGGCTTTACTACATTTTTAAGCGTGGGCAACGCCGCCGATGTTACCTTCCCGGAGTGCATGCAATACCTGGCGGACGACCCGGAGACAAGTGTCATCGCGGGTTACGTCGAAGCGATTCAAGAGCAAACGCTGCGCCAGGTGATACACAGTATGCGCGAACGAGGCCGCTACAAACCTGTTGTCATCCTGCTGAGCGGCGCTACCGAAGTGGGTGTGCGCGCTGCACTGGCTCACACAGGAACCATCTCAACAATACGTCCCGACCACGATACAAGTCTCATCGGCAGTGGAGTAGTGCGGGTCCTGCGCTCAGATGAACTCTTTCCAGTAGCACAGGCGCTGGCAACGCAGCCACCAACCCCCGGTGGTGGACGCCGTATCGCCATCATCGGCGATGGAGGTGGCAGCGTCGTTGCTACCGGTGATGCCGCCATACGTGCCGGATTAGAGATACCGGTACTGTGTGCCGGGACGCAAGAGAACCTGCGCAAACTCATGCCAGCGCGTGCTACCGCCACAAACCCTATTGATGTTGCAGGAGCAGCCGACGAAGACCCCCTCTCATTCGCCTGGTTGACTGAGGTATGCCTTACGGATCCCGAAGTCGACGGCGTGATTATCACTGGTCTCTTCGGCGGCTACCGCTGGCTGCTTTCAGAAGACTTCGGCCCCAGAGAAGAGGCTGCCGCTCGCGAACTCGGCAAACTGGTAAGGCAGTACAAAAAACCCGTACTCGTGCAGAGTATCTACGCCAGGCACGATATTCCCTCACTGCATATTTTACGAGAAGAGGGGATTCCATATTACGAATCAATCGAGATTACGTGCCGCGCTATGGCTGCGCTGGCAGAGATTGGACAGTTTTTAGCAAGCAACTCATAGAACTACTTCATGGTCTATAAGCCATACTGAACGCATTGCCAACTTACACTAAAAATTTAGAAAAGTGATGACAGAGGGAAATACATGAGTCGTCGAGACCTGATCCGCATGAACGGCGAAGAAATACGTGCATTTCTTGCAGAGCAGCGCACACTTCAGGTAGCTACCATTGACCACGACGGATGGCCGCACCTGGTAGCGATGTGGTATGTGTTGATAAATGACCAGATAGTTTTCTGGACGTATGCTAAGTCGCAAAAGGCTGCCAACCTGCGGCGAGATGCCAGGCTTACCTGTCTTGTAGAGACAGGCGAGCGCTATGATGAACTGCGGGGAGTCCAGATTAAAGGACGGGCAATCATCAACGATGACCGCGAAACCGTCCAGCGTATAGGCGAGGTCATCTATGAGCGTTACACTGGTGGCCCCTTAAATGATGCTATACGCCAAATGGTCGCAGCCCAGGCACCAAAACGAGTGATCGTCTTTGTGGAACCTGTAGAGATAGTTTCGTGGGATCACCGGAAGTTAGGTGGTGGCTATTGATGAAAGCGCTGGACTATCAAACGCCTGCTGCCGTCCATTTTCGCCAGGCGGACGGCGAGAGAAGAACAGCGTCGGCGAATGATTCACCGTCATGCAGGAACATCATCCGAGGAAAACTGAATCGACCTGCCGGAAACACCTGGACGTTCGCGGCAGGTCGATTAGTCAACACCTTCGGCGCTGGGACCCTATCAATGCAGCGTGGTAATCGCGAGTGAAACCGCTGCGATGATAATCAGCAGGAAGACGCTCGCTATTACCATCACGCCGCCACGCGCATATCGAGAGCTCGGATCGGTTGACAGGCTAATATCGGGCTGACCAGCACCTGCTGCTTGAGCAGGCATTGGCACTGACTTCGCAGCGACTGAGCGCAGACCGCGTACATGGCTGGAACGTGCTACCCCAATAGCCCCATTCGAGTAAAAGTACAGGTTTATCCTTGTACCTACAATTATAAGCCCCGTAATCCCACCTACAAAAGCCAGTATGAGCAGAATGGTTTCCATTGCTTTTCCCCTTCTGGGTGACCTGCCCAGATATGTGACACCTCTTTCCATTTATAAAGACGCATCACATTGGGGAATCTAAAATTCAGGCTTCAGAGGGTTTTTGATGAATCACGCGCAGTAAGCAGCTACAGCACCACTGTCACTTTGCGCTGCCTGCCTCCTCTCAAGAAACTGACGGGCACTTGCTCACCGGCCCGATGCTTGCGCACGACGCGCTGCAGGTCTCGCGGTTCAGTTACAGGTTCATTCTCCGCCGCGATAATCACATCCAATCGCTTGAGTTCGGCACGGTCCGCAGGCCCGCCCTGGCGTATCTCCAGCACTTCCATACCATACTGCTGCCTGAGATTCAGAGCCTGTCGCAACTGTGCATCGAGCAAAACGCGCATACCGCCAACGCCCATCGTAACGCCGGCAGGCGCGCTCTCGCGTCTCTTATTAATACGTGCAATTGCCGATTTTACCGTATCCAAAGGGATGGAAAAGCCAAGTCCTTGCGCCATAGGCATCATCGCTGTCGTGATGCCAATAACCCGCCCCTGGCTATCCACAAGCGGACCGCCAGAATTCCCTGGGTTGATGGGCGTATCCGTCTGAATGAGGTTGGTCATCTTACGTACGCCGGGAGCTTCCAATGTGCGCCCCAGGGCGCTGACGACCCCCGCCGTTACCGTCCAGTTCAACCCGTAGGGATTCCCCACAGCCAGTACCAGCTGACCTACCTTCAAGGGAGCGCGCCCCAGCTCGGCCACCGGCAAGCGGTCAGCGCCGATGCGCAATACTGCAACATCGACTTCCGAATCACTGCCAACAAGACCAGCATCGAAGGTACGCCCATCTGCCAGTGTCACGCGGATACGCCGGGCATTAGTAACAACATGGGCATTTGTCAGAATCTGACCATCCGAGGCAAAAATGAAGCCGGAGCCTAAACCGCCGCCGAATTCCGGCCTGACAAAACGTCCACCCTCACGTTCTATATCTATACGTACTACAGCAGGGCCAACGCGTTCTGCGGCACCTGTAACGGCCTTCGAATAGGCATCTAGCGCCTGCGTATCTCTTTCATCTGTACTCATATATGACAAAGTACTTTCTTATGGAACCTATGCGTTATGAAGACGTGCGTGCGAGGCAACGGCTCAGTGAGTTTGATTCACATTGTATCACATTTCATTCTTTTTGACGAGGTTCATTCATCTGAGGGATGCAAAACCTCTGCTATCGCAGAGGTAAGCGCTTGTAATTTAAATGGTTTTTCTACCACACACGCGCGGGGAGCAATATGCAGAGCCTGTCGTACCTCAGAATCAGTAGCAGCTGTGCAAAAGATAAGCGGTAAGGATTGTGTCGTAGGATGAGACTGTAGATGATGCAGAAAATCTAAACCATTCATATCGGGTAAGTGGAGATCAAGAATGAGCACTTCCATAGGTAAGCTGGATGTTCTTAAAGATTCCTGCAAAGGATACATACCATGAGCATCCTTCTTCGCCTTCACTGCAAATAAGGCATTCAAACAATCCTCGGCATGATCATAGAGAGTGACTTCATGTCCAGCGAGGTTCAGCATAGTAATACAGAGCCGCGCAATTCGGGAATTATCTTCAAGCAGGCCTACCCGAGCCATAAATTACACATTGCTCCTTATTTGCAATTTGAAACTACCTCAGCATTTTAAAGTCAAAATGCACCGCCTGTCAAGTCACCCGCGCTTTTTCATGCCCATCTCGACGCAAAGCCATCTTTGCTGTACAATCTGTATTGGGTGCAACGCTGCACTACATACACCTTGAGATCGCAGATGAGTGAGAACGACATTACGAGACGATACCCTATAAGTACTGTACGCTTTGGGTTGGGAAAAGAAATCCAGCTTTACACCGATGAACTGGTTGTTACAGCGAAGGAAGAAGATCAAGAAACACGCCTGCAACTGTCGGCCATCAAGCGTTTGATCCTGGTGCCAGGCGACCCCAATCCTGCCAAATTAGTCCTGATGGCCGACCTGCAAGACGAGACCACCCTTATCCTGGCTGAAGGCATGTCCAACGCACGCGATTTTCGCGCCATGCTGCCCCATATTATTGAACTCTCTCCCGACATACAACTCGACCCCCCGGATATGTACGAGCAGTTGCGCCAGGCATTGAACAACCGCCGCGCCTGGACCATTACCTGTTACGGCTCCATTCTCCTGGTCTGTCTCTTACTCTTTGCTCTCTATCTCATCGTAACCTTTATTGGCGCACACCACTAGCCTACGCGGAGTTATTCCCGCCTATAGGATAAGTGCCGGTGAACTAGACATCCTCTTCCCGCCTATCCTCGTTTCTCACCTCAGGCTTCGGGGGAATAGGGGTATGCGCACCGTTTTGCGCGTTCGCGGGTGCCTCAATTATCCGTTCGGGTTTGAGCATTTCCCGCCTGTGCCCGCGACCACGCCGGGACAGTCGATAGAGCACATAGAAGAACACTGCGAACAATACTAGAGGCAAGAGTCGTGAAAAATCGAAACCGCCGCTGCTGCCAGGATAGAGATAGACATCATTGGGAGCAGCATATAGCTGGCTAAAACCGTTAGCTCCAAATGCGAGCGCATAGACGGGCTGGCCTCTCGGTAAACCGGTGGCAATCCCTTCCCAGTCTTGCCCATTATCCTCACTGCGCAAGACGCCTATGCCGATAGCAACATACACCGTAGTGACCTTACTATAGTCAAGCAGAATAGCATACACATCCGTACCGGCAAGCGACTCCTGGTTCGCTGACCAGTGGGCTCCGGCATCTTGTGAACGGAAAAAGCCATGATTCGTACCCGCGAAGACCAGGCGCTGATCTCCACCGTTTATCGCAGCAGGATACACAGTATTAACAACAATCGCAGCAGGTAACCCGGTATTCAGAACCTGCCATGTAGAGCCAGCATCAACGGAACGATAGATGCCCAGATTCGTAGCCGCCCATAGCTGGTGTTGAGTAGAATCAAAAGTTAAGCCATTGATCTCAATCTCAACAGGTAGCCCTCCATTAGCGGCAGACCAGGAAGCTCCATCGTTCGTGCTGATGAACACACCGTGATGCCTTGTACCAGCATAGATAGTATGTGAATTATTTACATCGAAAGCCAGTGCGGTAAAACTGTCGGCAGGGAGGCCACCGCTAGCGGTCCAATGCTGTGCCGCATCAGCGCTGACAAAAACGCCAGCATCTGTCGCAGCATAGAGTTTTTTCTCTGGATCGTCAAAAGCAAGAGCGTGAATAGCAGTTGGCAAGGGTAATCCTGCGCCGTGCTGGCTCCAGTGCGCCCCAGCATCAGTACTGACAAAAACGCCGTTCTCTGCATCACCGGCGTAGATATCCTGCACATTATTGGGGTCTACCGCGAGCGTGCGAATATGCTGAAGCGAAAAATCCTCTTCCATTGTAAGGGCGCACCCTTGCGGTCGCCCTGCCCACGGGCATTCGTCCATTGTAAGGGCGCACCCTTGCGGTCGCCCTGCCCACGGGCATTCGTCCATTGTAAGGGCGCACCCTTGCGGTCGCCCTGCCCACCGGCATTCATCCATTGTAGGGGCGCACCCTTGCGGTCGCCCTGTAAATGATTTTTCCGCTCATTCATACAAACCACCTGCATCCGTGAACGCTTAAGGAAGTAAATTTAGCTTTTCCCCAATGCCCCGCTCTTGAGCCAGGATATAGACATGTGCTGCAGTTGCAACATCTTCGAGCGCAATACCCACACCTTTGTAGAGAGTAATCTCATTCGCTGATAAGCGCCGTGGCCCATGACCAGCAACCACTTCCGCCAGGTCATGCACCCTTTTCCAATCAAGCAGTCCCTCGTTAGCAGGAATAATCAGATCTCCGGCTTCTTGACGCGCCTGTTCAAGCGAATCAGCTACGATCAGATCGCAGCGTTGCAACGTGACAAGATCGATTTCATGCCTGTTTGCCCAGTTAGAGCCAATCGCATTGATATGGCAACCAGCCTTTAACCAGTCACCAGGATAAACCGGTTCTGCCGAGGTGGTAGCGGTAATCACAATCTCCGCACTCTCTATAGCCTGCCGTGGGCTTGCAACCGGCCTGACTTCAAGAGAGAGCCTGCGCGTCATTTCATTACAGAACTTTTCGCATTCCGGCAGGCGGCGGCTATAGACATACACCGTTTTCACCGGGCGTACCGCGCAGACTCCCATCAATTGCGTAGCTGCCTGCTTACCCGCACCAATGAGGCCCACCAGCGATGCATCTGGGACTGCCAGGTACTTGGTTGCCAGCCCACTCGTCGCACCGGTGCGCACACGCCCAAGCCAATCGGCCTCAATGACAGCCATCAGGTGCCCGTCCTGCGCACTAAAAAGCATCACCACAGAGCGCATGCCTGATCGAAATACGGTGTAAGTCTTGAATCCTACTGCACCTAACGTGGGTACGGCAGCAGCAAGCATATGCATTACACCATTTGCCTGCACTATGCGTGTTCGAGGACGATTCACAGCGTTTCCTTGTGCCCACGCGCTGAAAGCCTGCTCCAACACCATGATGGCATCAGGCATCGCTAGAAGAGAAAACACCTCCCCTTCACGCAGCAATAAAGCCATACGTTCGCTCTCCCCACTTCACTCTACCCGGCGGATCACACGCTTCAGATACACGGCTGTTTCGTGTATCTCATAGCCTTTAGGCAATTTCATTGTTTTGTCGCCTTGCAGTGAGAATACATCTCGTAGAGCGTCGAATGCCGGTGCAGGCACATAGCTTGTGGATGTACGGGGAGAGCGCATCATACGAGCCACGAGGTTACGGCGCACCAACTCCAAGCCGAACCCCACGGCAAGAGCGCCTACGCCAGCCGCCAGGCGCGGTAATTGCGGATGGTGCAGGATAGTTGGAAGATTTGCCTGTGCTGGCACAAGGCTTTGAGAAGACGACTTCAGATCAGCTCCGCAGCGTTGACAGTACACATCATCTGCCAGGCATTCCGCACGGCAGCTTGGACACAACATAAGATTCCTCCTCCTAAGGTAACAATTCTTCTGTTACATTATACAACGCTATGATCTCTAAGTCTTGCCAGCATGAGGTTTTGGGTAATGCTATAAATATACCTTGCAAGGCAGCATAAGCATATCGTCAGAATCGTATAATTCCTTCTTTCATCGCGCCGGAAAATCTCTAGACTGAGTATGGTCGGCGACGGGATTGCTCCCGCCACCGCCAATCCAGAACCGTGCATGACCGTTTCCGGTCACACGGCTCCTCAGTGTACGGTCACGTGTCATGGATACCAGCGGCTTTGTGCTTGGCAATCCTTGCCAAATCTTCCGCCGTTTTCTCATCGTGGCAATGCCGATGGTACACCCATTTGTTAGAGAGGTCATCCTTCCCGCCTAAGGCGGTAGGGATGCTGTGATCGATTTCCAGGATGTCCTCGTCGCGAAAGTAGAGGCCACAGCGCGGGCATTGTCCTTTTTGCAGAGCCAGGAGTTTTGCTTTCTCGCTGCGCATCAAGGGATGCTGTTTGAGCCGCTGTGCCCAGTAGACCAGGTTGCCATCGTAGGGACTCGCTTGTCCTCTGACTTTCACGTAGTCTTTGTGCAGCGTGTCCGTGTGCTTCCTGACGTAGAGGGACTTCGTGTTCCCTGCTTTGTCTTTCCCGTGCGTCCCAAATCTGAGACTTCCGTTCACCTCGATGGTATATCTGTTTCTCAGCCAGTGTGTGCCCTTCCCAGGGTGTCGGGCTTGCTCCCAGCGGGCCAACTGCTTAAAGGTGATGTACTCACAGGTGCTAAACGCTTGCGAGCAGATCCATCCTTTGTAGTAGTTGGTCCACCCTCGGATGACCGGGTTGAGCGCCCCGATCAAGGCTGCTTGAGGAGCGGAGCGCAGCTTTCTCGAGAGCCGCTTGATTTCCTGGGTATGGCGTTTCCTGGCCGTTTTACTGGGGGTGATGATCGTCTTGAACCCGAGTGGCTTTCCCTTCGCGTTTTTTCCTGTGTGCGTTTGGCCCACATGATATTGCCGGACGGTAAAGCCCAAGAAATCAAAACCCACGTTCCCCTCGCAGGGGTCGAGCGTGTGGGTGATCCTTGTTTTCGTCGGATGCAAGTGGAGTCCCATGCCTGCTAACCACGAGGTCACTTGCTCCACTGCCACCTGTAACTCTTCTTTGTCAGGATGAAAGAGTACGAAGTCATCCGCGTATCGTACCAACCTGGGTTTCCCATACTGGTACCTGGCTTCTGCCATCGCTTGCTCCATCCCATGAAGGGCCACATTCATGAGCAGGGGTGAAATCACTCCCCCTTGTGGGGTACCACTTTCGGTCGGGGAGAAGTCCACCCCCTCCATGACCCCGGCTTGCAGCCATCCTTTGATGAGACGGCGCAGTTGCGGGTAGGTGTGCAGTTTGCGTAACAAGGCCTCATGCGAGATGTGATCGAAGGCGCCTTTGATGTCGGCATCAAACACATATTTGGGCTTGAGCCGTATCGCGAGGAAGACCGCCGCTATCGCATCATGGCATGATCGTCCCGGTCGAAACCCATAGCTGTTCGCCTCGAACTTCGCCTCCCATGCCGGTTCAAGGGCAAGCTTCACGAGCGCTTGTTGTCCCCGCTCCCACATGACGGGAATGCCCAATGGCCTCCGTTCACCCGGTTTGCCCGGCTTGGGAATCCAGACACGACGGACTGGCCTGGCTTTGCTCCGTTTCCAGTTCTTGGGGTGAAGATGCTCTGCCAGGGCAAACCGCGCGTTGGGAGGAACAGCTTTCACTCCGTCAATCCCGGCCGTCTTTTTGCCCTGGTTCTCTTGGGTCACCCGTCGTACTGCCAGCAGCCGAGCCGATTTCGACTTCAGCAGCAGTTTTTGCAGTTTCTCTACTTTTCGTGTTTCGCCACGCTGACTGGCTCGATAGATGCGCTTTTGAATGCGGTACACATGTTGCTCGAGCTTGCGCCAGGGCAGCTTGTTCCAAGCCACGCTCTGCTCATCCCGTGCTTGGGAAGCAGGCGCCTTCCTTTCTTCCATTCTTCTCACGTTCTATCCTCCGTACAGCAGGGCCTACGTCAGCCTATCCTGGGTATTACCCCAGGCCTTTGCTTTTTAGGCCATCTTCCCCTGGATGACATTGGTTGGAACCGACGCGTTGTATCGACCGCCGACGCGAGTCCATCCAGGGTTCCCACGTTCCGATCTGATGTCTTCTGTCGCCTTAGGTCATGCACTCTCCACCGTGCGCCGTGCTTGACGGGAGAAAGGTGTACTGGAAGCACCTTTCCAGAGGGCGTTGAACTGCCAACGCCTGGCGCAAGTACCATTTTGGTCAAGCTGGTCAGTCCGCCTCAGCTTGGTTACCTTAACGATGGGTCAATCGTGCCTTCAATTCGCTCCCTGCTTCGGAAGCATTTCGCCCTAGCAACACGCTTCAGGCTTCTGCCGCTTCGGACTCGCGGCGTTCTCGCCTCGCATCCTGCTTCGTGGATTGATGTCCAGTCGCTACCACGAGGATGCAGCTTTCCGATGCCCGTGCATCGGGTGAGGACTTGCACCTCACACCATCAGATCAGTTGTGTAAAAGTTTCCTTTTACCCGTCCATCCCGAAGCGTAGTGACTTCTTTCGGACGAACGTGTCGCACTCCAATACCTGGTATACCTGCTTATCCGCAACTTTCGTACTAAGCCACAGAGGAAGCCGAGTACAACACGCGTTGGCGCAAGAGCTCAAAGCGTCCTCGCCCGTACATGGAGCGTTTTTGTTTCTGTGCAGACACCCGTTAATGTACGTGTGATGAAGTAGCTTTTTCTGACAGATAGGAGCTCATATTGATGTAGTAGGGGCCATTTGCGTTGTCATCCGGGACGGTCATGAGTATGTCAGTTGCAAACGGACCAGCGATTTCATTTACGGGTTGCATTACAAATACCGTTTCGCTTTTTATGAATAACAGATTATTGATAGGAACAGCACGCAGCGACTGAGCCGTATGCCATAGATCCTTCTCACCGATACCATCACGTTGGTCGCCTGCAATCCAGAAGACAACGCCATCTTGCTGATAAATCAGTTCACTGCGCTGACCATAGATCCATTCAGGCAAGAGGTTGCCTTGTGGACCCCATTGCCCATCAACATAGATAGCCCTGGCATTTCCATCCTGATC
>WNFR01008164.1_pt1 | contig 10594 bp, 8 predicted proteins | sample 5400221 | NCBI WGS metagenome assembly WNFR01 (sample SAMN13153357, study PRJNA577476) | soil metagenome | isolation source: 40 cm soil under Madrone tree | place: USA:California | collected 2016-06-14 | reverse complement strand
CGGCCACTTTAGCACGCGGGGGGAGCGGGCACAGTAATGGCAATATGGCAACGCCTGTCCTACGAGTATGTTGCGCGGGTTTTTGCGGGGAGCCTATACTTGCGAAGATTCGCGGGCGGGGCCGGGTCGCATCACGCGGCAAGCCGGTGGAGGCTTGCCAGGCCAGCCGAAATTCAAAGGGTCAGGATTAACCAAACGTGGAGGAAGTCAAGCCATTTCCTGCCGTCGAACGCCGCCGGAACCCGGCGCTGCCCTCTCAACAACGTGAAGCGGGCGAACTCGCGGTTTTCCAAGAGCTGGGAAAAGCTCTTACGTCTTCGCTGCAACTGGATCAGGTTCTCCGCACGATTATGGAGAAGATCGACGAATTCCTCCACCCGGACAACTGGTCGCTGCTGTTGCTGGACGAAGCCAAGCAGGAGTTGTATTTCGAGCTGGCGGTCGGCAAGGCATCGCAAGCGCTGAAAGATGTGCGTATCAAAATCGGGCAGGGCATTGCCGGCTGGGTGGCGCAGCACGGCGAAGCGGTGGTTGTGCCGGACACCTCAAAGGATACGCGATTTTTCGGCAAGGTCGACGAAAAGACCAAGATGGAGACGCAATCCATCGTCGCCGTCCCGGTGATGTTTCGCGATACCTGCCTCGGAGTGATCGAGCTCATCAATTGCTTCGGGCCCGAGGGATTCGATGCGCGCGATTTGAACTTGCTGGAAGCGCTGGCTGACTTTGCCGCCATTGCCCTGGAAAACGCGCGGCACGTCAAGCGCATCCACGAGCTGACCATCACCGACGATTGCACCACGCTTTATAACGCGCGGCATATGGGCTTCATCCTGGAGACGGAGATTTACCGTTCGCAGCGCTACAACTACGAGTTCTCCTTGGTGTTCATCGATCTCGACCACTTTAAGGAAGTCAACGACACGCACGGGCACCTGATCGGCTCGAAGCTGCTGGCGGAAATCGGCAGCGCCCTGAAGACGCATTGCCGCCTGATCGATTTTGCGTTTCGTTACGGCGGCGATGAATTTGTGATTTTGCTGCCGCAGACGTCCAAGGAGAATTCGCTGAATGTCGCGCGCCGACTGCACAAGATGATACGCGAGGCGCCCTGGCTGGAGCAGGCCGGGCTCAAGGTGCGCATCACGCCGAGCATCGGCGTGGCGTCCTATCCGGTGGATTCGAAGAGCAAAGAAGGATTACTGCACCTCGCCGACGAAGCCATGTACCTGGTGAAAAATACGAGCCGGGACAGCGTAGCTGCGGCGAACATGGGTATCCTCCCGGATACTCTGGCCAGCGCGGGATCGGCTGGATAACCCACCCTCGATTCCTCCTGCTATACAGGCTGCAAGAAGTTTGCTTAACTGAATGCATGTTGCGAAGTGAAGCGGCGCGCTATGCGCGCTGGTCAGCAATTGTCGCGCTGGTGCTTGCGGCGGTGACTTTGCTGGCCTACGTGCGGCGGGACTGGGTGCGTCATATCGAGAAGAAGAATGCGCCGCCGGCCACGCCCGTCGATGTCTCTCGGCAGTCCGCGGGAATCAATTTCAAACACGGCGACAAGACCCGGACGATTTATGAGGTGTCCGCCTCGAAGTCCACCGAATTTAAGGGGCAAGATGCCAGCTTGCTGGAGGACGTGCGCATCACTATTTTCGGCCAGATTGGAGACCGCCACGACGTGATTCACACGCGGAGCTGCCAATATGGAAAGGAGAAAGGAGACATCCAGTGCAGTGGTGAGGTGCAAATCGACCTGATGAGCGCGGCGGATGCGCAACGCACCGCGGACCACCCTGAGGCGGCGAAAGCCGTGACCACGCATATCGAGACGCGCGGCGTGAAGTTCGACCGCGCTAGCGGCCTGGCGCGAACGGACCAGAACGTCACATTTGCGTTCCCCAGCGGAAGCGGAGAAGCGGCCGGGCTGGAATACAAGTCGGAAGAAGGCACAGTGCATTTGCTGCGCGATGTGCGCTTCACGTTGAAAGAGAGCGCGCCGAGTGCCACGAAGGCGAGAGCCGCGAAGCCGAGGGCCGGAGATTTGCAGGCGGGTGAGCCTCAGGAAGTGCTGGTGACAGGCTCGAGCCTCGATTTTGGACGTGACACGCGCTTGCTGCACCTGTTGGGGCCAGCGCAAGCTGAAACGAAGACCGAGCGGCTGAGCGCCGGCGAAATCAAGCTTTCGCTCGACAAGCAGTTTCGCGCGGAAACGCTGGTTGCCTCCGGCGCGAGCGGCAACCGGCCGGTTGTGACCTCGCAGGGGAGTCGCGAACAAGCGAAGCTGGAGGCGGATACGCTGACCGCCCATTTTTCGCCGGAAGGCGCGGTGACGCGCGTGGACGCCGCAGGAGCGGTGCGCGGCTCGCGCAACGGCGTTGCGGAGCAGGACGAAGCGAGCGCCGAATACGCCACGCTGGAGTTGTGGCCCTGGCTGGGCCGTCCCAAGGAAGTGAATCTGAATGGCAATGTGCTGCTCGAAACGCAGGAAGGCAATGGCGAATCGCGCCTGCTGCGGACCAATGCGTTTCGCTTGGAGTTCGGAAAAGGCGAATCGGGCCAAACAGGCAAGGCGCAAAAGGCCGAAACGTTGGCGGCGGGAACGATGGAATGGACCGACGCGCCGGCGCAACCCGGCGCCGCTGTTGCGAAAACAAAATTGCAAGCGGACAAGCTGGTATTGGATTTCGCTTCGTCCGGAAAGGCGCGGCAGCTGCAGGCCATTGGTAACGTGCAAACGGAGCGCGCCGTGAGCGGACGGCCGGTGCAAACCGCAACTGCCCGCAATGGCATTGCCGAATTGCAGCCAACCGGCGGGTGGTCGCAAATGGATTTGGACGGCGACGTACGGCTGAAGGAAGGGGAGCGCAGCGGCCAAGCCACGCACGCGGTTTTTGTGCGCGCATCGCAAACGGCTACGTTGACCGGCAACGCCCTGGCCCGCGACGCGTCGACCGAGACACGCGCGGCAAGAATCGTCTTTGCGCAAGCGACCGGAGACATCCATGCAGAGGGCGGCGTGCGCTCAACGGATTTTGCGTCGCGCTCCGGCGCTGTGCAGTTGGCCCCGGTGCCGGCGAATATTACGGCCGAGACGCTGCGGGCCAACTCGAAAACAGGCCGGGCATTTTACTCGGGTCACGCGCGCCTGTGGCAGGGCGATTCGGTGCTCGAGGCAGAATCGATCGAGCTGCTGCGCGAGACGCGCGTGCTAAACGCCGCCGGCAATGTGCGGGCGGTGTTTCCTCAAAACACGGCGCAATCGCCAGAAGGTCCCGGCGATCGCGCGCGGGAGAAATCGAGCTCCTTGACTCCCGCCTCGGCGACTGTGGGGCAATCCCCCGCAAAGAAGCCGCATTTATGGCACGCGACTTCCGGAACGCTGAGCTACAGCGACAAGGACGGTCGCGCGCACCTGGAACAAGACGTTGTGGTGCAATCGGAAGAGCAGCGCATGCGCGCGCCGATCCTCGATCTCTATTTCACGCGGACTAGTTCGCCTGCAGCGAGGGCCGCAAGCAATGCAAATTCTCCCGCCGGCGCGCAGCAAATCAGCCGCGCGGTCGGCACCGGCGGCGTAGTCGTGGAAGAAGGCAGCCGCAAAGCGACCGCGGAGCGCGGCGAATACATCGCGGCCATCGGAAAATTCGTGATGAGCGGCGGAAATCCCACCCTTTACGACGGTTCCGCGGGCACCACCACGGGGCGTCAATTGACCTTCTATTTAGCGGATGATACGATCATCGTCGACTCTGAAAATGGTTCTCGCACTTTGACGAAGCACCGAGTCGAGAAATGACGAGGTATGCTGAAGCTCCAGGCTGTCGAGTTGAGCAAGTCGTATCGCGGCCGCAGAGTCGTAGACGACGTCGAGCTGGAGATCGGGCAGGGTGAAGTCGTTGGGCTCCTTGGGCCTAACGGCGCAGGAAAGACAACAACCTTCTACATCATAGTAGGTCTTGCCCGCCCCGATTCCGGCCGTGTTCTTCTCAATGGCGATGAAATCACGGACCTACCCATGTACCTCCGGGCCCGTAGTGGCATCAGCTATCTTCCGCAGGAACCCTCGGTATTTCGTCAACTGACTAGCGAAGAAAATCTGCTCGCGGTGTTGGAGACTTTGCCCCTGACGCCGGAACAACAGCGCGACCGGCTGGAGGAATTGCTGGTGCAGATGGGATTGGAAACCGTGCGGCAGAACAAAGCGTACACGCTTTCCGGCGGCGAACGCCGGCGGCTGGAAATTGCGCGCTCGCTGACCCTGCAGCCGTCCTTTATCTTGCTGGACGAGCCGTTTTCCGGAATCGACCCTCTCACTGTGAAGGATTTGCAAGAGATTATCCGCGAGTTAAGCCGCTCGGGAATCGGCGTCCTGATTACAGACCATAACGTGCGGGAAACACTCAGCGTCACCGACCGCGCATATATCCTCAGGAATGGGAAAATATTCAGGAAGGGCCGTCCCGCGGAGTTGAGCGAGGATCCCGAGGTACGGCGCGTGTATCTTGGCGATCACTTCCGGCTAAACTAGGAGCAAGCAAGAGAAATTATGGCGTGGCAAGGGCTCAAACTGAATCTTAGGGTCTCGCAGAAGCAGATTCTGACGCCTGGCCTGGTTCAGATGGTGAGCGTCCTCGCGCTCAACCGCCTCGAGCTGCGCGAGATGATCAACCAGGAGATGATCGCCAATCCCGTCCTGGAAGAGCTCAGCGAAGAGCCCACGCAATCCGACAATTACAGCGACGAAACCTTCTTGAAAGCGGAAACCGAAAAAGTTCCCGAAAAGCCCGAAGCCAATCCCTTTGACGAATTCGACGTCGGCACGTTCTTCAATCAATATCTGGATTCCGGCGGAGACGGCGGCCGCGCCCAGGAACGCGAAGTTTCCGAGCGGCCTTCGTTCGAAAAGTTCCTCTCCTCCGCCACTGGCCTGACCGATCATCTCGCCTGGCAATTGAGCGTGACGATTTGTTCCGACAAGGTGCGCGAGCTCGCCGAGAGCATCATCGGCAACCTGGATGAGAACGGTTACTTGACCGCCTCAACGGAAGAGCTGGCGCAAAACGGAAAATATTCCCAGGATGATTTGGACGATGCCATCGCCGTCGTTCAGGATTTTGATCCCATCGGAGTGGGCGCCAAGGATTTGCGCGAGTGCCTGCTGTCGCAACTGAAAGCCTTCGATCCGCAGAATACGCTGGCGCAGCAGATCGTCTCCGAACATCTGAAGCAGGTGCAGTCGAACCAGCTAAAGGAAATCGCGCGGGCTCTGAATCGCCCGCTGGAGGTCGTAAAACGCGCTCTCGATGTCATCAAGAAGCTCGATCCGCGGCCGGGACTCCGCTACAACAAAGCCGAGCCTCGCCTCGTCGAGCCGGATGTCTATTTCCGCAAAGTCGACGATCAGTGGCAAGCCTTCCTGAATGAAGACGACATGCCGCAATTGCGCTTGAGCCCGACCTACCGCCGCTTGCTGGTGCGCGACGCCGCCGATCGCGACGTGCGCAACTACGTGAAAGAAAGATTCACCGCCGCGATTCAGTTGATGAAAAACATCGAGCAGCGCAAACACACTATCTTGCGCGTCTGCCAGTCCATCATCGCACGGCAAGGCGAATTCCTCGATCACGGTCCCGATGCGCTGAAGCCCATGATGATCAAGGAAGTCGCCGAGGAAGTCGGCGTGCATCCCTCGACGGTGAGCCGCGCGGTGGCCAGCAAGTACGCGCACACCTCGCAAGGCGTGCTCGAATTGCGCTCCTTCTTCAGCGAATCGGTGAACGGTCCGGAAGGCAGCGGCATGTCGCTGCTCACGCTCAAGCGCGTGGTCAAGAAAATGATCGAGGAAGAAGACGGCACCAAGCCGCTCACCGACGATCAAATTGCCAAAAAGCTCGACGATACCGGCATTCACGTCACGCGCCGCACCGTCGCAAAATATCGCGAAGATATGCGCATCCCCAGCACCCACCAGCGCCGGGTAAAAAACTGAGCGGCCGCACCCTGTGAAACCGCCAGAGAGACGCGAAGCGCGCCAGCTCGTTATTCTCACCGGACTCTCCGGCTCCGGAAAAAGCACCGTACTCAGGGCCTTCGAAGACATGGGCTTCTACTGTGTCGACAACCTTCCCGTCGACCTGATTCCCATCTTTGCGGAGCTGCACTCCGCCGGCGAAGGCGATTTCGCGCGCGCCGCACTATTGGTCGATGCGCGCGAGGGAACGCAGCTCGAAAAATTGCCGCCGCTCCTTAAGCACCTGCGCAAAGATCACCCCGTTGCTCTGGTGTTCATCGATGCCAGCGAAGATTCGCTCTTACGACGCTACAGCGAGACGCGGCGCCCGCACCCGCTCGGAAAAGATGTTTCCGTCCGCGAAAGCCTGCGCCAGGAACGCTCGATGATGGAGCCTATCCGCAAACTCGCCGATGTGGTCATAGACACTTCGCAATTCAACGTGCACGAGCTGCGCCACTTTGTCACCGAGCGCTTCAAGAATCCCGACAAGCGTCCCATGCTCGTTTCCGTCGTCAGCTTTGGCTATCGCTACGGTGTGCCCAGCGATGCCGATTTGGTTTTCGATGTGCGCTTCTTGCCCAATCCCCATTTCGTTCCGCGCCTCCGGCGCTTCACCGGCAAGGACCCGAGAGTCCGCCGCTACATCCGCTCGTTTCCGCAGACCGGTGAGTTTTTGAAGCGCATCGAGGGCTTGCTTATTTATTTGATCCCGCACTACATCCAGGAAGGAAAAAGTTATCTCACCATCGCGTTGGGATGCACCGGAGGCAAGCACCGTTCGGTGATGCTCGGCGAAGCGGTAAAGAAATCGCTGGAGAAGCACGGTTACTCCGTCAAAGTCGTCCACCGCGACATCGACAAATAAATCAGCTCTTGCGCCGCATCGCAGTGATATGCGCGCTCTCCAAAACTTGACACACCGCCGCACGGCGAATAGCGTACCAAGTGCACAGCCGGGGGACCCAGAAGCGTGGCATCGCTGTTCTCACCACAATTAAAGAGGCTTTTCAGCTACGTGCGGCCATACACGTTCCGCTTGGCCATTGGCGTCCTGCTTGTGGCTTTCGTCGCCATCGCCGAAGGCCTCGTCGCGTTCATGGCGCGCATCGCGTGGGACTACGTGCTAACCCCCACCGCGGCCAGTTCGCTGCTCCCCCTCTTCACCATTTCCGGCGGCCGCACCATCTACTTAAATCAGTTTTTCCCCGCGCGCATTCACAACGTTTGGACGATTTTCAGCCTCACCCTCGTTGTGCTTTTCATTTCCAAGGGCGTAGCCGAATATTTTGGCGTAACCGAAATCCAGTACGCCGGTCATGCCGCCATCACCAACCTGCGCAACCAGGTCTACGCGAAAATCATTCGCCAGCCCATCGGGTTTTTTCAGCACCACCCCGCGGGGCGCGTGCTGTCCGCGGTGATCAACGACATTGAAAAGACTCGCATCGCGCTCTCTGAATATCTCTCCGATCTCTTTCAAAAAAGCTTCACACTCATCGTTTTTCTGGCCGTGATGTTTTACATCGATTGGAAGATGACGCTCGCCGTCGGCGTCGTTCTTCCGCTGGTTGTTTTTCCCGTTGGAAAATTCGGCAGAAAGATCCGCCATTCCGCGGAAAGCAGCCAGAGCCGCCTCGGCGAGCTAAGCCAAATTTTGCAGGAGACGGTGAGCGGCAATCGCGTGGTGAAAGCCTTTGGCATGGAGGACTTCGAGATCCGTAAATTCCGCGATGCTTCGCGCCGCTTGCTGCGTGAGAGTATGCGCTGGGTGCGCGCCGCGGTAGCCACCGCGCCGCTGATGGATCTGCTCGGCGCCGTCGTCATTCCCATGCTCCTTTTGTACGCGCGCGACCGGATCAAAGCCCACCAGATGACGCCCGGTATTTTTCTGGCCTTTCTCTACGCCATGTTCAACACCTACATGCCTTTGAAACGCATCGGCCAGGTCTATCAGCAGTTTCAGTATGCGCAGGGCGCTAGCGCTCAAGTCTTTTCTTATTTGGATCAACAGGAGGAAAGGAGCGAACAGCCCGGCGCGCCGCCGCTGCCGCCCTTCACGAGCGAAATCGAATTTGAGGACGTGAGCTTTTCCTATGGCCGCGACGCCGCCGTGATCCTGCAGGGCATTCGCATTCGCGCGCGCCGCGGAGAAGTGATCGCCTTGGTCGGTTCGAGCGGTGCGGGAAAAACGACTTTGGTCAATCTGCTGCCGCGTTTATACGAGGCCACCTCCGGCTCCGTTCGTATCGACGGCGTGGACATCAGCGGTGTCACTATCAAATCCCTGCGCGAGCAGATTGCCATGGTCACACAGGAAAATATATTGTTCCACGATACGGTGTGGAACAACATCAGCTACGGCTTGAAGGATATTTCCGAGCAGCGCGTGATTGACGCCGCAAAAGCGGCCTTGGCCCACGATTTCATCATGGAATTGCCGCAGCGTTACCACACCGTGATCGGTGAGCGCGGCACTCGGCTCAGCGGCGGCCAGCGCCAACGCATCGCCATCGCCCGCGCCATTCTGAAAAATTCGCCCATCCTCATTCTCGATGAAGCCACCTCTGAACTCGATGCCGAGTCGGAGACGAACGTGCAGCGCGCGCTGGGCAATTTGATGGTTGGGCGCACCACCTTTGTCATCGCGCACCGTTTGGCTACCATTCGTCGCGCGGACATTATTCTTGTGCTGGAAGATGGCCAGATCCGCGAGCGCGGAACGCACTCCGAATTGATGGCTCGCGGCGGAACATACGCCCGCTTGCACGATCTGCAGTTCGCGGACGACGACGTGTTGGCGCCGGCGCAAAACATCCAGCAAAATAGTTCCCGGGCGAGTGAACCCTTATGAGCCAAAAAGCCTCCGCGCACGCCAGCCAAACTGCCGGGAATAAAGCGGAATGCGTGTCCATGACCGGCTACGCGCAAGCGCGCGGCGAGCAAAACGGCTGGGCCATCCGCGTCAGCGTGAAAAGCGTCAACCACCGCTTTCTGGATGTGCGCTTCCGTTTGCCCGAGGGCTTCGACGTTTACGAGTTGCGCCTGCGCCAGATCGTGCGCGAGCGAATTCATCGCGGGCATATCGACGTCAACGTCAACGTGCAGCCCGGAGCGGCCGTGCCCGTCCAGGTCAACCGCGACTTGCTGCAAGCCTACGCGCACTCCGCCGAAGAGCTCCGCCGCCAGTTGGGAAGCGACGCGGGTCTGGACGTAGTGTCTCTCTTGCGCTTGCCCGGCGTAATCGGAGGACTCGCGCCACCGCTGCCGGAAACCGACGAAGAACAGGATCAGCTTGGCGAGGCGCTGGACGCTTGCTTGCGCGAGGCTTTGCTCAAGCTCGATGACATGCGTCATGCCGAAGGCCGCCACCTCGCGGAAGAATTGCGCACGCGCGTGGCGCGCATCGGCCAACAAGCCGACCAGGTTCGCGATCTCGCCAAGGCACTGACACCCGCTTTTGCGCGCCGCCTGCAAACGCGTCTCAAGGAACTCCTGAACGGCACCGGCATCGAGCCCGCGCGCCTCGCACAAGAAGCCGCGCTGCTCGCCGAGCGCAGCGACATCAGCGAAGAACTCGATCGCCTGCGCAGCCATCTGCAACAGTTCGCGAAACTTCTCGATGGCGCCGGCGAGCTTGGCAAGAAACTGGATTTTCTGCTGCAGGAGATGCACCGCGAAGCCAATACCATGCTCTCGAAAACCCCCGGCGTCGAGACCGAAGCGCTGGCCATCACCGGTTTGTCCTTGGAAATTCGCGCGGAGATCGAAAAGCTGCGCGAACAGGTGCAGAACATCGAATGACTGCGGCGAACGAGATTGCACCGCTGCTGCTGATCGTGTCCGGCCCATCCGGCTCGGGGAAGTCGACTCTGGTGCAGAAAATTTTGGAGCTGCCCGGGACGATGCCTTCGGTTTCGTGTACCACAAGGCCGCGCCGCGCGACCGAGGCCAGCGGGAAGTGTTATGATTTTGTTACTGACGCGGAATTCGAGGCTATGGTCCAGCGCGGTGAGTTCCTGGAGTATGCGCGTGTCTTTGGCAAACATTCCTACGGCACTCCGAAAAAGTGGTTGGAGGAATCGCGAAAAAAAGGTCTCGACCTTGTGCTGGAAATCGACGTGCAAGGCGCCGCGCAGGTGAAGCAGAAGCTTCCGGAGTCCGTGGCGATTTTTATTTTGCCGCCTTCGCGCGGGGAATTGGAACGCCGACTGCGCAGCCGCGGTCAGGATTCGGGCGAGGAAATCAAGCGCCGGCTCGCAAGAGCCCGTGACGAGATTGCGGAATTCGGCAAGTACGATTATTGCGTGGTGAATGACGACGTCGAACTTGCCGGCCGCGAGTCGCAGGCCATTGTGATCGCGCTGCGCTGCTCCAGCATCCGGCGGCGCCCGCGAGTCGAAACACTTCTGGCATCGTTTGGAGGGAAAGACTAGATGATCACTGTGCTGACGAAAGCTCCGGAGAGCCAGTTTGCTTACGTTGTGCTTGCGGCGCGCCGCGCGCGCCAGATCATGGCGGGCGCGCCGCCGCTGCTCGAGAATCCCAGAACGCTGAAAGCCACGCGCATCGCGTGTG
>WNFR01020327.1_pt1 | contig 10595 bp, 15 predicted proteins | sample 5400221 | NCBI WGS metagenome assembly WNFR01 (sample SAMN13153357, study PRJNA577476) | soil metagenome | isolation source: 40 cm soil under Madrone tree | place: USA:California | collected 2016-06-14 | reverse complement strand
CAGGCAGTTTCCCGAAATCCACGGCAAGCTGTTGGACTATGTGACTCACAGCTACGACGACGGTTGGTTATACATCACCTTGAATTTCACGGACGGCACGAACTTTTCGCTGGACTTCACCTTCAACGAACCCGCCATCGTGCCCAAACTCATCGAGTTCGGCAAATACGTTGACGGTGATTACGAAAACATCTGCACCTATCTCCACCGGAAGGACAAGAACTGATGGGCGAGTGGAAGGTGTCGGTGTCGCTGCGGGTCACGGCTGCCGAGAAAGCCGACTTGGAGGCATTCGCAAAACAAGACCGCCGCAGTGTCGGAAACTTGGGGATGATCTTGCTCACTTGGGCGGTTGAGCAGCTTAAAGCGTGCGGCGGCTCCACTGAGAAACTGCTGAGGCGCAAGGTACCCGCGCCTCGAAATCCCTATGGAAATTATCGTCGTGGAAAACAGGGTCAGCATCCACCCGGCTAAGGTCTAAGCGCCCTGCCCACTGCTGCCATTCCGCTTCGGAGGCGGGGCCGTGAACCCAACCGCCCATAGATTTGCCGAACCGAGAAAAGATGTAGATGTACTTGCCGATTTCTACGAGTTGGCGGTCGCCAAAAGAATGGAGCGTGAACTGTTGTCCACGCTCCAAGAGGCTGAGTACGAACTGAAAGAGGTTCACGACTGGGAGTTGAGCGAGGGCAGAGACGCAACAGAGGAAAGTGCCTTGCGGATCTTCGCTTCGTCGCGACGGATGGCGTTGGCGGCCTTCTCGTGCACTCGCCGCTGGGCTTCCAAGGTCTTCAACTGCGCTTTCAGCGATTCGGTGATTGACATGGTCAGGTAGCTCCTCGACCTCAATCTACCTAAGAGCTACAGATTCCCGGTAAATCGTTGCGCGAGCAGTCCAGCTACAGATGGCTCTCTTCCTAACTTCCGCCACGCTGGCGAGCACAATAAAGTTTGTAGGCACCTGTTATTTTAACGCGGTAAGTTATGAGCTGTCGGCTCAGCTCGTACGTCTCGGCCAGTTGATCGATCGTTCTTCCCGCATTGATCGCACGAAAGAAAGCCTCCCACGGCGTTAGGGCCGCCGCCCCGACTCCAAATGCTTCATCCTCCTGCGTCTTGTTGTAGTCACGCATTCGGAGTCCGTCTGCTGATCGTATGAGTACAGTGGGCACATGCCCTAAGTGGACGTGGGCGATCTCCTCCATGAGCGTCATCTTGCTCCTGCGGGAACCGTGGGTAGGGTTTAAGACGCAGATGCGCGTTCCATCTGGAAGAGGTAGAGCAAACACGCCACCAGACCACGCGTCCCGGCCTCGCACGAGTATTTGCTTCGACACTTCGTTGCCCAGCTGTTTGCAAAGGGAGTGTACATCCACAATTCTGAGACCTACTTCCGAGGCAAGTTTGTAGGGATCCAGCAGTTCAAAGGGAGACAGATTCAGCCGTTTCCGCAGAGCTTGGGCATGCGGTTCCCATTTTCTTGCTCTTGCGGAAAATGGCAGCAGCACGTCACTCCTTTCGATGAGTCTTTAGAAGATTCTCGTAGGCCGTCCGAAAGAGAAGAGATAAAGCGTGAGCCGTATCCCTGTTCAAGTTTTTGTCCGCTCGAAGGTACACGTCAACTATGTCAGGGGTCTGCTCAAGCGTTTTCCCACCTCGGACAACGGGCCTTGGTTTCTGCTCACGTAGTTCGTTCCAGTCCTTTCCTAACCACTTGGAAAGAGCCAGTAGTGTGGCGCTCTCTAAATCTTTTGAAGCGCCACGTTCAATGCGAGAGAGGGTTGGAATTTTCAATTCAATCAGGTCAGCAAGCTCCCGAAGCGAAAGCTGTTCCTTCTGGCGCTTGCGACGCACGAGCCGTCCGAGTTTTTCCACATCAATTCCTTCGGCCATTGGCCTCCTTATCGTTGGGATGCTGGGATTGTACTTCTCTTTGATGAGAACGGCTACTTGACAATAAGCTGGGTTTCCATCATGATTCTCGTGTACGAGAATCTATCGTACACGAAAGGACAGGGAGAAATCCACATGGACGCTACAACCCAAGGTGAAGTAACTCCACAGAGCGCAGGCCATCCAGTACTGGCCCGCGAATTTGTGGAGGTTTCTGTTGATTACCTGCCGTCACCCAATCAATTTCGTCAAAGCTACAAGGATGAGACTCTGATTGAAATGGTTCGAACTGACGCGATGACTTTTTTCGGTGTAAAGGACTTTCAGGACCGCAATATTCATAAGTTCTTTCTTGAATTTGAAGGTCGCGTCCTTGAGAACACCTCTCAGAGCCTCGAGCAACTCCTTGGGCCTCATCGGCGGAGCGCCCATTTCAATTTGATCGAGCGAGTGACGCAGGGTTGCGATTCGAATGGTCGCGAACTACCAAGCTGTTGAGAACTGGGTCCTCGCCGAAGGCATCTTGCGCCGTACCCTTGATGCGGTACGGCCGATAGGACGTTCTGGCAGGGAGGCCGGGGCCTTTTGGCTTGGTACGCGTGAGTCAACGGCCCGTATCCACGCTGTTATCCTGCCCCACGGGATCGGCGTGGAAGAGCACCGTGGGAGATGGACCGTGTCGCCCGAGGTGTTCGGTGTCGTGACACGATGGGCGAAACCACGGAACCTGTGCCTATTGGGCGTTGCGCATACGCATGTGCGTGGTGTGCCTCCCGTTCTCTCATGGAGTGACCGGAATCTCGGAGTCCGATTCCCAGATATGCTCGCTGTGATTATCGGCAATGGCGGCGACGACTCAGGTCATTTGGACTGGGGTTGGCACGTTTTCGAAGATGGGGACTACAGGTCACTCGCGCACCATGAGGTGCGAGAGCGGGTCAGAATTGACCGTGAGGGCCAGTTCGAGGCTTGGACCGCAGATGCGAATGGTGTCCAACAAGTGAGGGGCTAATGGGCAACGAGGCGTTCAGCCGCCCCGCGAGGCTCGGGGCGTTGATTACCGGGGACTCCGAAGAGTCCATCGCTCATCTTTTCACCGAAAAGAGGATCTTGGTACGGCTTGAAGCTCAGTTCCTCGAAGATGCCGATGCCCGTGAGACTTTCCTTTTTGCTGTTAACCAGTGCCTTCGCTTTTGCTCAAACATCAGCATTTGCCTCCCGGGAGGGTCAAGTGGGCTAATTCGAGCCTGCGAGTCGCTCGCAGAGCGGGTACACGGTCAAGCGACCAGTGTGGAAGCGGTAGAGAAGGTAACGAGCCGTTCGTTCCATGCAGTCGTGAATGTGGGAACAGAGGTTTTCTCAGATGTGCCATCGGCGACGATCAATTCGAGCGGATGGGTTGCTCGGGTAGCTACCGCTGGCTCGATGACCACAAACCTGTGCTGGATGCCCGAGACCCCAAACGTTCTGGGCGCGTTGTTTGCCAGTTGTTTTGGTGTTGGCGCGGCATTCTTCGCCATCCTTGGCAGACCTCTGACGTTGTGCATGGAAACTTCTGTTTTCAGCCATGAGGTTGCTCTCCCCGGAGCACTGGAGCCGGGGCCTCCGCTGCCTGTGTCTCCTCTTTGGCTCGATGCGTTTCTAGTGGGTTGCGGAGCCGTCACCAACGGCTGGGCATATGCGGTGAAACGGCTCCCCATCGCGGGTAGGCTTCAGGCGATTGATAACCAGTCACTCCGTTTAGAGAACATTTGGTCGTATGTGGCGGCTGGCCGCGAATCTGTCGGCAAGCCCAAAGCCGCCGTTATGAAGGAACTATTGGCACCAGCAATTGATGTCATGGCGAGATCAGACCAGTGGGAGTTTTTCAAGATTTGGCTCGACCACGGGCTTGAGGTTCCGCCTCTTATTATCGCGGGACTTGACAACGTGACAACGCGACACTCAGTGCAGCGGCTGTGGCCCGAAACTTTGATCGACATGGCCGCAGGGGGCCTGCAAAGTCAGGTGATCGTAAAGCATAAAAACAACGACGGGTTATGCCTATTAAATGCGCTCTCCATTCCGCCGGACGAAAAGGATTGGGCCGAAAGCCTCGCCGCAGCAACGGGATTAGATCCCGCACTCATAGCCAGCGCGCCCGCTGACAAAAAGGCTGACCTTCAAAAAGCAATAGGCAAGCCGCGCTGCGGCCACATTAACCGTCAGAGCCTAGAGATGGAAGGGTATGACCCGCATTTTGCTCCGGCTGTTCCGTTTGTGACTGCTTCCTCTGGTATCAAGGGCGCAGCAGAAACCATGAAGTGGCTGATGGGCGGCCGATACCCTCACTCCCTGCACTTTCAGCATAGTTTTGAATCAGGCCGCGCCAGAGCACTAGACATGACTTGTAGCCCCGGTTGCGAGTGCCAAGTGTCTTGCGGTTTGACAGAGAGCGCGACATCCTGAACCATTTATTTGACAACGCCAGCGGCTTTGAGAATATGCGTGGGCAATTCCCATACACCACCTTCGGTTTTGACATAGCCGAACTTTTTGAGTTGGGCTTCGGACATCGGCTTGCCACCCCGCGCATCAATGGTGGCGATAATCTTCTGCGCGACTTTCTTTATCAGTTTCTTCTGTTTCTTCACGGAAGCAACTTTCCGGAGAGAATCTCAAAGGTGCGGACGGCCCCGCTAAACTCACGGCGGGTTATTGTCTGGCTGACCACACGTTCGCCGGGGCCATAGAGCGTGTTCGTGGTGACAACGGCCTCAGTGGGAATGACGACGACATTGATCTCGCCGATCAGCTTGCCGGAGTTGTCGTAGGTCTTCATAGAGAGTCCTCTGTGCCTACAAGCTACGCGGGGGCCGGGGACTGCGGCTATTCTAGCCACTCGACTTTGTCTCGGACGCCCCTTGCTGCCCGTGTGTAGATTTTTCCCGTAGCGCCGGGTTAGACTCCTCTGCGTGAGTCTGCAAACAGTCATTACCTTCCTGAGGAAATACAAAGCGGATCATCCAACCGCGGACAAAGCAGAAATCCAAACCGTTGCTGCGAAACAGTTTGGGTTGCCTAAATCACGGTCTGTGTATGAAGGCCCTTCATTCGGTTTGCGCTTTTGTGAAGCGAACCAAGGCTCGTTTTCAAATGTCGTTCTGTCTCTGTCGGCGCTAAGGAACTACGACGACAAGCCATTCGTGATCTGCATCGTCCGCCCGACTGGCCTTGAGTTCCTGCTCGCCAATACAACATTCCTGAAAAAGATTAGTCATAGCTCGCACCAGCTTCGTGAAGATAATGTCAAGGGAAGTTTCTTGGGCCATGACATCAAACGCGAGCACGGAGGCATTCGCAACGAGCCGGAACACTTTGATGAACTGTTCACACTGCACGAGAAAATTGGCTGGAGTGAGAACCTGCCACGGCTTGTAGACGCAACCAATGCGATCGTGCCGACCTTGAAGCGCCTCGTTTTTATGGCAAACGAGTCCAAGAACATCCTTGCGGCCCCGGCGCTCGCGGCGTCTTTGAGTGGCAGAGGGGACTACAGAGCAATAGAGACTGAGTTGAACAAGCTCGTCACACCGAATCGTGGGGAGATCCTCAAGGCAGCGCAAGTTGATAACGTGAACCTACGCGGCAACCTGATAGAGCAAATTCTGACTCAAGCCGCGAACGCTCACGGTCTGCATGACTTGACACGTGGGCTATCCGGCGGAGTGTCCTTGATGGTTGACATAAAAACGAAGTTGCTGAATCTAAGCTCCAGCCCAAAGGGATACAACATAGACAAGACGCTGGGCCTGTTTGCTCAGGGGAACACGGCCCTCTCCTATTTCTTTGTTGGGATAGACGCAGACAAGGAAGAAATCTTCACCCGGCTCATCTCAATTCTGGATTCACGCATCATTGACGCTACCCGCATTCAGTTCCATTGGGCAGGCCGGGACTCACGCGGCGTAACGCAATTGACGGGCGACCTTGCTTGGGTGTTTAAGGACAACAAAGAGACGGTCGTTGTGGCTAAGGGTGAGACGTTCTTGAAGCAGTTAATCGGCGTCTTGGAGACGTAGAAATTTATGGCTCAAAAGTACAGTCCTTCGTATGAAGAGGCGTTAAAGATGTTGCCGCCCGAACTTCACCCCGCGCTTAACGAGTTCATAGAGCACTACAAGTTCGCGGCCATTAAGCACCACGGTAGCCCTATGTACTCTCCGAAAGTTCTGGCCGAACTTCTATTGTTGGGTTGGCGTCAATCAGACTCGGCTAAATAGCTTAACGTTCCCTGAATTTTGGAAGATGCTCGTTCCACAGGTTCGGTTCTCAATTGAAGCTGTGCGGTGTTCCGTTCCCAAAATACGCCGTCGGCGAAGCCCTGAATCCTGTTATCGTCCTTTGCCCAATCAAGGCGCTTTTCTGCCAAGAGGCAATACTCTTCGTTGACCTCAATGCCGAGGAATTTCCTGCCCAGCTTACTTGCGACGACGGAGGTCGTACCGCTACCGAGGAACGGGTCAAGCACAAAGTCGCCCGGATTGGTGCTGGCGAGGAGGAGGCGGGCAAGTAGCTTTTCGCTCTTTTGTGTCGGGTGATCTGTATTCTCAGGCATGGACCAGAATGGGACCGTTATGTCGGTCCATAGATTGGAGGGATGAGTATCGCGGTAATCGCCCTCAGCCGTTCGGTTCCAATCCTTGGGCGTACCGTCTCCATTCGTGTAAGGTGCTATGACTTTCCTTCGCAGTTTCACGGCGTCAACGTTGAACGTGTATTCTTCCGACGCGGTACAGAACCAAATGTCCTCGCTTGAGTTCTTCCAGTTGCTGAGAGCGCCGCGCCCCTTCTCCCGTTCCCAAGTGATGCGGTTCTGTACAGTGAAATGTTCGGCGGCAACTTCAAAGATAGAGGCCGACGTGTGCCAATCACCGCAAATGTAAATGGTCGCAGTCTCCTTCAACAGCCGCGCTAACCCAACGATGATGTCGTTGAGCCACGCACTGTATGCCTCAACAGACCGCCTTTGAAATTTCAGTCCGTTGAAAGTCTTGGTCAGGTTGTAGGGCGGGTCAAGGAACAAAAGGTCTACGCACTTCTCAGGCAACACTTTGGCTGCATCTAAACAGTTGCCTTGAATAGTCGCATTCTCTGGAAGTTCAAAAGGGCGTAGAGAACTGGTCTGAATCAATCGCTGGCGCAGGCGCTGTCTGTCTTCCGGAGATAAAGTGATAGTTCTATTTCGTGGTGCGCGTTGTGGCTGAGCTTGGGGACTCATTTAATCGGTCGCCGTCGCGTTCGCTTTCCCTTCGCAACACTACGATAGCGTCATTACGTTCGGACGTAAACACCAAAAATAAAAAGGCTGTGTAAAACACAGTGTTACAATCTCCCTATGGCGAGTGGATTTGAGTTTCCGCTATCGGTTGTGGAAGATGCTTGGGAACGCGCCGGGGGCCGTTGCGAATGCAGTCGCAAGTTGCACGGGCCACCTGTGAGATGCAACAAGCAACTCTCTTGGAATAATCGTGGTGCGGGCATGGTCACCGTAATCTCCGCAACCGGGGTACGAGCTTCGTTGCGGATCGGGGAGAGCATTCCTCGCTTCTCCCTGTGAAAGTTTGCACGACTGGGCTCTAATCCCCAGAGCCCACCCGTTAGTTTGTCAATTGATTATTCCCATCGCCCACTCCAGCAATTCGTTTTCTTTCCAGTTCAAGTGACTTGAGCAAACTCGCCAGTTCCCCCTTCGTGAAGGGGCGCACTTTAATTCCTCGCGTCCGTTTCTGCTGCATGTAACGTCCCATGATGTTGGACAGGTATTCGTCCACACGATGTGCCAACTCGCGCGCCCACGTTTTGACAGTGTCATGGGTTCGCACGACCAGCTCGGGCAAGACCTCAAGTGTGCTCTTATCCTTGAACATCGAATGTTCCACGGAAACTTCAAACCCACAATCCACCAACGCTCCGCACACGCGCCGGAAATGCGCCCTCGCAGGTGTCATCGGGTCTAGGTTTGAAGCGTAAGTCTGTGATGGAACGACGAAATCAATTCTTGGCAAGAAGCGTTCAAACTCAAGCCGTGGCACTGTCGCCATGAAACAGCTTCCGTACCACACGTTAGTCAGCATCTGCACGTAAGGGTCTGCGTGGTCACGAAAATCATTCCAGAACGCCTTGCTCTCGCCATCGTTCAGGTCTTTTGTTTTGCGGTCCAGAATCAACTGCACGGGAGACTTAGCACGGGAATAGCGCTTGTTGTAATTTGTCGTTGCGTGAAACGGGCGCAGCACTAGACAGGTCCGTGTCCATGCATCTCCCCTTTCTCGCTGCGCCGTGAGCAGCCGACTAAGCAGTACCTGATCGGGCAGAGAGTTCAACGCATTGAGCGGCCAATTCTCGACAACACTCGAGTCTCTCTTCGCCGCAAGCTGTGTGACGTACCAGTTTAAGATTGGGCCGAACACGCGAACTTGAGCATTTTTTACGACGCCCGCCACCGATTGCTGGTCAGACGCGCATTTCTTCGCGATTTCCCAATTAAGGGAAATCATGTCGCGCACAATCTCTCCGTAGTGCGTGTCGTCTTTGTAGTGGTTGAAGTCTCTATCCTGCGGGACGACCGTTCCATCCCGCAGAACCACATCTGCTGGCCTGACCTCCGCATTACCGGGCGAAGTGTACCAACGGTTGAGCACTCGGAGTGTAGCCCGCGCCTCAAGAGTGTCCATCGCGTTCCAAAGGGAGTGCATGTATTCAGCATCACTCAAGTCCGGGTAAAACAACTTCGCCATCACCGTGTACTTGTTCTCTCTTTGTTGCAGGTCCTCGGGCTTCTCAGGCAGGCGCGTGAACACCGGGAGTTCTTGTCCATTGAATATCAGCCTACGGTTCAGTTGCCCTACGGAAGTGTTGATCGAGATTATGGGCGCATGGCCCACATAGAAATCATCCTCTTCGCCGATTGCGGACATAAGACCGCTTTGGCTCGACCCGTCTACTGCCGCGATCAGCAATCCGCTCTCGCCCGTATTGTCCTGCACCACAAATGGTTCCGGCGCAATCCTTGTTGCCAATTCTTCTTTGAGCAGTGCGTTGTTAATTCGGACCACCTCGGCGCTTGGGTCGTTCTTCTTCGTTTCGAGGGCTTCTTCAATACTTTCCGGAAACTCAACCGCTTCAATTGACAATCCGAGAGCAAACCGCACCACGCCCTGAATAAGACCAGTGAGACTACGGCCCTCTTGCCGCAAGCGGTTGACCTCATTTGGCAGTGCGCCTTCGCGGATTGCTTCGGCCAGATGTTCGATCAGCGCACACAGGTCTGTGGCGTAGCTTGTTATTGCACGTTCAAAGAGGTCGGGGGCATGCTCGGACATTAATTTCGTTCGGATACACGCCCACCACTCCTCGGGGACTTGCCGGATTTGTCGCTGCGACTCTTTCCAAATAGGAAGGGCGAGGATTGGGTAATCCGGGTCAATTATGCGAGCCAATTCCTCTTCATCTAACCAGTAGCTGTCCACAGGTTGCCCAATCCTGTAGACAATGGGCGAACTTGAGTCATCGGCTACAAGCACGCCACGATGAACAAGACGACGCGCGAGATTTTGGTACGCCTCCTTTGTTACCTTATCTCCCGCGGCAACGGCATCTTTGTACACGTCCGGCGCGGTCACACCCTCAAGCCGTCCCGCAAGTTTGCAAAAGAGGTCTTCTCGTTCGCGGGTAGTGAAGGGCCGGACGCTCACTTCCCCTCCTTCTTGAGCGTCTGCTTCTTTCTCCCGGCAAACACTTTGGGCGTGCTTCCGCCAACCGGGGTTTCCCGCTCTCTGATCTTCATAAGGAATCCGTGCCGCACGATTTCACTTGAACCTGAGACGGCGCAAACTCCGCGCGGCAGTTTCGGCAACTTTGCGAGGAGACGCTCATCAAGGTCAGCAGTGACGCCCTGAATCGCTCTCAGCTGGTCTTTTTCCAGAGCGAAAATCAGCCTCGTTTGCAGCCGCTTGAGAACGCTAACATTCAGGTCCGACGGACTCTGGCTAATCAGCACCAGTCCAGTTCGGACGTGCCGTCCCATACGCGCAAGCTCGAACATTACTTGGGTGCTCACAACATGCTCGTCATCCGGTGCGATCACGTGTGCTTCGTCTACCATGAACAAGGCAAACCATTCTGCCGCCGCCTTGTCCCCTTGAGCGGCTTTTTGGGACATGTCTCTGCCTTTGCGTTGTAGTTCACGGGCCGCAGCCGCGCCGATAAGCCGGGTCTGCCTCACGTTGAGGAAGCGACAATCCAACACTACCAGTTTGTTAGTTTCAAGTTCCTTGATGAAGTCAAAGTTGCCTCCGACGATGGGGTCTTTTTCTAGCGCCCGAACACGGTTGATAGCGATGCCGAGGCTGGGTGCCTTAACATCGTTTAGCTTGGCCGTGTCAGTCATTTTGGCGATCAACTCGTCAAACGAGAACGGCTGACCTTTCTTCTCGCTCTTCAATCGCTCGTGAGAAAGCTCAATGAGTTCCGCGTACACCGTGCCTTCTTGCACGTTTGGAGCAATTTGGATCAACTCGGAAGACGTAATGAGGGAAAGGGACAGCCCGAATTTGCCGGGGTCGGGCAGGGTGATTACTAGACCGCCGAGCGCTTTGGCCGCGTCTAACATTTCGCCGTTGATGTCGAGCACCAGAGTGGGAATTCCCCACTTAAGTGCT
>WNFR01023542.1_pt1 | contig 10596 bp, 16 predicted proteins | sample 5400221 | NCBI WGS metagenome assembly WNFR01 (sample SAMN13153357, study PRJNA577476) | soil metagenome | isolation source: 40 cm soil under Madrone tree | place: USA:California | collected 2016-06-14 | reverse complement strand
TTGCCGCTAATCACCGTAATGTTACATAACCTGGGCTGCTGATACGGAGGTAATCAATCAATGAGTGACGTGCGAAAAGCCATTATCGCGACGTATGCCGAATGGACAGCAATGTCCGCACTGCGCTCGGGTGCCCCAATCAAATCACGGCGCGATGTCTATACCGCACTTCGCGGGATCGACTTTGCTGTGCTCTTCGATGACGCGCTTGGTCCCATAAACCGTACCTCGTTCGACGCGTGGCATGCCGACGCGGTTCAAGCGATGATTGAAAAGGAACCGCGGCTCACTGTCGGATGGGCAACGAAGATTATTAACGTTTATCTAAAGACTCGGGTCTACATTGGCGCGCAGGGGCGTCCATACCTTAAGGAGATGATCCATCCGCCTATAGATGCTGGTCTATGGCTTGGGTAGCACGCCGATTTCCAAATCGCCCTGATATCTTGGAGCACACCAACTGCGTGACCCGGATCAAGGATATTGTGGACTACAAGTGCTACCGTCGTATCATCGACGGCTGTCGTTCCGCAGCGAAGGCACTCGATTGTGAACTCATTGAAGTCGAGCAGCTTTGGGCGGGGACGGAATTCGTAGCATCAGCCTGATACCCCGAATGGATCGTTGGCGATAGTGTACAAACCAGCATGTTTTAGGCGAATGAAGCAACCGAAGCGAGGATTGCAAATTCTCTTAGCATCCCTACCCTGGCACCACATCAGCCTCCTTTGGGTGATGAAAACTTTTTAGTGACTCGGATGCCATGGGCGAAGGTCTTTGACTCCTCTGCGCGCACGGGTGATCGCTCACGTCAGTTATGAGGCAGAGTAATAAGCAATCTCAGACCGGGTACTCAGCAAACCAGAATGCTTTCAAAGCACGGTCTGGCCGGAATTTCCCAGAGCCAAACTCCGACTGACAAACCAACCAACAAATAGATCAGCATCGGCAATACTTCCTAACCTCCAGCTCATAACTCTGTTGAGAATGCGGAGGTTCAGCGGTGTCTTGTTTCGAATGCCATAAAATCGAGCCGTTATGTCGCGACTCGCATCGCTATACTAGCTTACGATCCATGCGGCGCATGTTTGCATGCTTTTCCAACCAATTTTCGAGTAGCTTCCTCTTAAAACGCCACTGATTGCCCACTTTGAAAGCCGGGAGTTGCTTGTCGGCAAGCAAACGATAGATCGTGAATTTGTCGACGTTCAAATATTCCGCTACTTGCTCGACCGTTAAAAGTTGTTCGGACACTGGTCAACCCCCTGTTCTAAAAAGCGTCCCAGAAATGGCGTGTTACTCTCAATTCAACTCCGCACCTGGCGCACAAAATCCTTGATGCCGCGCTCTACGGTGCGCTCTTTCGCCGCTGCTTGAGGTTCGCCAGCACGGCAATAACTTAGAAAACGATGGTAACGACGCATAGCGGTAACAATATAGTAGTAGCGATATTTGCAATCATCTTTGCTCCTTTTGGAATGATTTGGCGTTTGCTACTCTTTTTGCGGAGAGCAATGCTTAGGCCACGCACGCTGGTCTGAAATTGCTAGAAAATGACGTGAGGCGAGGGGAGGACTTAGTCGTATTTGTCAAAATGAGACATTCTGTATGACAGGCGTGTCATTGGAACGCAATCGATGCCGCAACATCGAAGGGGTTACCGGGCGTGTGCCCACCAATGACGAACTCCTGGCCTTTGTTGATCTTGTATTTGACCCAGGCTCCCGTGCGCTTGGCCGACTCGTATAGCGAGTCTTTGCGCTTGGCGATAATGCCCTCCAAACTGAGTTCTTTGGCGGCTCGAATCAAGTCCGGTACGCTAGCGTCAATCGTTTCGGAGAGCACGAAAGAATCTTGGTCGCTGGGCAGCTTCAACTTGGGAAGCGATGCACGCCGTTCCGAAAGTGGGGCATTGATCAGGCTCTTGCCCCGGTGCACGAGCAAATCGAACAGGTAGTACCTAATCGCAAATGCGTTTGATCGGTGGTGCTGCAGCAGGTTGAAAGAGTTCTGCCCGTGCTCATGGAGAGCGACGATCCCACTGTCAACTAGAGTGCCAGGGGGAAGTTTTTTACAGGCTTCAGCAATAGCCGGGAATTGAGCAGTAAATAGATTGCCTCTGCGTGACCACAGGTTCACGCCGCTGGAGTTCCTTCCGGTGATACAACGATAGCCGTCGAGCTTTATTTCGTAGAGCCAGTCAGGTCCCTCGGATAAGCTTCGGACACCGAGCGCATACATCGGCTCGATGAATTCGATTCGAGTCGCTGAGATTTTCTCATGCAGCATAGTAGCGGCTGAAATGGGGCGTTACTAGGTGGGTGTTCTTGTCAAGTTACCTAGAGTTCCTGCACTGCTGCCAATCCGATCCGAACTTGTTCAACAGTTAGTTCACACCGTAATGCCTGATATGGCGCGCAAACTTGAAGCAGCGATTAGTGAGAGCTGTATTTTTGAGAGGATCATATAGCGGCGTTACGCCATCAAGTCCCGCGTATCAAATTGTACGAGGCGCAGTTGCCGCATTTGAAAAAAAAATTACTAAGTTGGCGTCGATTCATGCGAGCAGCTAAGACAACCCCACATGCACCACAGACATAATCAATGTCACCGATACCCCGCATGCGCGCAAATGGATTAATCAAGAGGTAATCTGCCTGCGCTGTAAGTACTGAAGCTGTACCTGGCTCTGGCTCCGGAATAACCTCCATTTGGATTTTAGGCAAAGTGGTCCTTCCACGTATTAGTAACAAGAAATAAAGCGCGCTTGAGTTGATCCAACTCGGGGACGAATAGGTGTATAGGCTGCCCTCCACTTAGACTGATGGCATTGCCGTCAGAATCCAAAAGGGCGAGCTGTGTTGAGCCAAGTTTCTTCAACATGTCGTCATAGACCTTGCCTTGATGGTGCTGAACTGCGTTCCTTATAAAGACGTGCTTCTTGATGGTTAAGAGTTCCCCGTCACAAAGCGCGTTCGGATTAAGCCGATGATTGATGAGTCTTATTCGATCCGCATATTGCTCAAAGGCAAAGTCGGCGCTAAGTCCCTCGCGAAGCTGTGAATTGATATCACTGGTTATGGAAAAGTCGATTCGTGCAGTTCTTGTTTTCAATTCTGGAAAAAATTTGATGCCGTCTAGGTGCGCATTCATGAATTTTGTAAATAGCTTATTTAAGAGGTCAGACCATGCCGCGATAGCCTTCATCTGAAAGAGTTCGGCAACGCCCGCCGCAACCGCACCAGTATAAGGCAACAATTCGCGCAACTGCATTGGTTCTGTTGTCAAATCATCCGCCAGTTTTAGAGAGACCGCCGCGGTTGCTGGCGCGGTTTTCAAATGCTGGCTGCCTATTTTAAGGTAGGCGGTCGCAAGAGTCAGCTGCCTGAAGTACGTCGCAATCTGGCCCTGAAACTCATCTAGCGGATTTGCCATGCGGGCGTCGGCCATATCGGCGCAGCTATACGACGGCAACGGCGAAGCGTCAACCGCTACGGTTCGCGTGCCAGTTCGATGCTTTTGGCTATTTCGGTAGCTGCTATGGAATCGACCGTCTTGGCAACCGCCAGAAGGCCAGCCGCTTGGATAACTCACACCATATGGCGATAGTGCGCCAGTTGTGGCCATTACCTTCGAGACCAACAACGCCATTTTTAAGGAGGGCATACTCCTCAGACGAGGGATTACACTGGCTCATCAAGCGGTCGTAGGGTTCCCCGGATATTTCCACCAGAATTTTCATCGTGGCGAGTCCGCGTCCTGACGCGATGTTAGGCGAAATTGAGTCCCAATCAGCTTCCTTCTTTTATTGAGACAGGCCGCGACGTGTCAAGAAAATTAAAAGCATGCGCCCCGTTCGCGACCGTAGACCTGCGGCTAAGCCTTGCGGGCTTGAACAAGCATGACGATGTTAGCCGCCGCGAGTTGGCGCGCGTACGCCGCCAAGCAGTGCGGACTGTGACCGGCGTGACCCCTGGCCCGCTCGTCTGTTGCGCACCGTCGATAGGCCTGCCTCTAGTGTTGTGCGAAGTGCCGTGAAATGGCTTTGCGATTGGTGCGCCCGACAGGAATCGAACCTGAATCGATCAAAAACGACGGCGGAACGATGGCAGACGATAAGATCACGGAACGTTATCTAAGCACGGGTGAGTTAATGGACACGCTCAGCATCTCTCGCAGCACGGTTTACCGCTTAATGGCGCGGGGCTTGCCTAACATCATGGTCGGAAGTGTTCACCGATTCCCGATAAATCAGGTCGTAACGTGGCTGGAAAGCCAAGACGGTCATGGTCAAACGCGGCCTTGTGTTGAACTTTCTGTTTTTCAAAAAGCGAGATCCGCGACTTTGACGCGATAGCCAAAGGTGACGGCGTAAAAGTAACGAGCGAGGAGCTGAAGCTCGGCCGCGGCTTAATCGAGAAAATGTCTTCGGCGGACTTCGAGCCCGAGCATTACAAAGACGACTACCGCGAGCGCGCCGAGAAGCTGATCGAACAGAAATCCCAAGGTCAGGAGATAAAAGCCGCCCCGCCGGCGCCCGCACGCCGCGGCAACGTCGTCGATATTTTCGCGGCACTTAAGAAAAGTCTGGAAGAAGCGAAGCCGCCACGTCAGGCGACCGCCGCCAAGAAAAAGCGCAAGGCTTAGTCTGAATTCGCCGGCGGCGGTAGGTGGATTGGTGTATGCCTACGATTCTCGCCGGTCGACGGCTGCTTGGACGGAAGAATCTCTCTCTGAACTCTTGGGTCGCCATGCTACAGCCTGACAGTTTGTATTTTTGTTTCTGCCATAAAAGCCTCGTGCCTGTACACAAACCCGTTCGACTATCCTGTCATTCCGAACAAATGTGAGGAATCTTTCCCGAAGATTGAAAAAGATTTCTCCCGCTGGTCGAAATGACAGCAGCGATTGACCCGGAAATCCAGGGGCCAATCCCATCTTTCCTTCCCGCTTGATTGTCGCCGTTTCCTTTGTTCAACTAGGAAGACTATGGAGAAATCGTTTGCGCCATTTAGCATCGTCATCAGCCTCGTTGTTTACCTTTCCACGCCGGCAATGGCCGGCGTTGTCCTGGCTCCATCGCCACAAGATGTCAGCCTGAAAAAGCTGATTCCTCTGTCCACGTGGAACAAGCAGTTTAAAATCACCGGAGGTAAAGACCGGGGCAAAGTGGTCCCGCTCACGCTGCACCGTGACCGGGCCAAGGAGGGACAGTGGAATCTCGTGTTCGGCGATTACGCCGGGATTCTGCTACGCAACGATGGCAGCGGCGGGCTCACGATGGAGCGCCTCGATCTATTCAAAAGCCACAGCTATGTCGTTTACGAACCGGCGCTGCCGATTCTTACAGCGGATATCACTTCCGGCGGCGCAATCCGGCGTCAGGCAAGCTTCAAAATGTTCGACGTCGAAACCGGAAGACTCAAGCGCGCCGGCCGCGTGACTCACTGGGTGAAGGAGGTTTCGCCTTCGCGCTTTGACACGCCGGCCGGTCTCATCGACGGCTATTTTATCGAGATCGATCACCGCATGGACATGCCCTATGCCCACTCCAGATGACGATCGGCCTCGGCTGTCGCCTGGACGATGGGCCGGTGTTCGGCTCTGGAAATTACACCCTCACGAAACTTGGGCTTTTCACGGAAACGAAAACCACTAGCGCGGCCTTGACGCAAATAACCGACACCGTATCTCCACTGCGTTAAATTCTGCTGCGGTTTTGCCAGAGTTTCTGAAAACAGTGGATGCTTTAAATATAGGATAGGAAATAATGCCCGGCCACCGACACGAGGATTGGTGATTCTCGTAGCACGTGTAACCACTACAAATCACAATGGAATTTTCCTACTTTGCCATTACTTTGCCAGTGAAATAACCGCGCATAATTCGAATCCATTCACGTCCGACAGATCTCACTCGTTCTTTGTATACCCCGCCGCGGGCGCTAATATCGCCCCCAGTATCAAGATTATGACCCAGAATCAGTATATAGGTTTCGCAATTGAGCGCTTCTTAGCGGCCTCCGATCCGGCCTCGTTCAATGCAGCGTTAGTTGCTGCACTGCAGATAGCGGTCGCTACCAAGACGGCCGACCGGATGCAGGCACTCGCCAATGAGATTACTAAGGAGCAGCCAGCAATTGTGGCCTTGCAGGAGGTCGTTCAGTTGCAATGCATTGATAGCGTGCACACGTCAGGAGTCGGATGTAGCGATCCCTCCATTGCGGCGGCGTTTTCCGATCATCTGCAGTTGACCCTGGACGATTTGCACGGCACCTACGTGGAGGCAGCGAAGGTCGTCAATTTTAGTTTCCCGGCCATTCCTTTTGTCATAAACGGTGTACCGGCACAGCTCAGCTTCGTCGATCGAGACGTTATTCTCGCGCGCGAGGATGTCGATGCGACACCAGTGAATTTCCAGAGCCTTGGTGTTTGCTCGAAACCATCGGCGGACGGTTGCAATTATAGCTCCGTGCTGGTGGTTATGACACTGGTTGGGACGATCGACATAGAGCGTGGTTTCGTCGCGATAGATACGACGATCGACGGAAAGGACTATCGTGTGGTGACGACTCACCTCGAAATACAACGCCCAGATCCGACGAACCCTCTATCGCAGCTCTTTCAGGCCGCACAGGTAACCGAGCTGCTTCAAATCTTGCTAAACACCACGCCGCTGGATCGGTCCGTTGTTGTGGCCGGCGATATGAACTCCGATCCCAGGGATCCTGACATACCAGGGCCTCTGCCTCTTCCGGCTCCCTTTAACTCCGGCATCGTCACGCCATATCACCAATTTGTTGAGTCTGGTTTTACGGATATTTGGGAACTTCGCCCCGGTAACCTACCTGGCGACACGTGCTGCCAGCCGGAGGATCTAACCAATCGCCTGTCAACACTCGACCAGCGCATCGACATGATATTTTCGCTTGAGTTGCCTGCAAAGGTAAAGGGAGTGCGCGTTGTGGGTGACAAAGCCTCCGACAAAACGCCGCCGCCTGACGTTCGCCTGTGGCCGTCTGATCACGCCGGTCTCACGGGCGAGCTTCAATTCCAGCTACTCACGGCACAAAGGTAAAAAAGCTAGGCCCGTTGCTCTCTCACTCGGTGTTAAGCAAAATCCTGATAGAGGATTAGTCCGGCTGTCGGAACACTCGATTCGCTGGAAATTTCTGGCCGGCTTACTCGTCGAAAAGGGCGCTAACTTCAAAGCGCGTTCTTTTGGAATTTAGGCGAGATTGCAGAAAATGAGAACTAGTTAAATTTAAAGAGGGAAAAATGTGGCCAGGGACGGAGTCGAACCGCCGACACGAGGATTTTCAGTCCTCTGCTCTACCGACTGAGCTACCTGGCCATACGAGGGAAAACTGAAATATTGCTGAAAAGCTTCGGCGAGTCAAGATTCTCGCTAATTGCGGGTGAGATTTTCTACTTGGCGCTCGACGAAATCGATGACATCTTTTTCGAGTTGCACGCCGTCGAGCGCGTTGACTTCTTGGATGCCGGTCGGACTGGTCACGTTCACTTCGGTGAGAAAGCTGCCGATGACGTCTAAGCCGACGAAATATAACCCGTCCGCTCTGAGTAAGGGGGCCAGCGCCGCGCAAAGTTCCCGGTCGCGCGGCGTCACTTCAGTTTTTACACATTGGCCGCCGACATGAATGTTACCGCGGGTTTCGGATTCCAGCGGCACGCGCAAAACCGCGCCGAGCGGTTCCCCATTGAGGACGATGATGCGTTTGTCCCCCTGGCGGATCTCCGGCAAGTAGCGTTGCCCCATCACCATCCGCCGACCATTGTCGGTCGCCGCTTCCAAGATCGAGTTCGTGTTGCGGTCCTGCTCGTTTAGGTAGAAAACTCCACTGCCGCCGCAGCCATCAAGCGGCTTGATGATCATCTCACCGCCCAACTGCGTTAAAAAGGCTTTCAGCCGTTCCATGCTGCTGCTCACCAGGGTCTGAGGAATTTGCTCGGGGAAGCGCAGCGCATAGAGTTTTTCGTTGGCTTCGCGCAAACCTTTCGGATTGTTCATGACGAAACACTTGCTCTGGTCGATCAAGCTCAGCAAATGAGTCGCGAAAAAAAACTTCAAATCGAAGGGCGGGTCCTTGCGCATCCAGAGGCTGTCGAAATCTTCAAGCGCGCCGTCCCGTCCCGCCCCCACGTGAGCATGCGGCGTGGCCCGCGCCAGTTCGAGCCTGCGATAGCGACCCTGCGGCGTACCGCCGCGAAGATACAAATCATCGAGCTCCATGAAGTAGATTTCATGGCCGCGCCGCTGGGCTTCCAACATCAAAACGAAAGTCGTGTCCTTATCGATGTTGATTTTATCGATGGGATCCATCACGACGCCGATTTTTAAATTCCGCATAAACTTTCAGTCCGCGCCGCTCAATCTTGAATCACCCAGGTGCGCGCCAGGTAATCATGCCAACCGCGCTTCTCCCGACTCCAGAGTATCCAAAGTAGACTCACTCCGATGCTTGCCACGCCGAGTCCGAAAGTTCCTAGCCAACGCAGTGCCGCGCGTCGATAACTGATCCGTTGTTGCGCGGCGCCGACGACGCGCAGGTGGAATACGGATTTGCCGATCGTCTGACCGTCCATGCCGTGAAACACGACAAAATAAGCCGTCGTCAGGAAGACCCAGGCAAATGCTAGCAATACCACAAGCGGACTCGCATTGCCCAATGACACCCTTCGATAATGAGCGGCGAGACCAACTTTATAGCCGACGTACGCCATAACTCCCATCACAGAGCAGAGCAAAAAGATCATCACGAGGTCGATCATAAACGCGCCGAGCCGCCGCCAAAATCCTCCGTAACGCGGCGGCAGCGGCGCGGCATTTTTTATCACAGCCGCGTGCGGGGCTCTCGCAAATTCCGATTGGGACAGAAACCACGGATCTTCTTCGGGCACCGGTTCTTCAAGCTCAATCGCCGACTCGTCGGCTGTCAAAGTAAAATCTTCACTTTTGGGCGTGCCTAAAAACGTTCGTCGGTGGAGCAATTTGGCGCCGCACTTTTCGCAGCGCTCGTCCGATTGCAATACCGGCGCATCACAGTTTTGACAATTCATGGCGTCCTAAAAACTCGGTTAAGATTCATTCATGCTAGAGAAAGCCCGCAGCCGAAGCAAGCTTAGGCTATTTTAGATCTCCCCAGAGAAACTGCACGAGTGCGAGCGCGGTTATCGCCGCCGTTTCAGCGCGGAGTATCCGCTTGCCGATCTGCACCGGCTCGAAACCTCGCGATCGGGCCGCCTCGGCTTCATCCATAGTAAAACCGCCTTCCGGTCCGACTGCGACGAGTACCGCCGTGGCTTCGTGGTGCTTTTCGTAGACCTGATGCAACGATTGATCCGACTCCTGCTCCCAAAAGATCAGCTTCAGCGATTGCGGCCACGGCTGGCTAACTAACCAGGAAAAATCACAGAGCGGTAGAATTTCCGGCACGCGCGCTCGACCGCACTGCTTTGCCGCGCTTACGGCGATCTTTTGCCAGCGCGCAGTTCGCTTGCTGATCTTTTCTCGGTCCAACTTTGGCACGGCATAGTTTGAAACAAAAGGGATTATTTTCTGCACGCCGAGCTCGGTGGCTTTTTCCACGACCAAGTCGATTTTTTCTCCCTTGATCAGACCGACGGCCAGAGTGATCGGCAATACCGACTCCCGTTTGGTTTCGTAAGAACGAAGAATTTTTAGCTCACCCTGCATCGGGGTCAGCGAATCGATCAAAGCGTCGTGCTCCCAGCCGGAATCGTCGAACACGGTAACGGAGTCGCCGGCGCGAAGCCGCAAGACTCTGCTCAAATGGGCGAGTTCCTGGCCATCGATGACGCCGCGGTCCCCGTGAATCTTTTCTTTTGGCAGAAAAAAACGCGCCATCGTAATTTAAGCTTTGCGGCGCAACAGCAGGGTTACCCACTCCCGTTTTCGGCGGCGCTCGATGAGCCGAAAATTTTCCGCGAATCGGCGCACGACGGCAGCGGCTTGTTGATACAAGATCCCAGACAAGACCAAGTACCCTGCCGGCGTCACGCGTTTCTTCAGCGCGTCGGCAAGCTCGACCATCGTCTCCGCAGTTAGATTGGCGACCACCACTGTAAAAGTTCGTCTGATCGCAACTAGTTTCTTCTCGCTCAAACGAATTCGTTCAGCGACCCGATTGGCGCGCAAATTTTCGCCAGCAACCTTCACGGCGACCGGATCGTTATCAATGGCCCAGATTTCCGTCGCGCCCAACAGTGCCAAGGCGATGGACAATATGCCCGATCCCGTGCCGACGTCGAGCGCCGTGAATTTCTTTCCGGCAAGCTTATGGGCGACCACTTCAAGGAATTCCATACAGCCGCGGGTCGTCGCGTGCGTGCCGGTGCCGAAGGCCATACCGGGGTCCATGACAATCACGCGACGGCGGCGAAACTTCGGCGGATCGAGCCACGGCGGCGTAACCCAGAACGATTTGCCGACGCGCCGCGGCTTGATGAATCGTTTCCAGGATTGTTCCCAGTTTTCTGGTTTGATGAACTTCCATTGGAGCCGCGAACTGGCGGCGCGGGAGTTGAGCCGAGTGACTTTGACTACAGAGCGTCT
>WNFR01046290.1_pt1 | contig 10597 bp, 11 predicted proteins | sample 5400221 | NCBI WGS metagenome assembly WNFR01 (sample SAMN13153357, study PRJNA577476) | soil metagenome | isolation source: 40 cm soil under Madrone tree | place: USA:California | collected 2016-06-14 | reverse complement strand
CCGCGAATAGGGGATGTTAACGGGTTTCGCCGCGACCTACTCTCCACCTGAGTGGGTATTGAATCCGACGAGTTATCGCAAGTGCAACGCTCAGAATCCCCCAGGCGTGTGACCGCGCCGTCTTGGCCCCTGAGCGCGGCATTCACTGCGCTTTTGTTCTCCGTGCATATCGTGATCGCGGCGCCGGAATCGTGTGCTGCCGCTGATCCGATCGTGGTCGGCGATGTCAGCTCGCTGAGCGGCAGTCTTCAGTTCCCGGAGTCTCAGCGAGCTGCGAAGCTAGCCTTCGATTCGGTCAATGTCCACTGCGGCATCAAAGGCCATCCCATCGACTACCAGGTACTCGACGATGCGGGTGAGCCCGACAAGGCGGTTGCGCTCACGCAAGAACTTGTCCTTCAACTCGGGGCAGTTGCGCTGGTCGGCGGGACCAGCGTCGTCAGCTGCGGAGTCAACGCGACCTTCTACGCATCGACACCGGTTGCCTCCATCCCCGGTACCGGAACCGGACCTCGATGCTTCGATTCGCCGAACATCTCGCCACCCAATAGTGGCTTGTTCTCGATAGTGACTCTGGCACTCCAATTTGCGGGCGAGCATCTCTCTCCCAAGCAATTATGCCTCATCGGCAATGCTCACCCCAGTATTCCGGGAAATTTCCGCGATCCGGTGGAACGATTTCAACGCGCCAGCGGCAAAGTCGCGACCATCGTCAATCAAGAATTGCAACCCCACTCTGACCCTGACAAGGTGCTGGAACAATTGGCAATCGCCGGCTGCGATGTCGCATTTGTAGGAACTCTGGGACGTTTTGCCGGCCGCCTCGCGGCGGCGCTGGGACAAACGTCAAATCGTGAGTTAAAGCTCATTCTCGCCCCCGAGGCCTATACACATGAGTTTGCGGCCCAGCTGGCGCCGGCGCTCACCGGCCGCGTGTTTGTGGTCACGGATACTGATTTCTTCGACAGCAACAAACCCGGAATGAAGCGTGTCCGTGAACGGCTTGAAAGAGGCGGCGTGGAACTCAGCCCGTTTGCCGTCGGCGGGGCACTCGCGGCGCAAATCATGATCGATGCCCTACGTCAAATCGACGGCCCTATCAACCGACAGTCGGTACTTGCCGCACTCGCGCGGATCAGCCCGTACGACACGCAGGGCCTTACCGCCGCCCCTTACAAGTTCACTTGGCCCGACAATCAGCGTTTTGCAGCGGGAATTCACGTCGTTGTACTCGCGGACCACGCCTGGCGTCATGCAACCGAAGACTGGACCATCCTCAAATAGCCGACACAGTAGCAGTGCCTGAAAAGCGCAATTCCTCTTACGCGCAGAATAAGTCTCTGATCACCGATACGGGACTCGCCGTCATGGCATGACGTGCGCCGCCCGGCCCTCGGTCCATTCGATCAGCGGCGCGCGCAACTTGTCGGTGACTAATTCTAAGAGGGCCCCTTGATGGCGAACGAATACGATGCCAATCGTCTCAATGTCCAAATACATCGACGCTTCCCAAGTAGACCCGCCTGCGAGGAGTTGCTCGGCCTGCGTCTTGGGATCCTCCGACCACATACCTACGTGATGAATGCCCCCGATATTGCCGGCCGACCAGAGACCATCACCCTGAGCCTCGACGAGTTCCACATACATCGGCCCTCGCGTCGAATAGCTTAAATGGCAAGTGAAAGGTGCGTCCGAGCCGTTTCGCTGCACCACGCGGCACGACGTCACCTCGATTGGCGGCCGAAACGTCACTCCGTAGATTTCGCCGTATCGCTCGATCGCGGCATCAATGCTTGGTACGAGGATTCCGATGTGATAAAGACTATTCATTCGATTGCTCATTTGGCGCCTTTTTTCGCGAACGAGACTATCCCGGTCGACCATTCGACTCGGCAAGGAGATTTCGATACTGCGTCGCGGTTTTAGGACCGTAGGATTGAAAACTTGGGTTGGCCGATTCGCTGTAGCTCGCCTTTAGCGTCCCAATACGATCTTTCTTCGCTTCTTTTTTGATTTGATCGACGTCGAGCCGATACGGGCCCGCGGCATTCAGTCCAAAGATCTTCGCGCGCATCAAGGGTGTTATTTCGGGATAGCCGTACTTATCTTGGAATTCCTTTGTAATCTGAAAGGTTCTAAACGCCTGAATTTGATCTTGCGGACTACCGAACCAAATGCTGTCCGTTCCCCAACAGATGCGATCCTCGCCGAAGTACTTGAGGAGCTTCCCCATAAAATGCGCCGCGGCCTCCGGATCACGCATATTGAACATCCATACCCCGCCGAGTTCGGCGTAAAGATTGCCCTTATTTCGGGTAAATCCAGATTCCTGATGCGCTTTGATCAGTCGGTCCACGCCCGCCGGTGCGGCCGGGTTATATACACCTTCGCGGACACCGGGTTCGAAACCCGAGTGATAGCAAATGAAGGTCACATCGGGGTACCGGGCGGCCACGCGTGCAATATCCGCGGGATCGGAATATTCATACAGCAGAAACGGCAGGGGCAAGCCTCGATGGGCGCACACGATTTTAATGCCGGACGCCCGCACTCTCTCTACGAACGGAATTCCGAACTGCTCATCGTCCATGTAGAAACCCACGCCCTTAGGTCCCCACTGAGGGTATAGCTTCCAAGCCGCTACCTTGTACTCCTTCGCCTGCACGTCCATGAATTCGAGCGCGCCCGGCTCGTTTGGCATCACGCCGCCATGAATCAACGCGCGTTTGTTGCTACCCATCGCACCAATGACGGCCTGCGCTTCCTTTGCGTAGTCGATCGATGTGGGATTTCCGCCACGCGCGCCCCACAAGGCAGTGACAACACCAATTTGTGTGTCGCTATCCAAGTAGACGTCTTTGAGTAGTTGCTGCGCGGAATAGGCATCGAGAAGTCCGGGAGCGCATTTCTGCTTCTGACTGAAGAGATTGTTGAGAATATAATTCCAACGCGCGCCGTCGGTCGACTCTCGCCAAGACGCCGACGGGTCCACGCAATGATTCTGCACATCGAAAATGAATTCGCTTCCTCCCACGGAGGCTTGCGCTGCGTGATTGTCCAAGGCGGCCACCTGCGGCATTTCGAAGAAACCGCCGCGCGCACCCGATCGAGCGTGTGCCCGATTGAACGCCAGCAGAGTTGCCGCGGCCCCAGCCGCGGAAATGAGAAATTGGCGGCGCGAGACATTCAGCTTCCGCGACAATCTCTGAGCGTCCGCAAAGGCCTCGCGGTTGCCAAGTTCCGCCGCGCGCGTGAGGGGTACCGGCGCCCACTCGCCGTTGGACGTCGAATCGATCTTGATAGGCAGCCGCGTGCCTTCGGGATCGAAGTCATCTTGCATGGGAGAGTTCCTCGTCATGGCGCCGCGCGCCCCAGCGCGACGATATCGAGTTGGATTCTGTCCGAAGGCGAGCACAGGGTAATCCTGAAGTCCCGACATCGCAGATTGCCTGAGGCACGAAATGCCGCGTACTGGGTCATGAGCGCCGGATCCGGGCCGGCGCCGTCGAAGCTCGCCTCGAGCTCGGATGGAACCGTGGTACCGTGCATGGTCAACTCTCCGGCGATTTCGTACTTGCCCTCGCTTTTCTTGCGGACGGAAGTGCTGACGAACCGGATCAACGGATACTTTTGGCTATCCAAGAATTGACCGCTATGCAGGAAATTGTTGACTAGGCCATCGCTCGACCTGACCGCCGTCGTATCAAGCTCCACCGTAACGCTGCTATTCTGTAATTTCGCCACGTCGAATGTGAAGCCGCCGCGCATCGCCTCAATCTTGGCAGAGAGAGGCGCGCCCACTCCACGGAATTCAGCGACAACGAGCGAATTGTGCGAGTCAAAGAGAAAAGTATTCGCCCGCTGTTGCCCGTGGCACATAACGCAATTACCTCGGTGGCCCTCCGGAATCATGGCCTTCTCGTCGGCGCCGGCTGCCATAGCTGAATATCCGCTCACTACGACCACGCACGAGGCAGCCAACCCCCGGCGACGCCCCGTCCCAATCGCGGCAAGCCGGCTATTCATAACTATCCGCAGCGCTGGGGAAAAATTCGACCGCGGCAAATGACGCCTGGGCTGTACGCGACGCCGAATCCTCCAATACCACATAGAGGCGGTGAAAACCTTCGATGCGCCGAATCGCAATTTCCCGGGAACGTCACCAATCTCTGCCTGACCCACCGTCGGCCCGCCCACCCCGTCCGCGCGCAGAGCAATTCGACCGCTGGCGCCGGGGGCGCGCTTCGGGTCATGGGCCAGAGTGACTTCGATGGTCGATACATCGGTCAAATCAATATCGTCGAAATACACGTACGCGCCGGCCCTCACCGCGACTTTGACCGGTCCCACGTGAGTGACCGACGCGGTTTTCATATCATGAGAGCCGCTCACCTCATCCGCCGACAGCAGCGGTGAGCGCAGGCGTAGTTCGGCGACGGCCGTTGGCGCGGCATCAGCTCGCACGTCCCTCCGTCGATACGCCGCCGTCAATACGTACGCGGCAGGCGCCTGTCGGCTCGTCGACGGCGCGACGAATGGATACCCAACCAACTCGCCCGACATAGACACGAGCCGAGGGTTGTTATCCGTGTCACGCAGCGTCAGAATAAAATCGATCAGGCTGCTGATATCTGCGTCGCTAAGCGAGGCATGTGGCGGCATCTGGATCCCGCCGATCGTTGTAGAGCCCCCTTTCGCAATGACCGTGGCCAGCTTCGACCTCGAGGCGGTATCGTCGCGGGTCGACCGCGCGATCGCCGTGAGGCTGGGGACGACATTCCCGCCGTCGATCGTGTGGCGCAATAAGCAATCCGCGCGATGTATGATTGCCTGCGCCCTAGCTATATTTACGGTCTGGCCTCCGGCGGCGAAAAACTCTGCCGGCAGCGGCGACTCCGAGTTCAAATAACCAACATGCACCGACGTCTGATCGGCGGTTAGCGTCCCGTGAAGAGAATCGCCCACGCCGGGATCCTCGGTTACCACGAGGTATCGCAGCCTACGGTTATTCCAATAGAAACTTCGGTTGCCGGATACATGAATCGACACGGCAGGTTGTGCCGACAGACCCGGAGCGACGGCAACAGCATCAGGGGAATTGGCGGCAGCGAAGGAACTCGTCAGGACGATCCCCACTGCCAGGAGAAGCGCGCTGCGATCCCTATACATGGTCGGACCAATTGGCCGCGAGATGTTCCGCCCCACGCGTGCTGACGGCGGAAATGGTAAAGGTCGGATTCACGCCGGCGCTGGTTGGGAATAGCCCTGCTCCGGCAATATACAGATTCGCAATTTCGTGGCTCTGACCGTAAGAGTTCACCACCGAATCGGCCGCGTTCTTTCCCATCACCGTTCCGCCCATACAGTGCATGGTGCCGAAGCCGCCGGCCCACACCTCGCGCGGTTTAGCGGCCTTCAGTATCTTCTTGCCCTCCTCCACGACGTGTTCTTTCAGCGCAAGGCTGCGATCGTCTACCGTATGGGTTACCTCTGCGAGCGGAATCCCAAGCTTGTCCTTCGCTGAGCCCAGTCGCACCTGATTGGTCTTGACCGGCAAATCCTCGATCACGGCGACCATGCCCGCATAGTGTTGCGCAGCATCCTTGAGAAAACTATGCAGAGCCGGCCCAAAAATACCGGCCTTAGCGTTGGCCAGACCGATGATATCGTTGGGCTTGGTCGAATTCGCGATGAGCCACTGGTAGCTGCCAAACGCCGATCCGCGGCCATCCTTGCGATAATCATCCTGGCAGATCAATTGTCCCGCGGTAATTCCCAAATAACTGTCGGTTGGCTCGTCGAATAGTGACTGAATCGGCGCCGCCAAATGAGTCATGATGTATTTTCCGACCAGCCCGCTGCGATTCGATAGGCCGTTTTTGTGTACTCCGCTGCCGGATAGCAGCAATAGCCTCGCGTTCTGAATGCCGAAGGCGGCCAACACGGTGACGCTGGCCGATTGAGTACGCTCGTGGCCATGCCCATCGACATAGGCTGCTCCCAGGACTCGCGCGCCTCTTTTATCGGTGAGAATCCGTGTTGCCGTGCTCTCGTGACGGATGGTCGCTCCGGACCGGAGCGCGGCATCAAGATACGTCGCCAGGGGATTCGCCAGCGCACCGACAGGGCACCCCGCTTCGCACCAGCCATCGTACAGGCACGCCGGACGGCCATTGTAGGGGCGCGTATTGATGGCGACCGGCACGGGTGCAACGCGCATACCCAGAGTCTCGAATCCCCGTCGCAGTAATCGTCCCTGGGCGAACTCGTTGACTGGCGGCAACGGATACGGCTCACCGGGCGGGCGCCAAACTTCGGCCGCCGCATCGCCGGCAATGCCGACTTCACGTTGGACGCGGTCATAGTACGGCCGCAAATCATCGTAACCAATGGGCCAGTCGAGGCCTACTCCGTGGTCATGCGCCATCTTGAAGTCTTCGACATGAAAGCGCGGCCAACAGGCATCTTGATGCATCCCGGCCCCGCCCGTGCCCTGACCGGCATTCATGGGAAAATTAATCGGCGTTCGTCCTCTCCTTGCCCGCCTCGAGCATGACCACCTTCCGGCCCGCTTTGGCGAGTACCGCCGCGAAAATACTGGCGGAGACGCCGGCGCCGACGATGAGCACATCGACATGTTCGTGGGTAGTCATATCAGCGTGGGAGGGAGAATATGCGGCATATAGGGAATGCCTAATGCTTCGAATCCCTTGATCGAGCCATACACGACATCGATGGCGTCGTTCCTGACGATGAAATACCAAAATGATTGCGGCGGTCCGCTCCACCCCGGTATTGCATCCTGGCTCATGTCCGTCACGAGTCTCTCCTGCTGCCGGAGCTCGAGCGATGCAAAATCGACGCCGAACTGCGCGCGCGTCGCCGCGTTTACCGCTGCCAGGCCACCGTGATAGAACTCTCTGAAGGGCTTCGGTATCGCGAAATAACGGATCATCAGCAGCGCATCGTGATCGGCGGCGGCCAACTGATTGTCGACGAAGTGTGCGCTTCGGCGAGAGACTCGAGTGCCCCCACCTCGCTCCCGTCGAGGACTTCGAAGGCAGAACGTTGCTCGAAGGCCTGCGCGGGCGTCAAGAACTTGCGTTCATTGCTCACCAAGAACGCAAACGTCCCGAAACCCACTGCCCGCGTAAACTGTCGTCGCGTCAACGCCACCATTCGCCCCTGGTAATGGAATCAGCAGCCGAGATCTATGACTTATAGCGTTCAGAAATCCGCGTATAGTCGGGCAAGTTCAATATTTCACTCATCTCTCGAAACGGGGTCGATGCGGGCATCGTCTCACCCCCCTCCGCGGCGAGCGCCTTCAGGTGACTCTGCATAGCGTGCGTCGCGGTAAATAACAGAGTCGGATCGGTCACCACCTTGAAACCAATGTCAATCAACACTTTGCGCGGTAAGTATGGCGTGCGTCCGCCGACGAAGTTATTCGCAAAGGTGACTTTCTTCACGGCTCTGCAAAACGTGCGCATTTGCTCTTCCGTTTCCATCGCCTCGATGAATAGGATATCGGCGCCTTCCTCCTCGAACTCCAGAACACGTGCGAGCGCTTCCTCGAATCCGTGCGTCGCCAGAGCATCGGTTCTGGCCATGATCAACATGTCTAGGCCGAACTCCCGGCGCGCATCGATTGCCGATCGGATTTTGAGCCTGGCCTCTTCGCGGGAGATCACCTGCTTTTGTGCAAAGTGACCGCACCGCTTCGGGCTAATCTGATCCTCGAGCATGATCGCGGCGGCTCCGGCGCGCGCGTAATCAAGCGTCGTCCTACGGACATTCATGGAAGTCCCGTATCCTTGATCGCCATCCGCGATCAACGGGAGATCGGCGACCGCGCCGCAAATGGTGCGAACCGTATCCGTCATCTCCGACCCTGTCGCCAAGCCAACGTCCGGAAGCCCCAGCCGTGATGCCGCGATTCCATATCCGCTGATGAATGCGAATGGAAAGCCGGCACGGCGCACAAGCAGTGCCGACAACGCATCGAAACATGCCGGAATGAACCACGTCCCGTTGCGCTCCAACAAAGCGCGTAGCTTTGCACCCGAAGTCATGAATTTTCTCCCGGTTCGATCCGAGCCGATGGTAAGGCGTAGATCCAGGGTCTTAACGCCTGGTCGCGCTTCTCAAATTGAGCGATGTCGCCGTCATGCAGCATCGTTTGGCCGATGAAGTCCAAGCCGTCGAGCAACGCCCGACGATGCGTCTCATCCAGATGGAAGTGGATCGTTCGATTATCCGGCGATGTGAGCGTGCAGTGCTCCAGATCGATGGTCATGGGTCGTTCTCCGGCAACCGATTCCGCACTCGCGGCTAACCGATCGACTTCCGCGGCCGGCAGCACCAAGGGTAAAAAGCAGTTCTTGAAACAATTCGAATAGAAAATATCGCCGAACCCCTTGGCGATGACGCTGCGTATTCCGAATTCGCGTAACGCCCATACCGCGTGCTCTCGGGAGCTTCCGCACCCGAAATTCTCGCCCGCAATCAGAAACTTCGCCTGGCGGTACGCCGGTCGGTTGAGGATGAAATTCGGATTCTCCGGGTTTCCGCGCTCGCCGCCGGCGTACCTCCATCGGCCGAACAAACCCTCACTGAAGCGAGCGCCGTAGCTCAAGACCCAGGGACCGGGAACGATCGCATCCGTATCCACGTTATCGATCATCAGGGGAGCCGCGGGGCCGCTGACAACGCCAAATTTTTCAGTACCCACGCGCGCCTAACCGTTCAGTTTTCGCACGTCGGTAATGGCGCCCTTGATCGCGGCCGCAGCGACGGTGACCGGACTCGCCAGGTGCGTTCGCGATCCGGCGCCCTGCCGGCCTTCAAAATTTCGGTTGGACGTCGATAGGCAGCGCTCACCCGGCCCCACCTTGTCCGAATTGGCCGCCGCGCACAAAGAACAGGCCGATTCATGCCACTCGAAGCCGGACTGCTTGAATATCCGGTCCAAGCCCAGCGCTTCAGCAGCTCGCTTTACCGCGCTGGACCCCGGCACGACCATGGCGCGCACATGGGCCGCCACCTTGCGTCCTTCGACGACGGCCGCCGCGGCTTGCAGATCGCTCAGTCGGCTATTGGTACAAGAGCCGATGAACGCCCAGTTGATTCGCACCTCCTCCAGCGACTGACCAGGCTGCAATCCCATGTATTGCAGTGCGCGCGCCATCGCCGCTCGGCGGTCGACGCTCGCTTCTTGAGATGGATCGGGAATGCGGCCGGCGATGGAAATGACGTCTTGCGGGCTTGTACCCCAGGTTACCTGAGGAGTAACCGACGATGAGTCGATCGCTACCTCGGCATCGAATACCGCATCGTTGTCGGAGTACAGCGAAGACCAGTACACCGCCGCCTTATCCCAAAGGACGTCCTTCGGCGCAAACTCGCGTTTCGCGACGTAATCAAGAGTCTTTTCATCGGGCGCCACCATTCCGACGCGTGCACCGAATTCGATCGACATATTGCAAATGGTGAGCCGCGCCTCGATGCCTGCCTGTCGAATTGCAGTCCCGGTATATTCCACTGCGTGGCCGGTCCCACCGGCTGCCCCCACCTTGCCGATCAGATAGAGGATCAAGTCCTTGGCAAAGACCTGAGGCCCCAATTGGCCGCTGAACTCAACGCGCATGCGTTTTGGTTTTCGCGTGCGCAGCGTCTGCGTGGCCAGTACGTGCTCAACCTCGCTGGTGCCGATTCCAAATCCGAGTGCCCCCAGCCCGCCCGCCGTGCTCGAGTGGCTGTCTCCCGCAACCGACGTGCATCCGGGTAACAGCAATCCGGTTTCGGGCCCAACGACGTGGACGATGCCCTGTCGAGCGTCGGCGACATCGAAAAGCAACAGCCCGGCGGCACGCGCGTTCCGGCGTAGCGCCTGAACGAACGGTTGTCCGCTCGCGTGTGCGTCATCGTTTCGATCCTGAGAGGTCGAGAGCGTGTGATCTTGAATGCCGAAGTTAAGATGCGGACGGCGCACATTTCGCCCGCCGGCGCGAAGCCTGTCGAAGGCGATATTAGAGGCCAGATCGAGTACGAAATGACGATCGATATACAGAAGCACATCGCCCCCGGGCAGCGTACTCACGATGTGCGCATCCCAGATCTTGTCAAATAACGTCCTTGCGGCCTGCACGATTGTTCCTGCTCATATGGAGTTGCCAGACGAGCGATCTTTCAGGATTTGCACCCGGTTAAGCAATCCCTTGGTTAGGGTATTCGCGGCGTCGACATTGGTTTGGCTTGGTAGTACGATCGCATGAAAATCAGACGGTTAGAGAGATCTGAGGGGTAATGGCGCTGCGCCTTTCGCTGCGCGCGGGGGAATGAGCGTATGAATGCCGACACAAACCTTTTAACAACGTCGGATTTTGCCGATATTTTGAGGTTCAATCGCGACACGGCGTCACCCAGCAGCGAGTTGGATGTGTCCAGCATTTTGCGGCTATTGGCGCGCAGCATTGGCGCAACAGTCTGCTCATGCACTTTGCGACGCAATGGCTGGGGCAAGATCAACGTTGTTTTTCACGGCATCGATGACAAACATCGCAGCGTGTTTCAAAAGAAGTACTTCCCGCGAAAT
>WNFR01015537.1_pt1 | contig 10597 bp, 7 predicted proteins | sample 5400221 | NCBI WGS metagenome assembly WNFR01 (sample SAMN13153357, study PRJNA577476) | soil metagenome | isolation source: 40 cm soil under Madrone tree | place: USA:California | collected 2016-06-14 | reverse complement strand
TAGTAGTCGCCGATGGGGGGCTTGATCAGCTTCGGCACCTTAGCGTTCACCGGGCCGTCCGGCAGATTCTCGAGCGCCTGCTGGACGATTCGCCGCGATTGTCGCATTTCTTCCATGCGCACCAGATAACGATCGTATGTATCACCGTTCTCTCCCAGCGGGACATCAAAATCCATGTCCGCATACGACGCGTATGGCCGCGACTTGCGAATGTCCCAGGCCACGCCCGAGCCACGCAGCGACGGACCCGACAAACCGATCGCGACCGCCTCTTCACCCGAGATCACCCCGATGCCGACTGTGCGGCTTAACCAGATGCGATTCTCAGACAGGACTGTTTCATATTCATCGATGCGCTTGGGAAAATTATTGATAAAGCGGCGCACGTCCACCTCAAAATCATCGTAAGCATCGTTGGGCATGCCGCCGATCCGCCACGCGTGGCAGGTGAGCCGGGCGCCGAACTGGCGCTCGAAGATCTTCAAAATCTCTTCGCGTTCGCGAAAGGCCCAGAGCAGGATCGTCACCGCGCCAATGTCCAGCGCGTGTGTGCCCAGCCAGAGCAGGTGTGAAGCAATACGATTTAGTTCAGTCAGAATAACGCGGAGGTAATGAGCTCGTGGCGGCACGGCGAGTCCCATCATTTGTTCGACCGTCTCGACCCAGACCAATCCGTTGGAAACGGCTGCGATGTAATCCAGACGATCCCAGTAAGGAGCAATCATCGGGTACATGCGGTTCTCGGCAATTTTTTCCATGCCGCGGTGCAGGTAGCCGATATCACAGTCGAGATCGATTACGGTTTCGCCGTCGAGCTTGAGGATCACCCGCAGCACGCCGTGGGTGGAAGGATGCTGCGGCCCCATGTTCAAGGTCATCTCGGGGTTGTCGAGCAGCGTCCGTTGAGTGGTGGCGATCTCTACTTGATGCATATTCTTTGTTAGAACTTTGTTCCCTCTCCCTTTGGGAGAGGGTTAGGGTGAGGGCGTTAGCGCCGTCTTAATCCCTCTCCCCAACTCTCTCCCAAAGGGGAGGGAGTTTCAGAACTTAGCTCGCCGGTTGTTCGACATCATTCGGAACGTAACAACCGGTTACGCTCCACGGCTCAATCACGAGACCGATCTCTTTCACTTCGCCCTTCTCTTTTTTCTCACGCAGTTTCAACGCGATCGATTGAGCAGCGCTGGCCTTATTCCAGACATTGCGCGGAGCCAACGTCTCCGTCAAAGCAAAACCGGCGCTCTCCGCCGCAGCCGGCGAATCGAAAACCTTTGCCTCGTAATGAGCGGCGATTTCTTTGGGACTCATTAAGTCGCGCCTGATGACAGCAACCCGGTCGCTACCGCTCCCGGTACTGCCCCTGCTCACTGCTTGCTGCCAAGCTGCTCACTTGTCTTTAGGCATCACTTCTTTGCCACTCTTGAACAGTTCACGCACTTCGCGCTCCGGCGACGCGGACAAAACCTCCAGGCCGTATGCGCGTCTTTGCTCTAACTGCTCCTTCTGCACGTCGGTAAATTCCGGCAGATGATTTTCCGTCCACTTGTTCTCGACAAACTCCAGCGGATAATCCTTGCGCAGCGGATGTCCTTCCCAGTCCGGCGGTAAAAGTATGCGTCGCAAGTCAGGATGGTGGTGGAACTGCACGCCGAACAGATCGTAAACTTCGCGCTCTGGCCAATCAGCTGAAGGCCATAGTCCCGTCACGCTTTCAATCCCCGCGCCTCCGTTGACCCAGGCCTTCAGACGTACGCGTTCATTAGCGGGAATTGAATAGAGATTGTAAATAACTTCGAACGGCGCCTCGCGATGATCGGGATAATGAGCACAGGTTAAGTCTGAGAGATAATTAAAAGGTGTTTGCGGATCCTGCTTCAAAAAGTCACAAACTTCTACCACCCGCGACGGCTGTATGCGAATTGAAAGCTGGCCCAGAAACTCCGTGGCGTCAATCACCGCGCCATCCAACCCTTCGCGCAATTTCTTCACCAGCGGATGCCCCGATGCATCGACTGGTTTCGGTCCTTCTTCTTTCTTCTTTACGGGAGCTTTGGGGGCGCCGGGCGCGGTCTGGGCCGCTTCCTTGACAGCGGTCACGCGTGCTTTCGCGGCTTCAACCTGTGCATCTTTTTCGGCGTCGGCGCTTAACGACGAAGGGTTGGCAGCGCGCGCCTGGTCCTGCGTGCGCTGTTCTGATGACGTGTCCGTGTGTGAACCCGGTTCGGTGGGTTTACCTTCCTCTGCCATGACCCTCAGTTAATACATTCTGAGTTAGGACGCCCTTGGCTTACAGCCGCGCAGCCATAGGCAGCGGCGCAGCCACGGGCGCGCGACAATAAACGCCACGCTCACGTGTTAATGCTAAGTGTAAATCAGGTCGGACAACTGACTTGTAGCATGCGATTTGCGCCATTGTCAATTCAGTTATTTGGCAAGTTTGGCGTGTTCCAGGCCTTGAGCAATCAGCGACTGATGAGAGACATTTCCTGGAATACGACGGCTTGACGCAGCAAGGTTGCGGCCGTATCATTGCTTGTTTGATCGAGACGACTAAACGACTACTATAGTAAGCGAGAAAGAAAATGAAGCCTGGAATTCACCCTGAATATAACGACATCACCGTCACCTGCGCCTGCGGAGAGACTTTCAAGACCCGTTCGACACGCAAGGGCGATCTGCATATTGAGATTTGTTCGGCTTGCCATCCGTTTTTTACCGGCAAACAGAAACTGATCGATACCGCCGGTCGCGTGGATCGATTCAACCGGCGTTATGCCAAGAAGACCCCGGAAGCTACCCCGGCCCAGTAAGGTCCGAATGTGTTTGAGAGTTTCGGGCATGATGCTGAAACATTAGCCATAAGCAGAGTAAGAGATGCCGGCGCCGTTCGACGCTGGTTGCCATCGCATCAAAGCGCGGCACCCAGCAGCAAATCGCCGGCATTGTTGTAACTAGTGGCACAGACTTTAGTCTGTGATTGATGTTTAGAGGCGGACTTGTCCCGCCAACGCCGGACAAGTCTGCGGGGCGGCGCGGTGCTGCTGCAGTCGATGGGACTGGGAATCAAAGCGCTGAACTATTCCGCGAGTGAAGCGTTCGCTGAGGTCGAAGACGCAAAGGCTGCTGAAGTACAACTCGCTTTGACTCCGGCGGTGATCGAAGGCGAAGGAGATTTTGCCGGACTAACCGGGGCCGTGCCCGGTTTGTTTCCGCTACCGACTAAGAGGCGTTCCAAAGACGAGTTGAAGAAGGGCAGCACGGCGGCCGCCGCCAGCTCGATTGTTTTCGCGCTCATTTTCAACGTGTTGCTTTTCGTTGCCGCGCCCTTGCTTTTGACGAACGCGCTCTTCATAGCTGCGGGTTGGGCGACGCCGGTGGCAGTTGTCGGAACCGGGAGCGGTAGCGACCGGGTCGTCGCCGGACAGACGCAGGCGGGGACGCCTGCGAACCGCGGGCAGGATGCCGGCGCTCCTGATGCGTGGTATGCGCGCACATGGAGCTCAGTTCGCGGTTATCTGCATCCCGTGCGGCCGTCAATTAGTTTCAATCTGATAGATGGTCTGATTCGCATGTCGTTTTTCCTGATCATGATTATCAGTTTTTCCTTGCTGAAAGACATTCGGCGCGTGTTTGAATATCACGGCGCGGAACACAAGACGGTGTTTACCTGGGAAAAGGGTTTGGCCCTGACGGTGGACAACGCCCGGCCCCAGCCGCGCCAGCATCCGCGCTGTGGCACGAGTTTTCTGATGGTGGTGATGCTGGTCTCGATCATCCTGTTCTCAGTAATCAAGTTCGATTCGCTGCTCTTTAATTTCCTGGTGCGCATTGCTTTGATTCCCGTAGTGGCGGGACTCTCTTACGAAATCATTCGCCTATCGGCACGGAAAGAAAGCGGCGCCTTTTTTAAGACGATTACGAAGCCCGGTGTCTGGTTGCAGAATGTGACCACGAAAGAGCCAGATGACTTGCAGCTCGAAGTAGCGATCGAAGCGTTGAAGGCGTCTTTAAAGCTGGAGCCACAGCAGGGTGAAGCTGAGCCGGCTTTATTGTCTTGAAATTTTGGTTTAGAGGCGGGCTACTGCCCGCCCAGGTTTTCGCCACCGGACGGGCAGGCGGTAGCCGCCTCTAAACAAATTATTGATATTAAAACGATGCTCGATAAACTCGCACAAATTGAAACCCGCTATGAAGAGCTGACCAATGAACTCTCTTCCCAGGAGTTGTTGTCAAACCCTTCGGCCTACGGCAAAGCCGCCAAGCAACATCGCAGCCTGGGCGAGATTGTCGAGAAATACCGCGCCTGGAAGACGATAAACGATGAGCTTACCGGCGCTCGCGAGTTAATGGCACACGCCGAAGACGAAGAAATGCGCGAGCTGGCCCGGGTCGAGATCGAAGCTTTACAGGCACAGTTGCAGCAGGCTGATAGCGATCTCAAGCTGCTGCTAATCCCGCGGGATCCCAACGATGAAAAGAATGTCATTCTGGAGATTCGCGCCGGCACCGGCGGCGACGAAGCGTCTCTGTTCGCCGCCGATATTTTGCGCATGTACGCGCGCTATGCCGAGCGTCAGCGCTGGAAGATGGAAATTCTAGACGCTTCGGAGACGGGAATCGGCGGCCTCAAGGAAGCGGTCGCCTTAATCGAAGGCGACAAAGTCTATTCGCGTTTGAAACATGAATCCGGCGTACATCGAGTGCAGAGAGTGCCGCAAACCGAAGCCAGCGGCCGGATACACACCTCGGCAATCACCGTCGCGGTGCTGCCCGAAGCCGAAGAAGTCGACGTGAAGATCGACGCGAAAGATCTGCGCATCGATACGTTTTGTTCTTCGGGTCCGGGAGGGCAATCGGTGAACACGACCTACTCTGCGGTGCGCATCACTCACTTGCCCACGAACGTGGTCGTTTCGATGCAGGACGAGAAGTCGCAAATCAAGAATCGCGAAAAGGGAATGCGGGTGCTGCGGGCGCGTTTGCAGGAACTTGAGGAACGGAAGCAGCACGAAGCCGAAGCCAGCGAGCGGCGCTCGATGGTCGGCAGCGGCGACCGCTCGGAGAAGATCCGCACTTATAACTTCAAAGATAACCGCGTCACTGATCATCGCATCGGACTTACCATTCATCAGCTCAATCTCGTCATGGACGGCGCACTCGATCAAATCATTGATGGGCTCACCACTCACTATCAGGCCGAGAAATTGAGAGAAGAGACTGAGTCCAGCCTGGTACCTGTTTAAACCGATCCGGTTCGTCAGTTCCCATCATAAGATCTTGTCTAGCGGAGCCCTCCCTAAACGGTCGGGCTTCTGACACCGCTCCTCAGGCTTTCAAATCGATTGCATTTCTCGTTGCTCAACTCAAGAATTCCTCAACCGCGATTCCGTAAGGCAGCAACACTGGCATCCGGAGGAAGCGGCAGCGGCGGAACTTCCGGCTCAGGAACGAGTTCGACCAGCACCGTCACGAACATGGTGTTCAGCGTCAGTTACAATCCTTTGCTGAATACCATGACGTGGCAGTTGAAAAAGTGATCTGTACGAAAAGCTGCTGGGATTTGAAATTTGAAATTTGAAATCTCAGATGGTTAGGGAAAGACCGAGAGTGTCGGAAGCCCGACGTTTCGTCGCATACTCTCGTCGCACCTCGATGGTCTACCGAGAATGGCCCTTGCTGATGCGCAGCCTTCTGACACTAACTACGCGTTCCCTTTCGAAACGATTGCATTTCTCTTGCCGGCTGTCCTCAAGTCTCTTCTCAAGCATTACTCAAGAATTTCTCAAGGCCATTTCAGTAACCTCCGAATCGTTCCTTTAGCCCGATTTTCTTGAAACGCTGAGGAGGTTTCCATCATGTTTCGTCTTCTAAGATTCGTCGCCGGGGCCGCAATTGCCGCCAGCTTGGTGGCGGTACCTTCCTTGATCTCGAGCGCCGGTACGAGCACCAATACGGTTTCGGTCATCATCGAGTTTCGCGACGATCCTGCATCGGTTTACTCAGCGAAGCTCAAGCGGAGCGGCGCCGTGCCTGCAAACGATCAGATTCAAACGTACCGCAACAACCTGGCGGCGGCTCAGAACCAGTTTCTCAATACTTTGAAGAGCAACGGAATAAATTCTCAGCTACAAACTATTGCGGTGAAAGACACCACGGGGAGTGTCGCCGGAAACGTGCCGCTGCGCTATACGCTGGTTTACAACGGCGTGGCGCTGACGGTTCCGGAAGCCGCGGTGCCGACGATCGCGAACATGGCCGGCGTAAAAGCCGTCCATGCGAATCGCGTTTTCCATCCCGACTTATTCAAGAGCGTGCCCTACATTCGCGCCCCGCAACTGTACGGAAAGAATCCCAACGACATGACGCCGTTTGCCAACTTTCCTGATGGCAATGAGGGTCAGGGAATCTATGTAGCAGTCATCGATACGGGCATAGATTGGACGCACCCCATGTTTGGCGGCGATGCAACTCCGCCACGATTGGGGATATCGCCCAACTCGGCTGCGGTTCCTTCCAATCAAAAAGTCGTCTACCAGTTGCCGTTGGCCGACATCGTCACTGACGGTTTTGGCCATGGCACGCACGTGTCTTCGACGATCGCTGGTTACCTTGCCTCAGCTCCTGGCCCCGACGGTATTCCCGGCACAGCGGACGACATCCCGCTCCACGGCGTGGCCCCCCAAGCAAAACTTATGTCGTACAAGGTGTGCAGTGATTCACTCTCGACAGTAGGCGGCGAAACCGGATTGATTGGCGGCTGCTTCACTTCGAACATTGTGATGGCGATCGAAGACGCGGTATCACCGACGACAGTCGATCTACAACCGAAGCCAATAGCCAATGTCATCAGCATGAGCCTGGGCGGAGGCGGAGGCCCGGATGAAGCAACCGCAGTCGCCTCGGACAATGCGACTTTGCTCGGCTGCTCAGTGGTGGCCGCGGCCGGCAATTCCGGTCCGGGTGAGGGCACGCTGGGCTCTCCAGCAGCAGGACGACGCGTAATCGCAGTCGCCGCCTCGGATGATCCGGGCGCCGGCAACAATTCGATTGATGTTACGGACGGCAGCCGCAACGGAATGAATGCGTTTGCGCTCAGCGGCTCGACGGCGGTCCTTAGTGACATCACAAAGAATTACGTTTACTGCGGACTTGGTGAGAAACCGACAGACTTTCCCGCTGCGGTGGCGGGAAACATTGCCTTGATTCAACGCGGCAGCACAGTAAGCGCGGGTCCTGCCGGAACAGGTTTGTTTGCTGTCAAAGCGAACAACGCCGCGGCTGCCGGCGCCGTGGCAGCGGTCATTTTCAATAACACCGCCGGTGAACTCACCGCCGCAACAGTTTATAAAACCACGATTCCCACGCTGGGCTTGTCGCAAGACAACGGGCTCTTTTTAAAGTCGATCATCGGCTCAAGTCCGACTGGATTATCGGCTCAGCAAATTCGCATCAACAAGGCTTTGGTATTTACTCCGTCAATAGCTAGTTTTAGCTCTCGCGGACCAGTGCAGGGATTAGGACAAGTTAAGCCTGACGTATCCGCTCCAGGCGTCAACATTCTCGCCGCCGCGCCACCGGCGAGCGCTTTGGCAGCCCTGTCTGCCGGCGCAAACGGCGTGAACTATATCGCCATCAGTGGCACCAGCATGGCGACACCGCACACTTCGGGCGCGGTCGCATTGGTCCGCAACGCGCACCCGGATTGGACCCCGGACATCATCCGCACGGCCATGATTAACGCCGCCACCAATATGCGGAGTGAATCGCAAGTGCCGCAAGCGGATGGTCTCTATTCGATCCTGTCGCAGGGCGGAGGACTCATCGACGTTTACCACGCGGCCAATCTGAAAGCCTTGATGGGAGAAGTCGGCGACGGGATTACGGCGCCATCGATTCTCGGCAGTCACTCATACGGCGAAGTGCCGGTCGCTAATAATCGAGTGACCAGCACTCAAACCGTCACCGTTACAATTCAGGATCTTTCCGGGCAAGGAGGTACTTACAACCTGGGCGTGGCCAATAATCAGGATCTGTCAATCAGCGGCATCGGCGTGAATACCTCTCCTTCGAGCGTGACGGTTCCGGCCAATGGGTCAGCAACCTTCACCGTGAATACGACGTTTGACGGCAACCTGATTCGCGATCCGAATCTTCCGATTACGATCGTTAACGGTAATCAAGTTACTTTCTCAACCCGCCCGATTGAAACGCAGTGGTACGTCACGGCTCAGCGCAGTGATGGTGGTGAGAGTTTGCGCATGCCTTTCTACTATAAACCCGTCTTTTCTTTTCCGGCCACCACCAGCACGGACACGACGCCGTTTACCGGATCGGTAGCAGCCGGCGATTTAGATCTCGAAGCTCAATCGGGAGTGGATTATGTCGACATACCTGTCACCGTCGACTCTTCGACAGTCAAGCTCGATGCCGAATTGAACTACTTTCCAGTCGTGACCAGTCCGGCGGTAAGCAGCAATATCGAGTTGGATCTTATCTTGCTGGATCCAAATGGCAACCGTGTTGCCCAATCGACCAATGACGGCTTGCAGCGTATCAGCTTTATCACGGCGAACAAGCCTGGGATCTATATCTTTCGAGTGGACGGAAACGTGGCCGCGAACACCAACTTCACGCTTACCGCCAAGCGGACCCATGGAAATGCGTTGCCGCCGGCACTGGCGCCTATTTTAGGCGACTATGTCGACCTACAGGGCAATCGGGTGAACTTCAGCGGCAACTTCTCGATCAACTGGACGCCAAACGGCGGCGAGCAAGGCTTTGAAATCGAGCAGTCGACTGACGACAAAGATGGGAAGGGCAATCCCATACCTGACGATCAGAAGAATTGGCAGATTGTTGGCGACGTTAGCGGTACAACCAACAGTTTCTCGCTGAGCAATCTCGCTAACGGCCCTTACTTTTTCCGCGTGCGCGCGATCGATCCCGGACAGATTGGGATGTTCTTGACTGCCCCGAGCAACGCGTCGAAAATCACGGTCAGTCAGCGGACCAAAGTTGACATCACGAGCCTCGTCAAGCAGACGATGTTCAACGTCTCGCTGACCGGCGGTGTTTTCCAGCTCGACTTGTCGCTCACCAATAACTCGTCCCAAACTTACGTCCCGCTGCTTGATTTGAACGTAGTCGGCATCACCTCAGCTTCCGGAACCGTTAGTGTCATCAACTCCGACAATGGAAACAACGGCAGATCCACGTCCAACCCGGCGCTGTTCAGCTATTCACAAATGATCGGAACGGACGAGCAGTTCACGCCGGCTGAAGTAACCGGGACACGCACGCTTCGTTTCCAGGACAACGCTTCAGAAATGTTTATCTACGACGCCGTGGTGACTGCCTATGTCGGCTCCGGCGGAGCCGGTGGATCGAGCGCGCCTTCCTCTGGAGGTTCGCAAATGCCGTCCTCAGGCGCCAGCCCTTCCGGCAGTCTCTTGCCGCTGGGCAAGGTGACTGCGGTCATCCGCTTCACCGCTAACCCCCTTACAAAAACAGTAACCACACAACTCGTCAGCCTGAAATAGCGAGGGGCCAAGGTTAGCCAGGCAGGGAGCATCTGCCTGGCTAACGCTTTACCCGCCGTCGAGCCCTCAAGCGGTCCATCGATCACGAGCTTCGGTAGCGACAGAGGCAGTTTGGAAACAGACAGGGTCAGGGCACTTCAAGATAGGCACAAAGGAGATTCGGAAATGTTCAGCAAGCTAACAGACATCCGGTTGATTTCGACAGTCATGCGACTGAGATACCTTCTGGCCGCGCTGCTTTGTGCGTCTGCAGTGGCAGCCGCTATCGTGATCATTCCCATCACCCGCGGCGCCAACCCGGCTTCGGGCGCCGTCTCTGAAGCCAACCCGAAAGTTACCTGGACAGGCCAGGTCAAGCCGCCCTCGGGATCATCGGATTGCGGCAGCGGGAACAGCTCCGGGTGCGATAACTTCACGGTGAATTTTCAACCGCCTGCCGCTGGCTTCGGTCCTTACTTGCTCGAGATCAAGTTGCAGCCGCAGGGAGATTGGGACATGCAAGTCTATGGTCCTAACGGAAACTTGCTGGACGGATCAGGAAACAGTCCGGGCGCGCTTGAAATCGTAACTCTGATCAATCCGGGCGCGGGAAACTACGCTGTTGCGGCGGCGCCCTTCGCGCCCCTCATCGGCACCGATGGCAATAGCTACGCCGCCAGCGCCGAGCTCAAACACTACCTGGTTAATTCTGCCGCCCAGGGACCCGACACCAATATCAGTTATCACAATTTCGCCGCCCCCGGCAGTTTGGGCAATAATTCCGGCGAGCCTTCGATTGGCGTCAACTGGAAGACCAGCCGCGCCATGTTCATTGCCGGACTGCAAACGTTGCGCATTAGTTTCGACGATGCGACTGTCCCTGCCAGAGCGACCTGGGAGAATAAAAGTTTTCAGGGCACCGACACGCTTAGCTTCGATCCGATTTTGTTCACCGACAGGCAGACCGGCCGCACAATCGTCTCGCAGTTAGTCACGCCGGCTGGAGCCCAATAGCTTTTGGTCCTAACCGATGGTTGCAGCCTGTCGGCAGTCTCCAATGACGATGGTGATACGTGGGT
>WNFR01008159.1_pt1 | contig 10598 bp, 10 predicted proteins | sample 5400221 | NCBI WGS metagenome assembly WNFR01 (sample SAMN13153357, study PRJNA577476) | soil metagenome | isolation source: 40 cm soil under Madrone tree | place: USA:California | collected 2016-06-14 | reverse complement strand
CTGATCAGCACCAGCTTTTTGATGCCGAACCGATCGAACGCTTGAGTAATCGCTTGCGCCGTCGTGATCGTCGGGCAGCCGCTGGCCTGCTCGATGATTTCAATGATCGCTTTTTCGTGAGTAAGACCGCTCTCCATCGAATTCGCCGTACAGTGAAACACGATCATTGCCGGTTTTACGTCTGAGAGTGCTTCTGCCGCTTCGACCAGCGGCCGTTTGAGCTCGCTCAACGGCTTACGGAATTTTCCGGTCATGCGCAGGCGGGTGACGTGAATGTCGACGCCCGGCGGCGCATAGGCGTTGAACTGCGGCTCGGTCAGGCGATTGCTGGAAGGAATAATCAAGCCGATGCTGGCCGGCGCGATCATAACCCAGCGGCTCCCAAGCTATAAAACCGCCGTGCATTGCCGTGCAGAAAAGCCGCTTTGTCGGCGGCGCTGATCTCTTCGTTCTCGAGAAACTCGTTGATCTCGTGTTTGCAGAACTCGTTGTTGACTTCGTGTGGATAATCGCTGGAAAAAACCCAGGGCTTATTGCCGATTCTTTTGATCGCATGGGCGATGTCCGGCTCTTCGCCTTCGCAGCCGACGAATATTCGTCCGGCGTCGATGTGGCGCGCGATATATTCGCTGACTTTCTCCTTGGGCCGAAGCTCGAGGAAGCGCCTGCGCGGATCGTGCTGAATGTGGGTTTCCCAGGAACGATCGAAACGCTCCAGACAAACGAGCATCCAGGCGATACCGCCTTCCAGGAAACCGAACTTGACGTTCGGGTACCTATCGAAGATGCCGTTAAACACCATGCCGCCGAAGGAGATCATCTGGCCGAAGGGATGCCCCAAAGAGTGCACCGGCGCATAGGGGCTCAGATCGTCCAATCCTAAATTTTCATGGGCGCCGCCATGGACGCCGATGGCACAGCCGAGCCGGTTAGCTTCTTCGTAGATCGGCCAGTAGCGTTGGTCACCGAGATTGGACTGGATGCCGGTGGACGGCAGCATGGCGCCGCACATGCCGAGCTCTTTGACGATTCGGCGCAGCTCTTCCACCGCGGCTGTCGGTTCCTGCAGCGGTATTAACCCCATCCCCTTAAAACGCGGGCTCCGTTTCATGTAGGTATCATGGAGCCAGTCGTTGTAAGCCCGCGCAACGTCGATCGCCCAATCCCGGCTGACGATTTTTCCGAACGCTAAACCGAGGGTGGTGTAAAGCACGGTCGTTTCGATACCCACGTCTTCCAAAAAATCGACCCAGCCGTCGGGGCCGACTTTATTGAACGCGCCCGGCTGGAAGTCATGCAGGTTGGCGGAGTGAAGATGATCGAGCGGCGGAAACGGATTAAAAAAACTATGGGTCTCGTACTTGTCGCGGTACGACTTGGGCATGAAGTTGATGATCGCCTGGCAATCCTCGATCACATGGCCGTCGCCATCGATAATAGTATGGCCGTTCAAAGGCATGAGTGCGTCCCTCCTTCCAACTGACGTTTAGGTCATCAAGGCGCGGGGTTTTTGTCAAGACTTAATGCGTGTCGAGTCTGGCGTTTCGTGTCTGGCGGATTTCTCCCGAACCTAGACCGCAGACGCCGGACCCCAGACGGAACTTATGAGCCGTTTCCGCCGAACCATTTCGTATACAACTGATCGTAAGTGCCATTTTCTTTGAGTTTCAGTAACGCTTCGTTGACCGGTTTACGGTAGGGGCTGTTGGAGGGAAAGACGATGCCGTAGTTTTCCTTGCGAAAGATCGCTCCAGCGGTTTGTACTTTGCCTTTCCCCTCATGCGCCGCGTAAAAGAGCAAGACGGGGGCGTCGTAAACCACGGCATCGACTTGGCCGTCTTGGAGCGCCTGATACGCTTCCTCCATCTTCGTAAATTCCACAGGCTCAATGCTACGCTGGCGCAAATATTCCACGGATGTGCTGCCCTTTACGCTGCCGACGCGTTTGCCGGGAAGATCCTCGGGGCCGTTAATGTCGCCGCGCAATTGTTGGACAGTCAAAGAAGAGGTGACCGCCGCAGTGAAGTACGCGATAAAGACCACACTCATGAACATCCAGAGAACGGCGATGACCCGCGCCGTCGCCGCGCGCGGCATCTGATCAGCCTGAGTCGCCAGCGTCGAAGCAGCCCACCAGCAGGCCTCGAAGATGCCCGGAAAATATCCTCGATGAGTCAGCATGCCAGTGGAGTTGCGCCGCTCAAAAAACCACACCAAATGCGCCATAAGGATAAGAATAAATGCTACGCCCAAAACGTAGAGCAGGACGGTGGTTGACAATAAATTGGCTACGATCGCTTCGACAAGGCCACCACGGCCGCCTTGAACGGGAGTTAGGATTTGCAGCCCGGCATCGAACATCGGCTGGGAAAAATCTAACTCCACCTCCCGATCGGCTGTAATCGAAATCGCCGCGATGCCGAGCGCCACGTTCTTCGACTTGACCGCATCGAGCAATTCTTTGACCGTCGGCTTGACGATAAATTCGGACTGCGCGTTCATTTGCTTGGCAATTTCCTGCCAAAGCTCGACGCTGAAGCCGGTGAGGTGTCCCTGTTGTTCATAGACGAATGGTCGAATCAGACGGGTTGCGACGAGGAGTTTTTCCTCCTTCGGTTGTGCAATGGCAATAGCGGCGAACAGCAAAACCACAGGGACGAGGATGAGGTTTTTCATATTTGTTATCGATTCGACGGGCTACAAGTGGCGGTGATCCGTAACCGGAAGTTGGCAATTATTGTAAGGTCGCGGTCACGACTAGACTGATTTCATCACTGCTCGCGCGATCGCGATAGCCGAGGATTTGGCGGGTAAGCTCGTGCACCTTGGTCGTCGAACCCCCCAACGATACCGCTTGGCCGTTGGGCACGATCAATTCCGTCGCCGCTTCGGTAAAATCGATGGCGCCGGGGCGTTCCGTCGAGAAGTAACTGATTCTCGGCGTCAGGCGCAATTTAATTTGCCCGTCCGCTTGCGTCGCGGCGTTGACCCGCAGCGAAGTGCCGACATCGTTGAAGACAATCCGTTGTTCGATGTAGCCGCCGCCCAGGGCGTAATTGTAGAAGTAGCTGGATTGGCTCTGCAGCACTCGCGTCGCGACGGTGAGGATCGATTCGCCGCCGTCGAGCACCACAGTGAAGATACCGCTCGAACGCTGGACGCTTGTCTGGCGGTCGTTGGCGATAATTCTCCCCGAAGGATTTACCGTGCCGCGGCGAATGACGGCGCCGCCGGAGCCCTGCACGATTTCCCGATTACTCGTGGCGGCCTGCTTCGTTTCCAAAACCACTTTGATGTGGCGGCGCGGCTGCGCCTGGCTCGTCGCAGCGCCTCCAAGGAAGAAAATCAATACGACTAAAAATTGAAAAGACTGCAGTGATCTCATTCGCCCCATATAACTTCGGCTTACCGACTTCCCGGCAGCAGTGAATGGTCGACGACCTTCGTCAAATCGAAGTCTGCCGGAACCGGGCGCTCTTGGCGCAGCAGGTCGAGGTACCCGCGCGCGACCTTGAGATTGAGACGGCCGTCCTTGTTGAGCAACCGGATGAAGGTCTCGTAGGTATTTTCGGCTTCGGTTTGGTTGACCTTGAATTTATCCATGATCATCTTCGCGCTCTCGGCGCGGTTGGCGCGTAGCCACGCGAGCGAATCCATCACCGCCGCGACCGTGCGGCGCACGGATTCCCGATTGGTTTTGATTTCGTTTTGCGACGTGATCAAGCCGACGTACGGAATGTCCGCCAGACTGCCGAGCTGCATGAACTTCTTGTAACCGAGCGACACGGCTTTATCGTCGAACGGCGGCGTCAACACGGTGGCGACGACCCGGTTGGACGTCAAAGCGCGAAAGCTGTCCGCTGTGCCGCCGGTGTTGATCGCGTTGACTTCCTTTTCATTGATCTCGAATTTTTTCATGAACGCGTGAAAGAAATAGTAAGGCGAAGTGCGGACACCCGACAGGGCGACGGTTTTACCGATCAGATCTTGCGGCTTGTTGATGTCCTTGTGCGTGACTAACACCCATGGCGAACTGTCGCAAAAGTTGATGACGATGACTAACGGCAGTCCGGCCACCGCGGCGGAAATTCCGGTCGAGACCGAGGTGAAATAATTGATGTTACCGCCAACCACGGCCTGAGGCTGAATCGTGGTGCCCATCTGGATGTACTCCGACTCGATGCCATATTTTTTATAGATGCCTTTTTCCTGCGCCACGTAAAATGGCATGTAGGAGAACGCCAGAGAGGGAAAGCCTATTCTTATTTTGTACGGGCTCTCCGCTCCGTGTGCGGAAACGGAGCCAATGAAAAAGATGAAGACGAGTATTCCCAGCTTCATTCTTTCGCTCCTTACCCGTTGGCGGCCTTCGCTTTGCCGTTTTCCCAGCTGCGGCGCGCGATCTTGAGCGCGTTGGCTTGGGGCGGATTTTTGAGTTTAAAGAATTCAATCGCGGTTTTGTTCAGTAACTTTTCCTTCCGCGCGAAAGAAAGTTCTTTGCCGTCGACGACGTCTTTGACCGAATATGGGAAGTGACAATCCCAGTGACAATAATCGGAGGCGTACATCACGGTGTGCTCGCCATTGGCTGAGAATACGCGGTCGAGTCCGGTTTCTTCGGATTCACAGGTCAATGTGACCTGTTCGCCACGGATGATGTCGCTTGGCCGGCGGCGCAACTCAGGCATCTGCGGCGCGAGCTTTTCGATATGCTCGTCGAACCGTTCCGCCCAAAACGGCAACCAACCGGCGCCGCCTTCCATGAAGCCGACGCGCAATCTCGGGTAGCGATCAAAGACGCCTTCGCCGATCATGTGCATCATGGCGATCATCAATTCGAATGGAAATGCTGTCATGTGGACGTAGGCGTATTTGCGAAAGCGCTCGCTACCCGCGCCCATGACGCCCGAGACACCGAGCACGCCGTCGTGACCGGTTTGCGGATGCACGCTCAGCGGCATTTCGAGCGACTGAGCGCAGTCGTAAATCGGGTCGAACATGCGATCGCCCATGTTATTCAGGCCGTACACGTTGGTCGGCAGCATCGCCGTAATTGCGCCTATCTTCTTGAGATACTCCAATTCTTTCACCGCGGCCGGTGGATCTTGGCAGGGAATCAACCCGACCGCGAGCAGACGCTTGGGATCCGCGGAACAGTATTCGATCAGCCACTCGTTTACCGCGCGGCAAAGCACGGCGGCCAATTCTTTGTTCATCAAACCGTTGGCCGTCAAGGCAATCTGGGTGCCGAACAAGATCGCGACGTCGATGCCTTCCTCGTCCATGTCTTTGAGCCGAGCGACGGGATCGACCATGCCGGCTCGATAGCCGCGGGCTTTCTCCGTCATCGGACCCGAGACACCGGGGGCAAGCCCTTGGGACGCAGACCAGAGGCGGCCTTCTAATAAAATGCGTGAATTGCCCTCGTTATCTTTTAATCGCACCGGCGCCTGGGATCGCCACTTCTCCGGCATCCGCGATGATAAATCGACGTTTCCTTCGTAAACATGGCCGTCGGCGTCGATGACGAGCACGTTATCAAAATTGTCCATGACACTATCCTCCGGGTCATTGTTTCTTCTATCAGCGACATCGCATCGATAATCGCTCAAGACCTACCATAGCGAAAGTCTTTGGGGCAACTAGAAATCTGAAGAGGCCCCTTGGCGATACGCAGCAGTCGTGATTTGAAACTGGGCGACCGATTCGATATGCAAACAAGCAGATGCTGCAAATTTTGAAAGACTCCCTGCAAGGCAAATTGCCGAATCGCACGGAAGCGCACCACCTCGCCGCCTTCAATGGCGACGAGCTGCAGGCGTTGATCAACACGGCCGCGCAAGTGCGAGATAATCACAAAGGGCGAGTCGTCACGTTCTCGCCAAAAATCTTCGTGCCGCTGACTAATTTGTGCCGCGACTTCTGCGGCTATTGCACGTTTCGCAAAGCGCCGGATGAGCCCGGCGCCAAGACAATGACGCTGGATGAAGTCCTGCGCGTGGTCCTCCAGGGCAAGCTTCTTGGCTGCACCGAAGTGCTGTTCAGTCTCGGCGATAAGCCCGAAGCGATTTATCCAGAGATGAAAGAATTCTTAGCCGAGCGCGGCCATCAGCGTACGCTCGATTATCTGCGCGAAGCTTGTCGCGCCGTGTTGGAAGAAACCGAGATGCTACCGCATTCTAATCCAGGCGTAATGGGCAAGGGCGATCTGCAAAAGCTCAAAGAAGTGAACGTGAGCATGGGGCTGATGCTCGAAAGCGTCAGCGAACGATTGCTGCGGCCGGGCGCCGCGCACGATAACGCGCCGGACAAAAAGCCCGCCGTGCGGCTAAAAACGCTCGAAGAAGCGGGCAAGCTCGCTATCCCATTCACGACGGGAATCCTCATCGGCATCGGTGAAAATTGGCAGGAGCGGATCGATTCACTGCTGGCGATTCGCGATCTGCACGATCACTACGGCCACGTTCAAGAAGTCATCGTACAAAATTTCCGTGCCAAACCGACGATACCGATGCGTACTCATCCTGACGCCAGCCGCGACGATATGGTGAAGACGATTGCTCTCGCCCGTCTCATACTCGGCGGAGAAATGAACATTCAAGCGCCGCCCAATTTGACGCCGGACGGTTACGAGCTCTATTTGGATGCGGGCATTAACGACTGGGGCGGCGTGTCGCCTCTGACCCCCGACTTTATCAACCCTGAAGCGCCCTGGCCTGCGCTACGGTTGTTGCAGGAAAAAAGCGCGCAAGCCGGTTTTGATCTCAGGGCTCGTCTGCCGATCTATCCGGAATTCATTCGCCGCGCTGAGAAGTTTCTCGCGCCATCATTGATTCCATACGTCGAGCAACTCTGCGGCGCGGACGGCTTGGCGAGAAGCAACGGGCCGCTGACGAAGTTCCCATCATTCTATAACTCCAACACGCCATCGACCCCAGGGCTCTCTGGATGATCGTCGCTCTCACCGGCGGCACCGGCGGCGCTAAACTGATCGAGGGTCTCGCTGCCGAAATCGATCCTGCCGAGCTTACGATCATCTGCAACACAGGCGACGACGAGATTTTCCATGGCCTGCACGTCTCGCCTGACATCGACACGATCACCTATACATTAGGGGGTTTGATTGACACGGCGAAAGGCTGGGGCATCAAAGACGATACGTTTAACGCTTTACAGCAGCTCCACGGCTTGGGCGCCGATACTTGGTTCAAGCTTGGTGATCGAGACTTGGCGACGCATATCACCCGCACGCGATTCTTGAATGAAGGTTTGACTCTATCGGACGCGACCGACAGAATCCGTCGCGCGCTTGGAGTCAAATCGATCATTTTGCCGATGTCCGACGAGCGGGTCGAAACGCGCGTGGAGACACAGCAGGGACAAATTTCCTTTCAGGAATTCTTTGTCAGAGAACGTTGGTCGCCTGAGGTGACGGCAATTCGATTCGACGGTGTCGAGAGCAGCCATCCTGGGCCCGGTGTGGTTGAGGCGATTCACCACGCCGAGGCAATCATTGTTTGTCCGAGCAATCCGATCACGAGCATCGGGCCGATTGTCGCCGTGCCGGGAATTCGCTCGGCATTGACGGAAACCGCCGCCGCGGTCGTTGGCGTCAGCCCATTGATCGGCTCAACCGCGATCTCGGGCCCCGCGCATAAATTAATGAAAGCGAGCGGCTGGAAAGCGTCCGCGCTAGGCGTAGCGCAGTGCTACAGCGATTTCCTCGATACCTTTTTGATCGCGGAAGAAGATAAGGACCTGGTCGGGGTTACGGCCGCGGCGAATATTGAAATTACTTGCACGAACATCCGCATGACGACTCTCGCCGATAAGAGACGCCTCGCTCGCGAGGTCTTGGTGTTCGTCAAAAAATAGTCTACAAAAACTCTTTCTGGACTGCGCATGAATGTCGCCGCACTGATGCCCGTGAAGGGGTTTCGTAACGCCAAACAACGGCTCAGCCCCGTCTTGAGCTGCGCCGCTCGCGAACTTTTGGCTGAGGCGATGTTTCGCGATGTTTTGCGTCAAGTGAGATTAGCGCGCGGACTTGCCGGAACATTTGTTGTCACCGGAGACGACACGGTTGGCGCCATTGCCTCGGCGGCCGGCGCTGAAGTGATTCGCGAGAAGGTGGAGAACGGCGAAACCTTGGCGGTCGATTTCGCTAGGGCGGAATTGAAACGTGCCGGTTGCGAGTCCGTGTTGATTATTCCAGGCGATATGCCTTTGGTGCGCGCGAGCGATTTCGAGTACGTAATAGCGCAAGTGCCCATTGACGCCGCAGCGCCATTCGCTTTGTTGGTGCCATCGCATGATCGGCTTGGAACCAATGCGTTGCTCTTGGCGCCGCCCGATGTGATCAAGCTCCGGTTCGGGTATGACAGCTTTACGTTTCATCTCAGCCAGCTGACCGCGCAAGGTTTACCGGCGCGCTTTATCGAAAACGAAAATATCGCCTTGGATATCGACGAACCAAGAGATCTCGAGCGGTTTCTTTCCTACGGGCTTAAAGACGGCGAGGCGACGCAAGTAGCGTTGAAACTTTTGGCAGAACAGTACGCAAGTGAATCCCCACGCTCGGGTGACGTATGAAGAGGCTCGAGCTGCTCGGCCTTGAGCACATCGGTGAGATTCGCACCGGCGATTTGTTAGGTTATTTGATTGTTGATGCTTGTTCACGTCAGGGTATCGAGCTCGGCGATAACGACGTGCTCGTCATCGCGCAGAAAATCGTCTCGAAGGCTGAAGGGCGCATAATTGACTTAAAAGACATTCAACCGTCGGAGCGCGCTAAGGAACTGGCGGCCGAACTCGACAAAGAAGCGGCGCTCGTCGAGGTGATTCTCGGCGAGAGCCGCAGTGTGATTCGCACCGGCGGCAGAGCATTGATCGTTGAAACCCAGCACGGCTTTATTTGCGCCAACGCGGGCGTCGATCAATCGAACGTCGGTCTGAAGCAGGTGAGTTTGTTGCCGGAAGACCCGGATCGCTCGGCGCGCGCATTGCGAGAGGAAATTCACAAGCGCACCGGTAAGAGCCCGGCCGTCATTATCAGCGACAGTTTCGGTCGGGCATGGCGCCTGGGTACGGTTGACGTAGCGATCGGTATCGCCGGGATGAAGGCGATCAAAGATGAACGAGGAAAGAATGATCGCTATGGCTATCAACTCAAAGCAGCCGTGGCCGCAGTGGCGGATGAAATCGCCGCCGCGGCGGAATTGGTGATGGGCAAGCGTGACGAGGTGCCCGTCGTTCTCGTGCGCGGCTTTGAGACGGAAAAAAGGGAGGATGGATCTGCGCAGGAGCTTCTTCGCCCGCGGGCTGAGGATCTCTTTCGCTAGTTCTTGGTGAAACTATGGATCAACTGAACGTGGCAATCGTCGGCGGTACGGGCAATTTGGGCAGCGCCTTGGCACTGCGCCTCGGCGCTCCGGGAGTAAAAATTATTATCGGTTCGCGCGACGCGGAGAAAGCCAAAAACGCAGTCGCTACGTTGACGCCTAAATTGCGCGCGGGTGAATTGGTCGGTACGACCAACCGGGAAGCCGTGAAAGACGCAGACTTCGTGGTCATTGCCGTCCCCTACGAAGGACACGCGCAAATGGTTTCCGATCTCAAAGGACAGCTCGCGGGCAAGATCGTGATCGATACGGTGGTGCCGCTTAACAAAGTGAAGCCGTTTGTTCCGCCGGCGGGCTCGGCGTTGCAGGAAGCGCAGCAGATTCTCAACGGCGAGGCGCCGGTCGTGGGCGCGCTGCACAATATATCCGCCGTCGATTTAGGCGACGTCGATGCGCCGCTCGGCGATGTCCTGGTATGCGGTGACGATGCTGCCGCGAAGCAGCGTGTGATGGAGATTATTCAGCGCATCGGCGCTACTGCTTACGATGCCGGTCCCGCGAGCAATGCCTACGTGATCGAAGGATTAACCGGCGTCATCATCGCCCTCAACCGCAAGTACAAATCCAAGCACGGCAGCATTAGAATCACCGGTATCGGCGGCCATTGAAAAGTTCGCCAAAGAAGCGTTATCGGTCGAATTCCGGCCAGTAATTATTACCCGTACCCTAACATTTTTGTTTGCGGGAGCGAGCACATAACCACCCTCCTGGTCAAAGTAGTTCCAAACCTTTCCCCAGCTATCGTCACATACGCTCTGGCTCGTTAATTGCCTATGGTTGATCGCCATATGGCAAACCAATATCCACGAGTCCCGCTCGTTATTTCTCTCGTAGGCATTATTTTGGCACTCCATGGCTGCGCTGCTGGCGTAGGCCTAACCCTATTCGGCGTCGGCGCAGGAGTGACCACCGGCACTTCGGTCGCTTATACGCTGGATGGCATTGCGTATAAGACATTCACAGCGCCCCTGCCGCAGGTCGAAACGGCCACGCGCACGGCGCTTGATCGCATGGGCATCAAAGTCGAAGCGACCTCAAAGATAGATCAAGGCAAAGCAATCAAGGCGGTGTCCAACGACCGCGATATCGAGATCGAGCTGGAGATGGTCAGCAATAAGACCACTCGTATTCGCACGGTGGCGAAACAAGGCATTTTCTTCAAAGATCGTGCGACCGCGACAGAGATTATCATTCAAA
>WNFR01028086.1_pt1 | contig 10600 bp, 9 predicted proteins | sample 5400221 | NCBI WGS metagenome assembly WNFR01 (sample SAMN13153357, study PRJNA577476) | soil metagenome | isolation source: 40 cm soil under Madrone tree | place: USA:California | collected 2016-06-14 | reverse complement strand
CAGCTTAGGGGCAAAAACGAGAGGGCTGGCGATGGAATTCGAGTATTCATCGCCAACCAAGCTGCCCGAGGAAGTATCGATGGTTTTGCCCCAGGTATACGAGCCCTCGATCTGTGCTCCGTGCCCGATCTTGGCCTTAACCTTAAACTGCAGCGCATCGTAAAACGAATTACCTTGCCAGAGACCGGCATTGACGAGACCGGCGTTGGGATTGAGTCGCGTACCACTGCCCACTGGGGAAGGCCAAAGATAACCCTGCGCTGTCAGCGTCGGTAAAACAATGTCCGCGTCTTCCACCCGGAACATCTGGTGTACACCTCGCGAACCAACGTAACCGATCCTGACACTGAGATCGCTAGCCAGATCGCGGGCTATCGTCAGGTTCCACTGCATGACGTAATTGCGTCGTGGATTGGGGTCAAAATATCCCTGGCGAAATCCGCTTGAAGACACGGCATTGGCATCAATGATAGAGAACGCTTCGGTGGGAAAGGAACCGGGAGGCAGATCGGTGGAATTTCCCAGCTTGAAGAATGGCGCCGAATTGAGCTCATTGAACTGGATCAGATAGGGCAGAGGCAGAACGTCGAACATCCCGAAGCCCGCACTGAGAGAAGTCTTGCCATCGTGAAAAGGATCCCACGATAAACCGACTCGCGGTTCAAAGTTGCGAAGCGTGGGATTAGAAAACAATGGATCGCCTAGATGAGGTTGCGCATCGGTAAGGTGACGCAGAACGGTCAACTTTCCTTGCACCTCTGTCGGTACGGTCGCCATTTCATAGCGCAGACCGAGATTGAAGGTAACGTTCGGTCGCCACCGCCAGTCGTCTTGCAGGTATGTTCCGACGATGGTTTGGCGAAATCCTCGCTCGGAGATGGCACTCGGGATCGCCGCACTCAAGGAGAAAGGTCGATTGGCCAGAAAATCAGAGAGCGAGCTGAAGGAAAATTCTCCTCCGCGGTTCGAAATTGCTAGAATATTGTCCCGCAAGCGCTCGACATTTACGCCGAACTTAATGGCATGAGTTCCTTTCGTAAACGAGATGTCGTCTGACGCTTGGATCGAGGTCCAGTGGAAACGGTAACTGGAAGGCGTCTCCAGGCCACCAGAAAAGAACGTCAGCCCCGGCACAATGATTGCCGCTGCATTTAAAGTCGCTACGGTCCCGAAGGATGGGTCGGCGACAGCGGGGTTTCCACTTAGGAATGTCAAACCCGTAGTTGTGACCACGCGGTTGATCCCGAATTGCAAGGAATTCAAAAGCTGTGGGTTGAAGGTATGAGCTTCGTGCAAGGTGAAGACTTGCCGCCGCGAGTCATAGCCGGTCCTTTTGTTGTTCAGTTCATCGGGCTGCCTGACGGTTCCACTGTCGAACATATACGTACCAGCGAGAGCGTCCGATTCGGAAAGTTTATGATCGACCTTGGTCGTAAAATAGTTTTCTGGAGTGACTTGCTGCCCGGCGAAGGTGAAGATTCCCGTGTCCCCCGACCCCAGAAGTGGGCCATTGGGCAGCAGGTAGAAAGTATTTACGAAACGCAAGACGTTCGCGTCCGGTGCAATTTGGCCTGTTGAGAGGTTGCCAGTGCGGGCTGCCGCGGAAGGAACGGTAGTAACTTGCGTGACTCCTTGGGATTGCCGCAAGCCTTCGTAGTCACCGAAGATGAAAGTTCGCTCCTTCCAGATTGGTCCTCCGGCGGACCCGCCAAATTGATTTCGGCGGAACGGGGGCTTCGCCGTGTCGAAGAAATTCCGAGCATCTAGCGCACTGTTGCGTATGAATTCAAAGGCGTCGCCGTGGAAATTCGCCGTTCCGGAACGCGTCGAAGCGCCAATGATTCCACCGGATGACCGACCATACTGAGCGGGGTAATTGCTTGTAAGAACCGAGAACTGCTCCACAGCATCGGATCCCAGACTTACTCCTAATGCGCTTCCTGGCGGCCCGTTCACGTAGTCATCGACGCTGATTCCATCCAAGCGAGCGTCATTCTGGCGAGGCCGGCCCCCCGATATCGTCATCTGATTGCCGAAGCCGCGCTGCGCTTGTCCTGTCTGCTGCGTGCGCGCGCTCGAAACCCCGGGTTCCAGGGCCGCCAGGTCGGAAGCGGAACGACCATTCAGAGGGAGATTGCTGACGCTGTTCGAATCAACCACGCCGCTGACGCCAGAGCTCGAAGAAGTTTTGGCTGCGCCACCTTGTGGAACAGGCTGAAGCACCAGGTTCGCTGGAGTCGAAGAGCCCCCCGGTAAGGTAACGGTGATCACTGCTGCTGGATAACCTGACGCTGATGCTGTTATTTCATATCTACCAGGAGCAAGATTCTTTAAGGCATAGGTGCCATCGGCATTCGCAGTAACGCCTCTGACCTCGTTCGTAGCGAGGTTCTTGACGGTAATCATCGCGTTGGCGATGGGGGTGCCGGCCGCCGACGTAATCGTGCCTGCAATCGTTGTGTTCGATGCCTGCCCGGCACAGGGAAGAATGGCCACCGCGCAGAGCACCCAAATCGCCAAGCTCCCTACGCAAATTCTATAATTCTTCCCACATAGATGAGGACGACCTACCATTTGCAGTCTCTCCGATTTTTCGCGTGGTAATCCGAAGCGCGGGATTCTTTCGGCGCTGCTCGGCAACATAGTATTAGTCTGGCTCAACCGTGCCTAATTAAGTTTTGCTGAATGAATCTTCATGATTCGCGTCAGCCCAAGCTTATTGGCGTATCCACGCAGCGGCCTTGTCTTGGTCGTTTAATGAAAGTTTAGAACGTCCGTCCGAAGTGTTCGTCGAGCTGGGCGTGTATTTCAGGTTGGGCGCCCAGAGGTCATTGCTGCACTGACAGATACATGATGCACTGATGCTTCGTCCCCGCCTTCATTCTTCGCGGATACCCAAGAGGTAGCCGAGACCACGTACCGTGTGAATCAGTCTTGCAAATCCGTTCTGGTCTACTTTCTGTCGCAGACGATTTATATATACGTCGATGAGGTTGCTGCCGCCATCGAAGTGACCGTCCCAAACATGCGCCAGAATCTCGCTACGCGTTACCAAGTCATCCGCATGTAGTAGAAAAAGTTCCAGGAGGGCAAACTCCTTAGACGTTAAAGGAATGATCTCTTTGCCACGCTTCGCGCTACGCCGGTGCCGATCCAGTTCCAAGTCGGCATAACGAAGTTGCGTGTTTCCTTTGTGAAATCCGCGGCGAATCAGCGCTCTTACCCGTGCCAAAAATTCTGCCAGTACAAACGGCTTGGTTAGATAATCATCCGCGCCGGTATCCAATCCTTCGACCCTTTGCTCGACAAGAGCTCGCGCCGTCAGCATCATGACTGGAGTCACGACTCCACCCCGTCGCAATTCACGGCATACTTCAACTCCGCTCATCCCCGGCAACCGCACATCAAGAAGAATTGCGTCGTAACTTGTTTACCCAGCTCCAGGCCCGTCTCGCCGGTGTCCGCTACATCGACAGCGTAGGCATTCTCCCGTAGCGTGCGCGCAATAAAGCTCGCCACCTTTCGCTCATCTTCGACTAACAGAATTCGCATATCCCGTTTCGCTGCGCTTTCCTTCAGAGCCCGCCAAGCCGGCGCTTAATGGCAATATGTTATTTCCCGGGTTTAACTGCACCTAATTAAGTTTTACTGAATAAATCTTCATGATCGATCGGTACGGTCGCCTGCGGGATGCGCCTGGAAGCTTGTGGCTGAAATATGTTAATTGCGAACTGGCGGGGATGTCGGGTTACGCGACTTCCAGGGGTTGCCAAGATTAGAGTAGATACCTCTTGTGTGCTGCCTTTGCACCCAACTAGCAGATCCGACGCAAGCGCATGTATACAGTTTGACTTAGCGGCTGTCACGAAAATGTAACGCTAGCCGTGGAAAATTGGTGAGAACTTGCGAACAAAAGGTGAATAAAGAAGAGAAGTTGACGCTCAGGTTTCATCGCAACTTGCTGAATCTCCTCGGAAAACCCCCGCTCCGGTAAATTATTAGCAAGTAACTCCAGTGGCTGTTAACCGAAGGGTTGCTAGTTCGAATCTAGCCCGGGGAGCCAACTTAAATCCCGCTCTCAATTAGACTTATGCTGCTTTTGCTTCTTCGCTTCTAACCACTTCTGGTTGCCCAAGTTGCCCAATTGAAATTGCAACGCCCGCTGACAACGCAAAACCTAGGCCAGTTTTTTCGGCCACGTCTTTGCGCCACTCCACATCCTCTTTCAACTGGGCCGCGTACTTGTCCGTTACGTCCTAGTTTGCGTGGCCAATCCAGAACTTTTCGAGGTCCCACGGCACACGGTTTTTTCGCAGGTGCATAACGCGCAATCGCCGAAAGCTGTGGAACGCCTTTCCATCCTGTTTCAAGTTGAGCTTGGTCAGAATGGGGTTCAGGCCGTCACGTAAGATGTTTCGTTGTGATAGAGGTTTACCAGAGTCGGTATGGAATAGAAAACCGTTGGTTCGGTTTCCGATGTAGCTCTTGAGCATGACCGCGAGGTCGGAACAAACGTCAATATCTCTGACGGCGTTCTCCGTCTTCGGGTCCTGCTCCTTACTGTTCCACACGCTCTGTCGGACGTAGATCGTTTTGCAGTCAGCAGAAACATGTTCCCCCATTTTCAGACCGAGGGCTTCTCCAATCCGAAGTCCGCTTCCAGCTAGAAGAGCAAACAGAATTCGGTAGCGACCAGCGGCTCTCGAAACGATCTGCTCGACTTCCGTGGCTGTAAACGCAGGTTTGCTCTGCTTCCTTTCGTTGACGATTGGAAGCCCGATGTGATGAAGGTTCCAGTTACGCGAATGCAGTTGCTCACCCTCGTTGTTAACTGCCGACGCGACGACGGCTTTCACCACCTGAAAGTAGGTGACGATCGTCTTGTCGGCCAGTGGAGGTTTTGCAGTCTTCATCGCAATTACCAGTTCCCGAGCAACTTCGTTTTTTACGTCAGCCAGGGGCTTATCCCCTATGACGTTACTGAGCCACGTCACGGCGCTCTCGTATCCCGCGACTGTGGCGGACCTCATTGGGGTCCGCTTCTTTCTGCTGAGGATGCGGCCCGCACGGATTTCCTTGAGCCACCAATCAGCCTCGGACAGAATCCTTTCGGATGGGCGCAGCCTCCTTTCTTGCATAGTTGTTTCACAAACACTTCACCATTCTGACCGACACGGCGGCTCATGCTCTTGCCTCTCCGCCTTATCGGTATCGCTGGCACGGAATTTAGCACACTGCTCGTGGGCAGGGAACTGAAGGGATTGCTTTGCCCCTGGGCGCTTTCCCGCTCCTCCGCGACGTAGATAGAATCACGGCAGGCCACGCTTAAAGAGTCCCTGCCTTCCATATGGGGATTGCTGCCTTCAGAATGGCAATTACATTTCGATTTCCGATGGCCTCTTGGAAAGGCGGAGACTCGAAGTAACTCAGCAATTCCAGCCCGAACGGTTTCAAATCCTCAACCGGTTCGAAGCGCTCGCCTGAGTGATTCGGCGCCGCGTCATAAAGCTCGCCCAGGCCCACGCGGCGCAACCACCAGCAGCCCTTTTCTTTTTTCGGCCAGAGACGAATTGAACGCGAAGTGGTGAAGATGCGCGCCCGCACGGCCAGCAACGTCAGCGTGTGTTTTACCTTGTCGCCCGTGAGATAAATCGAGAGGTAAGCGGTAACGCGGTGAATATCCACCATGCGAATATCGACAACCACGCCGCCGCCGTTCGCGCTCCATGCGTCCGAAAGCCAGTCCTGCTTAATGAAGCGACCCAGGAGCAAATGCAGGTGCGCGACGCCGTTTTTCTGGAACTCCAAGACGCCGACATAATCGACACTTTCGCCAAACTTTCGAGAGAGAGAAACGCGCATCTTGCGCCAGGTGTCACGGAGATGACGGTCCGTGCGCACGCCCTTCGGGATGCGTTTTTTGTCTAACGTCAGCGTGGCCATCTTGTTCAGTTTTTTTTCTGACGCCATGCGAGCGATAGCCGAACGTACTTTTTTCAGTTTGGGATTCCGGCAGCGGTTGCAGCGGTATGAACCACAGAACAGACACACGTATCCAAACTTTCCCGGCTTGCCCTTTAGCAGGCCTACGACGGAGAAGTTACCGCACTCGAAACTCTCTCTTTTCCGCATTTCCTATCCCGCCTGTTGCAATTAATCTTAAATTCCGTCAAGTGAAGTAGAGACTTTAAGAAAAAGCACTTACCGCACTGCTTTACCGAAAACCACTTGGCCCCACTCCCCCCGCCCTCTCCCCGCGCGAAAAACACGCGCAGGGAGAGAGAGCCGGTTTACGCTCTGGGGCTGCCTGGGGCTTACCAAAAACCCTCGGCGGCAAGCCAGCCCCGTCGCTCCGGGTCGCTCCGCAGCGTTGCCCGGACAAAGCCCACTTGCCGCCGAAGTCTATTCGGGCACCTTCCTGCTGATCCTCCGCCAAGCAATAAAGCGCGTAGATCACAGAGGTGCCTTCTTTCTCAGCCAGTTTGTTGTTGCTGGCAGAGAACAACCCGCAAAAACCTCGTTTCAGGTCTAGGACCTGAAAATTTGCGTCTGTAAACCCTTTAGAATGTGTATTCATCGTGGTCTTTTATTTCGCTATACGGCTGCCAGGGCACTCGGGAATAAAACGCCACGCTTGGCGGCTCTGTAGCCCCGTTGCCGCGCGGCCTTGTTCGCGAGTTTTTCTTCCCGAGATTTTTCAGGACGGCCCCGCTTGCCATCTCCCGCCGAGGGATGCTGATATTTGTGCTCGGCGCTCACGATCCACGGATTCAGAACATGAAGATTTTCAGGTGTGAGGTCGGGGATGGATTCACCTTCACTGCAAGCAGCGGCTTCTCTCCACCAAATCCGAGCGCGTTGGCGTTCCGACATTCCCGGCTGTAGTCGCTCGAGCAGTGAGGGTAGCCCGAAGGTTCGGAGAATCTTGGCTCGCCTTTCCTCGATGTGCTCGCCTTTTGAGATAATCACTTTGACCGTGCGAAGCAATTTCGGCCAAAGCCTCTCCGCGTTTGGATCGAGAGCGATTAGTTCGGACGGGCAGATAGCAAGATTCCCTTGATGTTCAGCAGTCAGTCTCACTGTCGTTCCTTTAGCAGACGCCGGATCGTATTCAACTGAATTTCTCCGGCCCACAATTTCGTGTCCGCGAAGAGGATTGTCCCCCCGTTTCTCAGATCGGCGGTTTAAGTGGAAAGTAGGCCAAAGGGGTTTCTGTGGCGGTATCCCGAGAGTGTGTTTAGACTTTTGTGGCAATAAGAACCAAAGGCGGGGGAATTCTGTGGCGGAGAAAAATGCGGAAACCGCTTGACGCGATGTTGGCCAAACGGGGTAAAAAACCGCTGCTCAGCGTAGCTGCTCCAGCGGAGAAAGACAGCCGAGGTGGCAGGCTTCCAGCTTTGAGCGCGGCCGAACTGAGCCAGCGTAGAGACCAGTTGCAAGGCATATTCGCGACTCACTGGCCAATCATCGGTTGGAATCTACAACGCGCGCGAAAACCTCTCCACATCACCGATGCCCTTCGCCCATTGGCCAGCTTAAACCATCCCACAATTGAACTGCTGGTCTTGGGTTCATTCAAGATGCCGATGGCCGATGGATTCCCTCGGTTCAGGCAAGAGTGCAAGAGGCTCTACAGCCAGTTGGAAGAGGCACGGAAGAGGCTGAGTGAAGCAAACACAAAAGTGACGGAGGCGAGGAGTGCCTTTGAGCAGGCGCACAACTGGTTTGCCGTTGCACGCGATAGCTACACGCTTGCCCGCAAGAAGAAAAAGGCGACAGTTTCCTTCCGCAAGGAGCGCGAGAAGTGGTCACGTCGATGTGAGTCTGTACAGACCGAACTAAGCAGGAGAGAGAAAAACCTAATTGAGTACACTGAAAAAATCAGAGGGATCGAGAAAGGGATCAACGAGATGGAGGCACATTTTGCCCAGACAGAAATTTTGCGATTTGTGCTGAGTGAAAGATATGTTTTCGCTCCAATCAATTTTGCGAATGCGGCTGCAGGCCTGCCGCACCTGGGTTGGCGCAGGTCTTTCTTACTTTGCTCGCGTATAGAGTGCTCTGCGGAAACGAGCATTAACTACCTCATTTTCGAGGCGGTGAAGATAATTTTGGAAGGAGCGAGTCCAACATGCGCTGAGGAAGCCGCCAGCGAAATCCGCCATCAGATCAGCAAGCGAAATCGATTTGAAAGCGTCCGAGAGTATCTCGGAGAGAACTGGCCAGCCCTAGAGCGCGCAGTTCTCGCGGTATGGAACTCTTCAATTCATGCCGATGCCCGGCCTTACGAGATGGTGTCAATTTTCCTGGCAGCCCTTAAAGCACCTAGACGTGTAGTCAATCCACTCCTTGAAGCGCTGGAGCAGGATTTGCCACAAACCTGACTTCCGCACGTGCGCACATGACGCAGATCAAATCCCGCACTCGTGCTTTGCGGTTGAAAAAAGAACTACAAGAGCCTTGCACCGCACGTGCGTCACGTGACGCATCGCGCTGGAAGGGTATCTTCGGTCCTCGGTTCGGCGGAGTCTCGAAAGAGTCCATCACGCACGCATGCGCTAAAAAGTCTCAGGATGAACCCTGACGGGGTGTCCAATTTAACTCCGCCTTCGAGCCGATTCGGACTTCTCCGGTAAGCGCGTTTTTCATCCAACGCCCATGACAGCGCGTCGTCGAAGAATCGTTCCTGTTCGGATACGTTAAGTGTTTCTCCCTTTGCAGACAGTTGCATCGGAGAGCGCCACACCTCAAAGCAAGGAAACACCAAATCAGAATCCAACTAATCGTCGGTTTCGTTCTAAATTCTTAATCGGCAGTTTTGTTACGCAAGCGCTTGGGGCTCGATATCAAGCGGGAGTTGTCAAGTTCCCTGGCTAAGCCCTGAAGTGATTCTTGTTGATCTTCAGTGACCTGATCTTCGACTCCAGAGTGGATCGCGGGATACCGAGCTTGGAAGCCGCACCGGACGGTCCGTACACCCGTCCTCCGCTTTCGCGCAAGGCAGCCTCAATGATCTCTTTCTCCTGGGCAGCAAACTTCCGAGATAGCTGGAGCCGGCTTGTCGGCTCGCTTGCAACAGGCTGCCGCGAAAGCCAGCTTTCATCCACCGAAAAATTCTCGGTTTCACACACGATTACAGATCGTTCGATGACGTTCTGTAATTCGCGTATGTTTCCGGGCCAAGGGTAGGACTGAAGTACTTGCAGTGTCTTCTTCTCGACAGTCGTTATGCGCTTGCCCGCCTTTCGCGCATAGCGATTGATGAAGTATTCCACCAGCAAGGGAATGTCCTCTCTTCGTTCTCGAAGAGGAGGAATCTCAATCGGGAAAACATGCAGGCGATAAAACAAATCACTGCGGAAAGAACCGGCGCCGATGGCGGCCTGCAAGTCACGGTTCGTGGCTGCGATCACTCGAACGTCAGAGCGGATTCGACGACTGCCGCCGACACGCTCAAACTCATGCTCCTGCAAAACACGCAGGAGGGCAATTTGGGTCTCGGATGGCAGGTCTCCGACTTCATCCAGGAAGATTGTGCCTCCAATTGCTAATTCAAACCTACCCACGCGCTGCTGAGTCGCGCCCGTAAAGGCACCCTTCTCATGGCCGAACAACTCCGAAGCGATCAGGTCACGCGGAATTGCCGCGCAGTTCACGCTAACGAGTGCGCGCGAGCTGCGATCGGATCGTCGGTGGATGGCGCGCGCAACAAGCTCTTTGCCCGTTCCCGTTTCGCCGGTGATCAGAACGGTCGAATCTGTAGCGGCTACTTTGACCACCCGCGAAAGCGCAGCCTGTAACGCTGCTGACGTTCCCACAATCTCTTCAAACATGGAGACCCGATCCACTTCATCTCGTAGAGCCAGGTTCTCCCTGTAGAGCTGTTCCCTAAAGAGCTCTAATTCCTCAACTGCAGATTCTAGGGCTGTCCTTGTTCCAAGATGCTCGGCCTCATCTCGGAACGGGAGTGTCAAACCCCCTAGCTTGGCCGCACGGGTGAAATCCAAAACTATCTTCATGGCGGCGCGAATGCCCATGATCCTTTCAGAGTGATGGAGACAATTGTGGTTTGTCCGGAGCTTGTTGCGGCGCTGCGGTCCGCCCGAGCTGTCGTTTGGGTTAAAACGCTGGCGAACCACATCGAGGTCACCGAAACCCTGATCCTCTGGAAAAACTACCGTTTGTGTGGCCATAAATCCAAGCCCCTTGTCGTATCCGGGGTTCCAGCAGCTTGTCCTGTCGCGTGCACTCACGACAGAAACAGTCGACGGTCGTTCAGGTATGCCGACTTGCAGGCACATCCCGGGAACTCTACAATTCTTGAACGAGGTTCAAAGCCGGGCTGATGCGACCTTCACCTGGCGCGAAGGTCGTTGCGTTGCTGAACGGCCTCCTTTGAGGTGAATCTGGACCGCGCTGGCGCGTATTTTCGGGGAAAGGCTTTGGGGAAGTCCTTCAGGTAACTCTGAAAAAGTATGAAAAACTCGGAATCGTTCGCGTGTAACGAACTGTCGGCTTCCTAGGACTACCTGAGCGATCAGAGCCAAGGCATTCGGAATGGCTCTCACAATGGGCGATCTCGGTAAGGAAAGAGAGTCGA
>WNFR01009139.1_pt1 | contig 10600 bp, 7 predicted proteins | sample 5400221 | NCBI WGS metagenome assembly WNFR01 (sample SAMN13153357, study PRJNA577476) | soil metagenome | isolation source: 40 cm soil under Madrone tree | place: USA:California | collected 2016-06-14 | reverse complement strand
CGCCTCGGAGTTGGAAGCTGCGATTGATCCGCTGCTTTGATGTAATCGGTGAAATTACCGCTGCCACTCTCCATTTGCGTCGCTTCGAACCAGTTCATGTAATCATCAATGTCGTTCATCCGAGCCCGGAGTTTTTCACGAGTAATTTGCAAACGCGCGAGGCGCTTGGCGACTCCTCCCCGTTTCCCGCGCGCAAGGAGCGTGGCGATTTGCTGGTACTCGCGGGCGACCGGACGCAAGACTGGATTCGCCTGCCCAACAAACAAAAGTAACGCCTTACTCAATTGACTGAGCGCTGCTTTTTCCGCCACCGAGGGCTTTTGTCGGGCGAAGTCGCTAAGATCCGCTGATTTGCCCGTCTCTGGAGCTTTGACGCGCAACATTTCGTCAAGGCGTCGTTCGCTTTCGGCTAAGGTGAGTAATTGGTAACTCTGCACCGCGCTTAGTCGAGTCCCGGTTGAGCGCCACGCTTTTTCTGGGCCACCGGCCAAAACCGGAAACTGCGCTTTCAAATCGGCCAGCGGATCGTTAGAGGCATTCGACAGATTGTCGATGTACCGCGACAGGCGCGCCCGTCCGTCCAACCCTTCGGCCAGTAATTGCACGAGCACGGAAGAATAAGCGCGATAAAGGATGCGCCCGCCGGAATCCAGTAGCGCGGGGCGTTGCTGGAGAAATTCCGCGAGCGACAGTGCCCTGTCCGAAGTAGAGAGCGCTTGAACAAGCGGCTCGCGATCGCGCCCCGGCGTGAGCGCAAGCACGCCGTCGAGCAACCAATCCGGCGGCTGCACGAGAACGGTTCCAGGAGCAATGTCCGGTTGCTTCCGGTAAATCATCTCCAGCAAAATCGCGCGCAGCAGTTCGCGCTCCATCAATGAAGCGTCGAGGTTTTGGGCGATGGTCAAATCGAGTTGCAGCTTCAGGCCAAAACCGGTCTGGCTAAACCGCAACTCGGCCGGGGGAATTTCAGGCAGGTTCGCCTGTTGCGACTGCAAATTGACCACCATCGGCGTTTTCCACCGATCAGGCTGTCGCAGCAAACCGAGCAAATTGGACTTGGTCTGCTCTGCAAGTTCGGAGACTGCGCCGCGCAGCTCAGCATTAGCGCCGTAGATGACGAATTGCTGCGAAGGACTCACGGTCCGCGCCGGTAACGCGGCCTGCAGCGATTGGCAGGCGAAGATCGACAACGTGAAAACCACGCGGCGCTTTATCTTCATGAACTCACACATGATAATCTCGATGGCAGCATGCTTGCGAGCACGAATCGAACTCTTCCTGTTTTGAGGTTTTTAATTATTCGAGGTTATCCCTACGAGACTCGAGCATTGAGTCTTCGGTTGGATTTGATCGGTGAGACTCGCAGGGTGCAAAAGGAGCGAGCCGCCGGTCTCGTTTTTTTCCTGGTCATCGTAAAAAAGCGAGACTCCGACCGGCTCCCGGTGTATAATTAGCGTAACAAGGATTAATCTATGAATTTAAAACGTATAATTTGGACAAGTTGTTTTGCGGCAGTTGTCTTGACTGCGTCGTTCGCATTGGGCGCGCCCCATCGTGGCGGCGGTTCGATGGCGATGCGAGGCGGACAGACTTTCAGTCACGGCGGAATGGGGACATGGGGTGGCCGCAATTGGAACGGTGGCAATTGGGGTGGCCGCAATTGGAACGGCGGTAATTGGAGTGGTCGCAACTGGAACGGCGGCAATTGGAGTGGTCGCAATTGGAGCGGCGGTAATTGGAGTGGGAATTGGCGTCATCATCATCACGGTGGTTCTGACTTCATCTTCATCGGCGACTTCGGTTTTCCGTTCTGGGGTTGGGGGTATCCCTACGGTTACGGCTACGGTTATGGCTCCCCGTATGGCTACGGTTATGGGTCCCCTTACGGCTACGGGTATGGCTCCTCTTACGGGTACGGCTACCCGAATGGCTATGGCAATCCGTACGGATACGATAATTATTATGGCGGGTCCGGTTACGGACACGGCTATGGCAACCGATCCACAGTTGCACACGTGCAGCGGCGGCTTGCCCAGGCTGGCTACTATCATGGTGCGATTGACGGAGTTATGGGGCCCCAAACGCGACGGGCAATTCGTGCCTACGAGCGTGATCGCGGTGATCGCGGTCAGTCCAGCTATGGCGCAGTTGAACCGCAGCTTCCCGCGACAAGTCCTATAGGGTAAGACGACGTTCGATTGTCGATCTTTCGGTTGGTTGACCGGCGGATTTCGCAGGGGGAAAGGGCGAGCCGCCGGTCTTTTCTTTGCGCGTAGCGAATTACGGACGTACGTCCGCCATGCCCGAGATCATCCGCTTGATTCTTTTCCGGACTTTTTCTCAGGTGTTTTGGCCGGAGCGGGAGTGGGCGTTTTCGCGGGAGGCTCTTTCGACCCAGCTGTTTTTTCCCCCGCTGGTGGGGTAGCGGGAGACTCTTTTTTGGCCGCCTCTTTATACGAATCGCTTCGATAGTCTGTAATGTAGAAGCCGGATCCTTTGAAGATGAGGCCTGCGCCCGTGCCCGGCAGACGCTTCACCTTTCCATGCCCCCACTTGCGTAAACGGCAAAGATTTTTTGGGCACTCGCGAAATGGTTCATCGCGCATTGACTGGAACGCGTCGAAATTCTGGCCGCACTTTTGACAAGAATACTCGTAGGTTGGCATGAAGGTAGGGATTGACCCCGAAAGCTTTCGGGAACAACGGTGGGAAGTCTGCATTAAATGCGGCGCAATTCAAGAGACAGCCAGCCTCAGGAAGACCGAGCTTTTTTTACTTAGATTTCTGCAATCGCCGAGTGACCACTCGCCCTTGACTTTTTGCATTGGTCGCGCATTAAGTGCGTCGTAAAATTCGTATGCTTCGTTCATTTTATCGCTCTTCGCAGGCGGCGTTTTACATTACTCTGCTTCTTTTTGCGGCTGGTTGCGGCGAGGATCCCCGTTTCTCGGCCCAGACCCAATATTTAGGAGGCGTTTTCGGCAACGCCCCCGCCGGTCCGCCACACGACACTGTCTCGTATTGGGATGGAGATTCAGTGCAAGGAAAGCCTTCCATCACCATCAGTCTCCGAGAGCAGCGCGCCTATTTTTACAAGAGCGGCGTGCTCGTCGGTGTTTCGCAACTTTCGACCGGACGCGAGGGGCTAAACACTCCCTACGGCCATTTCTCGATCATCCAGAAGGACGTTAATCACGTTTCCAGCTTATTCGGTGACTATGTCGATTCGGCGGGAAAGGTGGTCGTGCCCAATGTCGATGCGACCAAAGATCCGAAACCGCCGGGGGCGCACTTCCAGGGTACGCCGATGCCTTACTTTATGCGCATCGTTTCCGGGACGGGACTGCACGCGGGCTATTTGCCCGGCTATCCCGCGTCGCACGGCTGCATCCGCATGCCTGAATTCATGGCTGAAAACTTTTTCAAATCGGTCTCAGTCGGGACGCCAGTCACAATCACGAATTAGGTTCCTCGGGAAGCATCATCATCTGGGCTTGCAGAAAATTGGCTAGGGCGGCATTCTGATTGTTCCGCCTGTGAAAATATGATCATCATCACGAAGCCGAACGCGACTGAAGAACAGATCAATCGGATCGTCACGCGCGTACGCGACTTCGGGCTTGATGCACAAATCAGCCGCGGCGCCTCGCGTGTGATCATCGGGGTGATCGGGCCCGAGACGCTCCTCCGCGAAAAACCGCTCGCCACAATGGCCGGCGTGGAGGCGATCGTGCCGGTGTTGAAACCTTACAAACTTGCCGCGCGCGATTCCCGCGGAGCCTCCACAGTAGCAATCGGTGGCGTGCAACTGGGCGAAAACGAAGAGGTCGTTCTGATTTCTGGTCCGTGTTCGGTCGAAAGCAGAGACCAGATCTTCTCGATCGCGAGGACGGTGAAAAAGTCCGGGGCAAAAATTTTGCGCGGCGGCGCATTCAAACCGCGCACTTCACCATACAGTTTTCAGGGGTTGCGCGAAGATGGACTTCGGTTTCTCGCTGAAGCGCGCGCGGAAACGGGCTTGCCTGTGATCACCGAAATTATGGACCCGCGGGATCTATCTGTGATCGAAAAATACGCGGATTGTCTTCAGGTGGGCACGCGAAACATGCACAACTTTTCTCTCTTGAAGGAAGTGGGCCGGAGCAAGTTGCCCGTCCTGCTCAAGCGCGGGTTCAGCGCCACCCTCAACGACCTGATCATGAGCGCAGAATATATCCTGAGCGAGGGCAATATGAACGTGATTCTCTGCGAGCGCGGCATTCGCACGTTCGAGACCGCGGCACGTTACACCCTCGATCTGAGCGCCGTTCCGCTCTTAAAATCCAAGACGCATCTGCCGGTCATCGTCGATCCAACGCACGCGATCGGCCTGCATGAATTTGTCCCGCAGATGTCTCTCGCCGCCGTCGCCGCCGGCGCCGATGGACTCATGATTGAGGTCCACGATTCGCCCGAGCTGGCCAAAAGCGATGGCAACCAGGCGCTCACGCCCGAAATTTTCGCCGGGCTTGTTCCGCGACTCCGCGCCGTCGCCGCAGCCATCGGTCGCGCCCTATAGAGGCTTCGCTGCGCGAAGCGCGGCCCTGAGCTGTTTGCCGTGCACGCGTGCGTCTCACCCGCCTTCGCTCAAGCTACGGCGAGGCAGGCAGAGACGCGGCTACAACTCTGCGATAATTTGGCTTAAGTTTTGCGGTGCAAAAATCGGAACGCACTGACCTCCTGGAAACGGTCGCGGCGAGCGAGCCAATTGCGCGCAAACTTCGCGCAATCGAGCGAACGCAATGGCCGGTGCGGTTCTCGCATGTCATCCAGCCGGCGCAGGCATTTCTGACCGCTACCATCGCCCTTAAGACTAACAACTCTATTTGGGTCTTCTGTCCCAGCGTTCATTCTCAGGAATTGTTTTACGAGAGTTTGCTCAATTGGCAGCCGAACGCGCTCTTCCTGCCGGAAGCGGAATTTGCTGCGATTGAAAATGTTTTGCCCGACCCGGAAATGGCAGCGGAACGGCTCGCGCTGCTCATGCAAGTCGAGCGCGAGTCCGGTCCGCAGCTGATTGTTGCAACGCGCGCCAGTCTCGATCAGGCAGCGCCGAAACGCGGCACTCTGCAATCTGCTGTCGTTCACCTTCGGCGCGGTGTGAACGAGAAGATGGAGCGTCTTCTCGAACAACTCGTGGCGGCCGGTTATGAACGCGTCGCCCAAGTCACCACCCGCGGGCAATTCGCCGTGCGCGGCGGCATTGTCGATCTTTATTCGTGGCAGGTCCCGCTACCGGTGCGCTTGGAGTTTTTAGGCGACCAAATCGATTCGCTCCGCGAGTTCGACATCGATACCCAAATTTCGGTGCGCGACCTGAGATCCGCCGATATTTTGCTGGGCGCGCCAGACGATCAAGGCGGCCTCGTCCGCGATTACCTTGGACCTGATCATCTCACGTTCGACATCGAACCGGACAAAAGCTCCAACGCGAACATTCAAATCAGCGAAGGTTGGATTGAATTTGGTCCGGAAGATTTCGGCGGCGCGTTTGTCGCCGCGGCGACCGAGATCGGCGAGTTCGCGATCGGCGATCTCATGCTCATGGAAGCAAAACGCGCACAGTTTACTGCGCAATTAAGGAAATGGCGAGCGAGCAGAGCGAAGATCGTTATCTATTTCCAGACTGAAGGCGAGATCGAGCGCTTCCGCGAAATCATGGGCGAGAAGGAAGCACTGGACGATGTCGATCTTGTTGAAGGAACGCTCGCACGCGGCTTCTGTTTTCCGGCCGCCGACCTCGTCGTGCTTTCCGCCGCGGAATTATTTGGACGATTCGCCGCCCATCCGCGTCGACGCCTGCGGCGTGCGGAACGTCATCGTGCACCGATCGATTTCAGCGAGCTCACCGAAGGCGATTTCGTCGTGCATCTCGAACACGGCATCGGAAGATTTTTGGGGTTGCAAAAGATTGGTAGGGCGCGACCGGACTCGTCGCGAAAGCTTTCGGAGCCAGGCGCGCCAGCGGACGCCGAAACTCAAGAAGTTCTCGCGCTCGAGTTTGCCGATGAAGCGAAGGTTTATGTGCCGCTCGAGCAAGCCTATCTGGTTTCGCGTTACATCGGTGTCGGCAAAAAATCGCCGCCGCTCAGTTCGCTGGGCGACAGGAAATGGGCGCGCGCGAAGAAAAACGCCACCGATTCCATTTTCGATTACGCCGGGAAAATGCTTGCGGTTCAGGCGGAGCGACAGACGCATCCCGGCCATGCATTTGCTCCCGATACGAAATGGCAGGCGGAATTCGAACATTCGTTTCCGTTTCGGGAGACACCGGACCAGTTGAAAGCGATCATCGATACCAAGATCGACATGGAACGTCCACAGCCGATGGATCGCCTGATCTGCGGTGACGTCGGCTTTGGCAAAACCGAAGTCGCCGTCCGCGCTGCGTTCAAGGCGGTCATGGACGGCAGGCAGGTCGCCATGCTCGCTCCGACCACAGTCCTGGCACAGCAACATTTCGAGGTGTTTCGACAGCGCATGCTCGATTATCCGGTGCGAATCGAAATGCTCAGTCGCTTTCGTTCACAATCGGAACAGAAAAAAATCCTGCGACTGCTGCGCGAAGGCGGCGTCGATATTGTCATCGGGACGCACCGGCTTATCTCGGGCGACGTCGTTTTCAAAGATCTCGGCCTGGTCGTCATCGACGAGGAGCAGCGCTTCGGCGTTCTGCACAAGGAGAAATTCAAAGAACTGTTCAAGCTCGTCGATGTCCTCACGCTCTCGGCCACGCCCATCCCGCGCACGCTTTACCTTTCGCTTGTCGGCGTCAAAGACATGTCCACGATCGAGACCCCGCCGCTGAACCGATTACCAGTGGAAACAGTGATCTCAGCCTACGACGAGCGGCTCATTCGCGACGCGATCAATCGCGAACTGGAGCGGCAAGGTCAGGTTTTCTTTTTGCACAACCGAGTAATGACCATCGAGCGCGCGCGCGACCGCATTGTCGATCTTTGCCCGCAAGCGCGGGTCGAGATCGGCCATGGCCAAATGGACTCGGATGAACTCGAAGCAGTCATGGCGCGATTCATCGCCGGGAAAACGGACGTGCTCGTTTGCACGACGATTATCGAAAGTGGCCTCGATATCCCAAACGCCAATACGATCATCATCGATCGAGCCGACCGATTCGGTCTGGCCGATCTTTATCAATTGCGCGGACGCGTCGGCCGCGCGGAGCACAAAGCGTACGCCTATCTGCTTCTGCCGCGCGAGATGATGACAATTGGTGCCGCGCGCAAGCGGATCAACGCCATCAAGCAGTACAGCTCGCTTGGCGCCGGGTTTCGCATCGCCATGCGCGATCTGGAGATCCGGGGCGCAGGCAGCATTCTGGGCACGGCGCAAAGCGGCCACATTATGGCAGTCGGTTTCGACTTGTATTGCCAGTTGCTCAAGCAAGCAGTTGCTCAGCGCAAAGGTGAGAAAGTGCAGCTTCGGTTAGATGTCGATCTTCGGCTCGATTTTGTCGCTACCAATGAAGCCGAATTCGTCCAACAACCAAAATCACCCGCGCCTGTGGAGGAAGCGGTCGGCTTCCCCTACAAAGCGCGCATCCCTGCATTGATTCCGATTAGCTACATCAGCGACCCGGCGTTGCGTATTCGAGCGTATCGCGAGATCGCGGAAATCACGACACACGAGCAACTGGATCGGTTGCGGCGCGATTGGCGCGATCGGTTTGGAACGTTTACGCCAGCGGTTGACAATTTGTTTCTTCTCACCGAAATCAAGCTTGCCGCGGCAAAATCCGGGGTGAGCCGCGTGGAGGTGCGCGAGCATAAATTGATGCTGACACGGCGCGGGGATTTTATACTTGTCGCGGGCAAATTCCCCCGTTTAGTTGCAGCCGAAATCGAACAGTATCTCAGAGAAATCCTGGAGCTGATCAAGAAACTATGAGACACATCATTCGTCCACCTGCTATTGCGTTGCTGGCGGTTTTGGGACTGGTGACCTCTCCTCTTTGTCGCGCCGCATTTTCCGCCCAGCCCCAGGTCGTTGATGGCATCGCTGCGGTTGTGAATGGCGATGTGATCACGTACTCGCAGGTCAGAGAGTTATCAGCGCCGCGGGAAAAGCTTCTGCGCTCGCAATTCACCGGCGAAGAGCTTGAAAAGCAATTAAAGCAATTGCGAGAGTTGGCTCTGAAAGACCTGGTGGATCGACGGCTCATCATCCAGGCATTTAAAAAGGAGAGCTACGAAATTCCAAACTTTTTCGTAGATCAACGGATGCACGAGATTATCCGGGAGTCATTCGGCGGCGATCGCAATACATTTATTAAGACGCTGGAAGCGCAAAACTACACGTTGGGCGAGTTCAAAGAAAAGGAGATGGAAAGCATGATCGTGCAGGCGATGCGCGGGAAGAACGTCAAGAAGAGCCCGATCATTTCACCGCCCAAAGTAGAAGAGTACTACAAGAAACATCGCGACGAATTCTCCACTAAGGAAGAAGTTAAGTTGCGCATGATCATGATTCCCGGCAAGGCGGATACGGGTAATTCGGCAGCCCAGAAAGCGATGGCCGAAGAAGTTCTCGGGAAATTGGCCGGCGGCGCCGAGTTCGAGCGCATGGCACAAATTTATTCCGAGGACAGTACGCGCGACGTGGGCGGGGATTGGGGCTGGATTGAACGCAAGACGCTTGCCGCTCCGCTGGAAAAAATCGCCTTTAACATGCCGGTCGGCAGAATCAGCAACATCATCAATTACGCTGGCAATTATTATATCTTCAAAGTCGAGGACAAGCGCGGCGGCACTACGAAATCGCTTGCCGAGGCACGGCCCGAAATCGAAAAGAAACTGATTCAACTGGAAGCGCAAAGTTTGCAGGACCGCTGGATCGCCAGTTTGCGCGCCAAGGCTTACATCCGGACGTTCTGAGGTTCGTAGTTCGATGTTCGATGAAGCGCGCATCCGCTTGCTAGGTCGTGCGGGATTGATGAAGATGTGCGATGCAACCGCTCGTCGGCATCACACTCGGCGACTGCGCCGGCATTGGCCCGGAGATTGTCGATCTTGCGCTGAAGTCCGGGCGTCTGCCCGATTCGGCTGAATACAAAATCATCGGGAAGTATCCCGATTGCTCGTTAGGCCAATCGACGGTTGAGACCGCGCGCGCCGCAGCGGCGGCTCTTGAAGAAGCCGTAACGCTGGCGCGCAGAGGCGAACTCGATGCCGTCGTAACCGGGCCAGTTCACAAGGCTCGGATGTACGACGCTGGCTTCAAGTTTCGCGGACAAACGGAATTTTTTGCCGATCGCTGCGGCGTGAAAAATTTCGCAATGTGTTTGACCGGCGGAAAAATCACCATCGCACTGGTCACCACGCATATTCCGCTCCGCGATGTCCCAAGCGCACTCAAGCAATCCGAGATCGTTCGAGTGGGCTTATTGCTCGCCGATTTTCTCCGATGCCTGCCACGCCGTAGTTCTACGAAGGCGGGTCGATCCAGGAACGCGCCTCGCATTGCGGTCGCAGGGTTAAATCCGCACGCCGGCGAATCCGGAAAACTTGGACGCGAAGAAATCGAAATCATCAGCCCCGCTGTTGCCGAGTTAAAATCCGCAATCCGCGATAAAGGCCCGTCCGCCTCGGACCAATCCGCAATTTTTGAAGGACCTCTTTCCCCCGACACCGTTTTCCATCGCGCGGCGGAAGGCGAATTCGATGCCGTGCTTTGCATGTATCACGATCAAGGATTGATCCCGCTCAAACTCCACGCGTTTCACAACGGTGTGAACATCACGCTCGGGTTGCCGCGCGCCCCGATAGCATGATCGCCGCAATTAATCTTGCTGTTGAACTCGCGCAAGAAAGAAGAGCATTAGCAAATTTAGCCCACGAAATGCTCGAATAATGCGAAAGAGGAAAGCGCGATCATTCAAAGCAGGGAAAGCTCTGGTGCCCTCACGGCCCGACGCTTATCTCTGAAAATTTTCGTGTCCTTTCGTGTGTTTCGTGGGCAGCTGCCTTTCTCTTACCAACCCTTGGCGTCATTTCGCGTTTTTGGCGGACCTCTTTTCGACTACGATGACGATTACGAGCATGAGCATTAGCACGAGTAGGATCGACAAGTACATCTCGGTCTTCAACATCGGCCTGCAAAACACGTTTGTTTATCGCTGGAACTATTTCCTGCGCGCCCTCTTCGGGTTGATTCCACTGGCAGGCACCGTTTTTCTCTGGCGCGCCATCTTCAAAGAGCGTGGAGGCGAGCTGCACGGCTACGATTACGGTTCGATGATTTATTATTATTTGCTGACGCTTCTGGTCAGCAATCTGGTCACGCCGACCGAAGACGAATGGCAAATCGCCGCCGACATTCGCGAAGGCCAGATCAATTCGTTGCTGACGAAACCGATGAGTTATCTCGCTTATCGCTTCAGCATTTTTATGAGCGGTCGCCTGGTTTACACGTTCGTTACGCTGCCGCCGATCGCGCTTATTTTTATTTATTTCCGGCACTACATCGTGCTACCCGATCAAGCGATGACTTATGTCTTTGCGAGCATCTCGATGGTCATGGCGGCGTTGATGCAATTCTTCAT
>WNFR01021778.1_pt1 | contig 10601 bp, 16 predicted proteins | sample 5400221 | NCBI WGS metagenome assembly WNFR01 (sample SAMN13153357, study PRJNA577476) | soil metagenome | isolation source: 40 cm soil under Madrone tree | place: USA:California | collected 2016-06-14 | reverse complement strand
AGGCTCAGCAAGCCGCTCACGAGGCAGCCACTCATCGACCAGGCCGTGGTACAGGAAAAACTAAGAATAAGTCCAAGGCTACGGGCGCATGGGAAGACAGTAGTGAGGAAGAGGAAGACGAGGAGGAAGATGAGGACGACGAAGACGTGGATTCTGACGGGCAGCCCTCTGCTCCCCGCGATGACCGGTCGGTGTCAAACTACGCGGCGTCGGCTAATCATCGTTCGCAATATTCCTCACCACGTGGCCCTTCGCCGCTTGCCAGCGGCGACACACCCTCTTATCAAGCGCAAGTGCATCCACGTCCCCACAGAAACCTTCCCCCAGTCCCTATTCCCCGCGTGCAAGGCATGTTCTTACCTAGTTTCTTACTTCCGAGCCTCACTGTTTTTCGTATACAGGGCATGATGGCGACTCCTCTGGACTTCGCCAATCCGACCACTATGATGCCGGAAGGAAGTCCTATCACGAGGACGGTGTCTCTCATAATGGTGCTGCACCCCACAGCCAAATTCCCACTCATGCTCCCGCTCCGGTTGCTCCTCGCCACATGTGGAGTCAAGTCCTCGATCCTGGACACACTCCCGGCGCCGTCCCCGACAATCCTAGCGGCACCCGCGATACTTTCATTCAGTTAGTATCGCCAGCGCAGGCTATGACCAAGGCGTTCACCCCTCACGGGCTGCTCTCCGCGGGTCTTCAGGACAAAGAAGATCGTTCGGCGAAGAGACAGGAAGAACTTGCGAGAGAAACTGGTGCTTCTCTGGTCAACGTACCCAGCAAACCGCCGCCGCCTCAAACAGGCCTTCTTGGTGCAATTACTGCCCACGAACGAGATCGGAAGCGGGAAGGAGGTGTCGGTGCCACGCTTACGGAGCGCGAGCGGGAAAAACGGGTGGCAGAGGAGCGACAGCGCAAGCTGGATGAACTCCAACGTCAGCAACTGGAACAGATGCAACAAGGAACTTCGATGTATGGCCAACAGTTCCCTGGATTCAACCCGATGATGAACCCAATGATGATGGGCATGAATCCGATGATGACCGGTTTCATGGGTTATCCCGGAATGATGGCTGGCTTCACGAATCCGCAGCACATGTTCGCTGCGCAACAGGCCGCCCAGGCGTACCAACAGGCCATGCTCTCGCTCTCTCAGGCTGGTTCACAGATTGGCGGAGACGGTGGGACACCAGCCCCACTAAACCCGATGATGACGGGCAACAGCATGGGCGCTGCCTCGCCTCTCAATCCGATGATGACTGGCGGCGGCATGGGTATGGGGACTTTCGATCCACGATTTTCGATGATGGGCATGCCGATGATGGCTCCAATGGGCATGGGCATGGGCAATCCTGGCATGATGAACAGTCCAATGGGGATGAATATGCCCATGAATACCGGCTCTGGATTGGACCCACGCATGTCGCAGTTCGACCCCGGACTGCAGCCGCCTAATCCCGGTTTCGCTCATACTGGACGGGCCACGAGCTCAGGTCAAGACACCTCTCCCGGTGCCAGTGAGGGAGCTCGAAGATCGGCAAGCGCCAGCCCCAGGCCTCCGCAATGAAGGGTCACGATAATTATCATTAGCCATTACCCATACAAATTTCTAGTCTTAACTTAGTCTTAGCCGTAGCACCCTTTGGTCGTTTTGGTTGATTGTGTTTTGGTTGGTTGATTGGTTTTCGTCTTTCCAGGATTTCTTACATGATTCTGCTTACTCATCTCTGGACCTTTCACTTCACAACGTTCAATTGACAAGATGGGGGTCAAATCTCTGTGGGAGTTGTTGACACCTCTTGGTCGGCCGGTATTGTACGGACATTTCCTTCGTTCTCTGTCTGCGTGAAGAAATGCTGAGAATGTGACGTACAAAAGGCTTGAAACGATGGAAGGAAAGGCTCTTGCCATTGACTCGAGTATCTGGATCTACCAATTTCAGGCTACCATGCGTGATAAAGAGGGAAAAGCGTTGCTCAATGCACACGTATTGGGCTTCCTGCGCCGGATTTGCAAGCTTCTGTTCTACGGAATCAAACCAGTGTTTGTGTTCGATGGGGGTGCCCCCGCGCTGAAGCGAAACACGATAGTATGTCCCGAAGAAATATCTACATCATCTTTCCAGAATTCACTCTTCATCCAAGGCTGACCGTAAAAGAAAGAGGAGTGGCGCCGCTCTCAGCCACGCCAAGGTCGCGGAGAGGCTTCTGGCCGCTCAAATGAGGCGCGAAGCTCTCACTCACGCTCAGGCCCAAAAGTGAGTTCGTCGCAACACCGAAATGGACATTATCACATTTCCCTTTAATAGGTCCGCAAAGTCCCTCAAGGGAAAGGGCAAAGAGCCTGCTGGGCCGGTCGTGATAGATGAGGATACGGTATACCTCGAGGACTTGACAGGCGACGCGCCCAGGATTTCCAAGACGCCCAAGACGCCCGCCCAGAAGAGCCACGCTACGGCTCCAGGACCGTCGCCCTTCTCCCAGTCGAAGAATCGTTGGCGTGATCACGACCCATATCGGCTCCCAGAGGTCAATCTTGAGAAACGTGTAGCCGAGGCTACACGTTCCGCTGTGCCAGATCCAAGATTGGCAACTGAGGAGGAACTTCGTGCATTTATCGAGGAGATGCGCCCTGGGGATTTCGATGTAACCTCACCTGCCTTTAGGGAACTTCCTACTGAAGTACAATACGAAATTGTTGGCGATCTTCGTCTAAAGTCTCGGCAAACGTCATACAAACGCCTGCAGAGCATGCTCAAAAAAGCTCGAACACCGCTCGACTTTTCGAAGGAACAGATCAAGAACCTTCAACAGCGAAATGCTCTCACGCAGCAGCTCTTGATCACCACCGACACAATCGGGCAGGCGCACGTTTCTATACCCGTCCGAATAGCGAGCGAACGGAACAGAGAGTATGTCCTTATTAAGAACGCAGGTGATGAGGGGGGTTGGGTCTTGGGGATCCGCGACGATGGCAGCAAGGAAAATCCCATTCAGATCGACCAGGAATCGAAAGGCGAACCCGATGATAGCGACCTCGACATGGAGGAGGTAACTATGTTCGTCGTGCCAGGCCGTCATCGAAATCACTTCTGACCGAGTTATCGTAGACCTGGACAAGCACAACCCGATTCCGACCTACACGAATTTCAGAGACACATGGCCTTGGCAGGTATAGGCAAACGCAGGACATCGAAGAACCTGACGCCTCTCAAAACGAAACCTCCACCAAAGACGAAACATCAGCCACTATTTACCTTCGACGAAGACGAAGACTTGCCGCTTGCACAAATCACCGATGATGACGACCCTGCTCTGCAGCAAGCGGTAAAGGAGTCTTTAGAGTCTCGAGAGGAGGCAGACTTGGAGTATGCGCTTGAAGCTTCTCGAAATGAGTCTCAACGGACTGCTGAGGGAAGTTCTACCATTCCTGGCCTCGATGTGTCGGAGACTGCGGCTAGCGAGACCTCTGATGGCGACGAACTATACGTGCCAGGGCGCCTCGAAACTGCGTTGTCAATCGCTAATGCTGGACCGACACCCAAGTCCATCTCAAAGACTGGCAGACACTCATCCTCCTTGCCACAAAATCCATATTTTGGCACCCCAAAACTTTTGATGGACTACCCAACGTCTCCGTCGCCAGACCTTAGTGAGGATGTCCCGCTAGAATATCTTGATCCCATTGAGGAAGTTACGCAAGCGACCGCTCCGGTTGTTGCATCACCGACCACTCCGAAGAGCAAACCTGACTGGTTGGGGAGTGTGCCAGCCCTAACAACCACGAATGAATTGCTTATGGACGAGCCGTCTGAAGCTGTCAGTGATTCGGATGAGGACATGGAGCCCGTTCCTCTTACAATTCCTGAGAAGCAGATGTCAGGGACGACTGCTCTCCCCGAAGCCCCGAAATCGAAGGACCTTGTTTCTGCTACCGGACGTACAACCGCATCGGGACATGTACACTTGGAGAACGATATCCTCTCTACCTCCCAAGTAGGTGTCGCTTCTACTCCCTCGGAATCACACGCACAGCAGTCCCTCCACGAACCGGTCATTTCTGATTCTGATCCGGAGGAGAACATCATTAGCGATTGGTCTCGTTCTCCATCGCCCGTGGCGGACGCGCTTCTCACTACGGAGGCAGAGACATCAAAGGCGCCAGTTGTCGATGACTCGTGGGACGCCGCCCAGGAGATGGACCCGCATGCCGAAGAAGGGGAATTCGCGCGTTTCTTATCTCAAGTCAAAGGAATGGACCTCGACGATGTCCGCCGCGAAATGCCCGTGTTACGTGTTGCATCAGCCTTCAGGATAAATTCACACCAGTACAGGTGATGCTTCGTTTGTTCGGTATCCCATACATCACCGCCCCGATGGAAGCAGAAGCGCAGTGCGCTGCTCTCGTTGAACTTGGCCTCGTCGAGGGCATCATCACGGACGACTCTGACGTGTTCCTTTTCGGGGGGGCACGGGTGTACAAGAACATGTTCAACCAGTCCAAGACGGTCGAGTGTTTCTTCCTCGCAGATTTCGCTCGCGAACTCGGTCTTGATCGCCAGAGGCTTGTGCACCTGGCATACCTCCTGGGGAGTGACTACGTGGAGGGTCTCCCAGGCGTTGGGCCTGTCGTCGCCATGGAGTTACTAAACGAATTTTCTGGAGATGACGGTCTGCACAAGTTCAAGGACTGGTGGAAACGCGTTCAATCTGGCCGAGACAGGCCTGAGGAATCAAGAACCAAGTTTCGACGACGCTTTGTGGGTACCATAATTCGTTGCGCTTTGTGTGGCTGAGTGTTTACAAGAATGATCACGCTCTCAGAAAAAGAGGTTCAAGGCGCTCTATATTCCTGATGACTGGCCGAATTCGGTGGTGGTATGTCCGAAAGACGATTCTACCTAAGGGCTACCTAACAGTGTTCAGCGAGATGCGTACTACCATCCCACCGTCGACGACTCCAAAGAACCATTTAAATGGGGGCTTCCAGACCTCGATGGACTCCGCGAGTAAGCGTCATCCAGCAGCAGGTTATCGGAACTGACCTCACACAACTTGAAAGCCTTCTGCTACAGGAACTTGGTTGGAGCCAATCCAAGGTCGAGGAGCTCCTCTTGCCAATAATTCAGAAGATACAGAAACGTAACCAGGTGGGTCTTTCTGTCGTCCCTTGCACGTTGTGGAAAAAAAAAATTGACGTCTTCTGACCGAACCTGGCCTACTGATAGGCGCTAGCCCTAAACAAGCAAGGAAACCTGAAGGAATACTTTGGCGTCAATTTGGGTGGAATGGTCGCCCCGCGAAACCGCCGCACCTACACGAGCAAGCGTCTGCAACAAGTCGTTGACGAGTTTCGTGAGCAGCGAAGAGATACGGCGTCACGCAACAATAACGGCACACGGGAGGGGGAATCTTCATCCTCTTCTTCAGAAAAAGACGATGGCGAAGGAGTACCTTCGACAGCCCCAGTTGCTAAGCGAGGCAGGGGCCGCGGAAGCTTTAGGTCAAAGGGTGTCACCCGAAAGAGCCGAGGGACTCGCGAGAGAGGAGGCGCCAGGGGTGAGCGAGCGGGGACTTCACGCAAACGCAAGCGTAGCGTTACGACGAGCATCAGCGGTGACGACCCAAGCGGGTCTGAACCGCCTCTGCCGAGCGGGACGGCGTCTCGTCCAAAGCCGCGACCCCGCTATCAGAATCCAAGTACCTGAATATCTTTAGCTGCGATCCGCAGAACTTGCGGACACAGTAAGTCGACCGAGAAAGCAGAAAGTGACATCTATCATCCTGTTTGCATCATACGCTTAGGGTAACGCCATGTAAGGAATTCCTGAGTACAATTTGCCCACACTTCTTCGCAAATGACACCCACTTTTGCGCACTTACTTCCGCCCTCTTGGAAATCCCAAGTATCTGTATGGCTCGCTGAAGACATACCGTCCTTTGACTATGGCGGATTTGTCGTCGGAGAGGCTCCCCGCGAGGCGTTCCTTCTAGGCAAATCCAAGTGCGCGGTCCTGGCGGGCACACCCTTCGTCGACGAAATTTTTCGCCTCCTCGACTGCACGTACGCACGTCCCCCTGTGCTCACGTTCGGATATTCGGTAGCTAAATTAATCTATTGCTGCGGCAGAGTCGAGTGGCACGTAGCGGAGGGTGAGGAGTTTGAGCCCGTAAAGCACGTTGCAACGGTACGCGGCAAGGCGCGCTATCTGCTCCTTGGTGAGCGCGTAGCTCTAAATTTACTTGCTCGGTGTAGCGGGATCGCCACTGCGTGAGTCATAATTGAACTCCAAACTTCAACGAGAGTTCATAGGATGTGGCTTAGGTCTAAACGCACTAAGGACCTGGCGCAGAGCTATGGCTTCCGTGGTATCATCGCCGGCACGCGCAAAACGACTCCAGGTATTTACGCTATGCCCAAACTTAATCTATCAATGCCGACCGTCCTCTCAGGTTTCCGACTTGTTGAGAAGTACGGTATGCTTGTCGGCGGGATCGATCCGCATCGATTTGATCTCTCGAGCATGATCATGCTCAAAGATAATCATATCTGGTCGGCCGGTAGGTCCTCGGTATTTCTTCTACTGTAATCCTCACCATCGAGTTCAGGGTCTGTTTCCGCGGCGATCGCACGCGCACGCGAAGTGGGGGGCTTCGCGCTTCTCCTGGACGTTGAAGTGCGCAACGAAGAAGAGGCGAATGAAGCCATTTTTGCAGGCGCGGACGTCATCATGCTCGACAATATCGACGGCAGTGAACTCGGGTCCGTTGCGCGGCGCCTCCGTGAGCGCTGGGCGGGGAAGCAGTTCCTTCTGGAAACGAGCGGAGGCATAACCGAGGGCAACCTGCGCGAGCGTGCAATCAGCGGTAAGTAAATCCGTTATGCTCTTTTCCGAGCATTCATGGTGGTCATCACGAGCAGAGATCGACATACTGAGCACGAGCTCTGTGCACCAGTCCGTCCAGCACATAGATTTTAGTCTGAAGATCCAGAGACCCGCATCTGGTCGATTGTCTCAGTTGGGGGACAGCAAACTCTAAAATCGACGCGCCATGCAAAGATAGAGGAAGCAGATATATTCAATAATGTGAAGTTCTGCGTTCAGCGACACATACATAGGAATTACAGGAATTAGAATGACTGGAACTTCCTAGAAGCGAATCATGCCCTATTGTAGTAATTGAGATCAACAGAGTCCAACTAACTCTCATCGAGAAGGTCCAGGTACGTAGTGGGAAATCATTAACTAGCCCTCCGAACTGCTCTTACTATGTCTCAGGCTCCGAGTTCATCCAAGCTTTCATCGTCAATTTTTCGGTCCAACCTTGAAAGCGTATGAGCAAAAGATCAAGAGCGACCTCCTCGCCCATCCGCTCACCGCACGGTTGCAAGCCTGCAACTCTCCCGATACCATTCTCGCCATTCTTCAGGAAAAAGTCTAATCAGTCAAGAAAGTCGCGATGAGAGAATGTCAAGGTGGCTCAACCCGATCATCAACGTCCTTCTCGCTCTCTCCACAACGCCGGGATAGCTCATGCGCAATTCGAGAGTATTGCCTCAGGAATCCGCGATGGAACGGAGTCTCTCTTTGATCCCGACAAGCCGTACTTTGACTCACGGATCCGGCTGCACGACCCCGATCCTCGGTCCAGGAACCCAGAGGAAGTCCACTATATTATGCTGCGTTGTGTGGAGAATACCTCACTTTCAACTCACTTTCAAATATCCGCAATATGCAAGCGCTACATGTGGCCGTGTTGGAACCCTGCTACACTCTGCATCGCAAGCGGGTCATCTCCAGGTTGTGCGGGTACTGCCTCGAGCACGGTGGGTGTCGGTATTTGAGACCAAGCGAACCGGGCGCCGTTGGCATCTGCATCAATTGAGGGGTACCGCGACGTTGTCCAATGGATAATCGACCACGGCGTGGATGCGAATTTGCGGCACGATAAACAATTGTACCCCACTTATTTCTTGCGGCATACTTTGGCCGTGTCGATGTCGCTCGGGTACTACTTGAGTACAACACGGATTTTAATCACAAGGGCTGGACTCCTTTGCACAATGCAATATCGGGCGCTCACAATCCAGGTGATTATGTCCAGCTAGTGCGAATATTACCGGAGCGCGGCGTGAATCCGAACAACCGGGATAATGATCACAAGACCCCATTACATCTACTTTCGTCCGAGTTAATGGTTTGGTCAAACCCGCCATCGCGCGCATTCTGTTAGAAAATGGCGCGGACGTATGTGCAGAGGACAACGAGGGAACCCCATTGGCATTCGGAGCAGAGAGGAGATCGCGCAGTTAATTCCGAATTTCGATCTAAGAGAGTAGCGTTAGTACGAGTCCGTTGAAAGAGCAAAACTACTCTCGCTTTCCGTGTTCTTACTGTTTCTCCTCACCGCTGCTTTATGTATCCTGATTGATATCGATAAGCTGAATTCTTGAGCATACTCTGACACAGGTAGGTTTCTCGTGCCCGTTATTATTGTCACCCGTACGTCGTACGACTGGTCTTGTCTCCAGAGGCTGTCCCAGAATAAACTCGGGCAGCAACAAGGGGCCCGTGTGGGGCCCGTGTCTGGGATCCTCCTCTTCTAGGAATCCTTCGACACCCCAGTTGCCAAGCGAGGCAGGGCCCGGAAGCTGTAGTAGCTCAAAGGGTGTCACCCGAAAGAGCTGGGGGGAGTCGCGAAAGAGGAGGCGCCAGGGGTGAGAGAGCGGGCACTTGACGCAAACGCAAGGGTGGTGTCACGACGAGCATCAGCGGCGACGACCCAAGCGGGTCTGAACCGCATTCTGAGTCTAAAACGCCGCCTCTGCTCTGCCGAGCGGGACGGCGTCTTGTCCAAAGCCGGCTATCAGAATCGACCTGAATATGTTTGCTGTAGCTGCGATCCGGAGAACTGAACTGCGGGTACGGTAAGTCGATCGAGAAAGTGGCCAGTGACAGTGACATCTATACAACTTAGCCACTTCAATACATATAGTTCACACTGGGAATGCTGCTAACTAGCAATCTGCTGAGATGTTGCATGTAACGTCGCTCAGGGTAGCGCCATGGGATATATGGAGCGTTTTAAGGACATCAAATGTCAAGCAATTCGGATTCGTGTAGTTCACGAGTTTCACCGATTGAATGGGGAGCAAACCGCGATGGTGATATCAATGAAATCACAGGCGCAGCAACTAATCTAAATCTTCTACGGTTTCAACGTTAGCCTGGGAAGGAAACTCAACAACAAACAAACGAGAGTAGGTGCGAAAAACCTGCCTTATTCTCCTCAATGCCACCTAGTTCCTTCACGAGGCCGTTGAAGGGGTATTGACGTGGTATGGCAGGACGGTCGGGTGTGAGGACGTAGTTGCAAAGGAATCCAAAAGCGACGAAACCGGAGAATGCGATTGCAAAGTGGCTCAGTGCGGTAGCTGGGGCGACGTGGGGGATATCCGGGCCCCACATAGAATAGAGCTCTTCGTGCTCATGCATCTGTTGAGATTGTTGTTTCAGGACGGGACTCGCTCAAATGGAGAGAAAGAAAAGTACCGTATCGCCGTAGTTACGCCTCATCTGCATGTCCCACCAGCTGTAGGCAGGTAGAGATTGCCTGGATTCATTGGGTAATTGAGGATATCCATTTAGCTGGGGATCAACTTCTTTCTGTGTGAATGCTGAGTAGGTTCTGGTTCGCAAAGCAGCTGGTGTGGGTACACGGAGACCAGGTCTCACTCGGACTGCGCGCAGGCTCATCGGTGTTGATTTTTGTTGGGAGGGACGGTGAGTGGTGGAGCGAATGGGATCGGACCGGGCGCGGGGCGGGGTGGGAGAAGGCGGACCGAGTCAATCGAGGGAAGCCGAATTTGTTACGACAGTCGGGACCACATCAGGGACAAAAATGAGATCGTTTTATTGGGATTTCCGATCTGGGGCTAAAGGAGTGTCAGAAGAGTGTGTTCCGGTAGTTATATGTAGCCTGCCGCGTTTCTCAAATCCTCAGTGAGATTCCTACTTTCCCCTGTTGATGATGCCATCTAAACACTCTAAGTATCCCGTGGTAATCACTAAAGATATCCCCCCGAATGTTGCCTTGTATCACGACGTCGGCTATGGTTTGCGCAGAGCCCCCTCGCAGAGAAGGCGCGCTTTCCGTTTACCTATCGTTTATTCCAAATTGTTGGCCGACTTGTGCGTTCTGTCTCATACTTGGCTTTCGTTTGCTCAACATTGTCTACCCAATAGTAATAATTGGGATAACATGTTTATGGAACGCTTAACCGGTGGCATCGCCATACACAGACCGGTTACCGCTCCAGCCGTTGTGCTCGCCCTGGGCAACGGTTTCGACTTTTGGGCGATTAACGCTGCACGGAAATGGCCTGTGAGTTCCTCGCTTTTTGGGACTTCGTTCTTTTTTATTTGACCGTGGCGGTCATTACAGAAATCTAGGATTACTGCTCATAGCTTGCTCGGTATGCAGAGGAGTAAGGACGAAATGGACGAGCGGTTGAAGTTACTGGACCTCACCGATCGCGTAACGTACGTTCGCGGAGATCCAACGTACGCATTTTGGAACCGCCTTCTCTTGGTGTTGATC
>WNFR01028879.1_pt2 | contig 10602 bp, 9 predicted proteins | sample 5400221 | NCBI WGS metagenome assembly WNFR01 (sample SAMN13153357, study PRJNA577476) | soil metagenome | isolation source: 40 cm soil under Madrone tree | place: USA:California | collected 2016-06-14 | reverse complement strand
CGCCTCGATGCCCTGGCGCAGCATGGTGCCGACGTTGGTGAAGAAAGCGCGACCCACGGTCGAGCTGTTCACCATGGCAATGTCGTCGTCGAGATTGGTACGGAAGAAGGTGAGGCTGTAGCGCAGGTTCGCGTCGTTGCCCCACTTGAGGCTGCCACGCAGGCCCGCCTCGAGGGTTTGGGCGACCACTTGGCGCAGATCGGGATCGCCGACGAAGAAGTTGGCCAGGCTGCAGGAGTTGGCGGGCGAGGCGCAGCTGAGCTCCGCCGGTGTCGGCGCACGGTTGGCCATGGCATAGCCACCATAGACCGTCAGCCAGGGCGCGAATTCGTAGGTGAGGCCGGCCGCGGGATTGAAATGCAGGAAGCTGTGCGAGCCGCTGAGGTCGCCGCCGTTGAAATCGGTCGAATTGACGAAGGCGGTATTGAAGCTGCCCGACACGGTCGCGGTCAGGCGGTCGGTGAGATTGAGGGTGTCGGCGAAATAGAGACCGTAGGTCGCGTTGGCGATGCCGACGCTGACCGGCGAATTCTGCCCTGGTTCGACAATGACGGTGCTGGGACCGAGGAAAGCTCGCGTCCCGGTCGACAGCGCGCCAACATACGACGCGGCGTTGAACAGGGTCTGCGCACCATCGAAGGCAAAGCCTGCGACGAAGTGGTTTTTCAGCCCGAACGCATTGTGGGTGTCGGTGACCTGGGCCATGGCGCCGTAGGCATGCGTGCTGGTCCTTTGCACGTCGAGCTGGCCGTATTGCCCGCCGTTCAAGAAGTCCACGATCGGCACGCCGCCGTATGTCGTGCTGACGCCCGAATCTGAGCACAGCAGGCCCGATGCGTCGTCGCAGGGCGTGTCGTTCGGCGCATTGCCGTTGTTCACGTTTTGCAGAAAGTGACGATAGTAGACGAGCCCTTGCAGGGAAACCTGATCGCTGAGATCGGCGGTGCCATAGAGACTGACGGCCGTGTAGTTGTTCGAGATGAAGTTCGGCGCGGTGAATTGCGCGGCGCGATCGACGGCCAGGAGCTGGACGGGAGACGTGCCGGGACCGTTGAGGTCAGAGTGCGCCGCAGTGAGGTTGAGATGCAGCTCGCCATGCGAGCCGCGCCAACCGAGATCCCCGTAGGCGTTCTGCAGGTCCGACGACTGCAAGTCGCGCCAACCGTCCTGGTGCAGCACCGTGCCGGCCAGGTAGCCCGACAGCGACCCGCTTTGATAACCCCATTGGAACTCTCCCTGCCTTTGCCCGAACGATCCGCCAGACAGGCTGAGCTCGCCGCCTTGCCAGCTGAAGCCGTTCTTCATCTGGACGTTGATCGAGCCCCCCAGCGCGTTCAGGCCGAACACCGGATTGGACCCTTCGACGTTCAGGCGGTCGATGGCGTTGTTCGGGATAAGGTCCCAATCCAACGTGTCGCCGAAGGGCTGGTTGAAGCGCATGCCGTTGACGTAGACGGCGAGGCCCTGCGGCCTGCCCTGCAGAGGCGAGGCGGCGAAGCCGCGATAATTGAAGGTCGGCTGGAAGGGATTGCCCGACGCCGAATCGAGGGACACCCCGCCGATCTCCTGGTTGAGCGACCACAACAGGTCGGGCACGCCCCGACGCTCAATATCGCGGTAGTCGAGGACATGGGTCGCCGCCAGCACCGAATTGCGGTCGATACCCGAGCCGATCAGGGGCGACGCGCCAATGACTTCCACCCTGGGCATTTCAACTGCGGGCTGCTGGGCATGTAGCGACCGCGGTGTGGCGACCGCCGCTGCTGCTCCCGCCACCATGGCCGCAAGTGGCCTGCGAACGGGGAAATTCATTGTGCTCCCCCTGCTGCGCTGCCGTCAGAAATTGTACTCAAATCTCAGCCGGGCTTGCAGACGCTCGAAGTCGCGCAGATTGAGCGAGCCCGGCGCATCGACTGCAATGCCCGCGACTTGAATGCTCAAGGCCGCCGATACCGCGAAATTCTTCGAGAGCCGCAAGTACGTTGTCGGGCCAACAAACAAGGCGTCGCCCAAAAATGCATTGGCGCCTATGCCATTATAGCCGCGGACGTAGTGAGCTTCAATGCCGAAGAAAACACCCTCCTCGACCTGCGCTGTTACCGCCCCCGAAATCCCCAGCGTGGATTGCTGCAGCCAGACGTCGCTGGAGAGCACATGCGTCCACTCCGGATCGTACCGAAGATTGAGCGCGGCGAAGACGCGGTTCTCGATAAGCTCCTTGTCAATGGCGACCACGAATTCGCCGCCGTAGCTGGCGACCAGTTCTCCACTCGTGTCGTCTATCCGCGCCCAATGCGGCTCCGCGCTGATGGTCAGCCCGACAGGCGCCGTCCTGCGGTTGAACAAGCGGTATCGGCCTTCAAGAGCGAAGCCGCCGAATTGCACCCCGTTCCGATCGTCGAATCCGCTTACGCCAAAGATGGAGGAGTAGTTGACGATGGCGCCTACCTCGAAGCGAAAGTTCTCAAAAGGGGTGAGCTCCGCCCGGAGCTGGCTTGTCAGCACCGCATAAGACCCATCGGCCTTGCCGAATCGACCGACCGTTTCCGATTCGATTTCCTTCTCCCCCAACTCTCCAACATCGGAACCTTGCGTAAAGCCGAAGATGAATTGCGTATCGACATCGCCCGCATGCGCCATGGAGGACGCGAGGAGAAGCAGGAGCATCAGAGCGGCCAGGGTTGTTTTTGCGTTCACGAAAACCGATTATACACCCTCTGCAACTTAGAACGCCGTCGACCACATCATCCCGTTGGCGCGCCGGACCACGACACTGGGACTGAACCTGAGGAGCGCCTCTTCCTGATCGTTCTGTTGACAAGCAAGACACGGCACACTCAGACTTGCATCTGAGGCGTGTACGAAGGACCTTTCATTGGGAGGGTCGCGTATGTCGGTGCCTGTCGACAGCCTGTTCTCCCGCCCCTGTGCCGTCTCATGCCGAGAGTGGAATTGCCGGGAGCGAGCTGGATGGCGTCGTGAACGTCGGTCTGCGTTACCGATCGTTGTGCCACTCGTTCGTCGTACCCTGCTGAAAGGCGCGTCAGCCGCCGGACTAGGGGCGCCGTTGGCGCGCACCGCTTGGGCTCTAGGAACGCGGATGGCACGTCCCGACAAGGGGGACTTGCTCGTCTATGCAAGTGGCGACAAGGCGCGCGAGATCATCACTCTGGCGGACCTTCCCGCAGGAGGACCACCGGTGATGGCTTGGCCAATGGACCCTGCCGGCAAGGCGCTGCGGGACGGATCGCGATTGAATCAAGTCGTATTGGTCCGGCTCGATGCCGAGTGGTGTCGGATAGCCGGGCGTGCCGCCAGTCGGACCGGCGCTGTGCAACGCCATTTTCGCAGCGACAGGCAAGCGCATCCGCCGCCTGCCTATCCGTCAACAAGTGCAGAGCATGCAGGGCTGATAACCTGTGCTGCCGGGCGCGGCCGCCGCCGCGCCCGGCATCCTCAATTGCTGCACAACAGCAAGGCAGCGCTGGCAACCGGCACTTCGACTGCGATCATCGTTTCCGGCCGGATGGACTCGAGCACGGTGGGCGCCCCGCCGCCGAAATCGTCGACTGCGGCGCCGCCCAGCGTCGTGCCGGTGGTTGCATCGGCTGAGCTGGCAGCAAGGCGAAGGATTGATGCAACAGGAAAGCGTCGACCCACATTGATGTGCACACGCGTAGGCCGGGACAGGTCCTTGTTGATCAGGCAGACGCGCAGCAAGCCGTTTCGTCGACGCACCGCATAGGCCACGAGATTGACACCGCTCGTATCGCCTTTTGTCGGGACCAGTTCGGCTCCCTCCCCACAAGCCTCCTTGAACATCAGTATGCCGTAAAAGAGCGGCCGCGCGACGTGGCGTCCATCTGTTCCTGGTCCTATCGGCGTATAGGCCTTGGCGTCTCCGGTGTGAAAGTTGATTCCCGCCCCTCCGGCCTGTGCGACCTGAAACATGAGCTCCAGGCCCCACAGGCTCGCGCCAAACGTATCGCTCACGCCCGGGTGACCTTCGGCAAAGATCGAATTCGTTTCGGCGATGCGAAACGCCAAGCGATATGTCCGGGCGATCCTCTGGAGGTCGAAAAGGATGGGATCGATCTGATGGGCGGACGACAAAAGCCTGGGCAGACTGATGTGCGGGGCGCGGGCCGGGCCATCAGAGTAATAATGCCGAGTCAACAGCACCAGACTGCCACGACCCACTTCTGCGAAGGGTGCAATCCAACCGGTTTCTCCGGCAACCGCAGGCCCCGCAAATGGCGCGTCCGGCAGGCGTGCGTGGATCGCCGAGTGGAAGCGCTGCCACTCGGCAAGAAAGTCGGAGACGTTGTAGCTTGGTGGACGCACGGCCGACCAATGTCCGAATCCGTCGGGCTCGTTGCCGATCTGGAATGCCAGCAGTTGGGGGCCGACCGCATTTGCAACGTAGGCCGCTTCGTCGGCCGCTGTTTCCGGTGTTCCGCGCGCGAGATTGAGGCCGTAGATGAGCCGCCAGCCGAGCGCCCGCAAGAGCGCTGCGAGCGCATCGATGGCCGCCGGCGTTATCAAAAAGCGGTCGATTGGCGATGATGAACCCGCAGTGCTCCAGACTGTCCGCTCGCTGGTGTTGCCGCCGATGCGCAGGACACCGCTGGTGCCAAGCGTGCGCAAGAGGCCGAAAACAGAAGGATTGCGTGGCGTGAAGTAATCGCTGGAGGTAAGCAAAGCGGATTCATAGCTGAGCCCGATGAAATCCGCGGGAACGAGAGTACCGGTGCTTTCATATCCGACAGAAAGCCACACATCCGCCGGAACCTGTGCTCGCGCCTGTCGCCGCATGCCGAGAGCCGCCGCGGTGCCTACGAAGCCCGCGAGAAGTTTCCGGCGCTGGGCCAAAGTGCGATCGTTCCGCGGCTTCCGCATTGACGATCCGCAATGAATAGTAGGGTTTCTACAACTTTCCCGGAGGTTTGGCTGCGCTGAGTTGCCGATCAATCTCGGCCCTAATCGACGCAATGTCAGCCTCCGTGCGTGCCGCGCGCGGTGTCAGGATTGGTACTTCAACGAGGATACGGGCCGGGCGCGCAGACAAGAGAAAAACACGATCCGCCAAACGAACCGCTTCCTCTACGTCATGCGTCACCATAAGGGTCGTCAGCGTTCGGTTGTCGACCAACGTCGCCAATTCGTCGCGTAAACGTGCCGCGAGCGCATCGTCGAGCGACACAAATGGCTCATCGAGGAGGAGGATATCGGGGGTTACCGCCAACGCTCTGGCGAGTGCAACGCGGCGCGCCAATCCGGGCTCTTGGAAGACCACGCCGAGTCTTCCTGCCGCCGGGCGCACGACGGTTCCCTGATAGTCGGAATCGAGGCCGGCAATGATCCTGAGCATCGTCGTCTTGCCGCATCCGGAAGGGCCGACCAGCACGCCGATCAGCCCGCGGTCTAGGCCGAAAATTACATCGCGCAAAACTTCAGCGCGCTCGCCGGAGACTGCCACAAAGGCTTTCCGGATGATGCGGACTTCAAGCCGTCCGGAGTCGCCAGCGGGACGCGCGTCGCTCAAGGGGCTGCACCAACAACGTGTCGATCGCGAGGATGACAGCAACGAAGGCCATGGCGTAGGCCAGAATACGTGTCACGTCGAACAGTTGGAATGCAATTCCGATCTCAAACCCGACGCCGTTCGGTCGGCCGAGCAGTTCGACGACAAGGACGATCTTCCATATCAGCGACAGGCCAGATCGCGCCGCTGTCGCCAAGTAGGGAGCAAGTTGCGGCAACACAACGTGCCGCAAAATCTTCCATCTCGGCAGTGCGAACGCTTGCGCCATCTCATCGAGGCCTGGATCCAGCGCCCTCGCGCCTTCGCGTATGGCCACGACCGTATTCGGCAACTTGTTGACCGCGACGGCCAGGATAGCAGCAGCCTCCGTCAGTCCGCCCCAGACATAGGCCAATACAATGATCACCAGGGCCGGCAGATTGAGGAGCACAACGAGCCAAGGGTCGCCCAAACGGTCGGCCAGCATCACGCGACCCATCAGAAGGCCGATTGCGGTGCCGGCGGCCATGGCGAGCGTAAAGGCGAGAAAAACGCGCGTTAGCGTCACAGCGAGATTAAAGAACAAATCACCCGAACGAGCCTCTGCCGCAATCGTGCCTGCGACCCTAGTCGGCGAGGGTAGCATCTGCTCGCCGGCGAGAGCGGATCCAACGTACCAGGCGGCAAGGAAAATCGCGAGCGATGCCAACCGCGCCATCAAGACATCGGCTCCATGTCAGCTTCGGGAATCAGGCCGATAGAATGTGCCAGGTGCGAGCTCTTTTTCAGGTCCGACGAGCTCCCGGCCGCCGAGCAGCGAGAGCACGCGGAAAAGCGTACGCGCGTCCTCCTCCTCATCGTCGATCGAGCGGCGCGGGATGCCTTCGCGATAACGCTTGCGATAGGTCTGGAGGGTTGGCTGATCAACGGCCCCCACCAGCCGAGCGATGCGGTCCCACTCGGCATCCGAAGTGGCGAGGATTTCCTTCGCCTTGCGGGTGACCTCGATGAAGCGGGCGGTGGTGTCGCGGTTCTTTGCCGCCCAGCTCCCATCAAAGACGTAACCGAGCAAGGCGGGGCGACCCTTGGCGCCGAGCCTCGGCAGGATATCTTCGACGCCGGCGATACGGCGAAAGCCCTTGGCTTCCAGTCCGGCGCAGATATTCCAAAAATTAAGGGTGGCGTCCATTTCGCCCTGTCGGGTCTTCTCGGCAAGCAGCACCGGGGCGCCGTAGGCGATCGTTGCCTCGGTCTTGAGATCAATTCCATCCTGCTTCATCGCCCCCTGCAGCAGGAGCCAGCTCTTGTCGATCGGCCCGCCGGCGACCGCGAGCTTTCTTCCCTTCAGGTCGGCAAGGCTCCTGATCGAGGACGGCATCGGCACCATGATAGCGCCGAGCGTGCTCGAGTAAGGGTAAAAGACGAGGTTTGCACTGAGGCTGCGCTCGCGTGAAACCCATAGCCAGTCGGTGACAATGATATCGACCGTTCCACTGCGTAGAGCGATCTTGCCGGCCTCCGGGCTTGCCAGTTCGGTTGACGTGATGGTGATGCCTGCAGCGGTGTCCAGTCCGTGTGTGCGCATGACATCGAGTTCCCAGGCCAGCGTCCCAGTCTTTTGGACGGCGAGTCGGACAACATCGGCGGCAAGCGCAGGTCCCGTCGTCAGGCAGGCAAGGCCCGCGATCCAAAGCCGCGCGCCGAAGACGATGATGTGCACATTACGCATGAGAGGCTTCATGTCGTTTCCCCAGGCCCGCCGCGGCGTGCCACGAAGCCGCGGGATGGATCATAGGCCAGGATCGCCCCGACCATGAACAGTACTGTGCATCCAAGGACGACGGCGAGCGAAGTCCCGTTGAGTCTGCCGTAGAGCGCAAAGCGAATGAGCTCGACGGCGTGCGTGAAGGGATTGAGCTCGCAGATCTGATACAGCACGGGGCTTGCTTCGTTCACCCGCCACAGCGGGTAGAGCGCGGACGAGGCAAAGAACATCGGGAAGATCACGAAATTCATCACACCCGCGAAGTTCTCGAGTTGCTTGACGACGGAGGAGAGCAACATGCCGAGCGCTCCGAGCATCAGTCCCGAGAGGATCAGCGCCGGAAGTACGGTGAGATAGCCGATGATCGGTGGCTCGATGTCCCAAAGCCACGCGATCGCGAGGAAGGTGTAGACCTGCAGCAGCGAGACGGAGGTTCCGGCGACGAGCTTTGAGGTCAAGAGATACCAGCGCGGCAAGGGGCTGACGAGCAACGTGCGCATATTGCCCATCTCACGATCGTAGACCATCGAGAGCGATGATTGCATCCCGTTGAAGAGCTGGATCATCGCCATCAAGCCCGGCGTGATGTACACTTCATAGAGGACATAGACCTCGTACGGGGGAATGATGGAGACGCCGAGGACTTGCCGAAAGCCGATGGCGAAGATGAACAGCCATACCAGGGGACGCACGAGGGCCGCGACGAATCGTTCGCGCTGATGCAGAAAACGCAAATACTCCCGCCATACGATGCCATTCAGGCATACGGCATACTGGGCCAGCGAAAAGCCCGATTGAGGCCCAGATGCAAGCATGTTGGAACTCATGCCGGCTTGTCCCTCGGGCCAATCGCTTTGCTCTCGATCAGCCGCGCGAAAGCCGACCCGATGTCCTTCACGTGTGCGCCTGCGACCACACCCGGGACTGGACCGTGCGCGAGAATGCGCCCGCGGTGCAGCACGGCGACGGTGTCGGCTTCCGACACCTCGTCAACAAGGTGGGTTGCCCACAACACGCTGACGCCTTCATCGGCAACTAGGGTGCGCACATGTGACAGGATATCGGCGCGCGCCTTGATGTCGAGACCGACGGTCGGCTCATCGAGCAGCAGCAGGCGCGGTCGGTGCAGAAGCGCGCGAGCGATCTCCACCCGGCGCATTTGACCGCCGGACAGGTTGCGGATCTTGTCTTTGGCCCGATCGGCAAGCTCGATTCGCGCGAGCAGATCGTTGGCGCGTTCGAGTGCGGTTCGTCGCCCGATGCCATGCAGCGCCGCATGGTAGGTCAGATTCTGCATCACCGAGAGATCGAGGTCGAGCGTACGCAACTGGAACACCACGCCAAGCAGGCGCAGCGCGGCGCCGGGCGCCCGCGCGATGTCGTGACCGAAGATGCGAATCTGTCCGCGCTGTGTCGCAAAGAGTCGTGTGACCAGGGAGAAGAGCGTGCTCTTGCCGGCAGCGTTGAGCCCGAGCAGGACGACAAAGGTCGCCGGCGGAATCGAGAGGCTCACGTCAGCAAGGGCCTGGCGCGGTCCATAGTGGTGGCTTACGCCATCGATCGCCAGGGCCGGTGAGGGAGCAGCACCAGGCCGTGCCTCGGGGTGGCGCTCCATCGCGACCATCATGGCTCCGCGATGAAGACGCCCCAAGGCTGCTCACCGACCTGGATCGTCTTGACGACTCTTAGGCTTGCGACATCGATGACTGAGACATCGTTTGAGAGGCCGTTGGTGGTGAAAAGATACTTGCCGTTCGGCGTGAAGGCCAACTGCCAGACGCGGTGGCCAACGAGCAGATATTTCTGGACTTTGTACGACGCAGCGTCGACCACGGCAATACGATTGGCCGGTCCGAGTGCAATGAAGGCGGTCTTGCCGTCCGTGGTGATTCTTATGCCCACGGGTTGAATCGCCTCGCTGCGCAGGCCAGGGATTTCGAACGTGATCTTTTTGATCACATCATACCGGGCGGGATCAATGACACTGACCGTGCCGCCAATCTCGGCAGAGACCCAAAGCTCGGAGCCGTCCTTTTTGAATTCCGCATAACGAGGACGTGCATCGACCAGCACGTTGGCAATGATCGCGCGTGTCGCGGTATCGATAAAATGCGCCATGTTCGTCGTTTCCGACGTGGCCGCCAAAATCTTTCCGTCAGGGCTGATGCCCATGCCCTCCGGCTCGACGCCGACCTGCACCTCCCCGAGGCGGGTGCGCTTTTCGATGTCGATGATTGTGACCATGTTGCTATCTTCATTGGCCACATAGAGAAGCTTGCCATTCGGATGGTCGACGAACAGCTCAGGGTCTGGGCCCGATGGCAGCGTTCCGACAATCTTGTACGTATTGGTGTCGATCATCTGGATAGCATCGTCGTCGCCGACGCAGACCAGAATGTACTTCTTATCCTTTGTCACAAGGATACCGCGAGGCCGTTGACCGACCTTGATGGTCCTTACGACCTGCAACTTGTCGGTATCGATGACGCTGATGGTGTTGCTTTTCTCGTTCGAGACATAGGCCGTATCGGCGGCAGCGTGCGTCGAAGCGGTGGCCGCGAGTGCCGCGATGAGAAGCCAGCTGCAGCGCCACATGGTTTCACTCCCAAGCTCCGGTCACTTCAGTTTGCATTTGCTCTCGGGACGATCGTAACCGAGCGTGTCGAGCGCCGACACCTGATGCAGAAACCCCTCCTGAGGGGAGACCGAGACGATCGTCCGTGCGTCGGTGAGCAGGATCGGCTGGCGCAACTGCAGGTTCCAGTCCCTCAGCGTCAGGCGTTGCCCTTTGAAAGCAGCCACGTTGAAATCGGGGCCTTTAATGAAATCAAAGATCGTCTTCGGATCAGCCGATCGGGTGCGCGCGGCGCTCTCACCGAGGATGCGAACCGCCGTCCATGCCTGCGTGTCGCGCGCGGTCATGCGGCGCGAGAACTGCCTGACGAATCGGTTCTGTAGCTGGAGCGCGCCCCACTGATCAAAGGAGGCGTCCCAACTGGTCGGAACCAGCCCGGCCGACCCGGCGACCGGCCGAGGGTCCCACGTCCGGTAGGGCAAATACCCGGCGAACACGTCGCTCTCGTCGGCCGCCACCAGAATGTCATAGGCCGGCGCCTGCTGGGTGAGCACCGGCATCTGCTGCTGGATCTGGACCACGCCGCTGTCCGTGCGACGTCCGCCACCGGCATCCTCGAATGTGCGCTCCTCCACGATGCGGGCGCCGAAGCGGCCGGCCGCGCGTCGCAGCGCATCGGCATAGCGCTTGTCCTCGGCATGAGACCCGACGACCAGGAGCCATCGCCGCCATTTCTTC
>WNFR01008155.1_pt1 | contig 10602 bp, 11 predicted proteins | sample 5400221 | NCBI WGS metagenome assembly WNFR01 (sample SAMN13153357, study PRJNA577476) | soil metagenome | isolation source: 40 cm soil under Madrone tree | place: USA:California | collected 2016-06-14 | reverse complement strand
CGCGATGGCGGGAGTCGTCAGGATTAGATCGCCGATCCGTTTGAGTTGAAGGAGCAGAATATTCACGGACTCACAGGGAGCGGCGGTTTCCTAACGGGCCGGGGGAAGGGCGAATCGGGAATCGCCATTCTTTGGTTGGAAATTATCGCGCCATTCGCATGGCGATTTCGTAAGCGTCCAGCAATCGCGTTCGAAAATGATCCCAGGTAAAATTTTCAACTACGCGTCGCCTCGCTGCGCTTCCCATCTGCTCGACAATCTCGGGATGCCGATGCAGATGTTCGAGCGCCGCCGCGATCGCGTCAACGTCTCGCGGTCGCACGATAATTCCCTCCACGCCATCGCGCACGACGTCCCCTGCCTCGCGCGTGGTGACCTGCGGCAACGCGCAGGCAGCTGCTTCATACGTGACTTTGGCGCTGCCCTCCCATTGTGACGGGAAAACATGAACCGTGCTTTGGTTGAGATAAGTCTCCGGATCGCGCACAAATCCCACAACACTAATATTATCGCGCCAGAATTGCTTGAGAAAGGGCTTCGCCTCGTCATGCACCGAACCGACCAGCCATAACTCGGCATGTGGCAGATTCAGGCGATGCCACGCCTCGAGCACATGGTGGATACCCTTGCGCTTAATCAATGCGCCGGAAAAAACCGCACGGAACTTCCCTGGGCGCTGCCCCGGCTTGAAGCGTTCTACATCTACCCCACGCGGCAGGTAAAATAGCTTTTCCTCCGGGAAACCGCGCGCGCGAAAGGTGTTGGCTGCTGTCTCCGATAAAACGAGGAGCAGATCGGCGAGTCCGTATTCTTCGACGAACCGCTTGCGCTCTAGCAACAATCCTGCTTTCCAGTTTCGAAATCCCGAAGTATTGCTTGCCGATTCAGCAATTTCGGGGCGGTTAACATTCACTTTCCCGCCATCGCGATGCCAGGTCGGGATTTCGACGATCGAAGGGATGCGGCGTTGTTTCGCGACTTGCAGCGAGCGCAAACAGTCGCCCGACCAGCTATGAAACAGATCGTAACGTCCAGTTGCCAGATGCCGAGATGCGATCCAATCAAGATATTTTTTTTTCGCACCGTAATAATAAGGTCGATCGAAAAATGAGATCAGGCGCACAGGATGCCAGCGCAGAGAGTGGATCAGCGGAGCGGGAATTTCCTTCTGCCGGTTGTCGTAGGCGATTGCTTTTCCCAGAAATCCACCGCGATAGGACGCTCGCAAGGTTTCAAACGCATCCGTGTCCAGACCCGATCCGCCGATCCGCGCAAAGATCGAATAGAGCAAATGCCTGGGTAACGCACGTGCCACAGTCGAGGCGGAACGCACATGCACAGGAGCGTTTAAAGTTTCACCCGGCATCGGGTTACAACTATTCTGGTGAACGTGGAGCAAGTAAAGTGTCGTCTTGAAAGGAGATGGGAAGGAATGTCTCTACTCTCGATATGACAAGAAAGCTAAGCATCGGTTTTGTCCGCCGCGGCTATTCACAGACCGGCGGAGCGGAAGCGTATTTGAAACGGCTTGCGCGAGGTGTAGTCGGGGCCGGACATGATGCGCAACTCATTACGACACATGATTGGCCGAAGACCGAGTGGCCATTCGGCGCACGCCGCCGCTTGCAGTCCGGATCGGTACTGGGGTTCGCCAACGGCTTAAAACAAGTACGACCGCAGATTCGCTGCGATGTCTTGATGAGTCTTGAGCGTGTCTGGAATTGCGACGTTTACCGTGCTGGTGATGGCGTCCATCGCGCCTGGTTGGCTCGCAGAAGAAAATTTGAAATACCGCTGGAACGTTTTATTCGAGGGCTGAACCGCAAGCATCGCGACATTTTGCAACTCGAGGGAGCTCTCTTCGCAAATCGTGGCGCCGGCCGCGTAATCGTTAATTCGCAAATGGTTAAAAGCGAAATTATCGATCTTTACCGCTATCCCGCCGACAATATCGCCCTCGTTCGAAACGGAATCCCGCTCGAGCAATTTCGCTTCAATCCAGAGCTTCGGGAAAAATCTCGTGATGAATTGAACGTGAAGCCGGACGAAATCGCGTTGCTTTTCGCTGGCTCCGGTTGGGAACGAAAAGGTTTGCGGTTCGCAATCGCAGCGATGGCGCTGTGCAGCAATCGAAAAATGCGTTTGCTCGTCGCCGGTCGTGGAAACCAGCGCTATTACAAATCCAAACGCATCCAGTTTCTTGGCGAGATGCCCGATCTTGTGCGCATTTACGCGGCGGCGGACATTTTCATTCTGCCGACGATTTACGATCCGTTTTCCAACGCCTGTCTGGAAGCACTCGCTTGCGGAATTCCGGTAATCACAACTCACAGCAATGGCTTTAGTGAAATTATTGCCGATGGGGTGCACGGATCAATCGTTGATTCCGCGAACAACGTGGCGGCCTTGCGCGATGCGATCCGCTTCTGGTCGGATGCAGCGCGGCGTGCCGCCGCCCGATCGACAAATAGCGAGTGCGCGGCGCAATTCGACATTTCAAAAAACGTTGAGCAAACACTCGCGATTTTGTTCCAGACCGGATCAGGCTAGCGCACAGCTTGCCCGCCGTGGCGAGCGTCTCGCGCGCTGGTTTTGGTGTCTCGCCAAAACGGACTTTGCCTGTATTTCAAAGGTCGCCCGCCGTGGAATTCAAAGGAAAGTTCGCGATCGCGAGAAGGCGCTCACGAACACGCGGGACACCCACGCGCGCAAGCTGTGCGCTACCCAGACATTGCTGTGTCCACGTCCGGGAAAATCTGAAATACCTGGTCAAGCCGCGAGATTTCGAAAATCGAGCGCACCGTTTCCTGCAAACCAGCCAGCGCGAATTTACCGCCGTAGGCTTCAACCTTTTGCATTGCTTCGATAAATGCCGCCAGTCCAGCGCTGTCGATGTAAGTGACATGGGAAAGATCGACCACGAGTCGTTTCGGCTTTTTCTCGATCATTGCGTTAAGGGACGCCGTGACGGTGGGCGAAACGTGAAGATCGATCTCGCCTTCGAGCGGCAACACATTGGGACGGTCTTTGCGCGGCATTGGGGTGCCGGGAGAGGCGGATTTTTTCATTCAACCCTTCAATCGTCGATGAATCACCATCCGAGCGTATCGATTATGCCTTCTACGTTGGAAAGATCATCGATCAGGAAATCCGGTTGATATTTTGCAAGCTGATCGCGACTCCATGTGCCGGTTGCAACGGCAATCGTGCGTGCGCCGAACGCCTTGCCGCAGGCAATATCGCGCGGCGTATCTCCGATCACGTCGATCTCGGATGTGGAGAATTCGCGGCCATGCTTTTCCTTTGCGCGTGCGCGTGCGAACGGCCCGAGCCGATTCCGGTCCCGATGATCATCGGCAAAGGCGCCGAACTCAAAAAAGTGCCAGACTCCATAGTGTTCAAGCTTGAGTTGCGCTCCGCGCGAGACATTTCCAGTGAGAAGCGCGAGCACCAGATGTTTTCTCGATTTTAGACTCTGTAGCAACTCGAGCACACCGGGAAGCAGTTTGCCTTTGCGACGCGGCAATTCCAGTGAAAGAAAATGCACATAGCTGTCCAGAAATGCGCTGACGTTTTCGTTCGTCGCGGGAATTTTATGCTTGTTTAGAATGCTGATCACGATTCCCGAATCGGTCATTCCCGCGATCTCGATATCGTGCAGATCATCGACGATGCCGAAGCGCTCTCTAAACGCGGATTTCAGCGCGTGTACGCCGGCGCCTCCCGAATGGATGAGCGTGCCATCGATATCGAAAAGGAGCAGGCGCTTTTGCACTTTTGTCATGTCGAACGAAGTCGAGACATCTCTTACTGCTCTTCAAGGAACGTGCAATAGAGTGCGAGGGTTCTTTTAGCGATGCGATTCCTCGACCCCGCTTCGCTGCTCTAGGAATAAGGCCTTACAGCACCGGCGCGTGCATCATGAGCACTGCGATCATGCTGCCAAGAAATACGAGCAGAACAATTCCCAGTCCGACAAAAACGGCATTGCGGAATGAGTCTTTCTGGCCTTTTTGACGCGCGAACGGAGATGCATTGGCAAAATCGGCCGGTAATGCGCTCAATTCCGCCGGTCTGGCTCTAATCTCCTCAAGCTGAGGCAACGGTTGCGATCCGCTCGTGTCCGGTTCGTAGCGGGCTTCGGCTGCGCCAAATCGAATCCGATCGCCAAGGCGCAGCATCGTTTCCGTGACTGGGATGCTGTTGACGTGTGTGCCATTGGTCGAATCGAGATCTTTCAACCGGTAAGTTTCGCCGGCCAGCTGCAACTGCGCGTGATGAGTCGAGACCGATGGATCGTTAATGGTTATCGTGTTGTCCGGGCCACGCCCAATCGTGATCAGATCTTCGACGAGTTCATGCGCAGTCCCGCTGATAACTAGCTTCGGCATATTGTCGCCTCTAACCTAAGCGATTCAGGGTGGTTATGTCGAGCGTGACGAGAGTGCAACGATTGACCACGCATGGCCGCGCCCGCATAGTGGCGCTCTCATGGCGATTGAGTTAACCCGCAATTTTTGTATCATCGCGCACATCGATCATGGCAAGACGACTTTGTCGGATCGATTGCTCGAGAGCACGGGCACCATCCATGAGCGCGACAGGCAGGATCAGCTTCTCGATTCAATGGACTTGGAGCGTGAGCGCGGGATCACGATCAAAGCGCATCCGGTGACGATGCGCTACACGAGCAAGTCCGGCCAAACGTATCGACTAAACCTGCTCGATACGCCGGGGCACGTCGATTTCGCCTACGAAGTTTCGCGCAGCCTTGCCGCATGCGAAGGCGCCCTTTTGGTTGTGGATGCGGCGCAAGGAGTTGAGGCGCAAACGGTGGCCAACGTGCATCTCGCGCACAAACAAGGGCTCACGATTATCCCGATCATCAACAAGATTGATCTGCCAAACGCCGATGTGGCCTCCGTGCATCGGCAACTGGAAGAAATCCTCGCGATCCCTTCGGAGGAAGCAATCGAGGCAAGCGCGAAGATGGGGATCGGCATCGAGGAAATTCTTGAGGCGATTGTGAAACGAATCCCGCCACCGCAAAAACCGGCGGATGAGACTTTGCGCGCTCTCGTTTTTGATTCCGTATTTGACGTTTATCGCGGCGTGGTCGGCTACGTGCGTGTGGTTTCCGGAACAACAGAGGCGCATCACGCGATCACGTTGATGAGCAACAACGCTCGCTATGAAATCAAGGAAGTGGGCGTGTTTACGCCGAAAATGCTCCTCCAACCGAAGCTAAATCCCGGGGACGTTGGTTATTTCATCGCAAACATCAAAACGACTGCCGACATCAAGATCGGCGACACCATCACGGACCAGCGTCATCCCGCGCAAGAGCCGCTCCCCGGTTTTCAGGAAATTCATCCCATGGTGTTCTGCGGAATCTATCCGATTAACACCGGCGATTTCGAACATTTGACGGCTGCCATCGGAAAGCTGCGCCTGAACGACGCCGCGTTTATTTACACGGCGGAAAGTTCCGTCGCCCTTGGATTCGGATTTCGCTGCGGTTTCCTCGGTTTGCTTCACATGGAAATCATCCAGGAACGGCTCCGGCGCGAATACAACATGGACATTATCGCCACGATCCCAAGCGTCGTCTATGAAGTGTTGACTACGAGCGGCGAAAAACTCTTGATCGATAACCCCGCACACTTGCCCAATCCGAGCATGATCCAGGAAATTCGAGAACCGATTGTAAAGGCCTATGTGCTTTGTCCGAATGAAAACATCGGCGACATCCTGCAACTAATTCTCGAGAAACGCGGCCAGATGGAACATACGGAGTCGCTCGATACGCGCCGCGTGATGTTGCATTGCGAACTGCCACTGAACGAAATTCTCGTCGATTTTAACGACAAAATTAAGAGCATTACGCGCGGCTACGGCTCGATGGATTACGAGCATGCCGGGTATCGCCCGGCGAAATTGGTAAAACTCGACCTGCTCGTGAATGGCGAACCGGTTGATGCGTTTTCGACGATCGTGCACAAAGATCGCGCGGAGGCGAGGGGACGCCAGTTAGCAGCCAAATTGAAAGAAGTCATCCCGCGACAGCTTTACCAGGTGGCCATCCAGGCGGCCATTGGTGGGAAAATTATTGCGCGTGAGAGCGTTTCGGCGTTGCGAAAAAACGTAACCGCGAAATGCTACGGCGGCGATATCACCCGCAAGCGGAAATTGCTCGAGAAACAAAAAGAGGGAAAAAAACGGATGAAAAGCATCGGAAAAATCAATATTCCACAAGAAGCATTTATAGAGGTGTTAAAGGCACAATGAAAAATCCTGTCATGCCGGGCAAAATCGAGACCGGTGGAGCTCGTTGTCATTCGAGCTTCGTCATTCACAAGAGGTCCGTCGATTCGGTTCGGAAGGCGTAAACCGAATTTAATTGTCCATCTTAGCTCATGTTCACGCCACGCCACGTCAAACACAGCAGGCTGCTTCTGCGGCATGCTCGCAAGTATCTGCGCTATAAGAACGACCGGCTCAGTGGCCCGGACCGCGAGGAGATCGTTGCTGGAATAGAAAACCTCCGCGATGCCTTACATCGACGCGATCACGAGAGAGTCCACAGCGCAGCCGATGCGCTCGACAAAACATTACACAGGTTGACGCCGGTAACCTGGGCATCGCATTGGCGGGAGAATTGTGAGGTGATTTTGGTGGCGATTGTAGTCGCGGTGGGCATCCGTTCCTACTTCTTGCAGCCGTTCAAAATTCCCACGGGGTCCATGCAGCCGACCTTAAACGGAATCATTGGTTATCCCAGCACGACGCCAGCGCCGAATATTCTGCGGCAGATCGGCGAGTTCATTATTCTCGGTCGCAATTACATCGACGTTGTCTCGCGTGAGGATGATCAGGTTTTTGAAATCGAACCAAAAAAAATTCTCTTCTTCTTCACCTTTTCGCGATTGATTTGCGGTCACCAAAATTTCCTGGTCTATGCGCCACCCGAGACGCTCACTCACGATTTCAGCGTTTTCCCCGGCCGGCTTTATCGTCGCGGCGACATTATTGCGAGAGGCGCAGTGGACACAGGCGATCAGGTCTTTGTTGATAAATTTAGCTACAACTTCGTTAAACCGCATCGCGGCGACGTTTTCGTTTTCCGGACAAATCACATCCCTGGCATTCGAGAGGACCCGGAAGCCGGATCGCCGTTTTACATTAAGCGGCTAGCCGGCCTGCCCGGCGATCATTTGCGCATCGACCCGCCATTTCTCTACGTTGATGGAAAAAAAGCGGAGGGGTTTGGTTTCGCCCGGGTGATGGCGGCGAAGCCTCCCTATCGCGGCTATGCCCAAGGGCATGATTATCTTGGAGCGCCAAATCGTTCCTTTGCCGTGCCAGCGCATGGTTATTTTGCCTTGGGCGATAACAGCTACAACAGCTACGACAGCCGTTATTGGGGACCGGTGCCGGAAGAAAACCTCGTCGGGCGCGGCTTGTTAGTTTACTGGCCGTTCAATCACCACTGGGGTTTGATCCGGTAGGCAATAGTTCTGCCGCATGCTATCGAGCCTCCCGCGAGTGTATCCGCTGCTTGGGCTCTGCGGCGGATACGCGCTGGTGATGCTTTTTAATCCAGTGCGCCAGGCGCTCGGGGATGGTTTTCGCTGCATTAGACGATTTAAACGCATCTGGCTCACTTTCACCCTTCTTGGGTTCGGCTATTTCGTTTTCCAATTTGCCACCTTCACGCCTATCCGAACTTTGGCTGACATCGATCTAAACCAGGTCACTTCGTTGCCGAGCTGGCATTGGCCGCGATTTCTGGAGATATGGAGGGAAACGCCGCTGCCGGCGCTGGAAGGGGTCGCGGGAATTTTCGATAACGCAACCACGACTTATCCGCTCTCTGCGGTGGCCGCTGTCCTCATGATTATCAACTGGCGTGGGCTGCACGGCGCGTTGCTTCGCGCCTTGCGGAAGCGGTATCGCTTGTGGAGTTATTTCATCTACTTGATCCTGCTGCTGGGCGCCCTCGCGTCGCTCCTCAAGCCGATTGTATTCTGGCGATTACCGGAGTGGGGCGGTCTCGTTCCAGCTGCAGGACTGCTGCGAATTTCAGCCACGGTGGATGCGATAGCGTTCATTTTCGAATACATCTTCGGAGTTTATATCCAGGTGTATCTGATCACCGTATGTTTGGCCTGGATAAAGGGCGTTAGTTTTGAAGAAGGAGAACTCTTCCGCTTCGCCATGCGGCGCTTCAGTTATGTTTTGGAATGGGCTGGCATTGTTGTTGTGGTCAGCACGCTGATCGTGCGGCTACCGCTCCTGCTCGCCTACTTTACGAACATTCCCGGCGTCCTCGATTACCTGCCGATTGAGCGCGTGCTCATGAGCGGTTCGATCATTGCTTTCTGCTCGGTACAAGTCTCGCTCGCACTGCATAATGAAACGCTAGGCGAAGCGATTCACGCCCACGGCCAGTTCATCCGGAAAAATGCGGTTCTCCTCGGGTGGTTTTTAATCATTTGTGGAATCCATTTTTTTTTCATCATGATTTGCGATGCCATCGTGCGCAATGCAATCGCCGATCGCTTAGCTGCACTCTTCGTTTGGAAATTAATCTTTGCGTGTCTCCGCGGAATTATCACCGGCTGGCTTCTGGCTTCATGGGTCTGCTTATTTCGTCAGCGCGAATCCGGGCGCGTTAATCAGGAGAAATGGATCCAGTATTAAGCGCCGCAGTGAACACACACGTGAATGCGGCGAAAATTAGGAGCCAGAGCAAATCGAACCTGGCACTGGCATTTGTTTCATTGGGACCGGAGCGCAAGCGCGACATCACTGTTTTCTACGCGTTTTGCCGTGTGATCGACGACATTGCCGATTCTTCGGAACTCAATGTTGCGGAGAAGCGAGTGCGGCTGCAGGCATGGCGCAGGATGCTCGGCGCCGCAGATGCGGATGAGCCGCCGCTTGCTCATGACGTACGGCGGCTCATCCACAAATACTCGCTATCGACCGACATGCTCGAGGAAATCATTGCCGGCGTAGAAATGGATTTGAGTATCTCACGATACGCCACGTTCGAGGAGCTCCGCGTCTATTGCTATCGGGTCGCCAGTGCAGTTGGCCTGGTGAGTATCGAGATTTTTGGATATCGCAATCCGCGCTGCAAAGAGTATGCGCTGGAGCTTGGGCTGGCTCTGCAAATGACGAACATTATCCGTGATGTCGGGAAAGATTTGCGGGACGGCCGCATATATCTGCCACAGGAAGATCTGGCGCGTTTCCATTATTCCGAAACGGAGCTGCAAGATCGACAATATAGCGACCGTTTCGTCCGCCTGATGGAGTTCGAAGCGGCCCGCGCGCGGGAGTTTTTCTCTCGCGCGGGCGCGGCGCTTCCGGCTGAAGATCGCCGGCGAATGGTGCCCGCCGAGATTATGGGCTCGATTTACCGCGGCCTGCTTCGCAGAATGGAGCTGGACAGATTTCGGGTTTTCGAAAAAGAATACCGCCTCAGCAAAACGGAAAAAGCAGGTCGGATTGCGGCGCAGCTTCTCAAATCTTTTTTGAATTTGCCACGCCGAGCATCCGTCTGACCTCTGATTTGCGAAAACCTATCAAAGACAAAATATGAAAACGAATTCTCTGAAAATTATCTCAACAGTTGCCGTTGGGCTTTTTGTAGTCGGTACCACTCTTCAAGCGCAAGGCATCGACTCGCGCACAGCCCGCCCTCCTATCCTGGCTAAGCAGATCAGCAAAATAGAGGCCGAGAAAGAATATCCACCGCCCAAAGGAGGATCCTATCCTGTTGCGGAGAGGGATCCTCATACGTCCGGTCAGCAGTCGGCTTCAATCTTTACGAGTCCCTATCCGCCGCATCAGGCCTACGATTGCGGAAAAATTCCACACGGTGGGCTGGTCTTGGACGTCCACACGAACAAGGTCTTTCTAAGACCCTGAGATTCGTTATTGGTATCCGGCACATATTGAAGTAGTGCCGCGCAACCTCAGCGGGGCCGCGCGGTTTAATTGCCGGCAACGAAGGTGCATTATGAGACGGGATATTTTCGCAGCTGCTTTACTCACCATGTTGTTTTCCTTGCTTCTTAATTCGTGCGACACGCCAGTCGGCCAGGGCGCAGGATGGGGGGCTGCGACTGGCGCAATCATCGGCGGAGCCGCCACTGGCCATGTTCGGGGCGCGGCAATTGGCGCAGCCGCAGGCGCCGCAGCCGGCGCACTATTCGGCGCGGCAATCGAGGAAGATCAAGCCGCGCGGTACGGTCCGCCGCCGCCGGGCGGCTTTCCGGTGGCGCGTTGGGCTGGAACACCTGGTTTTTACTACAGCCCTTACACCGGGCGCGTCTACGATCTTCGGGGAGTTCCGCCTGGCGGATTGACTCGGGATGTTGATACCGGCCGACTTTTCCGCAAACCGTAAACGAACGCCAGCTTAGTTCAGACGTTTGTGTAGGGAGGTCAGCGCATTTGCGCTTGGAGCGCATCGACGAGTGCCTGCGCTTCTTCAGTCATCTTCAGTAATTCCGGCCACGGGCGGTGATAGTTCTCGCCCGGCAATTTGCGCGTGGCATCGAATCCCATGTGCGAGCCGACGTTTTGATC
>WNFR01008154.1_pt1 | contig 10603 bp, 6 predicted proteins | sample 5400221 | NCBI WGS metagenome assembly WNFR01 (sample SAMN13153357, study PRJNA577476) | soil metagenome | isolation source: 40 cm soil under Madrone tree | place: USA:California | collected 2016-06-14 | reverse complement strand
CAATGCGCTTTCGGATTTTCCTGTTCCGCGCTGCTACGAGGAACACGGGCATCGCGGCGCACTATATGCGGAGCTGCACTTGGCGTGCAACCTCTTATTGTCCCACAAAGTGCGTGAGTGCTTGCGCCAGTACCGGTTGTTTCGCGGCTCGGCGCATCGTCAGCCCTGCAAATGCCGTTATGAGGGATGAACTGAATTCGCGGCCAGTTTATTCCAACAGTGCGCAGCTATTGGTTGGACGCGCGGCAGCGGTGCAAGGTAGCAAATCGCCGACAGATGAGGGATTTGGCTGGCGGGGCGGGAGGTGCCCGCAAAAAGGCTGTCTATAAGCCGCTGGAACTAATGAGCTTAGCAGGAGGCAATTGGCAGCGCTGTTGCATTCTCCCGAGTGGGTCGGAGAACAGCCATGAATGGCCGTTCCGCGGAGCGCGCATGCGATGGACGCCGAATAAGGTGACGCTGTTGCGGGTGCTGGTGGGATTTGCGGCGGTGAGTTTATTTGGGCGCGGCCCGTGGGCAAACCTTGCCGCAGTGGGACTGACGGTGACTTCGATCGCCCTGGATGCGCTGGACGGGCATATCGCGCGAGCGAAGAAGCTGGCGACGCCGATGGGGGCACAGATCGATATTTTAGGCGACCGCATGATCGAGAACGTTTACTTCACCTACTTTGCGGTGGTGGGAATGGTGTCGCTGTGGCTGCCGGTGTTTTTCTTTGCGCGCGGGGCGGCGACGGATTTTCTTCGAGGACTGGCGATGCGCGCGGGGCATTCGGGATGGGAAGCGAACACAATGCTGCAGACCTGGTGGGGGCAGGCGCTGGTGGCTTCGCGATGGAGCCGCGGGACGTACGCCGCGATGAAATGTCTGTGCTTCTGCTATTTGGGATTGGAGCTGGCGCTGACGCGTGGGCCAGTAGCGTTAATCGGGGAGTTAGCTGCGGACGCTAAGATGTTGATTAGTCAGGGGGCGCACGTGTTGACGTGGGCGACGGCGGGATTTTGCTTCGTGAGAGGGTTGCCGGTGCTGCTGGAGGGCTGGAGATATTTGACGGACAGCGTGATGTCGCACAGCGAAAAGGGAGTTGCGAGGAAGATCGCATGAAAAGGGACCAGAGGGGCGGGCGGGTTGCGGCGTTTTTTGATTTGGATGGAACGCTGATAGGAGGGCCCTCGCTCGAGCGGCGATTATTTGCGGAATTGCGGCACCGGCGCGCGATCCCATTGCGGAATTATTTTTTGTGGCTGGTGCGGACGGCCTTGCTCGCGCCTAGCGGAATGCAAATGATGCGGCACGCGAACAAGATGTATTTGCGCGGTGTGCACGCCGGCGAGGACGGTTCCGGGTGCAATAGAGGACGGACCGCTCATCATGGCTCGGAGGAAGCAAAAATGGCTGTCCCGCGGTTTTTCCGCGAGGCGGTCGAGTGGACTGCGTGGCACGCGGAACAAGGGCACGCTATTGTTTTGGTGAGCGGCACGTTGGCCCCGTTGGCGCAAGAGATGGCGTTGGCATTGGTAGTGCGGCTGGCGGTACGCGGAATTGCGGCTTCGGTGGCCGTTTGCGCTACGAAGTTGGAACAAAGCGAGGGACGCTGGACAGGACGGATTTTGGGAGACGCGATGTTCGGCGAAGCAAAAGCGCGCGCTGTGGCGCAGTTGGCGCGCTGCAAGGGATTCGACCTGGCGAAATGCTATGCGTACGGGGACAGTTGGAGCGATCGCTGGATGCTGGAGGCTGTTGGGCACGCGGCGGCAGTGAATCCCTCTTGGAGGATGGAGAGGCTGGCACGGCGGCGAGGGTGGAGTGTTTTGAGTTGGCGCGAAGAAAGAAGACTTAACACAGAGCTCACAGAGAAGAGCACAGGGAGAGCCCGAGAAAACGATGAGGCACTCTTGGGATCGGGGAAAGTGGGATGAGCCGCGCATCTGGGAGTGAGTATTTGCGAAATGAGTTTGCGACCGGTTGGCAGCCCGGCATAAGTTCGCCGGAAGGCAGAGCACGTGTAACTGTCTTCGATTCGCAACCCAATAAGACCAGGGCGCTGCGAGCGGGATTGGCGGTGGCTGCGCCGGCTTATGGGCCCTTTGAATGGGTGGCGCTGGGATATTTGGCGATTACCAGCGCGCTGATTGTGATTTTTGCAGGGAATCTGGCGCATCCTCTGAGGTTGCTCAGTGTGCAGGGGCTCGTGGCGCTACTGATCGTGGCTTTGTGTCGAGCGGAGGCCAACGTTTGGACCGAAGAGCGGACAGCCCCCTCGGCGGTGCTCGGGGCAAGCAGAAATGGCTGTCCTACGTTTACGCAGAAATTCTGGCACTTTTGGCGGCACTGGTATCCGCATCTCTTTTTCTTATTTTGCTTTGAGGAATTGGGCGTGCTGGTGCATCTAGTGTCGCCACGATGGCAAGACGCGAAGCTGATTGCGTTCGATCACTGGCTGACGGGCGTGCACCCAGCAATTTGGCTGGAACAATTCGCCACGCCAGGGCGGAATGAATTCATGCAGTTCGCGTATTTGACGTACTTCGTGTACCTGGTGCTGCTTGGCGGAATCCTGTACTACCGGAAAGATTGGCGGGGGTACTGGTCGGTGATGACGTATTCCGCAGTGGGATACGCGATCGGATATGTGGTTGCGATTTTCTTTCCCATCGAGAGCCCGTGGTTTGCGATGGCCGGCTCCTGGCACGGGGAATTACACGGTGGGCCTTGTACGGCTCTGATCAATTTCATCGAGCACTACGGGCGCGTGCGTGGCGCGGCGTTTCCTTCGGAGCATGTGGCGGGATCGGTTGCGACGCTGTGGGGCGCATGGCGTCATCGGCGCTGGCTGTTTTGGGTGATGCTGCCGCTGGTGCTTTGCATGTGCGCGTCGACGGTATGGGGGCGCTATCACTACGTCGCTGATATTTTCGCGGGAATGGTCACGGGGACGCTGGGTTATGTGATCGGCCGCTGGGTGATGATATGTCAGGAAAAAATCTGCGGCCGGGCGTTGAAAGCGGAGAGAGCGGAGTCGCTGGTCCGCCACTGATTTGCGCCCTATTTACAAGCTAGGCTGGCGGAGTACGGGCGCAATTCGCTGTGCCATCTGGGCAATGCGGAGCAGGAGATGTTCGCTGGCATCGGCGCCGATTAGCTGAAGGCCGACAGGGAGGCCAGCGCTTGTGAATCCGCACGGGACGGAGACTGCGGGGATGCCGGCCAGGTTCGCAGGACGATTCAGACGGAGTAACAGAGCGCGGGTAGGGTGATTGGTTTTTCCGATGGGTGTGGATTCTTCTCCGATCAGCGGGGCGGCGATTGGCGTTGTGGGGACGACAAGCGCATCCACTTCAGCATCAGCCATCGCCTGGTGAAATTGCCGAATGAACCTGTCGCGTGATTCCAGAGCCTGCAAGTAGGCTGTCGCGGAAACCTTGGTGCCCATTTCCAGGCGCGCGCGAACGTCTTCGCCATAATCGGCAGAACGGGCGGGAAACCAGCCAGCTTGCTGGTGATAGTGCGTGGCTTCAGCCCAGGCGATCTGGTTACCCGCTTCTTCGGTTTGGTTGAGCAGGGGAATGGAAACTGCTTTGACCTTCACGCCTTGCTTTTGCAGTGCGCGCACTGCTTCGTCAAACACGATGCGGACGTCTTGAGAAATAAGATCCAAGAAAAATTCTTTCGGCACTCCCAGGCGGAATTTGTTGGCGCGGCTCGGGGATTTTCGAGCCGCCGACAGGCTGGGTTCGGCCTTACCGCGCATGAAAATCGGGTCAAGCAGGAGAGCGGTATCGTCAACAGTGCGAGCGAGAGGGCCGACGAAATCCAGGTGGGTGGACAGTGGCACGACACCTTCGACAGAGACCCGGCCGGTTCCAGGTTTGAATCCGACAACACCGCAGAGCGCCGCGGGAATGCGGATGGAGCCGCCGGTGTCGGTCCCGATGCTGGCGTAGCAGAGGCCTGCGGCTACTGCGGCTGCCGAGCCGCCGCTGGAGCCGCCAGGAATGCGAGCGAGATCCCAGGGATTGCGGGTGGGGCCGTAATGGGGATTGTTCGTTGTGACGCCGTAGGCGAATTCGTGGAGGTTGGTCTTGCCTAAGAGGATCGCACCGGCTTCACGAAGCTTGTCCCAAACCGTTGCGTCCTGCTGTGGGACGAAATTTTTCAAGATTTTCGAGCCGGCGGTTGTGCGAATGCCTTTTGTGTAGATGTTGTCTTTTAGACAGATGGGGATGCCGTGGAGGGGGCCGCGGTCGCGGTGGCCTTTGCGGCCACGCGGAGCGAAGAGTTCGGCTTCGGCTTTTTTGGCTTGGGCAAGGGCGTGTTCGGCTGTGACGGTGATGTAGGCGTTCAGTTTTGGATTGAGCTGGTCGATACGAGTCAGCATCAGCTTGGTTACTTCAACCGGGGACAATTTTCGTTTGCGGTAGAGGCGGGCGACTTCTTCGATGGAGGCAAAGGCTAGGTCGTTGTCGGTCATTTGGAGCGCAGCAAGAGCAAAGAATTTAACACAGAGGGCGCGGAGGACACAGAGGGCACAGAGGGCACAGAGAAGAAAGGAAAAACCTAAAAGATTTTTTCCTGGTGGCGGAGGTTGCCGAAGTTGCCGATGTTAGCGACAACGAAAGCCACGCGGAACTGATTGTCGGTGCGCACCTGGCCGAGAGCAAAGCGGCGGTACTCGAGAGCGAGGCCGCAGCATTTGCCGTTGTAGCTGACCTGGAAGAGTTGATCTTGCAGGGCGCTATTGGTGATGTCGTAGCTGATGCCCGTTGTGGCGTTGAAACCGCGACGGTTCTCGCTGCCGTAACCCATGAGCACGCGCACTTGATTGGAGAGCGGCTGCAGGATGGGATTGTCCTGGACGCTAAAATGGGCAATGGTGGCGAAGAATTCGCGGTAGGGCTTGATCTTCACCAGCGTGCCAATGACGATGACTTTGCTGATCTGCGGGTCGTACTCGATCAAATTCTCGGTGTCAAAGATTCCGCCGGGCGTGATCTTGAAGTCGCTGACGATCGGCGAGGAGTTGCGCGGTCCAAAGGCGAAGGCGAATGGCGAGATGGAGTCGAGAGGCTCGAGAACGTTGCGCTGGCCGTTGAAAATGGCGCCGCCGAACGTGGGATCGAAATAATGCTTTTGCACCAGGCGCCAGGAGAGAAGTTCCTGCGGCTGGTCGTCGTCGGATTTCACCCAGAAACGTTGCGTGACGCCGTATTCGACTTCGTTGGTGTCGGTGCGTGTGGCGTCGGCGTCAAAGCGGATGAATTGGAAGAAATTGTTAATGCCGGTGATGTCGCGATACGTGATGTGCGGCTCGATGGTGTGCTTGTAGCGCTTTTTGTGTTTTTTGTCGGGTGAGATACGGTCGAAGAAACGTTCCAGGGTCGGGGGGCGAAGATCGAGAGTGAACTCGCCGTCGTTGCGCGTCAGGGACTGCGTGCTGACCAAGCCGGCGGGGGTGAGGGAGTCTCCGTAATAGGTGGTGCGAAAAGTGGCGGTAGTCGCGCCGCTGAGCCAGGGGCCGAAATGAAACGGCATCGAGACGCGCGGCGCGAACTCCATGCGCGGAACAAAATTGGGAGTCGCGATGGGCACGTACGTGGGGAGGGGAGTAAAGCCGACATCGTCGCGCTTCAGGGCGTCGCCGAGCGCGTCAAAACCAAAGTAAATGGGAAGATGTTCGAAGGGTGACTGCTCGACGGAGCCGAAACGGGCTTGCGGGGCATCGCGCAGCGCGACGCTGGTCTGTGGGTTGATGGAGAGGAAGCTGCGATCGCTGAGCGATGCGACGTTAAAACTGTAGCCATTAAAGTTATGGGTCAAAAAGGTGGAGCTGCGGACCTCGGAGTTGATGGCTTCGCCGAAAGTATCGGAGAAAACCAGGCGGAAGGTGAGCGAGGAAAGCTCGTTGACATCGGCGACGAAGCGCCAATTGTCCGGCAGTAGCGACCGTACGAGGAGGCGCTGCTCATGGCCGCCTTGATGCTCGCGGTCAATCACCGCGAAATAGTTGTAGTGAATGGAAGTGTTCTCCCACGGGGTGGCGCGGAATTGGCCGCGTTGCTCGGAGCCGCGCTTGCTTAGAAGTTCCGCGCCGAGGGTGGCGTCCATCCAGTTGGTGGGCGCCCAGTAAAACGCATCACCGAAGACGAAGCCTTTGCTGGTGCTATTCCCGGCCACCGGCACAAGCAAACCGGACTGGCGCAGTTTCGAGCCGGCGGGCGCCGTGGCGTACGGCGTCCAGACCAGCGGGACGCGGAACAAGCGGAAGTTGGCGTTGACGAGCGCTACCGTCTTTCCGAGACGGAGGCGGGCGTGCGGAGCGTAAAACTGCCACTTGGGGCGGTGCGGGTCACAGATGGTGATCCAGGCTTTGCGAATGACGTAGACGTCATTGCCCAGTTTTTCGACCTGGTGAGCTTCGAAATAGAGCGGATTGTCGGTGGCAAGGATGGTGGGATTGGGCTTGCGCTCGATCTTAACCGTGCCGCGAACGTTGAGAAACGTGCCGCGGCTGGTGCCGACGTTATAGTGCGCTTCCTCCGCTTCGAGATGCTGATTTTCGAAATCGTATTGCACGTGGCCGCGCGCGAAGGCCTCGTTAGTGTCGTCGTTGTATTCGATGTGATCGGCGCGAAGGCGCTGGCCGGCGTAGTGGATATCGACTTCGTCGTCGGCGATGAAGAGATTACCTTGGTGGCGCTGCGGGCCCTTGGCGGAAAGCTCAGCGATGCCGCCTTTGGCGGGCGGGCGGATTTCTTGCGCGGCAGCGGAAGCCACAGCGACGGAAATCAAGGCGAAAAGGGCCGGCGTTACCCGCAAAAGAAGCCGAGGCGCGGAAAATTTCCGAGCATGAGAGTGGCGATTCACGCGAAAGATGTCGTCAATCAAGTGAGTTCGATAGCCTAGCACGGGCTGTCCGGGTTTTGAAGTTGACGGCGAAACCGCGTTGCGGCGGTGTGCGTCTCTTCACCACGGGACCAGGTCGTTTCCACAAACAAATGATGCGCGTTGGGAAGCAGCGGAGTATGATGCCGCGCCGTGCGATGAAGGGGAGGATCATGAGTCGAGTGTCCTGTCTTTTGAAGTTGGTAGCCGCCGCAGGGTTGTTTGGCGCAGTGCTCGTTGCTGAAATCGAAGCTCGGCCGGCGGACCAGCCTAATGCCGTCGACAAGCTGAAGAATCTGGAACTGCGCGAGATCGGCCCCGCGGTGATGGGCGGGCGCATCGACGACTTCGCGGTGGTGGAGAGCAATCCGAACATTGTTTTCGTGGGAGTGGCTGCCGGCGGGGTGTGGAAGACGACCAACAATGGCACTACGTGGACGCCGGTGTTCGACAAAGAGGCGGTGTCGACGATTGGCGACATCGCGATCGCGCCGTCGGACCCCTCGGTAGTGTGGGTGGGAACGGGCGAGCCGAACAACCGGCAGAGCTCCTCCTGGGGGGACGGCGCGTACAAGTCGCTCGACGGCGGAAAGACCTGGCAGAAGATGGGGCTGGCGGCGACCCATCACATAGGGCGCATTGTGATCCATCCGCGCAATCCGGACGTGGTGTACGTGGCGGCGCTGGGCCATTTGTGGGGAGCGAATGCGGAGCGCGGTGTTTACAAGACGACCGACGGCGGCAAGACTTGGTCGCAGGTTTTGAAGATAAACGACGACACGGGCGTAAGCGATATTGTCATGGACCCGCAGAGTCCGGACACCCTTTACGCGGCGGCCTATGAGCGTCGCCGCACGCCCTACGGATTCAACGGCGGCGGCCCGGACAGCGGCATTTACAAGACGGTCGATGGCGGCGCGACGTGGAAGAAGCTGACGAAAGGCTTGCCCTACGAGAATGGCGGCGAGACGGGACGCATCGGGCTGGATATTTACCGCAAGGACCCCAACGTCATTTACGCGATCGTGCAACACGAAAAGGGCGGAACCTTCCGCAGCGACGACAAGGGCGAGACGTGGAAGAAGATGGGCGACACCAATCCGCGGCCTTCCTATTACAGCCAGATCCGTATCGACCCCAATAATGATTTGCGCATCTGGGAATTGGGCGCGCAGATGTTCTACTCCGAGGACGGCGGGAAAAAATTTGCGGCCGATCGCGTGAAGGGCATTCACGGAGATTTTCACGCGATGTGGATTGATCCGACGGACTCGAATCACATGATCGCGGGCAGCGACGGCGGCATCCACTGGAGCTACGACAGCGGGCGAACCTGGGATTTCGTCAACACGATTGCGATTGGCCAGTTTTACGAAATTGCCCTTGATAACGAGAGGCCTTACCACATTTGCGGTGGACTGCAGGACAACGGAAGCTGGTGCGGACCCAGCCAATCGCTGACGCGCGACGGCATCACCAATGAAGATTGGAATGTGATTCACGGCGGGGACGGATTTTACGCGGCGATTGATCCCGTGGAACCGTGGATCGTATACACCGAATCGCAGGATGGCTACATTGACCGCCGCGATTTGCGCACCGGACAGCAGCGCTCGATTCAGCCGGAAGCGAAGTACGGTCAGGCGCATTACCGCTTCCAATGGAATTCGCCTGTGACGGTTTCGGCGCACAATCACACGACGGTCTACTACGGCGGAAATTACCTGTTCAAGTCGACCGACCGGGGCGATAGCTGGACACCGCTCGGCGGGGACCTGACTACAGGTGCGGATCGCAACAAGCTGCAAATCTTTGGGAAGACGCCGGACAAGAAGACGCTGTCGCGGCACGACGGGGTGCAGGAATATCCAACCATCACGACTTTCAGCGAGTCGCCCTTGACAGCGAATGTGCTGTGGGTTGGCACCGATGACGGGAATCTGCAAGTGACGCGCGATGGAGGAAAGAGTTGGAAGAACGTGGTTGCGCGCGTTCCGGGCATGGCAAAGGGCACCTACGTCAGTCGCGTTGTGGCTTCGAGAGCTTCAGAAGGAGCCGCATTCGTAACCTTCGACGGCCATCGCAGTGACGACTACGGAATCTATATCTTCGCGACCAACGACTACGGCGAAAGCTGGAAAGCAATTCGCAACGGCATTCCGGATTCGGCGGGCAGTGTCCACGTGATACGGGAGCATCCGCGGAATCACAACCTGCTGTTTGCCGGAACGGAATTTGGGCTGTGGGTTTCCTTGGACCGCGGCGCGAACTGGACCGCGCTGAGAAATAATTTTCCGGCCGTGCCGGTGGACGACATCCAGATACAAGAGCGCGAAAACGACCTGGTGCTGGCCACCCACGGGCGCTCGATATGGATTTTCGACGACATCACGCCTCTGGAAAAAATGGACGCAAGCGTGTTGAACAGCGACCTGACATTTTTCCCACCGCACGCCGCCACCACTTTCAATATACGGATGCGGCGCTGGAGCGGAGGACAGAAATTTTTTACCGCGAAGAATCCGCCCTACGGTGCCATCCTGAACTATTACTTGAAGGAAGCTGTGCCGCCGGAGCCGCCTAAGGCCGAGCAGAAGGCGGAAAAGGACGATAAAGAGAAGGCGGCGTCAGCGAAAAGCGAAAAAGAAGAAAAGGGCAAGAGCGCGGCGGAGGATACGATCAATTCTTCCGCGGAGCCAAAGAAAGAAGGCAAGGTCAAGATCGTCGTCACCGACAAGGATGGAAAGGTTGTGCGCGAGTTTGAAGGGCCTGGCCCTGCGGGCGTGAATCGTGTTAATTGGGATTTACGTTACAACCCAGCGGCTGAACCTACGCCGGAACAGTTGGAGGCCATCAGAGCGGGATATTCGGAAGGCCCGCGCGGGCCGCACGTCGAGCCTGGAAAATACACGATCAAAATCAAGGCAGGGGCGAAGGAGGCCACGCAGGAGGTCGTGGTCGAGGATGACCCGCGCATCCAGCTTTCGCCGGAGGATCGCGCGGCGCGTCGCGCAGCCATCGATCAGTTGTACGCCATGGAAAAGAGCGCGGACAAAGAGCGCAAGACGATCCAGGGCCTGAAGGACTCATTGAATGCGGTGCGCGGGCAGTGGAAAGCGGATGCCGGCAAGCCCGACGTGCCAAAAATTCCCGAGGACATACGGAAAGCGGCGGACGAGCTGCAGAAAAAAGTCGACAACATCGCGGAGAAGTACATCCGCGAGCGCGAAGGCCTCGGCAACGCAGGCCCGCCGTTCGAATGGAAGCCCGAGCCTTTGCCCGAACAGGTGCAGGGTCTCCTGCAAGATCTGGATGGATTTGCCGCGGCTCCTGGCGGGCAACAGAAGGAGAAGCTAGCGGAACTGGGTCCGCTGGTTGGCGATGCGTCAGCCCAAGTCAAGAAACTCATGGACGATGACCTGGCGGCGCTCAATAAAAAGATGAATGATGCGGGGATCCCGCACATCGCGCCGAAGCCGGCCACCCAGCATCACGATGAGGGAGGTGTCGAAGAGTAGCCTCGGCACGCTGGCCCCGGAGCCGAAGCCAGGTCAGGACTTTGCAGGAGTGGGCGCGGGCGCAGAAGCGCTTTCCGCCGATGCTTTCGCCTTTTCTTGTGTCGCGCGATACCAGTCAAACGTGCGCTGCAGGCCCTCTTCAAATGCAACGGCCGGCTCGTAGCCAAGGAATTCATGCGCCTGCGAAATGTCCGCCTGCGAGT
>WNFR01008153.1_pt1 | contig 10603 bp, 8 predicted proteins | sample 5400221 | NCBI WGS metagenome assembly WNFR01 (sample SAMN13153357, study PRJNA577476) | soil metagenome | isolation source: 40 cm soil under Madrone tree | place: USA:California | collected 2016-06-14 | reverse complement strand
ACGGCGCAACGCTTCGGCTTTTTCGTGTGAAACGTCGATGCCGGGGATGCGTCTCGTAAAGACGTGAACGCAAGACGGCAGGGCAGTTAACGCATCGAAACGTTCAAAGGACTCTGACATCTATTAACTGTAAGAGATGTCTTCCCCCCACGACGGGACTCGACATGACACATTATCGAGAGCGAACTCGCCAATCAGGGCGTCTCCGTGGGAGAAGGCGTTGGTGTTGGCGTTGACGAAGGCGTTGGTGTTGACGAAGGCGGTGGTGTTGGCGTTGACGAAGGCGTTGGCGTTGGCGAGGGCGTTGGGGTTAACGAAGGCGTCGGGGTTGGCGTTGACGTCGGTGTTGGTGTTGACGAAAACGTTGGAGTTGGCGTCGGTGAGGGCGTCGGGGCTGGAGTTGGCGTAAGAGCTAAGATTGGCGAGGGCGTTGAGATTCTCTTTGCGCTCTTAGTTTTCGCTTTTGTCCGAGTGGTTGTCGTCTTCTTGAGCGTCTCAGTGGGTTTTCCGGTAGCATCCGTCCCGCTGCTCGTGTCATAGACCTTCGATCGCGTCGCACGTGGCGCCAGGTTGGCGAACGATTCGGTGTAGGTACTCTGCGCGCCAGTGGCCCGGTCGAACTCCGCGAGGGATGAATTGTATCCGAAAAGCGCTTGCAACTGCGTCGTTTGCGCCGTGAGCAACTGGACCTGGGCGTTGAGGACATCCAACTGCACGCCTGCGCCAGCGTCGAGCCGGGCTTTAGCCAGGCGCAGCGCTTCCTCAGCCAGAGTCACGTTTTTCTCCTGGCTCTTAATGAGTTCGCGGTTCTGCTGCAAATTTGAATACGCGGTCTGCACTTCCAGCTCAACCTGCCGAACGTCATCATCGTAAGTGATTTTGGTTTCCGAAAGGATCGCGCGCTGTTGTTTGACCTGGCCGTAAATTGCGCCGCTGTCCCAAATCGGGAGGCTGCCCTGCACCAGCGCGGTCCAACCTTTTGAAATATCGTGCCAGCTCGAGTTTGTCGACGAGCTCACCCATTCGCCGCCCCCGGTAGTGGTGATAATTGGAAGGTACTGGCCCCATGCTGCGTGCACTTGCTGGACTTGGTTTAGAACGTTTGCCCTCGCCTGTTTGAGAAACGGGCGCCGCTCTTTTCCAAGCTCAATGGCATCGTCCAGCGCGATGGTGCGCGGAACGTATGGCATTTCGCCTACGACTTCCAACGGCGGGTTTTCACCGCGTCGCGGTTCAAAATCGAGGCCGAGGGTCTTGGCCAGAGTAAGCATCGATATTCGATAGTTGTTTTGCGCGGTGATCAGTAGCGGAAGCTGATTGTAGAGAGCAACCTCCGCCTGCAACACGTTAAACCGCGGAACGGTTCCCGCTTCAAAGCGGTTCTGCTGATCCTTCAACTGAGTTTCCAGCAAGTGCACCGATTGCTCCTGCACTTTGATGAGCTCTCGATTGACCACTACCTGGTAGAACTGCGTTTTCACGGTCGCGAGGAGCTGGTCCAGGATATTGCGGAACGCGAAGTAGGCGCTGTCTCGCTGAAAGAAGGTCCCGCGAATCGACGGCCAAGTGGTGCCGTTAAAAATCAGCTGCGTTCCAAGAACGCTGATGCTGTAGGCAACATCGCTCAGTTGAGCATTGATAGCACTCGCTCCCGCACTCGCTCCGGTACTCGCTGTCGACGATGGGGCGGGCAGTGCGGCGCCGGCTAGGTCCCTGACCTGTGACGCTGGCGATTCAACAAGGGATGCGCCGCTCTCCCCTGTCGCCGGGCCGCCAGGAGTCACACCGGTCCCAGTCGATATAGCCGACCGCAGATTCGGATCAATCCATTCAAAACGCCCGTTTGCTGTGATGTTCGGCAGCGCCTGCGCCCGGATCTGAATGATCACGCCTTGCGTCCGTTTGATCTCTTGTTCCGCGATGAGGAGAGTCGGATTGCGCTGGAGCGCCGTCAGGATCGCTTGATCAAGAGTAAAAGTGGGAACTTTGCCTGAAAAGGATGTTTCACTGCTTGCCGATGTCGATCCGTCGCCCGTGCCGGCGTGCGCCACCGAGCTTGCTGCAATCACCGCGGCGGCGAACCCGGAGATTACAAGATATTTTCGCATAAAGAAGATTTAGCCCGAGAGATTAGATGCGTAATCGTGGGCGCTTAGATTCAAACTGCGCGCTTGTCACTGTGGTGTGATAACACTGCCAGCCAATAGATGACAATCATTTCGATTGGCAGATGTCATAAATTTTTGTGTAGATCTGAAGCCAGGCCTTTTGTTCGCCAGGTGTAAGATGCTCCATGATCTTGACCAGATTGCCGACCATATCTTCGCGAATGCGCCGAACCAGCGTGGAACCTTTCGGCGTAATGCAAACCATGACTTTGCGGCGATCCTCGCGCGCACTGGAACGAACAACGAAGCCGAGATTCTCCAGTCGCGCGACCAGACCGCTGGCCGCGGCGGTGGTATGGCCCATTTTCTGCGCGATCGCCGACATGGTGAGCACTTCTTTGTGATCGAGATAGGCGAGCAGGAAAAACTGCGGGAACGAAACGTTGCCCGGCGCCAGTTCTTTGCAGAGGTGCAACACGAAACAGCGCTGCATTTCCAAAATGATGTGAGAAAGACGCTCGGCATCGGCACGAATTTCATCGGTCGAATTTCGCGCGAGAGCGGTGGCAGTTCCCATAAGCAGCGCGCGTAAGCTAAAAATGCGCGCGCGCGCTGTCAAACGAACCTGGTAATTTTACCTAGTCCCAAATTTCAACGCTCACTAATGCGCCGCGATCGAACGTCTCGCCCGGGCATGCTTGAAGGATGGCGTTCGACTGACTCAAGCCGAAAAGCGCGTGCGATTCCTGGCGACCGATCGGTTTGAATTTCCCGTCGTCCAGTCGTCCGCGAAAGTAATGCGTGCGATCGCCATCGTTCGTAAGATCGACATCCAGCCGCGCGGAAACCTTTGGCAACGAGAGTTGCGATTCCGGCGCGCCCATCATCATCAGTATTGCCGGTCGCACGAAGCGCAGGAACGTGACGAAGGCGGAAACAGCGTTGCCCGGCAAACCGAATACTGCGCAATCACCGATGCGCCCGAAGAGAAACGGTTTGCCCGGTTTGATCGCCACCCGCCAGATATCGATCCTGGCGCCGAGATCCCGCAGCGTGGATTGGACAAGATCGTGTTCACCAACGGAAACACCGCCCGTGATGATGAGCACGTGGCTTTTGCTTGCAGATTGCATCGCTTTTGTGAGAGCCGCGCGATCATCAGCACAATGCTGAACCGATTCTGCAACGGCTCCGCAACGTTGCACGAGCAACTCCAGTAACATTGAGTTGCTGTCATAAATCTGACCGGGTTGAAGCGGTTTGCCGGCGGCGACAAGTTCATCGCCCGTTGAAATGATTGAGGCATGCACTTCCCCGCCGACTTCAAGATCGACAACTCCCTGCGAGACAAGCAGCGCCAGTGTGACCGATCGAACGCGTTCTCCCCTGGCCAAAACCTGTTGACCCTCGGCCAAATCGCAGCCGCGACGGCGGATGAATTCGCCGGAATCGGCATCTACATTTGCGACAATCTCATCATCAATACGCGTCACATCTTCCTGCATGATGATTGCGTCTGCGCCGCTTGGAATCGGCGCGCCCGTGAAAATGCGGACCGCTTCGCCGGCAGCAACGCTTAGATGTCGGTCTTCACCGGCCGGTTGCTCGCCGATCACGCGCAGCCGATTGCCTTTGCGACACCCGTTCGCCACGACTGCGTAACCGTCCATGGCCGAGTTATCGAAGTTCGGCAGCGCGATTCGCGCAACGAGATCACGCGTGACAAAGCAATCCAGCGCAGCCGAAAGCGCGACGCGCCGCCCGGGCAGCGGCCGAATGCTTCCCAGAATTTTCGCGCGCGCCTCGTCTTCTGTAATCATTGCTGTAGAGGGACGCTGCCAGCGTCCCGTTTTGTCTTGGAAAGGAAGCTATCAGCTTCCCCTACAGGATTCTATCGAAGTCGCGACGGATGTCGGTGTTGGCAATCGAGAATTCTTCGTCATATTCTCGCGACCCGTTGGTGAGGTGGCTGAGTGGTCGAAAGCAGCGCTTTGCTAAAGCGCCGTACCTCAAAAGGGTACCGAGGGTTCGAATCCCTCCCTCACCGCCACTTCATTTTTGATGTTTGATCTTCGATGTTTGATTTACAGAGGCTGCTTCTCGTCACGTTAACTACAACATTGAGCGTTGAGCGTTGGGCATTATTTTCCCTCTGGCAGCTTTGTATAATCCCTCCCTCACCGCCATTCCTCTTCGATGTATCTTTGGCGAAAATCAGCCACGCCGCGCTGGCTCGACGCGCATGAAGCCGCGCTGCGCGCGAAAGCGAATGCAAAACTCGTGGTTATCGAGCAGCCGGATCGAAAAAATTTGCAGGTGGAAGTCTGCTGCAAGTCGGTCACGCAAGCGCGCCAACTGGTCGGCCAATTTGGCGGACGAATCGAAAAGCTTCCGCATGATTGGTTGTATCGTTTTTCGCGCGAGCAGAAGACGAAACCAATCAAGATCGGGAAGCGGCTCGTAATTTCTAATGTGGGAGGGACCTTAGTGTCCCGACTACGAACCAGACAGCGGAAATCGGGGCACAAAGGCCCCTCCCACCTTGTCATCCCCGCGGGGGCGGCCTTCGGCACCGGCGATCACGCGACCACTGCGATGTCGTTGCGCTTGCTCGAGGAAGGTTCGCGCAAACTGAAACCAGGATGGTCGCTTGTTGATCTTGGCACCGGCAGCGGGATTCTGGCGTTGGCGGCGAAATGTTTCGGCGCGCAGCGCGTGATTGCTATGGACAACGACGCGCAAGCGATTGCGACCGCACGCGAGAATGCCCGCATGAACAGGATCGACGATGTCTCTTTTCGAATCGGTGATGTGCGCCGCTGGCGAAGCGCGCACAAAGTCGATATCGTCACGGCGAACCTTTTCAGCGAACTGCTGATCGAGATTTTGCCGAGGCTGAAGCGATCGCTAAAGCACAATGGCCGGATGATTCTCTCCGGAGTGTTGCGAACTCAGGAGCGCGAGTTCCGGCGCGCAATGCGCGCTCAAAAGGTCAACATCATGAAAGTGCGGCGCCGTGGAAAGTGGGTCGCGATGTTGGCGAAACGGTAGCGGCACTCTTTGGGCGTCGGAATCAAGGAAGGGCGATTTGTGCATACGGCGGTCATCCGCTTTCGTCCCGCAGGCGCGGGGCTACAGCGCGATAAACAGACCGCCGCTACAGCAAAAAGTGATTTGACGCGAAGGAGCGCTGAAAGCACGTTCACCAACCCTTTGCGGCTTCGGTTTCTCTGCATAAACGCGGTTTAATCTTAAGCCGCGCAAGATCGACATGCAGAACGAAGAACTGTCCTACGCCATCGTCAGTCCGTACTCGATGCGCAAATCGCGCACGGGCGGAATCATCGCGCGTTTGATCTCACGGACGGGTCTCGATCTGGTCGCGGCGCGCATGTTCGCGCCGAGCAAGGAATTAACTCAGCGTTACGCGGAAACGATCGTGACGGAAAGTGACGCGCGTCATCGCGCCACCCAGGAATTGATTCGCGATTACGTTCTGAAAAACTTTACGGGCGAAGTGAACGGGCAACGGCCGCGCGTCTTGTTTCTGGTTTTTCGGGGAGCGGACGCGGTCGAAAAAGTTCATCGCACGGTCGGGCACATCGTGCATGAGCGCACGAGCGGCGAGACGATCCGCGATACCTTCGGCGATTACATCACCGATGAATCGGGCCAAGTGACCTACTTCGAGCCGGCCGTGCTCTCCGATTTCGACCCGGAAGCGGTGAAACGCGATTTGAGATTGTGGGCGGAATTTTCCGATCGCGACGGCGGGATTCTCGATCAAGTGATTCAGTTTCCCAAAGGCACGAACGTAGAAAAGACGCTCGTATTGATTAAGCCGGACAATTTCAAATTTCCGAACCTGCGGCCGGGTGGCGTGATCGAAGTTTTCTCTCGCACCGGGCTCTACATCGTCGGGTTCAAAGTGCATTGCATGAGTGTGGCGCAAGCGGAGGAGTTTTACGGACCCGTCTTACCCGTGCTCGAAGAAAAACTGGGAGCGAAAAAGGGTCGCGCCGCCTGGGAGGAGATCGTTGAGTTCATGGCCGGAATGAAACCGAGCCAGGCGCCGCCGGAGAAACGGGAAAAACCCGGCACGGAGAAGTGCATCGCGATTGTTTACCAGGGCGAAGATGCGGTGCGCAAGATCCGCGATGTCCTGGGACCGACCGACCCGGCGAAAGCGCCGCCCGGCTCGATTCGGAAAGAATTTGGCCAAACCATCATGATCAACGCCGCGCATGCCTCCGATTCGGTGGAAAACGCGCGGCGCGAGATGGGGATCGTCCAGGTGGACGAGAATAACTTCAAACCTTTGATTGAAAACTTCTACCGTCGCCAATAGTGTGCGCCTCCTAAATTTTGCAACCTACCACTAAGATCGACATGGAAATTTCCGAACGCGCGGCGCAACTCACTCCATCTCTCACGCTGTCCATCGACAGCAAAGCCAAGGCAATGAAGGCGGAAGGGATCGACGTGTGCGGGTTCGGCGCGGGCGAACCGGATTTCGATACGCCCGAACATATCAAGCAGGCGGCGATCGAAGCGCTGCAGGCGGGATTCACGAAATACACACCGAGCTCCGGCATTCCCGAATTGCGCCAGGCGATTTCGGAAAAATTGGCGGCGGACAATCAACTGGCGTATCGCGCGAGCCAGATCATCGTGAGCAACGGCGCCAAGCATGCCTGTTACAATTCCATTCTCGCCACGTGTCAGCCCGGCGATGAAGTCGTCATTCCATCGCCATATTGGGTCAGTTATCCGGACATGGTGAGACTGGTCGGAGCCGAGCCGGTGATCGTGCCGACGCGCGAAAGCAATGCGTGGAAAATGCGCGCGGAAGATTTTGAAAACGCGATGACGCCGCGCACCAAGATGTTGATCCTGAACACTCCGAGCAATCCGACCGGCTCGGTTTACACACGCGAGGAGCTTCAGGCGATTGTCGATGTTGCCCTGGAAGAAGACATCTACATTTTGTCAGACGAAATTTACGAGAAACTCGTTTACGATGATGCGCAGCACGTAAGCATCGCTTCGCTTTCCAAGGAAGCATACGACCTCACGATTACGGTGAACGGTTTCAGCAAATCGTACGCGATGACCGGTTGGCGGCTTGGCTATGTGGCAGCGCCGGACGCAGTGGCGAAGGCAATCGATTCCATACAGAGCCACACCACCGCGAACCCGTCCTCATTTTCACAACGGGGCGCGCTGGCGGCCTTGAAGGGCGATCAGCAACCGCTGGCCGACATGCGCGAAGAGTTCGATATGCGACGCAATTACATGTTTGACCGGATTGCCAAGATCCCGAACGTGACCGCGGTCAAACCGCGGGGCGCATTTTATGTGCTGGTCAACATCAGCCAACTCGGCCTCACTTCCCAGAACTTCGCCGATCGTCTTTTGAGCAAGGCGAACGTGGCGGTTGTGCCAGGCGCGGCCTTTGGCGACGACCGCACGGTGCGGCTGAGTTACGCGACCAGTATCGATATCATCAAAAAAGGTCTGGATCGCTTCCACGATTTCTGCCGCACGTTGTAGATCTCACATCGCGAGCTGCGGAAACGCGCTACAAACAGCGTTCGTACCTTCGATGAAGTAGCACATGCTACTTGATGGGTGACCGAAGACTCTTTGCGAGGTTCCTCGCTCCGCTCGGAATGACACGCATATTATTCCGCAATGCCTGCCGGTTACCTCGCGCTCGTTCTTCACGCTCACCTGCCATTCGTGCGTCATCCTGAGCACGAATATTTTCTGGAGGAAGACTGGCTCTTCGAAGCGATCAGCGAGACTTACATCCCGCTGCTCGTGATGATGCAGCGACTGGTGCGCGACGGAATTCCGTTCAAGCTCACGATGTCGATTACGCCGCCGCTTTGCGCGATGCTGCAAGACGATCTTTTGCGTGAGCGCTACGTGCGACATGTCGATCTTTTGATCGAGCTGGCCACGCGCGAACGCGCGCGCAACCGGCGTCACGAACAGTTGCTGCCGCTGGGTGAATTTTATCTCGAGCATTTTCGCGAAAGCCGGCGGCTTTTTGTCGATGTTTGGCGCGGCGATTTGCTCGCGCAATTTCGCGCGCTGCGCGATCACGGTGAGCTGGAAATCATCGCCTGCGCGGCCACCCATGGATTGCTGCCCATCATTCAACAACAATCGCACGAAGCGGCGCGCGCCCAGGTCTTGATCGGTCGCGATGTTTACCGCGAGCACTTCCATGTCGATCCAAGTGGTTTTTGGCTGCCGGAATGCGCCTACGCGCCGGGTCTGGAGACATTTCTACGCGACGCCAATGTGCGGTGGACGATTCTCGACGCGCACGGCGTGATGTTGGCCGAACCGCGACCGCGACGCGCGATTTACGCACCTTATTTCACCCCGGCCGGGCCAGCGGTTTTTGCGCGCGATCGTGAATCGAGCCGCCAAGTGTGGAGTGCACAGGAAGGTTATCCGGGCGATCCGGCCTACCGTGATTTCTATCGCGACATTGGATTCGATCTTCCATTAGAAGATGTCGATCTTGTCGCACACGGTGTCCGTAAATTCATAGGCATTAAATATCATCGCATTACCGGTCGCTGCGACGACAAGGAATTTTACGATCGCGAAGCGGCTGAGAAAATGGCGGACGCACACGCCGCTCATTATCTCGAGCAGCGCCGCCGGCAGTTGAACGAACTGCGCGGCGCGGATTTTGAGCCGATCATTGTCGTACCGTTCGATGCGGAGTTGTTTGGGCATTGGTGGTTCGAAGGCCCGCGTTTTCTCGATTCCTTCATTCGCAAAGCGCACGAGCAACAGGACCTAAAGCTAGCAACGCCGAGCGAATATCTTGCCGCGCATCCGACGCAACAAACTATTCAACCGGCCACGTCGACATGGGGCGACAAAGGTCATCTCGAAGTGTGGCTGGATAAAAGCAATACGTGGATTTATCCGCCGCTCCATGTCGCCGCGCGGAAAATGAGCGAAGTAGCGCGGGCACATCAAAGTGACGCCGCCGCGCTTTCCGACCGTTTTCTCAAACAACTGGCCCGTGAACTCTTGCTCGCGCAGGCGAGCGACTGGGCGTTCCTGATGAAAACGGGAACGGCGCGCGACTACGCCGCGAAACGAACGATCGATCACCTCACGCGCTTCGATCGATTACATCGACAATTCGTGGCGAACGATGTCGATGAGAATTTCCTGCGCGATTGCGAATGGCGCGATAATCTTTTCCCGAACGTGAACTGGCGCTATTACATCTAACCGGTTGTCATTCCGAGCGAAGTCGAGGAATCTCTCATTATCCCTTCTGCAAACAGTAAAAGATGTCTTCCCGCCACGGCGGGACTCGATATGACACGAAAACGTCAACTAGCAATTTTGCTTTGTCTGATTTCAGTCAGTGTGGCTAACGCGCAAGAGTCGCCAACTGCTTCGCCATCTCCGAGCGCGAGTCCTGCATCCACGCGCAGCGTGCGCATCAGTTTTCTTCCGCCGCCACTGGAAGGGACGATCAGTCTGGGCGTTTACGATAAGAGCGGACAGCTCGTGCGAGTTTTGCATCAGGAAGCGGAAGTCGATGAGTTCACGGTCGGCGCCGATGCGCTCGTGACGAAGTGGGATGGCAAGAACGATGACGGCGGAGATTTGCCGGCGGGAAAGTATCACGCGCGCGGCTATCTGGTTGGTCATTTGAAAGTCGAAGATCTCGGAAAAACAAGTCAACCTGAGGGCAATGCAGCCGGAACGGTGCAGATAAAGCTGATGCCGAATCCACTGACCAAGGACGCGAAGTTGATTGTCGATCTTGCCGTCGGATTCGACAACGAGAACAGCTATCTGAAAACGGTGGACGGATTACCGCTCTTCACCATCGCGCAAACGCGGAACGTGGTTCGCGCCTCTCTGACAAAGACCGGTGAAAAATCCATCGATGTCTTTCAGGACGATGGCGCAGACTTGAAACAGTTTCGCGTCTCGAACGTCGACAGGATGATGGCGTTCGACTGCGGCGCGTTCGATCTCGAGTAACGTGCGATGCGCAAGGCCTGCTGGCCTTGGGCCGAAATCTCTGCTACTTAACGGCGCTATGCCCTCAGTTTTGGAGCAACAGCATACTCTTGGCAAGACCGCCAGTGTCAGCGGCACTTCGCTGCATACCGGCGACAAGGTGACGCTAAAATTACATCCGGCTCCGGCCGATCACGGGATCAAGTTTAAACGCGCCGATTTGCAGGACGAGCCGACGATTGACGCCAAGATCGACAATCTCAAAACGGTGGAGCGTTCGACCACCATCGGCGAAGGCTCGGTGCGCGTGCACACCGTCGAGCACGTCCTCTCGGCGCTTTCCGCCATGGGTGTGGACAACGCCGTTGTCGAGATGAATGCGAACGAGCCACCGATCGGCGACGGCAGCGCGCAACCATATGTCGATCTGATCAAGAAGGCGGGCGTGACCGCGCAGGAGGCGCCGCGAAAATTTCTCG
>WNFR01008151.1_pt1 | contig 10603 bp, 7 predicted proteins | sample 5400221 | NCBI WGS metagenome assembly WNFR01 (sample SAMN13153357, study PRJNA577476) | soil metagenome | isolation source: 40 cm soil under Madrone tree | place: USA:California | collected 2016-06-14 | reverse complement strand
TCGGCGCTCACAACTCAGGTTTCGGGACAGGGGTCGGGCGAACATCCGCAATCCGGACGCTTCGCGCTCACACAGCTCGCCGCGGCCCAGTTAGGCGGCGCCAATGGGGCCCCGCCACCCAATCGGGCGCGCGCGCGCGACGTGCTGGCGGCGCTCGAACAGCGGGTGAAGACCGGAGACGCGACCCTCACATCGATGATCGCGGCAGTCGAGGTCGAGATCGCCATCGCCGGAGCGGAGGGCGACGGCGAAGCATCGGAACCCTGCGACCCGCTGTTTCGACTGTCCATCGCACGGTGGGCGCTGGCGGAGGGCGATCTTGCCCGCTTGGTTCCGGTGTGTGATCCGCGGGTTCGCCTGCTCGAATTCGATTACGACGTTGCGCAATTCATGGCGGTGGGCACCGCCGCCGACTTCCCGAGGGCGCCGGCGCCGCGCCACAGCTACCTGGTCGCATTTCGGGCCACCGACGGCGATCAGCGCGGCCCGCTCGTGGTCGATGAACTCACGGCGCGGATTCTCACGCTCAGCGATGGAACCCGGACCGTTTCGGACGTTCTCCGGGAACTCGACGGACGCGAGGAAAATCAGATAAAATCACGTGATATCAAATGGATAGAAGAACTCTTCGTGACCGGGCTGCTGGCGCTGCGGGACGATCTGCCGGTGGCGCGCGCGGCTCCCCCGCGCAGCCGTCGTCGGACCCGCCGGAGCGCCCCGACGGCGGCCGTCCCGTGACCCATGTGGCGTGCCTCACACCAGGGCAGGTCGACCTCGGCTATGGTCGATTGGAACTCGGCAGCCCGGCTCGGCTATCCGGCCAAATTGGGACAATCAACGATGCAACGGCGTGATTTCGTGGCACTTCTTGCCAGCGCGGGAGTCGCGTGGGCGCTGGCGGCGCGCGCGCAAGCGCCAGCGCGCCTGCCGCGCGTCGGAGTATTGGCGGGGATAGCGAACGACGCGGACGGACAGGTGCGGATCAAGGCCTTCCAACGGCGACTGGGCGAGCTTGGGTGGGCGGAGAGAAACAACATTGAGACCGACATTGTCTGGACGTCGGGCGAACCGGACCGCGTTCGAAGCGGCGCGGCCGAGTTGCTCGCGCGGTCGCCGGATGTCCTGGTGAGTGCCGGTCTGCCGACGACAGTCGCACTCCGCCAGAAGACGCAGTCCATCCCGATCGTCTTCCTCGTGGTTCCCGATCCGGTCGACCATGGGTTTGCGACAAATCTCGCGCAACCCGAAGGGAATCTGACTGGATTCACCAATTTCGATACGTTGATCGGGGGAAAGTGGTTCGAGATACTCAAACAGATCGCCCCGCACGTCGAGCGAATTGGCTTGATGTTCGATCCGCAGCTGTTCCCGCGTGGACGACGCGAGATACCGTCGATTGCCGCGGCGGCCGGCGCCAGCGGCGGCCGGTTAACCTCGTTGGCGGTGCACGGCGCCGCCGACATCGAAAAATCCATCGCGGACCTCTCGCGCGAACCGAACAGCGGCCTCATCGTCCTTTCCGACAATACCGTGGTTCGTCACCGTGAGCTCATAACCTCGCTGGCCGCCGCGCACGGCCTGCCTGCGATCTACCCCTACCGGTACTTCGCCACGTGCGGGGGCTTGGTGTCGTATGGCATGGATACGATCGACCTTTACGCGCGCGCGGCGCAGTATGTCGACCGCATCCTGCGCGGTGCGAAGGTGGCCGAACTGCCGATCCAGCATCCGACCAAATTCGAGCTGGTCATCAATCTCAAAGCCGCAAGAGCGCTCGGTCTCGATGTCTCGCCAATATTGATCGCCGGTGCCAGCGAGGTCTTCGAATGAATCGCCGCGAATGCATCATTCTTCTCGGCGGCGCTGTGGCGGCCGGCACATCCGTCGCCCGCGCGCAACGTCGGCCTGGCGGCATGCGGCGGATCGGCATTCTGGTCGGGATCGAGAACGACACAGAAGGACAGATGAGGATCACGGCATTCCTGAAGCGATTGAGCGAACATGGGTGGCTTGCGGGAAAGAACGTCGAGATCGACATTCGTTGGGCGGCGAACAGCCCTGATCGCATCAGCGCATATGTGGCGGAGCTCGCGCGCCTGACGCCGGACGTGATTGTCGCGACCAGCACTCCCGTGACCGCGGCGCTGCACAATTCGATCACCTCGATACCGATTGTGTTCGCGGTGGTGACCGATCCGGTCGGCAATGGCATCATTACCAACTTGCGAAAACCCGAGGGCAATATCACCGGATTCACGAATTTTGAAATATCGATGGGCGGGAAATGGATTGAGAAGCTCAAAGAGATTGCGCCGCGCACCGCACGGGTCGGCATCATGTTCAACCCCGCCAATTCCCCGGAAGTGCGCGCCTACTATGGACCCTCGATCGACGCCACGGCGGCTTCGCTGAAGGTCGAAACGATCGATATGCCCATTCACGACAACGTGGAGATAGAGCGCGCCCTCGTTACGCTAGGACGTGAGGCTCTTGGGGGCTTCATTGTCCTGCCGGACAATACGACGGTGAGGTATCGTCAACGCATCGCGGATTTGGCGATCGAACACGCCCTCCCCGCGGTCTATCCTTATCGCTATTTCGCCGCGAGCGGCGGCCTGCTGTCGTACGGGATCGATACCGTCGATCTGTATTCGCGCGCGGCAACCTATGTCGATCGCATCCTGCGCGGCGCCACGCCGGCCGATCTGCCCGTCCAGCTGCCGACCAAATTCGAGGTCGTCATCAATCTCAAGACCGCGAAGGCGATCAAGCTCGAAGTCCCGGATTCCCTGGTCGTGACCGCCAATGAGGTCATTGAGTGAAGCAAACTCTACCATCGGATTCCCGAAGGCCGGTCGCACGCTTTTTCGCGTCGGTCCGACGACTCCTGTCGTCCGGCACGCAATTTCGCGGTCACCTGTTCGGCAAGTATGTTGGATTGTTCGTGGCCGTGGTGTGCGTGGCCTTGATCGCCAACGGCTCATTCCAGATCTGGTTTTTCTACCAGGAGCACAAGGCGTCGCTCATTCGAATCCAGCGCGCGCAAGCGGAGGCCGCCGCGGACAAGCTGGGCCAATATATCAAGGAGATCGAGGCTCAGCTCGGCTGGACCGCGCAGCTGCGCTTGACCCCGGACACGCTCGAGCAGCGGCGCTTCGACGCCTCGCGGTTGCTCCGGCAGGTCCCCGCCGTCACCGAGCTCGCGCAGATCGACGCCGCCGGCCGTGAGCGCCTGCGCGTGTCGCGGCTTTCGACCAATGTGATCGAGAGCAACATCGATTTGTCGAAAGATCCGGCATTCGTGGAGGCGTTGTCCCATAAGAGCTACTATGGGCCGGTCCATTTCCGCTATGAGTCCGAACCCTACATGACTCTTTCGGTCGCCGGCGTTCGCCGCGAAGCGGGCGTCAGCGCCGCCCAGGTCAACCTTAAGTTCATCTGGGATGTGGTATCGCAGATCACGGTCGGCGAGCGCGGGGAAGCCTACGTCGTCGACGCCATGGGACGCCTTATCGCTCATCCGGATTTGAGCTTGGTGCTGCGCAATATCGATTTGTCGAGCCTGGACCAGGTACGGGCGGCGCGCGCATCCGCCGCCGGAGGGGCGCCGGAGCCCATTCAAATCGCCCAGGACATCCAGGGACGGCAGGTGCTGACCGCGCATGCCGCGATCGCGCCCCTCGGCTGGTTCGTGTTCGTTGAGTTGCCGATCGATGAAGCCTACGCGCCACTCTATTCGACCATCCGGCGAACAGGCCTGGTGCTTCTGGCGGCGCTCGGTCTCGCGGTTCTGGCCGGCCTGTTCCTGGCACGAAAAATGGTCGTCCCGATCCGGGCTTTGACCGTCGGCGCGCTGCGCATCGGGAGCGGCGACCTCGACCAGCGGATCGCGATCAAGACGGGGGACGAACTCGAGGCGCTAGCCACGCAATTCAACGTCATGGCGGATCGGCTGCGGGATTCCCATGCCGACCTGGAAAAGAAGGTCGAGATACGCACCCATGAGCTGGCGCAATCAGTCGAGGAACTGCAGGCGCTGGGCGAGGTCAGCCAAGCCGTGAACTCGACGCTCGACCTCCAGACCGTGCTCTCGACCATCGTCGCCAAGGCTGTCCAGATATCCGATACCGACGCCGGCGCGATCTACGTGTTCGACCCGTCGAAACAGGAATTCGAGTTGCGCGCGACCCACGGCATGAGCGCGACGCTGATCGCGGAGATCGCGAACATCCCCATCCGTGCCGGAGAGACGGCGCTCGGGCAGTCCACGCTGGAGCGCAGGCCCGCGCAGATCTCCGATCTTTGCCAGCTGGCGCGGTCGCCGCTCCAGGAGGCGGTCGTGCGCGCGGGCTATCGGGCCTTGGTGGCGGTTCCGCTACTACGGCCCGACGAGATCGTCGGCGCCCTGGTAGTCCGGCGCAAGCAGCCCGGCCTGCTACCGAAGCCGACTGTCGATCTCCTGCAGACGTTTGCCGCCCAGTCGGTGCTGGCCATCCAGAACGCGCGCCTGTTCGATGAGCTCAGGGAGAAGAGCCGTCAGCTCAAGCTCGAGAGCAAGCACAAGTCGCAGTTCCTCGCCAATATGAGCCATGAGCTGCGCACGCCCTTGAACGCCATCCTGGGCTACACCGAGCTGATCCTCGACGACATTTACGGCGAGACGCCGAACAAGATGCGCAGCGTGCTCGATCGGGTACAGATCAACGGCCGCCACCTGCTCGGCCTCATCAATGACGTGCTGGACCTGTCGAAGATCGAGGCGGGGCAACTCACGCTCGCGCTCTCCGACTACTCACTCAGGGAGGTCGTGCACAGCGTCTTCAGGGGCGTCGAGACCCTGGCCTCCGAAAAAGGACTCGACTTCAAGGTCGATATTCCGCCCGACCTGCCGCGCGGGCGCGGCGACGAGCGCCGCATCGCGCAAGTACTGCTCAACCTCACCGGCAATGCCATCAAGTTCACCGACGCGGGCGAAGTGACCATCCAGGCTTCGGCGCGAAACGGAATATTCACGGTCGCGGTGCACGACACCGGCCCGGGGATCAACACGGCCGACCAGGCAAGGATTTTCGGCGAGTTCCAGCAGGTCGACGCCTCGTCCACGCGGGCGAAGGGTGGCAGCGGGCTCGGACTCTCGATCGCCCGGCGGATCGTCGAGCTGCATGGCGGGAAGATCTGGGTCGCTTCGACCCCGGGGGCGGGCTCGACTTTCTCCTTCACGCTTCCGATCGCGGTCGAACAGCACGCAGGAACAGCATGAAAAACCGGATCCTCATGGCTGCGGGCGACCAATATGTCGCGGCTGATCACGGGGCGCAGGCGCCCAGTCCCGACGCGCGCGCCCGGCCAACTGGCGTGGTCTGCGGTTTCTTGCCACCATGCTGCTTACACCCGCGTTTCTTGCCCCGATGTGAGCCATTTCACATGGCGGCGCGCCGACATGCCCCTAACCCTTTCTCGCTGACCACGAGATACATTTATCGGCCAACCGGAGAGGTCTCCATGCCACCGTTCGACCGGCAAAATTTCGCTCGCAGGAGATCGATTTCCGCTGCGCCCCGCGAACCCACCGCACCCCCTAGGCAAGCGCAGGCGCATCAAAGTCGCAACATTGCGTTCAGACCGTCGACCAGCCTTTGCGGCCCCGGCGGCTCGTCGAGCCGTCTCCGCGGCTTGGCGGTCGCCTTCTTGCTGGTAGCTGGCGCTCCGGCCGCGTCTGCACAGGTGAAACCACTCGAGATCGGCGTCCTCGCGCTCGGCCCGCGCAACATTCCGGTATGGCGCTGTGCGTCCGACGGACCGCGTCAGGCCGCCGCCGAACCGCAGCGTGAAACCATCCCCTTCTATGTCCTGGGGCTGCTCAATGAGCTCGACAAGCTCAAATACGTCGAGGATCGCCCCGACACCGCGCGCCTGTCCGGCCGCCGCTTCAGGGTCGACATTCGGATGGGCACCCGGGAGGAGCTGGCCGGCTTTGCCCGGGAATTCGCCCAAAAACCGGTGGACGTCATCGTGGCCGTCGCCACGACGGCTGTCCGGATCGCGCAGGAGGAAACGCGCGAGCATCCAATTCCGATTCTTTTTCCCGGCATCAGCGACCCGGTGGGAGACGGCTTTGTCGGGTCGCTGGCGCGTCCGGGCGGCTTCATCACGGGAGTGAGCCACCAACAGGTGCAGGGCAGCGGCAAGCGCGTGGAATTGTTCAAGCAGATGCTCCCCGGCCTGAACCGCCTCATCACGCTGCGCCGGCCCAATTATGCGCCGGCGGAGAAGAGCCTGTCGGAAATCAAGGCCGCCGCGGCTCGCATGAACGTCGAGGTCATTGATTGGACCGTCGGCGATCGCGCCGAGCTGCAGGCCGCGCTGGCGAAGATCAGCAGGGAGACCGCGGACGGCATCATGATTCTCCCGGATACGCTGGTCATCAGCAATCTGGATCTGATCCTGAGCACCAGCATCGAGCAGCGCGTTCCCACCTTCGGGTTGCAGGATTTCATGTCCGACTGGGGAGCCATCGGCAGCTACGGGCCCAGCGCCTACCAGGCGGGCGCGCGGATAGCCCGCTACATCGACAAGATCGCCAAAGGGGCTCGGGCGGGCGAACTCCCGGTCGAGCCGATCGATCCAATGATGGTCGTCAATATGAAGGCCGCAGCATGCATTGGCGTCCCGATACCCGACGAAGTGCTGCGGCAAGCGGATCGTATCATTCGATAGAGGAAGCAGAGGGCAAGAGGAGCAAACCATGGGTGAAATGAAAAGAATTCTGGCAGTGGCGGTGGGACCGCAAAGGGACCTGGTCATCGACGCGCAAGCCGGCCTGAGCGGCGTGCGCGCCTATATTGCGGGGCTGGTGAGTGGATTGTCCGACTACAAGCGGCAACTCGGCGCCGATTACGTGATCGACTACCGGGAACGCGAGGCCGATCACCTCGAAGACGAGAAGCACGCGCAGGGCGCCTTCGGGGTGTCGTCACAGAACCCGCATCACCTCGTTTTTGCGATGTCGACGACGGCGCTGCAGGCCGCCAAGGGCGTCACCAACGACAGGGTGCCGATCGTCTTCCCGAGCGTTTCCGACCACAGGGCGGATGGACTTGCAAAGCGGGGGAACGCCACCGGGGTCTCGGCGCGGCGCAGCCAGACGGCGGGCGAATGCTTCGAGCGTTTCCTGGCATCGGTGCCGACCCTCAAAGAGGTGCGGGTTCTCACCAAGCCCGGCTACTACCCGTCCGACCGCGCCTTGAAGCTGGTCAAGGCGGCGGCCAAAAAACGCAAGATCACCATCAAGGAGATGCCGGTCACGTCGCGCGAGCAGATCGAGAAGAAGCTCTCGAGCATGGCGAAGCGCGATCTGAAGAAGCCGGCCGAGGCCGGCCTCCTGGTCCTTCCGATCGACCTCTGCCTCGGCGCAGCGCCGTTGATCATCGAGCTGGCGCAGGGCGGCAAGAACATACCCGTGTTCTTCCCGGTGACGGACTGGGTGAGGGAGAAGGGACCGAGCGCCTTCGGCGGATATGGCGTTCCCCAGCATCATTGCGGCAAGCTCGCGGCCGAGCATGTCGACCAGATCCTGTGGGGAAGCGCCAAAGCCGGAACCCTCCAGGTGACGCAGGCGCCCGACAACGCGTTCGATTGGGCGTTGAGCAAGGAAGTCGCGCGCGCGCTGAACATCAACATCCCGCGCGTAGCCGGTTGATGGGCATCAGGATCGAGGATCTGATCCCATGGCGGACGCTCAAGGAGGCGTAAATCCAGCGGCGACCCCGAACGCAGCGAAGCGGGGTCGCATCGTCCGTCGTTACTTCCTCATCTTCGCCACGCTGGTGGGGGGCTCGCTCCTCACCAGCATCCTGGTCGAGATGGGATTCCGCTTCCGCGAGACGCGGCAGAATCTCGAGCTCACGCATCACCAGATGGCCGAGCTGGCCGCGCTCCAGATCCGCAATTACATCGAGGGCGTCGCCCAGGCGGTCCGTTTCGCGGCCGGGCCGCGGCGCGTCGTCGCCGGGCGGGTCACCGAGGAATATGGTTCCGACCTGCGCGACCTTCTGAAGAATGTGCCCGCCATTCGCGACGTGATCGCGGTCGGGCTGGACGGACGCGAGCAGATCCGCGTGTCCCGTATCGGCTCCTCGGTGCCAAATACCACGCTCGATCATGTGTCCGACCCTTATTTTGCCGCGGCGCGCACGGGCCACACCTATTACGGCCCGGTCGTCTTCCCCGCCGACTCCTTCGAGCCGCGCATCGTCATCGCGGTCCCGATCGAGCCCTACCGCGGCGCGGTGATCGGCGTGCTGGTCGCCGAGGTCAACGTTCGCTACGTGTGGGACGTGGTGCAGGAGATCCGGGTGGGAAATTCCGGCTATGCCTATGTGGTGAGCCAGACCGGAGCCCTGGTTGCGCATCCCGACCTGTTCATGGTGCTGCAGCGGCGCGACCTGTCGGGCCTTCCCCAGGTGGCCGCGCTGCGCGATCCAAGAAATGCCGAGCCGGTCGGCGTGTACAAAAATCTCAACGACCAGTGGGTACTGGCCGCGCATGTCGACATTCCGAGCGTCGGATGGACGGTGCTGGTCGAGCGTCCGCTGACCGAGGCCTATGCCCCGCTCCTCACATCGCTGGCGCGCACGGGCGGGCTCCTGTTGATCATTTGCGTCATGGCGGTGGGCGCCGCCGTGCTGCTCGGGATGCGCGTGGTGCGCCCGATCGAGGCATTGCGCCGCGGGGCGGCGCGGCTGGAAGCCGGTGACCTGGACGCCCGTCTCGAGCTCAAGACCGGGGACGAGTTCGAGGAGCTCGCCGAGGATTTCAACCGGATGGCCATCAGGCTGCGGGAATCGCACGACGACCTGGAAAACAAGGTCGAGATCCGGACCCGCGAGCTCGCCCAGTCGGTGGAGGAACTCCAGGCACTGGGAGAAATCAGCCAGGCCGTGAACTCCACCCTCGACCTCGAAACCGTGCTCTCGACGATCGTCGCCAAGGCGGTTCAGATCTCGGACACCGAGGCCGGTTCGATCTACGTGTTCGAGGAATCGGAGCAGGAATTCAAGCTGCGCGCGAGCCATCGCATGAGCGCGGAGCTGATCGCGGCGATCGGTAAATTTCCCATCCGCTCCGGCGAGAACGCGGTCGGCCGGGCGGGCGCGCAACGGCAATCGGTCCAGATATCCGACCTGGCCGAGGAGCCGGCCCCCTCCCCGCTCCAACAGGCGATCCTGCGCGAGGGCTCGCGCGCCTTGCTGGTCACGCCGCTGCTGGGACCGGACCGGATCGTGGGCGCCCTGGTGGTCCGGCGCGCGCTGCCGGGCCTGTTTGCGCAACCGACCGTCGATCTGCTGCGGACCTTCGCGGCCCAGTCCGTCATCGCCATCCAGAACGCGCGGCTGTTTCACGAGCTCGAAGTGAAGGGCCGCCAGCTCGAGCTCGAGAGCAAGCATAAATCGCAGTTCCTCGCCAATATGAGCCACGAGCTGCGCACGCCCTTGAACGCCATCCTGGGCTACACCGAACTGATCCTCGACGACATCTACGGCAAGACCCCGGACAAGATGCGCAGCGTGCTCGACCGGGTGCAGATCAACGGCCGTCATCTGCTTGGCTTGATCAACGACGTGCTGGACCTGTCGAAGATCGAGGCCGGGCAGCTCGCGCTCTCGCTCGCCGACTATTCGCTCAGGGAGGTGGTCCACAGCGTCTTCACCGGCGTCGAGACGCTGGCCTCCGAAAAAGGGCTTGCCTTCAAGCTCGAGGTGCCGCCCGACCTGCCGCGCGGCCGCGGCGACGAGCGCCGCATCGCGCAGGTGCTGCTCAATCTCACGGGCAATGCCATCAAATTCACCGACGCCGGCGAGGTGACCATCAAGGCGTCGGCGCACAACGGATCCTTCATGGTCGCGGTGCACGACACCGGCCCGGGGATCAACGTGGCGGACCAGGCGAGGATTTTCGGCGAGTTCCAGCAGGTCGACGCCTCGTCCACGCGGGCGAAGGGCGGCAGCGGCCTCGGGCTGTCGATCGCCAGGAGGATCGTCGAGCTGCATGGCGGGAAAATCTGGGTCGATTCGACCCCGGGGGCGGGTTCGACCTTCTCGTTCACGCTTCCGATCGCGGTCGAACAACAGGCAGGAACAACATGAGAAAACGCATCCTTGTCGTCGAGGACCACGAAGACAACCGGCGTATCCTGCGCGACATGTTGACGAACGCCGGCTACGAGGTCATCGAAGCCGAAAATGGCGAGGAAGCGCTTCGCTCCGCGTCCGCGCACCATCCCGACCTCATTCTGATGGACATTCAGCTTCCGGTGATCGACGGTTACGAGAGCACGCGCAGGATCAAGGCCGACCCGGCGGTTTGCGCGATCCCGGTCATCGTGATCACATCCTACGCGCTGAGCGGCGACGAAGCGAAAGCACGGGCCGCAGGGTGCGACGACTACGTGACCAAGCCTTACAGTCCGCGCCAAGTCCTCGCCAAGATCCGGACTTATCTGTCCTAGAACGATTCCGAGGGACTCATGAATGATCCGCCGCGCATCCTGATCGTCGACGACAACGAGGCGAACCGCGACATCCTCGATACGCGGCTGAAGGCG
>WNFR01010745.1_pt1 | contig 10606 bp, 7 predicted proteins | sample 5400221 | NCBI WGS metagenome assembly WNFR01 (sample SAMN13153357, study PRJNA577476) | soil metagenome | isolation source: 40 cm soil under Madrone tree | place: USA:California | collected 2016-06-14 | reverse complement strand
CGATGACTAAGCTGTAGCAAAGAGCCCCCGCGACCAAGAACAGCGCCGTGACAATAAGAGCGACTGTGTAATTGCCCGTTTTGCCGACCAGGAATCCCCTCAGAGCGGGACCGATAACGACTGCAAAGCAGTGCGAGGGCAGGAGCAAAAGCGCCGAGGCGCGGTGATTCCGCCTGGGGATTAGGCATGAGTTGAATCGGTTGCGGGATCATCTGTTTTCACCGCTCGCAAAGCAACAAACAAAGCAAGTTTTGAACGAAATTGAATTCCCATCGCGGTGACGCGCTTCTTTGACGGGTTTGGGAGCGCGTGCTAGTATCGATTTTCTGTCCGAGAAAACGGAATGGAATCCGTCAAAACTCCAAATACAAATTCACCTGCGACCGCAGAACGGTCAACTTCAGACGGGACCGCAAAGCGGTCGACTGCACCCGTGACTGCGGAGCAGTCAACCACACTCCGGAAAACGTCGCTAAACGCGCTGCACCGCAAGCTGGGCGCGAGGATGGTGAATTTTGGCGGCTGGGATATGCCGGTGGAGTATCCGACAAACGGCGGCTTGATCGCGGAACATAAAGCAGTGCGCAACGGCGTTGGCGTGTTTGACGTGAGTCATATGGGCGATATCCGGATTCGAACCGGGAATACGCCGGGCGGCGCGCTGGCGGCGGTGCAGCACCTGAGCATGAATGATGCGTCGAAGCTGGCGATTGGCCAGGCACATTATTCGGCCATGCTCTATCCGCAAGGCACGTTTGTCGATGACGTGATCGTGCATCGGATGGGCGAAGACGACTTTCTGTTCGTGATTAATGCCGGGACGCGGGAAAAAGACATTTCTTGGGTGCGGGAAAATACCAAGGAAATGGATTGCGTGGTCGAAGACTATAGCGACGCGTACACGCAACTGGCGATACAGGGTCCGCAAGCGGTTGAAGTGGTGAAGAAGCTGACGGACGCCAATCTGGACAGCATCAAGAATTATTGGTTCACGCACGGAACGGTTTGCGGGCTGCACTGCCGGTTGATCGCGCGGACCGGTTATACAGGAGAAGATGGATTTGAAATTTATATTCCCGGCGAGGTGGCCACGAGCGAAATGGTGTGGAACGCGGTCGTCGACGCGGGAAAGAAATTTGGTATTTTGCCCTGCGGACTGGGCGCTCGGAACACATTGCGACTGGAAGCGAAGATGGCGCTTTACGGGCACGAGATCAGTGAAAATATCAATGTGTGGGAAGCGGGGCTGGACCGCTATTGCAAAATGGAGAAGAGAGACTTCATCGGGCGCGCTGCGCTGGCGAAAGCTTCCGCAGCTGGGTTGAAGCGCGAGCTGGTTGGATTGCAGATAATGGAGCGCGGGATTGCGCGCGACGAGTATAAGATTTTTGACGCAGCGGGCGAAGAAGTGGGAGTGGTCACGAGCGGTTCGCCTTCCCCGACGCTGGGAGTAAACATCGCATTGGCGTATGTTCCGCCGGCCTTGGCAGCCCTTGGGACGCATCTTTTTGTGGAAGTTCGCACGCAGCGGGTGAAAGCTTTAGTGGTGCCGACGCCATTTTACAAGCGCGCAAGAAAATCGGCGCCGCAAACAGTAGCCGGTTCGAACTGACTTGTCAATTTCAGCAAGAGGTGGACTGATGGGATATCCAGCAAGCTATCGCTACACGAAGGAACACGAATGGGTGAACGCGAAAGAGGGCGTGGCCACGATCGGTATCACGGATTACGCGCAGAGCGAACTGGGCGACGTGGTGTTTGTGGAATTGCCCGAAGCGGGCAAAAAACTTGAAACGGGAAAATCATTTGGCACCGTTGAATCGGTGAAAGCGGTGAGCGAAATTTACGCGCCGGTTTCCGGTGAAGTGCTGGAAGCGAATCCCGAATTACATGACAAGCCGGAGACGATCAATAGCGATCCGCACGGTTTGGCGTGGCTGGTAAAAATCAAGCTGGCGAATCCCGCGGAGCTGGAGAAATTGATGGATAGCGCGGCGTACGAAGCGTACATCGCGGCGAAAGGCAAGGAAGCCTCGGCCTGATGCGCTACCTTCCGAAGAGCCCCGCCGAGCGGCAGGAAATGCTGGCCGCGATTGGCGCAAAATCGATTGAAGAGTTGTTCGAAACGATTCCCGAAAAATACCGGCTGCGCGATGCGTTGAAACTGCCTGGGCCATTTTCCGAGGCCGAGGTGATTGACTACTTCAAGCAACGCGCCGGAGAAAATTCGCTTGGCTACACCAGTTTTCTGGGAGCCGGCGTTTACCAGCATTTGCGTTCCGTGATTACCGATACCATCCTGCTGCGCGGCGAATTCCTGACTTCGTACACACCATACCAGGCGGAAATTACGCAAGGTACGCTACAGGCAATTTTTGAGTTTCAAACTCTGATGTGCCAGTTGACCGGCCAGGAAGTGGCGAACGCTTCGATGTACGACGGTTCTACGGCTACGACGGAAGCGGTGCTGATGGCGGAGCGGTTGACGGGACGCGGCCGGGTGCTGGTTGCGCGGTCGGTGCATCCGGAATATCGCGAAGTGCTGCAAACTTACGCCAAGAATTCCGGGTTGCATGTGGAAGAGATCGGCTACACCAAGCACGGCACAATCGATACGGTGACGTTGAAGAACGCTTTGAAAGACGACGTTGCGGCGGTGGTGGTGCAATCGCCGAACTTTTTTGGAGTGCTGGAAACGCTGCCAGGAGCTGCGGATGCCGCGCACGCAGTTGGCGCACTGCTGGTGGTGGCGATTGCGGAAGGCGTTTCGCTGGGCGCGGTGAAACCGCCATCTGAAGCGGACATCGTGGCTATGGAAGCGCAGAGTTTCGGACTGCCGCCAAGTTACGGCGGTCCGTTCGCGGGGGTGATCGCTTCGCGCGACAAATTTGTGCGACAGATGCCGGGGCGGCTAGCCGGGCAAACGACGGACACGGAAGGCAAACGTGGATTCGTGCTGACACTGGCTACGCGCGAACAGCACATTCGGCGCGAGAAGGCGACCTCGAATATTTGTACCAACCAGGCGCTGTGCGCGCTGGCGGCGACGGTGCACCTGACGCTGCTGGGCAAAGAAGGTTTGCGCGAGATGGCGGAACAAAATTTGGCCAAAGCGCAGTTCGCGGTGACGAAACTTTTGAAAATTCCCGGCGTAAAGCGGGCATTCGACGGACCGTTCTTCAATGAGTTCACGCTGGAGTTTCCGCGATCCGTGCGCATCATCAACGGAGAGTTGCTGAAGGAGAAAATTGCCGGGCCGCTGGCATTGGGTACGGCGTATCCGGAGCTGACCAAGCACGGACTGGTTTGCGTGACGGAAACTACGCCGCGCGCGGAGATTGAGCGCTTCGCCGCGGCAGTGAACAACATTCTTTCGAAGCCGCAATAAGGCTGTGCGATCGAGCGGCGCGAAATCTGAAATGGATTTGTGGAGAAGATGAACGACAAAATCAAAAAAGCGACGCGGCATACCAATCAAAACGAAGGGCTCATCTTCGAAAAGTCGTCACCGGGAAAACGCGCGTTCGAATTGCCGCCGCTCGATGTGACGAAAGTGGACGTTGCGAAAACGCTGGGCGCGCAGCACCGCCGCGATGGCGTGGAGGGCTTCCCTGAAGTCAGCGAGATCGAAGTGATTCGGCACTTCACACGGCTATCTACGTGGAACTACGCGATCGATCTGGGCATGTATCCGCTCGGTTCCTGCACGATGAAGTATAACCCGCGCGTAAATGAATTTGTGGCGCGACTGGATGGCATTGCCACGGAGCATCCCTATCAGCCGCAGGAGCTTTCCCAGGGCTGCCTGAAGATTCTGCAGTTGCTGGAAAAGTGTTTGTTGGAAATTACCGGTATGGATTGCATCACGCTACAGCCGGCTGCTGGCGCGCAAGGCGAACTGACGGGACTGCTGCTGATTCGCGCATATCTGGAGAAACAAGGAAATGCCCGCAAAAAGGTGTTAATTCCAGATTCAGCGCACGGTACAAACCCTGCGACGGCGGTGATTGCTGGTTACGAAGTACAGAACATCAAATCCGAATCGCACGGGCAGATTGATGTGGACAAGCTGCGCGACGTTGTAACGGACGACGTGGCAGCGCTGATGATTACTAATCCTTCGACGCTGGGGATTTTTGAAGAGCGCATTCCGGAAATTGCGGAGATTTTGCACGCCAAGGGCGCGCTGCTGTACATGGATGGCGCAAACATGAACGCGCTAACGGGTGTTATGCGGCCCGGCGACTCGGGCGTGGACGTGATGCATTTGAATTTGCACAAAACGTTCAGCACCCCTCATGGCGGCGGCGGACCGGGCGCGGGACCAGTGGCAATGAAGAAAATTCTGGAGCCGTTCCGTCCGGTACCGATTTTAGTGGAGCGCGAAGGCGGAAAGCTGGCCCTGGAACAGGTGCGCCCCGATTCCATCGGAAAGGTTCGCGCCTTCGGCGGAAACTTCGGCGTGCTGGTGCGCGCTCTGGCCTACATTCTGGCGTACGGGCCGGGCGTCCGGCAGGCAACGGAAGATGCAGTGTTGAACGCGAATTACATTCGCAAACATTTAGAGGGTGTTTACGATTTGCCGTATTCCCTGCCCTCGATGCATGAAGTTGTTTTCAGCGACGCGCTGCAAAAACGCAACGGCGTGAACACGATGGATATCGCCAAGCGGCTGATCGACTATGGATTTCATCCATACACTACGGCGTTTCCGCTGATTGTTCCTGGCGCGTTGATGATTGAGCCAACAGAATCGGAATCAAAAGAAGAATGTGATTTGTTTATTGACGCGATGAAGAGCATTGCGGAAGAAGCTGTGAATACACCGGAAGTTGTGAAGACCGCACCACATACGACGCGTGTTAAACGGCTCGATGAAGTTGCTGCGGCGCGCAAGCCGGTCTTGCGCTGGAAGCCTGCTTCGCACGGCAAGGCCGCGGACTAAATAGGACTGGCGCGGTCGTCATTTCTAACGCGACACACTGCGCAGGGAAACGCGCGGCGAACTAAGTGTCCTTGATATGCTTTCCTAAGTTCCCCGTCGCGCAGGACCGGAAAGATGTCACCAACAGTTGATGCGTGGTTACCGAAGTCCGTAATTCTGCTGAGAAATTACGATCGCCACAAATTTGTGTCGGATCTGGCCGCGGGCGTAACCGTTGGCCTGGTGGCGCTGCCGCTGGCCATGGCGTTTGCGATTTCGTCGGGCACGGCCCCGCAAGCAGGACTGTACTGTGCAATCGTGACCGGATTTGTGATCTCCGCGTTCGGCGGATCAAAGACGCAAATCGGCGGACCGACCGGCGCGTTCGTGGTGGTAGTCGCAGGAATTATTGCCAAGCACGGTCTCGATGGATTATTTGTATGCACGATGATGGCCGGCGTGCTGCTGGTTCTTTTGGGTGTAACGGGAATGGGCAGCGCGGTGAAATATTTTCCGCGGCCGGTGATTGTCGGGTTCACGAATGGAATCGCAATCCTGATCGCGAGCACGCAAATAAAAGACTTCTTGGGCTTGAAACTGGATCAAGTCCCTGGCGACTTTTTTCATCGCATGAAAGCACTTGCCGGAGCTTTTGGAACGCTGAACTGGGAAGCTACGCTTCTGGCATTGATTTCGCTGGCGGTGATGATTGCTTGCCAGAAATACGCGCGGCGCGTGCCCGGCGCGATTCTGGTTTGCTTCGGAGCGACGGCGGCAGTTGCGCTGGTTCATTTGGGAGTGGAAACGATCGGAACCAGATTCGGCGGAATTCCCGAAGGGCTGCCGCATTTTGCGATACCGCAATTCAGCTACGACACCGCGCGGCAGCTACTTTCTCCGGCGCTGACGGTGGCAATGCTCGGCGCGATTGAGTCGCTGATGTCCGCCGTGGTTTCGGACAAAATGAGCCGCGACAAACACAATCCCAACGTTGAGCTGATCGCGCAGGGCTTTGCGAACCTTTTGTCGCCACTGGTGGGAGGGTTGCCGGCCACCGGAGCAATCGCGCGGACCGCGACGAACGTACGCGCCGGCGCAAAGACTCCGGCGGCAGGAATGATTCACGCGCTGACGTTGCTGGCAATTATTTTATTTGCCGCGCCGCTGGTAAAAAATGTACCGCTGGCCGCGCTGGCGGCGATTCTGCTGATGGTCGCCTACAACATGGGCGACTGGGAAGAAATACCGGAGATTGTAAAACTTTCCGCGGCGGACATTGCCATCTGGCTGGTCACATTGACGCTGACGGTGGTGACCGATCTTACGTTTGCCGTGGAATTCGGGATGATACTTGCCGCGCTGACCTTTATACGAAAGGTCTCGCGCACCACCACGGTATCGCGGGTGACGCGCGATTATGTTGCCGATAGCCGTGTACACATTTTGCAGGGCAAAGACATTCCCGATTATGCGGTGGTGTACCGGGTGCATGGTCCGTTTTTGTTTGGCGCGACGGATAAGTTTGCGGAAATTCTGGAGGAATTGGATTCCCTGCCGCCAATCGTCATTTTGCGTCTGCGAAATATGACCGCGATTGACGCGACCGGCCTCGGTGCGATTCGCGAGCTTGCCGACCGAGTGCATGCCTCGGGGCGGCAATTGTTGTTGTGCGGAGCGCGCGAACAACCCGCGCAGTTGATGAAACAAGCCGAATTCGAACGGCACGTTGGCGCGGAGAATGTTTGCGACAGCATTACGGACGCCCTGACCCGAGCGGCAGAGCTGCGCAACGCACAGCCCGAACCAATACCCTCGCCGGTTGCCTAGCAGCGCTTGCTCGACGCAAAGTCGAGCCACGGCGCCGCGCATAATCAACTGCGAGCCGCGACCGTCTGAAAACTGCTAGTACTTTCACTGCAAGAAGTTTTTGCGGATTCATTTTCCAGCCATCGTCCGTTCTTTTTTCCGTAACACACGCTCTCTACCGTAGGAGCTCGTGTTGGCACTCATTCAGGTGGTGTGCTCATGTGTTGTATTCATTAGGTTGTGTCCATAAAAGGAGAATTTTCTTGAGAAAAAGCATCGCAGCATTGGCACTTGGCATTGGCATGCTTGGGGGAGCGGTTTCGTCGCGGGCGGGAGATGACGAACTGCGCGGCCACAGGATCAAGCACGTTTTGCTGATTAGCGTGGACGGGCTGCATTCCCTGGACGTGGCGAACTATGTTGCTGCGCATCCGGGTTCGGCAATGGCGGAATTGAGCAGGCATGGCGTGACGTTCTCGAACGCACGCACGCCAGCCAATTCGGACTCGTTCCCGGGATTGCTCGCGCAGGTTACGGGCGGATCACCAATTAGTCACGGACTTTTTTATGATGTCAGCTACGATCGCACGATTTTCGACCCCACCAACACGACTTGCTCCGGCGGCGCCGGAAACATGATGGTCTTCGATGAATCCATCGACAAGTACAACGCGCAAACCATTTCGCTGAACGTGATCGACCCGACGAAATTGCCGAATCACATCAATGCTGAAGGCAAGTGCACGCGGCTGTTCCCGCACAATGCTATGCGCAGCAATACTATTTTCGAAGTGGTACGGAGCGCCGGCGGACACACCGCCTGGGCCGACAAGCATCCCGCTTATGACATCGTGAATGGGCCTTCGGGCAAAGGCGTGGAGGATCTCTACACGCCGGAAGTCACCAACAACAACGGCTTCGACAACACGGTGAGCGTGGTCTGTACCGTCAATAACGATTATTTGAAGGTGAACGCAATTCTGAATGAGATCAAAGGCCTGCGTCACGACGGAACTCCCGGACCGGGCGTGCCGGCGGTCTTCGGAATGAACTTCCAGGCGGTCAGCGTTGGACAGAAACTCTCTAAGGACAATTCCGACGGCAGTTGCACTGCCGACAATCTGTTCACCGGGCAGCCCGGCGGCTACACCGATGGATCAGGAACCCCCACCGCGGTGCTGGCATACGGACTGAAGAAGACTGACGACGCGCTGGCCAGCATGATCTCAGCGTTGAAAGCTCAGAGTATCTACGATTCGACTTTATTCATCGTGTCCGCAAAGCATGGCCAGTCGCCAATTAATCCGGTTAAAACAAATAAGCCCGGACACTTCGCGGACCTGGTTGCGGCGTTGCCGGATGCGGGATCGAATCCTGCGGCGGCAGTGCTAGCCAACGCGGCGGCGTGTTCCACTGGTCCTTGTGGGTTTGTGCAGGACGACGATATCGCGCTGATCTGGTTGCCGGATCAAAGCAAGACACCCGAAGTTGCAGCGTACCTGAACGCAAACGCCAATGCGCTGTTCATCGAAGAAGTTCTCGCCGGGCAGGAACTGAACGCGCGCTTTAACAACCCGCTGTCTGACAGCCGCACGCCGGACATTCTGGTGCAACCGGTTTACGGCACCATCTACACCACCTCGACCAAGAAAAATGCGGAACATGGCGGCTTCAGCTTCGGTGATACCAATGTCGGATTAATCGTTTCGAATCCGTCGTTGGACGCGCGCAAAGTGAAGACACCGGTGGTAACGTCGCAGGTCGCGGTGACAATTCTGGAAGCGCTGGGCATCGTTAACAGCGAACTCGATGCAGTTCGCAAAGAGCAGACTGCCGTGTTGCCGTTTATTTTCACGGATGGCGACAAGGACGATCAAAAGTAAATCCCTCGCGCGATCTGCGAACGGAAGGGCGGCTGTCGAGGCCGCCCTTTTTTCCTTCGTTCCACCGTCCCGCTGAGACACCATCATTCCGAGACAAGCTAGGAATCTCTCTTCGTGCCACGGAAACTCTGCGTTCGTTTGGCGGAGTCACCAGCCTGTGATGCGTGATAGAGAAAGTAAAAGGCCCGGACGGTTGCCCGCCCGGGCCGTGTCGGGGGTGGGGGAGGAAACTTTAGCGCGCCATGCGCGGTGCCGGTTCGGGTGCTCCACCAGCAGCTGGTGTTTCGACGGTTTTGCCGCTTTTCGCTTGCGACGCGCGCTGAACTTGTTCGGTGGCCAGAAGATTCGCCAGCGGATAAACGATGTTGCGTTCGATGGCCCGCTTCAGGTGCCGTGCGCCGTAACGCTGATCCGTGCCTTCCGTCAACAGAAATTCCCGCGCCGCGCTGGTCACCCGGAACAGGAACTGTCCGCGCGCTGTCTCCAGCACCCGCTGCTGCACCTGACCTAATTCGATTTCCAGCACTTCTTCCAACTGATTCCGCTGCAGCGGATGGAACACCACCACTTTGTCCAGCCGGTTCATGAACTCCGGTGAAAACTTGCGCCGCGCTGCTTCAATCGCCGTGCGTTCCACCTTTTGGTCCAAGCCCGTGATTGGCTTGTCTTTCGGCTGGATGAATCCCATCCCGCCTTCCATCAACTCAGTAATCTCTCCGCCGCCCAGGTTCGAGGTCATGAAAATTACGGTCTGCGACAAATCCACTCGGCGGTTGTCGCCCAGGGTCAACGTCGCCTTGTCCAACATGCCCAGCAACAGTTGCCACAGCGCGTCGCTGGCCTTCTCAATTTCGTCGAACAGCAAAAAGCTCAGCTTCAGCTTATCGGTATGATTCGCAGACAACGCTTCCTGCGTAATCAACGGATGAGTTTCGCGGTGCCCCAAATATCCCGGAGGCGAACCGATCAATTTCGCGATTTCGTGCGAGTGTTGAAACTCCGCGCAGTCCACCTTGATTACCGCTCTGGAGTCGCCGAACAAGATTTCTGCAGCGGCCTCCACGATGCGCGTCTTGCCGGAACCGGTTGGCCCAAGGAACAACAGATTGCCCACAGGCCGTCCTGGCGAGTTCAATCCCGCGCAGAACACCTGGTACAAGTCCACCAGCGACTGCACGCCTTCTTCCTGGCCCACAATCTTCGACCGCAGGGACCCTTCAAAGTCGCGGGTATCGTTGCTGCGGATGCTGGGATTGAGTTGCTGGCGAACCGCTGGTCTCATAAAACGTCCCCTGGCTGGCCGCGCTCCGCAAATGGCACGGCGTCTCACAAAACTGCTACAGGGACGTTATTGCAGGAGTGAGACCACTCTCAAATCTGAAGGACCAGCGACAGAAGCCACGAGATCTCAATAACATACGAAATTCCAATTTTTGGAGCGCGTCTCACGGCGTGAGATTGTGTTCTATCCAGACGCAAAGTGAGAGCGATGAACAGACTTTGGCGATCGCCGAACGACAAAAAAAGGACGAGATCCGTTGGGATGACGCCCTTAACTCCGCAATCGGGAAATTAAAGAACTACTTGAATTAAGTACGGTCCCGGTCCGGCTTTTTGCGGCCTTGCGGGGCGGCGGCCGGAGATGCTGCCGGTAGCGCTGCTGAAGGCGGCGATGCGCCAGCCGCAGCGGCTTCTGCCGGGGCTTCCAAGGCTTTGCCATCGCGTGCTTCGGCCATCGCGGCCGCTCGACTGACCATCGGCGAAGGCGTCTCAATCAGCGCTCCCTCGCTTTCCCGGACAAACGAGAGGCTTTTTGCCACGCCGTCCCAGTCAATTCTGACCAGATCGCCGACGTGAACTTGTTCGGTGGCCAGAAGATTCGCCAGCGGATAAACGATGTTGCGTTCGATGGCCCGCTTCAGGTGCCGTGCGCCGTAACGCTGATCCGTGCCTTCCGTCAACAGAAATTCCCGCGCCGCGCTGGTCACCCGGA
>WNFR01008655.1_pt1 | contig 10607 bp, 13 predicted proteins | sample 5400221 | NCBI WGS metagenome assembly WNFR01 (sample SAMN13153357, study PRJNA577476) | soil metagenome | isolation source: 40 cm soil under Madrone tree | place: USA:California | collected 2016-06-14 | reverse complement strand
TCCGCCCTCTCTCAAAAGGGCGCCAGGAGCCTACCCACGTCCAGTTGTGCAATGACGAGAAGGATGTGGGCGACATTCTCCACGATGCGATACCTTCCCCTTATCCCGTCATTACGCACTGCGCGGCGACGCGGCGATGTATCTTGCTGAGCTGCACGAGGATCTGCCCTCGGGTGATCGGAATACCTCGTGTTGAGAAATCATGCATGATCTTGTCAACGACATCGTTGGGTCTTGGATCCATCAGGCCGGCCGCCATGACCTGCAGCGCGTAAATGGTGCGGCTTCCCTCCGGTAAGCCGAGCTGTGCGCCGGCCCAGAGGCCGATCAGCATGTCACGGCGACCGATCAAGCGATCTTCGGTGTGGTTCTCAAATCGCACGGCGAGACCTCGATCGGCCGCTGCGTCCGCGTTCGACATTTTAACTCGCTCTGCATTGAACCCTCCCATCACGATCATCGCGCCTCGAAACATGTTGAACGAAGGCCGAGGATCGTCGCCCCGCACATGTTTCGATCCGGCAGCTGCTCAGTTACGCGGCCAAAGCCGCCCGCAGTGATGAGCTTCGCCATGTCATTTCATCCTTTTCGGATACCTAGGACAGTTAGGGTCGAAGGCCTTAGATCTGGTTAAGTGTGTCCTTCGGCGGACCGGAGTATCCGGCCTCACGCACGAGTCTTCGTCTCACCGCTTGCTCTTGTTACATCCGTTCAATGCGATGTGTTACGCGCGGTCCTGATGGTCACCATCGTGTGATAGGCACTTTTGCGCGTAATGACGCCGTCGATCCGTGCGAATTAGAGTTGCTGAAACAGATCTCGGCCGCCGGATCGACCTTCCGCTCGTTCTGAAAGGAGGGGAGCCGATACGTGATTATAGCTTTCGACATCCGGACCGAAACCGCTGTCGCGCAGTTGTGTGACATCATGGAATTCCACCGGTGCCGCACGGATCTAGGCTCCGGCTCAATCACTTGCGATTCACGAGAATGCGGTTGCGTTCACGCGTTTGCTAGCTGTCACGTGATCGACGCGTGACAAGGAATCGCAAACACTCCATCAGTTGTGGAGAGTAAGTGCTATCAGATCGCACCATGTCCCCAGATAGGCGGCCACACCCTCTAGGATCTAAATTCGATGACAAATATCTGGAAGATTCTGATTGTCGACGATGACGCTGACGTGCGCGAGTCTCTCGTCGAACATTTCGCCTTGCACGATGGGATCGAAGCAGTTGCTGTTGAGACCGGAATCAAAGGCGTGCAGGTAGCGAGGGCCGGGCACGTTGATCTCGTCATCATGGATGTCGGGCTTCCCGACATGGACGGACGTGAGGCGGTGCGCATCCTGCGAAAGAGCGGGTTCACGGCGCCGATCATCATGTTGACCGGGAACGACACAGACTCGGACGCAATTTTAGGTTTCGAAGCGGGCGCTAACGACTATGTCGTCAAGCCGTTCCAATTTGCGGTTCTGCTCGCCCGGATTCGAGTCCAATTGCGTCAGCACGAAGCGAGCGAGGATGCGGTATTCACCATCGGTCACTGCACGTTCAACCCGAGGTCGAAACAACTCATCGACCCCAAGGGCTGCAAGCGCCGCCTCACCCAGAAGGAGACCGCGATCCTGCGCTACCTCTATCGCGCCGGCCAGCGTCCGGTGTCGCGGGAGGCCCTGCTGCAGGAGATTTGGGGCTACAACCCCAGCGTCACCACCCACACCCTCGAGACTCACATCTATCGACTGCGGCGGAAAGTCGAAAAGGACGCCTCGAACCCATCCGTCCTGGTGACAGTAGGTGGTGCCTACAAACTACTCGCATAATCTTCGCGCGATTGAGCAGCCCACTGCCTCTCGCGCAGCGGGCCAAACGCTGGCCTGTTCTATCATACGAAATACGTATCTTAGCGATACAAAATATTCAATTTACGTAGGGCTCAGGCCGCCTTAACTTGGTGATCCATCAGGCCGCGCCGGTGCGCGAGTCAAGCATCAAGGGTCCTTGCAATGTCCCTGAAAGGGCAACTCGCGGAGTATCGTGCCGCTTGGCACAAGCGCGTTCCAGCTGACCGTCAAGCGATCATGGAGCGTCACATCGAGCAATTGCGCAACGGTGTCATCGCTCGGACCATGTTGAAAGTGGGCGATCACGCGCCAGCGCTCGTGCTGCGTAATGCAAAGGGAGAGATCGTCGACATCACCGCGCTGCGGAAGAAAGGTCCGGTCATCGTAACCTTCTACCGCGGCGGCTGGTGCCCTTACTGCAACCTTGAACTTAAGGCGTTTCAGGAGGTCCTGCCGGAGATCAAGGCAGCGGGCGCTTCGCTGGTAGCGATTAGCCCGGAAAAACCCGACGATACGCTGTCGACCGCGGAGAAGAATGCACTCGCCTTTGAGGTATTGAGCGATGTGGGGCAGAAAGTCGGGCGCGCCTTTGGCCTCGTCTATCAATTCACCGACGAACTGCGCAGCGCCTACCAAGGATTCGGCCACGATATTCCCGCCCGTAACGGGGCGCCGGGTGAATGGGCTCTGCCCGTATCGGCAACCTATGTCATCGACCGCGATGGCACCATCATCTACGCCTATACGGATGTCGACTACCGCGACCGAGCCGATCCTCGTGATGTCGTCAAGCACCTCGCGAAGAGGACGGCCGTGGCGTAATCAATGGGCAGGGAACCCATCATCCAGGCTGTTGTGGAAGAGACCGCTAAGCTCGCCGCAGTCGCACTGCGCTTAGTCCATGATCGCTGTTTGGGCGCAAGTCATTGCCGGCCGGTGAAAAGTCTCTCCGTAGCGAGCAGGCGAAAGCCGCGACTTCAATTTCGCCTCCACCCCCGAGTTCGATTTCTATGACGTGCCACACGCTGATCGTCGAACTCCAAAAATGGTTGACTGAAACGGAACGCCATGACCAGCCCCGTTGCGAACGCTGAAGCGACGGTCGGAGCCGACCTCCCGACGACGACCGAGGCTCCGTCGATCGCAACGCTTATCAACGCGAAGATCCGGTACTTCACGCCAATGATCATCATCTACATGGTCAGCTATATCGGGTTGACCGCGCTTGCCGGCTTCGCCAAGGGGTTCATGGCGCTCAAGGTGATCGGGGCCCTCAACATGGGCTTCTTCTTGATTGGCTGCAACTACGTCCTCTCTCTGGTCATCGCGCTCGCGTACGTTCGTGTCGCAAATGCCACCCTCGATCCGATGGTTCAGAAGGTCGTTTCCGCTCTGCGCGGACGAGGAGCGCCGCGATGAGCATTACGTTAGGAATCTTCCTCGTTATCCTGTTCATAACCCTTGGCATCACCTATTGGGCTGCGCGGCGCACCCGCACGACAAGCGAGTTCTATGCGGCCGATAGCCGGCTTACCGCTGCGCAAAATGGATTCGCGCTTGCCGGCGATTGGTGCAGCGCCGCGGCGTTTCTGGGGTTTTCGGGATTGACTGCGCTCTACGGCATGGACGGCGCGTTCTATGCGTTGGGACCGCTTGTTGCTTTCTGCACCGTCCTGCTCCTGATTGCCGAGCCGCTGAGAAATACCGGCAAGTACACGCTCGGCGACGTCATCATGCACCGCATGCAGAGACCGACGGCGCTGTTGGCCGCAGTCAGCGGGACGATCGTCGTGAACTTCGCATACCTGATGCCGCAGATGGCCGGGGCCGGCGTGCTGGTGAAGCTTCTGACCGGAATGCCCTATCAATCGGCGGTGGTCCTGGTCGGAGCGGCCATGATCATCTACGTGGCTTTCGGCGGGATGCTCGCGACCACTTGGGTGCAGATCGTCAAGGCAGTCCTCATGTTGGCTGCAGCGGCGGTCATTCTAATGATGGTGTTGGCCACGATTCGGTTTGATCCGCTCGCCCTCTTCCAGCAGGCTGAAACGCGATACGGCCCGCAGTACCTGCTGCCGGGAAATTATCTCAAGAACCCGTTCGACCAGATCTCGCTTGGGCTGGGATATGTATGTGGGCTTGCTGGACTTCCGCACGTGATGACCCGCTTCTACACCGTGCCCGATGCCAAAACGGCGCGGCGCTCGGTGGTTTGGGTCATGTTCCTGGTGGGGTTTTTCTTTGCTGGCACTACGCTCTTTGGTCTCGCTGCGGCAGATTTCGTCGGTCAGGATGCAATCAGAGCCGCGGATCGGGGAGGCAACCTCACGTTGCCGCTCCTGGCTCAATATCTGGGCGGAGGTGCGGGCACGTGGGGCGGTGAAGTCATGCTCGGCTTCGTGTCCGCAGTCGCGGTCACGACGATCCTTGCGGTTGTCTCCGGGCTAACCTTATCCACATCGGGCGCGATCGCGCACGATTTTTATGTCAACTGGATCAAGGGCGGTCATATCGAGGAGCATCAGCAGGTTCGGATTGCCCGGGTTTCGGCGGTTGTCATCGGGATCCTCGCCGTCGCTCTCGGCATCCTGGCACAGGGCGTCAACGTCGCGGTGCTGGTGATTCTGGCGATCTGCATTGCGGCAAGTGCCAACTTCCCGGTCTTGATCCTCTCGTTGTTCTGGAGACGTTTCAACACTGCAGGCGTGGTGGGCGGCATACTTGTTGGGCTCGTATCGTCGGTGATACTCGCCATATTAGGGCCTGCCGTGCGCGGGGCCGACGCGGTGTGGCCGCTCGTCAATCCGACGATTGTGTCGATGCCGCTGGGCTTTCTCGGCGCGGTCTTGGCCACGCTCCTGGTAGGGCGGGACCGGGAAAATGAGTCGCGTTTCGATACGTTTTCGCTGCGTGTTCACACCGGGTTCGCGGCCGAATGACGCGGAAGTAGCGGGGCCGCGTCGCACGCGGATCTGAATCCTGAGGAAGTCCCATGGCGATCCGCGGTCTGGTCTTCGATGCTTATGGAACGCTCTACGACGTTCAGTCGGTCAGGGCCGTGGCTGTCGAATTGTGCGGCGAGAAGGGAGAGCTCGTCACGCAGCTGTGGCGGCTGAAGCAGCTGGAATACACCTGGTTGCGCGGATTGATGCAGCACTACGAGGATTTCTGGTCGGTGACCCGGGCCTCGTTGGAATTCGCGCTTGAGAGCGTTGGCCTCACGCCTTCGCCGTCGCTGTGCGAGCCTCTGATGCAAAGGTACTTGCATCTCGACCTCTATCCCGAGGCGCGCGAGGCGTTGAATTCGCTCAAGGACCGCAAGCTGGTCATCCTGTCGAACGGCAGCCCGAAAATGCTCCAGGCTTTGACCGAGGCCTCTGGCATCGCTCACCTCCTTGCCGACGTGATCAGCGTGGATTTGGCCAAGACCTATAAGCCGAATGCGGCCGTTTATGCGCTGGTAGAGGCGTCGATCGGGATGGCAAAACATGAAATCCTGTTCGTGTCATCCAATAGCTTCGACGCCATCGGAGCCAAGCACTTCGGCTTCAACGTCGCGTGGATCGAGCGTGGCGGAGGTGAGGCCGCGCCCGCAGACTCGAACGTGAGCCCATTCGAGTTTTTCAGACTTCTCCGCGGTCGCGCGGAGACACTCGGAAGCACGGCTGATTTTCGCATACGGAGACTCACCGATTTGCCACTCTTATTGTCCGAGCCGAAGGCTCGGCGAGCCGGGGGCATGGTCGCATAGTAAAATCAGACGCGCATTGAAGGCAGGCGCCTGTTTGCAGTGTCGCCTGCTTCTGCGCTGCCCAACTGAACACCAACGGAGCAACTATTTCGATGATCGACCTTCACTACTGGACCACGCCGAACGGGCACAAGATTACGATCTTTCTCGAAGAGACCGGGCTCAAATATCGCATTGTCCCGGTGAACATAAGCGTCGGGGAACAATTCAGGCCGGAATTTCTCGCGATGTCCCCGAACAACCGCATGCCCGCTATCATCGATCATGAGCCTGCAGGGGGTGGCAAACCAATATCCGTGTTCGAGTCCGGCGCGATCCTGCTCTATCTCGCCGAAAAGAGCCGCAAATTCCTGCCAGGCGATCTCCGAGGTCGGTACGAGGTCATCCAGTGGCTGTTCTGGCAGATGGGCGGATTGGGCCCTATGGCAGGGCAGAATTCTCATTTCAGCGAATACGCGCCGGAAAAGATCCCTTACGCGATTGAACGATACGTGAAAGAAACCAACCGGCTTTATGGCGTCCTCGACAGGCGCCTCGTCGATCGCGCCTTCATGGCCGGCGATTACTCCATTGCAGATATGGCGACCTATCCTTGGATTGTGCCTCACCAACGGCACGGTCAGAAGCTTGAGAATTTTCCGCACCTCAAACGCTGGTTTGAGTCGATTCGAGACCGGCCTGCGACGGTTCGCGCTTACGAACTGGCGAAAAAGATTAATACCAAGCCCACGGTCAATGAGGAATCGCGGCGGATTCTATTTGGCCAAACGGCGGCGGCGATCGGCCGCTAGCAGATAAACCGTTTATGAGCCTGAAACTTTACGATCTCGCGGGAGCGGAGTCGGAACGCAGGTTCAGCCCATATTGCTGGCGCGCGAAGCTTGCACTTGCGCACAAGGGCCTCGCGACCGAAACAATCCCCTGGCGTTTCACCGACAAGGACGTGATCGCCTTCTCTGAACAGGGGCGTGTACCGGTCCTTGTCGATGGCGATCGGGTTGTATCGGATTCATGGGCGATCGCGATATACCTGGAGGAAACCTATTCCGATCGCCCGTCGCTGTTCGGCGGGCCCGCCGTTAAGACAGTGACTCGTTTCGTCAACTCCTGGGCGGACAGTATAGTCGCTCCGGAAATATCGCGGCTCGTGCTCATTGATATCTATGCGCACCTTCACGAGAAGGATCGTGCCTACTTTCGCGAGACTCGTGAGAAACGGTTCGGAATGAAGCTCGAAGCGGCGTCCGCCGATCGCGACACACGTGTTTTGGCCTTCCGTCAAAGTCTCGAACCGATGCGCATCACCCTTGGCGCTCAGCCTTTTCTCGGTGGCGACGCGCCAACTTATGCCGATTACAGCGTCTTCGGCTGTTTCCAGTGGTCGCGTTGCATCAGCGATTTCCGGCTGCTCGCACCAGACGACCCGGTCGCTGCGTGGCGCGATCGACTGCTCGGCGCGTTCAGCGGTCTGGCTCGGAACGCGCCGGGATACCCACCCTGACAAAATGGATCGAAGAGAGAAAGCACATGCTGGAACTCTACCACAACGTCAATTCCGTCTGCGCTCAAAAGGTCCGCATCGCGCTGACCGAAAAAGAACTGGAATGCAAGGAACACCTCATGACCTTGCGCGGGGATCAGTTTGATCCCGCATACATGAAGCTCAACCCCAATGCCGTCGTACCCACATTGGTTCATGATGGCCAACCCATCGTTGAATCCTCGATCATCCTGTACTACCTCGACGAGGCCTTTCCCAACCCACCGCTGATGCCCGCAGCCCCCATCGCACGTGCGACGGTCCGAATGTTCAACAAGTTAATTGATGAATACTTGCACAATGCCTGCACCATCATCACCTTCGCGACGGCCTTCCGTCCGGATTTGGCTCGTATGAGTAAGGAGCAATTGGAAGGGATGCTTGCCAAGGCGCCCAGCCAGAAACGCTCCGAGTACAAACGCGATGTCGTCGCGCACGGTCTCGACTCCAAGTTCGTGGCAGAGGCGTTACGCTATCATGAGAAACTTCTTTCGTGGATGGAAGAGTCGATGCAGAGCCGACCATATCTTGCGGGCGAGACGTTTTCGCTCGCCGACATTGCCGTCATTCCTTACATTCTTCGACTAGACCTTGTACGACTTTCCCGCATGTGGGATCGCAGGCCCGTCGTGGCGAAATGGTACGAGCGCGTGCGCCAGCGGTCGTCGTTTCACAAGGCAATCCTTGATCGTATGACGGAAGCTGATTCTGCACCGTTCAAGAACTTCGAGCCCGATCCGTGGCCAAAGGTGAGAGAGGTGCTCCAGGCAGCGTGACTGGCAAGCCAACGAGGTAAATCGCAAAAGGAGCTATTCCTTCCACATAGCAAGCTGACGCAATCGCAAGGCGATCGGGCGGATTCTCTGTCGCCTCAAAAAACCCCGCCCTGTTGCGGCGAGGTTCGGCGAATTTTCACGCCAGGTCCCGACATTATCTTTGGTGAGGAACACACGAGACTGAGGATGCTGTGAATCGCAGCTCTGGGTAAACGAGATGTGAGTGCGCTGACCGAGTTGTGAGGTGTACTCGATCATCCACGAGCATAACAGGTAGCTTGCAACAATCCGACGAGGAGTTTTGTCATGCCGACACGTCGCTCGATCCTGATCGCTGCGGTCGCGAGTGCGCTCCCGCTCACGCCGGTATTCGCCGCGGATCCCCAGCCCTTCGATGCCAAGGCCTTCGCTGACGCGCAGAAGGCCGGGAAACCGATTTTCGTCGGAATTCACGCTTCGTGGTGCCCCATTTGCAAGGCGCAGAAGCCCATACTCAGCGAACTCATGGCCGATCCGAAATTCAACAACCTCGTTTATTTCGTGATCGATTTCGACAGCCAGAAAGATCTGGTCCAGCGCTTCGGCGCACAGAAACAATCGACACTGATCGCGTTCAAGGGTGACAAGGAGCAAGGTCGATCGGTCGGAGACTCGAAGCGCGAGTCCATCGCCGCGCTGCTGAACAAGGTGCTTTGACCGCGCTTCGCCGATGACAATTGGCAGTCTCGTTCTGGCCTTTATCGCGGGCGTGCTGTCGATCCTTTCGCCTTGCGTCTTGCCCATTATTCCGGTCGTTCTCGGCGCGGCGGCATCCCATCACAAGCTTGGCCCGGTGGCGCTCGCTTCCGGGCTCTCGATTTCCTTCGTTTCCATCGGGTTGTTCGTTGCGACGATTGGGCATCTGGTTGGCCTCAACGAGGACGTGTTTCGCTATGTTGCGGCATCGTTGATCATCGCAATTGGCGTAGTCCTTTTGCTTCCCGCCCTGCAAACCCGACTTGCAGTCGCAAGCGGTCCGATCGCGAATTGGACCGATCAGCGCTTCGGAAATAGTCGCAGGAGCGATCTTTTGGGCCAGTTCTGGATCGGAGTCTTGTTGGGGGCAGTGTGGAGCCCCTGCGTCGGCCCGACGCTCGGAGCAGCTTCGCTCCTAGCGGCGCAGGGCAGGGATCTTGCGCAGGTCGGCATCACGATGTTTGCCTTCGGGATGGGGGCGGCGCTTCCACTGCTAGCACTCGGACTATTCTCTCGCGAGGCCGTGATGCGGTGGCGCAACCAACTGCTATCGACTGGCCACGGCGTGAAGGTCGCTCTCGGACTATTGTTCGTTGCGATTGGCGCGCTTGTGTTGTCGGGTTTTGATAAAACGATCGAGACAGCGCTCGTCGATGCTTCGCCGCAATGGCTGACTGATCTCAGCACGCGATTTTAGATCAGGTGCGGAAAGATTGGGGCCATCGAAATAAAATTACGAGCAAGATCATGGCCCCTCGGAAGCTAGCGGTGGAGACTTAAAGCTACATGGCCTATGTGCACGCAGCTTTCCTTCACTGCCCCTTGATCACGGCGTGCCATTTCCACAACGGCAAATAGATCATGACACAGTGGTGATGCAACCTTCATAGTGGAATTCCGATCGAAGAGGGCAGTTTCAACCATGCAAGCCACGAACAGTGTTTCGCGCTCAGCAGGAGGCAGTCAATGACACGGCGGTCAGACATTTCTTGCGGTCATGAAGAGGCGTGGCTGAGCTCCGTCGAAAGACGGCAATTCACACGCCGCGCCTTCGGTGGACTTGTGTTGGGGGGTCTCTCGTTCGTTGGCCCTGGATGCACCGACGTGGCACGCGGTGAATCCATAATCACGACAGTGGAACCGGACGGTCCCGACCGTCTTCCGCGACGTCGGGTTAAGGTGCTCGACACCGAGATCAGCTATGTCGATACGGGCGACGGTGAGCCCGTCGTCTTCCTTCACGGCAATCCCACTTGGTCGTATCAGTGGCGGAACATTATTCCCCATATCAGCTCCGATCGCCGGTGCCTTGCACCGGATCTGGTGGGAATGGGTTGGTCAGGCAAGTCGCCGAGCAAGGCTTATCGCTTCGTCGATCACGTGCGCTACATAGATGCGTGGCTTGAGGTGCTGAAAGCCATCGCCTATTTTGAGGCGATCATTCTTCCGCGCCGATGGGAGGACTATACAGATGGCCGCGACCGACAGTTTCGGGCGTTTCGCTCTCCGGAGGGAGAGCGACTCGTTCTCGACGAGAACATGTTTGTCGAAGTAGCACTTCCGCGAGGCATGTTGCGCAAGCTTACCGAGGAAGAGATGGAAGCCTACCGGGCTCCGTATCGCGACCGCGATAGAAGGCTTCCGACCCTCGTATGGCCGCGCGAGCTGCCGATAGAGGGCGTGCCCGAGGATGTGGTGGCGATCGTCGAGCAGAATGCGCAGTGGCTGGCTGCAAGCACCAGCTTACCGAAGCTCTTCATCAATGGTGATCCTGGAGCCAGCATTTCCGGGCGGATTCGCGAATTTTGCCGAACGCTGCCCAACCAAAGCGAGATCACCGTCAAGGGCTTGCACCATCTCCAAGAGGACTCACCGAAAGAGATTGGTGAAGCACTTCGCGCATTCGTGCTGAGCATTCGTACGTAGCAGTTTCTGTTGAGCAGAATGCAAGCATTCGGCA
>WNFR01008146.1_pt1 | contig 10607 bp, 6 predicted proteins | sample 5400221 | NCBI WGS metagenome assembly WNFR01 (sample SAMN13153357, study PRJNA577476) | soil metagenome | isolation source: 40 cm soil under Madrone tree | place: USA:California | collected 2016-06-14 | reverse complement strand
AAAACTGATCGTGTTTAGCCAGTGCGTGACCCGCACCAGCACAGAGAACCGCGCCGTATCCTGCCCGCTCGCTTCGAGGATAGTGGCCGACGGTAGGTAAGTAGTCTCCGCCATAGCGCCTTCCGCAAACGCTACCACAGGCCCCCAACCCGCACAACGCTTCTGCGCTCCCTCCAGGGAACGCCAATCTCCAGATTGGCGCTCGGGTTCAGGAAGACATTTACGTCGTCGGATGCTTCAGAATCTCCGCCAAAGCATGCAGCCGTGCCGAATCAGCCGGATTCTTAGCCGCCGCGGCGCTCGTTTCCAGCGACGGCGCCATCCCGTTCAACTTCGCCACCTTGCCCTTGCTCATATGCGAACTCTCTGCCTTTTGGATCGCCTTCCGCAGATCCGCGATTCGCTCTGCCGGCAAGCCCTGCGACCGCGACAATTGGTCCACGTACGCCTTCGCCACAACCAACTGCGCAGGCCACTCGAGTTTTTGCTGGTTCTGTACGTTCAGCTCAGCCACGCGAACCACCTTCGCCGCGTCGATTTCGTTCTGCGTCAGAAACTGCGTCGGCGTCAGTTCAAATACGTCCAGGCCGCGCGCAATCTCCGAACCGTAAATGTAGCCGTTGTACCAATACGCCGACCACTCGCCGCCCAGCACCAGCATCTTCGGATCAATCGGCCCGCGATCGAAATAGGCAATTTCGAATGGGTGCGCCGGGTCGGTAAAGTCCACAACGGAGACGCCGCCCTGATACCAGGCTTGCACTTCGATATCGCGCCCTGGGACCGGAATCAGCGAGCCGTTGTGCGCCACACAGTTCTCTGTGTCGCCCTGCGCGGCCGGCAGCTTGTAATAGTTTGCGAAACTCAGCTTGTCGTCCTTCAATCGGAAGATCGCATCCGCGCCCCACTTGTTCGGATCGTTCGCGCGGCACCGCGCCCCCAGGCCGCCGCCCCACTCGTCGGTGAATACGACTTTGCTCCCATCATTCGAGAATGACGCCGAGTGCCAATAGGAATAGTTCGGATCGTTCACCGCATCCACGCGCTTCGGATGCACCGGGTCCTTGATGTCGAGCAAAATTCCGTTCCCCGAGCACGCGCCCGCCGCCAACCCAATCGCCGAGTACACCGTAATGTCGTGGCACTGGTCCGTATCCGACGGCTTCTCCTCCTTGCCCTTCTTGCCGTGAGTGCCGCCGTTGTTCAGGCCGTTCATCGCGCCCGTCCGCGCATCGATAAATACCCGCGGGCTGGAAACGATTTTCGCGTCCTGCGGCGCAGCCACCGGAACCTTGATCACTTCGATGCGAAACAGCGCCGTATTCGGGTCCTTGTCCGGCTTTTCACCGGAGCATCCCGCCAGTTCCTCCGCCTGACGCACAAACGATGTCCCCGACACGTAGATGTAAACATTCTCTTTGTCGTTCGGATCCACCACCAGCGTATGTGTATGCGACCCGCGGCACGTCTGCACCGCTGCCACCTGCTTGGGCTCCTTGATGTCCGAAATGTCGAAGATCCTCACGCCGCGGAAGCGCTCTTTTTGCGCGGCTGGAATGTGACGTTTTTTCTCTTTTTCTCTTTCCTCTCCGGCGGGCGGCTGCGGCTCCGGCGGGAATCCCTCGACGCCGCAGTCCAGACGTCCATTCGGCATCTCCACCGACATGAACAGCAGATTTTTGTACACGGACACATCGCCCTGCCCGCCTGGGCACACCAGCGACGTTAGCAACTTGGTGTTCGCCGGGTTGGAGATGTCATAGATATTCACGCCATAAAAATTCCCCTGGAACAGGTGGTTGCCCTGGAACGCCAAGTCGGAGTTCGCGAAGGCAAGCTGCGCGATCACCAGGTGCATCGCCTTCGGCATCTTCGAGTTGTTGCCGATACCCAGTTGGCTCATCGTCTTCTGCACCTTTGGATCATCGGGATCGGAAGTCCCCAGTTGAAACGCACCCGGCTTGTTGATCAGCACCACGTGCTTGATGCCCATCGCCGTTTTACCCGCGTCATACAGCCCCGGCGTCAACTTGGCGCGCGGATCGTTCGCGTCCGACCCGCTCATTCCCGCTGGTAGCGTGGGAGCTGGCTCTGGAGCGAATGGATTCTTGTCCTCTTCCTCATCCTTTTCCTTGCCATCCTTGTCCGCATCCGCGGGTCCCTGCGCATGTGTTGCCGTCGCAGGCGTCTGCGCCGGCGGCGGGGTGGCGGGCTCCTGCGCTGGCACCCGGCTCACACCGAAACATAAAATAAGCGTGGCCACCGTTACGCGAACGGCAATGCTGGGCAATCGGTTCATCGGTTCTCCTCTGCGGATTCTTTCTCTAACATAGTCTGCATAACTCGGATCTCGGCGCGTTGCGTATTGTCCGCATCCGTCGCGAAGTTGAACAGATCGGCATCCTGCCCCGCGCCCGCCGTGTCGAACAAATCCTTCACCATGGTTAACGCGCCATTGTGATGCTGAATCATCCCGGTCAAAAATAAGCGGTCGAACTCTGCGCCCTTCGCCTTCCGCAGCGCTACCATCTGCTCCGGCGTAAGCATACCGGGCATCAGCGCCATCTTTTCGTGCGACATATCCATGTTCGGCATTTCCGGCATCGCCATGGAAAGCGCTTCTCCCCGCGCCGCCAGCCATCGCTGCATAAACTTGATTTCGCTCGACTGCGAGCTGCTGATTCGCGCCCCTAGCAATCGCAGATCCTTGTTCTCCGTATGCGACGCAATCAGCGCTGTCATCTCCACCGCTTGCGCATGATGCATGATCATGCCCTGCATAAACTCCACATCCGCCTGCGACCGCGGCGGCAGCGTGGCCCTCGTAGACGGCGGCAGCGTCCTGCTCGGCTTACCCGGCGCGCCCGGCTGTACCACAACTGGCTTCGCCGCATCACTCTGCTGCGCCGACACAGCAGAGCAGAAGAGACCACCGGAGCAAAAGAAACTGGCGGGAACGCTAGCGGCGAGCAACACACCGCGCAGCACCGCAGATACTCGTGCAGAGCGGAGCTTCCGCCGGCGGCGAAAGCGATAAATCTCCCGTTTCGATGCGTCGGCGTCACCCGAGACAGAACTAAATATCATCTGCTGCGTCTTTCACCGATACCGTTCGGTCCGTTTTGATTGTGCATCAAGTCCGAATCCGGCGACGTAGAGACGTAGATACGATGCCGAACCTGGCCGCACGGGGTAGGCATGAGTTCACCTTGCGCGTTTGCTCCAGACCTTCGCGTTCCAATCAAACACCACAAACGGCCAAGAAACTACGCCGGCGACGCAGCATAGACCAACGCGCGGGCGATAGCAACGCTTGACGGACGAGAACGTAATGCCATTCGACGAAGTGGCTACTAAATGTGTTTGCGACGAGCAGCTTTCATATTGGACCGGATGGGCACACGGAGTTGGGTCTCAACGGATTCACCGCACCTGCCCGAAATGCGGGCGAGGCTTCGACTCTTCCGGGAGAGCATGCGACATCCTTGACGGATGGACCGGAGTTTCCACGCCACTACCCGGGGGCCTCACTTTCTGCTTTGCACTTGTCGTGGACTGCCATAAGTACTTCCCGCGAGAAGAAGAGGCAGGTAGACGTTTCCATCTTCGAACGGAGTTTCTTGACCTTTGGCGAAAATTAATTGGCGTTCCGTACGAGTTGGTCGTTACATTCGACTAGGCTGCAGCGCCATCTTGTATCTGATCCTACTGATTCACTCCGCTGGCCAAGAATCCCCCATCCACAACTAGCACGTGCCCGGTCACAAAGCTCGCCGCATCTGAAGCCAAAAACACCGCCGCCCCTGCCAGTTCATCGAGCTGCCCAAATCTATGCATCGGTGTGCGCAGCAGAAATTCCTTCCCACGCTCCGTCCCATCCAGCAACCCCGCATTTAACTCCGTGCGAAAAACGCCCGGCGCAATCCCGTTCACGCAAACTCCCTTCGTGGCCCACTCAATCGCCAGCGATTTCGTCAGTGAAGCCACCGCCGCCTTGCTCGCCGAATACGCCGCAACCTCCTGCAGCGCCACAAATGAAGCAATGGACGCGATATTAATGATGCGCCCATAGCTCCGCTCGATCATGTGGCGTCCAAACTCGCGGCAAGCGCGCAGCGTTCCACTCAAATTCGTGTCGAGAATCCCATTCCACTCCGCATCCGGAACCTCCAGCGTAGGTGTCCGCTTCGTGCGTCCCGCGCAATTCACCAGAATCTGCACGCTCACAAACTCCGCCAGCACGGCCGCGAGCAGTTTCTCGACGCTAACCTGATCCGTCACGTCACAGGTTTGCACCAGCGACCGTCTGCCTAGTGCGCGCACCTCTTCCGCCGCCTTGCGTACCAGTTCCGCACGTCGTCCCGTAGGCACAACGTTCGCTCCCGCCAGCGCCAAACCCTTGTTGAGCGCCAGCCCAATGCCGCTCGTCCCGCCAATCACCACCGCCGTCTTCCCACTCAAATCCAACTTTGGATGCCCCATAAAATCCCACCAATCTGCAGCTTAACGAACCAATCCCGCAGGGATGCCGAAGACTTTAGCCCAGGACGAAGTCCTGGGTACGAAACAAGAGACGCGCGAAGCCCTGGAGGGGCGACTGACTGCTCGTCCAGCCCTATGTTTCTTGGTGTTTCTCTGTGCTCTCAGTGCTCCGCCCTCAGTGCGCTCTGTGTTAAATCTTCCTCTGTTTCCTGATGTTCTCTGTGTCTCTGGGTCTCTGTAGCAAATCTCCGCTGTCAGTTTTTGCTAGGGGACTTTTTGCTTCGGATCGAACTAAGGCTATTGCGTAATCCGCCCAGCCCACCCGCCCCCCGGCGCCAATTTAATTTTCAGCTTAGTCCCACGATCCACCTGCATCTTCGTCATCTTATAGTCGCTGCCCATCCGATCCGCATTCACCCCATCTTCATACGCTTGCAGCGTGAAGCTTCCTTCCGGCAAAAACGAAAAATCAATCTCCATCTCGCGCGGCGACCAGTTCGTCATCGCTCCCACGTACCAATCCTTGCCGTTCCGCCGCGCCACCGCAACGTCCTGCGCAATCTTCCCGTCCAGCACCTTCGTCTCATCCCAAACAGAAGGCACCGGCCCGAGAAACTCCATAATCTCCGGTTCGCGCAAATAATTCGACGGGCTGTCAGACAGCATCTGCAGCGGGCTTTCGAAAACGACATACATCGCAAGCTGGTGACATCTCGTTCCCTGGCTCATCGGCCGGTCGTTGATCGCCTTAAAAAGGTTCTTTTGCGCGTTGATCATCGCGCCCGGCGTGTAATCCATCGGCCCCAGGAACATGCGCGTGAACGGCAGCGTCACATCGTGATCCGGATCGGTTTCCGCGCTCCACTTGCTCCATTCCATCCCACGCACGCCTTCCGTGCTGATCAGGTTCGGCCACGTACGTGTCATCGTCGCCGGCTTTTGGTTTCCGTGGAAATCCACCAGCATTTTGCGCTTCGCCGTCTCGCGGCTCACTTTGTGGTAGTAGTCGATCAGCTTCTCGTCGCTGCGCTGCATGAAATCCACTTTGATCCCCGCGACTCCCCACTTCGCATATTGATCCAGCGCCTTCTCCAGCTGATCGTCCAACGTGTTCCAAACAACCCACAATATGATTCTGACATTCCTCTCTTTCGCGTAAGCGCTCAACTCTTCCATATTCACTTCCGGCACCACGTCCAGCACGTTGCCCAGCTTGTACCAGCCCTCATCCAAAATGATGTACGGAATGCCGTACTTCGAAGCGAAATCGATGTAGTACTTGTAGGTCTGCGTGTTCACGCCCGCCTTGAAATCAACTCCGTACACATTCCACGCGTTCCACCAGTCCCACGCCACTTTGCCCGGCTTGATCCACGAAGTGTCTTGCACCTGCGAAGGTTTCGCCATCAGGTACGTCAGCTGATTTGTCAGCAGGTCGCCATCTTTTTCCGCCACGCCAATAATTCGCCATGGAAAAGTCCGCGTCCCCTTGGTCACCGCGATATAGTCGGCGCTTTCCACCACCCGCACATCGCGATCCCGTTCCAGTTTCTCTTTCAGCGGATACGGCGGAAATGTCGCCGCCAGCGCATTGCCGCCCGTGCCGCGCAGCCACAAGCCCGGATATCCTTCCAGGTCCGACTCCCCGATAGCGACTTTGGCGCCGTTCTCCACGTCCACAACAGCGGGCAGCGTCGCAATAAATGCGGAATCGATTGCCGACAAACGCCGCGGCAAATACTTGCGCTCGTTATGCGAAAAAAAGCTTTCTTCCTCTGGATAGTAGACGACGTAGTTGCTCGGAAAATTCAAGTTCATCTCTTCGCCGTAAACTTTCACTTCCGCTTGCGGTAGAGATGTTTCCAGTCGATATCCCACTCCTTCGTTGTACGCGCGAAACGTAACGGCGTAGCCGCCTTCCATGTCCAGGTGCAGCTCTTTGTAATTGTCGCGAATCTTCGCGAACTTCTGCCGCACCACCGGCTCGAGCACCTCGTCGTGGCTGCTCTCCTTGTGCTTCAGAACTTTCGCCGGAACTCCAAGCTTTTTGTGGTCGACATCGAGGGAGAGAGAACAATCCTGCAGTATCGCCCTTCCGCCCAGCAGCACGTCGTAGCGAATGCCGTTCGCCGTTCGAATCCTGACCTCGATCTTGGTGTTCGGCGATCGCAAGTCGTAGCTCGTTTGCGCCTCTGCGCCACTCACCAGGAGCGAAGCCGGCAGCAACGCAAACAGCGTCTTCGTCATCATCCCCGTCATTTGGTTTCCTCTAAATATCTTCGGAATTGTCAGAAGTCACTCGACAGCGGCCCAAAGAATCTTTTAGCATCGTGTGTTTGTCAAGCGCGGAGAGCCCACAGCAAAATGGGCCACGAAAAAATGACCCACGGAAAGATGGACAGTACAGCGTGACCGCACCGAAGCGTCAGCCCCAACACAAGCGCGTCAGCGCAACTAGAGCAAGTGGCGGGCGGAGAGCGCGTTGACCCCTCACAAAATTCTGCGCCTCGGCAGCGTCAAGGATGTCGCGCAATTCGCGGAACATTTGCGTGCGCTGCGCTTGCAGATTCCCTGCGACCGCGAAATTCTCCACGCGGCGGAATCGCCGCTGTTCTCCCCGCTATCGCGCGGCGAAATCAAGATCGGAAATCGCATCGCCATAAATCCCATGGAAGGATGGGATGGAACCGCCGACGGAAATCCGACGGAAAATACGCTGCGCCGCTGGCGTCGATTCGGGCAGAGCGGCGCGAAATTAATTTGGGGCGGCGAAGCCGTCGCCGTCTCTCACGCGGGGCGCGCGAATCCGAATCAGTTGGTGATTGCGGAGCATACGCGCGCGGGACTTGCGCAGCTGCGCGCCGCGCTCATTGCCGAGCACAAGCTCGCTGCAGGCTCCGATAAAGATCTGCTGGTTGGTTTGCAGCTTACGCATTCGGGCCGCTACAGCAAGCCGAATTCGCACACGCGCGCGGAGCCGCGTACTTTGTATCGCCACCCGATTCTGGACCGGCGGCTCGGTTTGCGGAACGATTTCCCGCTTCTCACGGATGGAGAAATCGGCGGAATCATCGAAGAATTTCACCGCGCGGCGCGCATTGCCTCCGAACTCGGTTTCGATTTTGTCGACATAAAACATTGCCATGGATATTTGGGGCATGAATTTTTGAGCGCGCACACGCGGGAAGGGAAGTACGGAGGAAGTTTCGAGAATCGCACGCGATTTCTGCGCGAAGTTGTGCAAGGAATTCGCGTGGCGGCGCCGCGACTGAAAATTGGCGTGCGCGTTTCCGCGTTTGACACCGTGCCGTTCCATCCCGATCCGGCGCAATCTGCGAATGGCCAATTGGATGGAAAGACGGGTCCGGGAATTCCGGAGCCGCACGCCGATTTGCTTCCGTATCGCTGGGGATTCGGCGTAAACGCCAGCGACCCGACGCAGCCCAATCTCGCCGAGCCGATTCAGTTTTTGTCTCTGCTCGAGTCGCTGAATATTTTCCTCGTGAATCTGACCGCGGGGAGTCCTTACTACAATCCGCATATTCAGCGGCCGGCGCTGTATCCGCCTTCGGATGGATACCAGCCGCCGGAAGATCCGCTCGTAGGCGTGGCGCGGCAGATGGACGCGGCGCGCGAATTGAAGCGGCGCTTTCCGAATTTGCTTTTTGTCGGCACGGCCTACAGCTATTTGCAGGATTTTCTGCCGCATGTGGCGCAGGCCGCGCTGCGCGAGGATTGGGTGGACTCGGTGGGACTGGGGCGCATGGTTCTAACCTATCCGGAAATCTTTCTCGACGCGGCGCAAGGCGGCACGGTGCAGCACAAACGAATTTGCAGGACGTTCAGCGATTGCACCACGGCTCCGCGCAACGGATTGCCTTCGGGTTGCTATCCGCTGGACAGCCATTACAAGACTTCCCCGGCAGCCGTGCAATTGACTGCGTTGAAGGCGAAGCGTTGAGCCATGTTTACGCAAAGGCGCCCGCGAAAGTCCGCGGCCGCTACACTTGCATGCCGCAGGAAGTGGGAGAGGCCATGAAAATTGACTCGATAATCGAGCATCGGAAATTGCGACGCAAGGTGCAGGGGATTGCGGCGGGGCTGCTGCCCTTTGCATCGGATGGCTGCGTCGCAGTCGAGGCATTTCAGCGTCACGTTGCGGCCACGCAAAGCGCGGGTTTGATGAACGCGGTGAACATGGACACAGGTTACGTGAACTATCTGGACCATGCGCAAAAAGAAGATGTCTTGCGCTGGACACGCGAAGCCCTCGGATCGAGCGTCCCGTTCGTTGCCGGCACGTACATCGAAGGCCAGTCTGACAATGGACCGGGAGATGTGGTTGCTCTGTATCGCCGCGAGATGGAGCGCATTGTTGCGCACGGCGGCATTCCGATCTTGTTTCAGACCGCGCGGCTGCACGGAAAATCCGCGGAGGAAAAAGCGGCGGTGTATCGGGAGATTTGCCGGGGCTTTCCGCGCGTGCTGGCCTTTGAGCTGGGGTCGATGTTCGCGCCGAACGGCGAAATCTTCGACGAAGAGACGGTGCGGCGGCTGATGGATATTCCCGAGCTTGCGGGCATGAAGCATTCTTCGCTCGACCGCATCGTGGAGCTGGGGCGGCTGGCGCTGCGCGATGCGCAGCGGCCGGAGTTTCAGATCTATACCGGCAACGACCTGGGAATAAATATGATCGAGTACGGCTCGGACTACCTGCTGGGGCTGGCGACGTTTGCTCCCGAAAAATTCGCGGAGCGCGACCGCCTGTGGCAAGCGGGCGACCCGGCGTATTACGCATTGTCTGACGCTCTGCAGTACCTGGGTAATGTGGCGTTTCGCGAGCCCGTCCCCGCCTACAAGCATTCCGCGGCCGTGTTCCTGCACCTGACCGGACGAATCCCCACGGATTCGCCCCACCCGCGAAATCCGAAGCGTCCCGCCTGGGAGCGCGAGATTCTGCAGGATTGCGCCCGCCGGTTGGCACTCTGATACGCCGAAACGTGAAGCAAAAGGATAATGCAGAGACGCAGAGAGCGCGGAGTTGACGCAGGCATACCCCCTCCCCCGGTTTTTTGTAAGTGTTGATTCTAAATGGACTTAAAGTCCCTTGTTTTCATACACTTTTGCAAGTGTTGATTCTAAAGGGACTTGCTGGTGGTCCTTTTGTTCCTCCACTGATCGACGAGCGACGGGAGCTCGCCCGCAAAATCATCCGGGGTGCAGATAGCGCTCTTCAGAAAGCGGGCGCTACAAAAACAAAAACGCGGCTAGCTCTAAAAGAGCTGCCGCGAGTTTCAGACGCACGTTTCTACGCTTCTTAGTATACACGTTTCGGTAATAAATACCACAATAATTTGAGGATGAAAAACGCAAGAGTTTCACCACAGAGGACACGGAGAGCACAGAGTTGCGGAGGAGGCCGGCGGGCGGGCGCGGCTACTGGCGTTTGCGGGGCTTCATTACGACGACGGTGCGCTTGCGGCGCTTTATTGCTTTTACTTTGGCGGGGCGGATTTTGTTGGTGGCGGCGTAGCCGGCGCGCTCGAAGGCTCGCCACATGTACCAACTGGCGACGGTGCGGTAGGGGCGCCAGCGTTCGCCGAAAGCCAGGAGCTCCTTGGGCTCGGGCATGTGTTTCTTGCCGTAGGTTACGGACCAGCCCTTCTTTACGCCGAGGTCGTGGATGGGAAGGACGTCGGGGCGGCCGAGGTTGAAGATCAGGAACATTTCGACGGTCCAGGCGCCGATGCCGCGGACGGAGTCCAGGCGCTCGATTAGCTCGGCGTCGGACATTTTTTCGGCTTGCTCGCGGGTGGGGACGATGCCGTCGATGGTTTTGCGGGCCAAGTCCTTCATGGCGAGGACTTTGGCGCCGGAGAGGCCGGCTTTGCGGAGCGCGGAGATGCGGAGTTTCAGCATTTGCTCGGGGGAGGGAGGGCGGCCGTTGCCGCTGAGGGCCTTGATGCGGGCGAAGATGGTGGCGGCGGCTTTGCCGGAGATGGATTGGTAGGCGATGGATTCGAGGAGGGCTTCGTAGGGGGATTGCGCGGCGTCCGGTTCGGTTCGGAATTGGGCGGTTTCGGCGATGAGGGCGGCGAGCTTTTCGTCGCGGGAGGAGAGGTGGC
>WNFR01008143.1_pt1 | contig 10609 bp, 8 predicted proteins | sample 5400221 | NCBI WGS metagenome assembly WNFR01 (sample SAMN13153357, study PRJNA577476) | soil metagenome | isolation source: 40 cm soil under Madrone tree | place: USA:California | collected 2016-06-14 | reverse complement strand
CTCCCGCTCGGCCGCCTGTCCCTTGGTACAGCTACTCTTTCGTGCTCCAGCGCGGACTCGTACCATTGATTCTTTTTCCCCTCAACTCTAGCATGGCCTTAATGAGGGCAACATGTCGCTAAAGCTGCACGAAAGCTGGCACGTGACTGACAAATACCGCGAGAAGCGTCGCGGTCGCCGCATGAATTCGCGCGTTCCCGTGCGCCTCGAGTGGGATGACGGCGCCGGCAAGCGCGTCAGCGTCGAGGCCCACACGCGCATCGTCAATCCTTACGGCTGCATGGTCGTCCTGCAGCAGTCGCTGAATCTCGAGCATCGCCTGGCGCTCACCAATCTCGCCACTCATTCCAGCAATGCCGCCATTATTGTTTGGAAAGGCAATTCGCGCCCCGACGGCTGGGAATACGGCGTCGAGCTGATTGCACCGGAGATGGAATTTTGGGGGCTGGAACTGTGAAGCCTGTTTCCAACGTGAAACCTTCGCCCTACGCCAAGCCCGGCGCGCTCAACGTGCCCCGCCCCGCGCTCAACCGGCAACCCACCGCCGAAGAACGCCGCCGCGCCCAGCGCGTCTTGCTGCGCATGCCCGTGGTCGCTCACCTCGCTGGCAATCCGAAACCCATCGACGGCTTCACGCACACCGTCAGTGCCACCGGCGCCATGATTATTCTTCCCGAAGGCTTGCCCCAGGGCACCAAATTCATCATCGAAAATCCCAAGACCCAGCAAAAGGTCGAGGTCAACGTCGTCCGTCCCCCGCAACTGAACCAGGAAGGCTCCCTCCTTCCCATCGAGTTCTTGACGCCCGCCCCACTCTTCTGGAACATCGTCTTCCCCCCCAATGGCAACTGACGATTCGATGAGGATCGTCATCCTAAGCAGGCGCAGCGAGTCGAAGGATCTCTCTGCGCATCCGATGTGGATGCGTCATCCTGCTTGCCCTGAGCTTGGCGAAGGGAGCGAAGCGAAGGATCTGCTTCGTCCTTCTCCATGAAACAAATGGACTTAGGCTGGAGGATGGCGAATTTGGTTTGCGGCGCAAACTAGATTGCGGATTGCCTGATTTTGGTCTGCAACGCAGACTAGTTTGCGTCGCAGACTAGACTGGTCCTCGTGCGGCGGCGGCTTCCTGTCGCCACTTTTCGTTCTTGTCTGTGTAGGGGCACCCGCCGCGGCGGGTGCCCTCTCTTCTCTGCCTCCCTCCGCGCCCGGCGTCCACTCCGACCGGGTCGGGTCGTCTCTGCGTTAGGTTTTCTTTCCCCAAAAAGAAAGCGGCCCCGAATATTCCGGAGCCGCCCCTTCTTCGTAATCCAGCTTGGTCTAATTGATGGTGATGCTGACCGTCGGATTCCCATTGGACGCCGCCGGCGTCGCCGAGATCACAAACGTCGTCGTCCCCGTCGAGGTCATATTCAGCGTCCCACTGCTGGACGTCAGCGTCTTCGAATCGCCCAAATAGTGTGCGCTGATCGAGTACGTTCCCGGCGTCAAGCCAGCGCTCATAATCGTCGCCGACCCGTTGACCACTGGAACTGGTCCAACCCCGTTGAGCGGGGCCGACCCGTTAAAGAGCTGCACCTGCCCGTTTGCTCCGACCGATGCCGCGACAGCGATTGCGAGCCGGAAGCCAGTCAGGTCACTCGCAGGCAGCTTAGTGCTATTCACTGTCATCGTTGTGGTCGTCGCTACCGGCCCGCTGTTTCCGCTACCGCCGCCGCAACCCAGCGCGAAGCTCAGCACGCAAACCAGGCCAAGCCCCAACGCCACGCGATACTTCTTCCGCCCGGGCAGGAACAGCAGCAGCATCGCCGCCAGCCCCGTCCCCGCGCTCAGCGTCCACCAACCCTTGCCGCTGCGCGGTGGCATCATCCCAGCCGCATAAAGCGTGCGTTCGGCCGGTGCCGCCGACGCCGTCAGCGTAGTCGACGGCGCCGCCACCGCCACTGTCAATTGGCTGGTTGCCGCGGCTGCACTCGTTACGTTGATCGCCAGCGGATTCGGCGAACACGTCACGCCCGCCGGCAATCCCGCCGCGGGACAAGTCACATTCACAGTGCCCGTGAACCCACCGGTTGGCGTCACCGTAACGGTCGACGTCGCGCTGCTCCCCGCCGTCACCGCTGGTATATCCGTCCCTCCGACCGTGAAGCTTCCCGTCGTCCCACCGCCAATCGTGCCCGTGAAGCTGAAGTTTAGGACGCTCTTGCCGCCAAATGCGACCGGATTGGGATCCAAAGCCCCAAACGAGCTCACCATGATGAAATAAGTCGTCCCCGCATTGAGGGTGACGCCCGTCAATTGCGACACCGTCACGATTCCGGGATTGATGTCGTCGTTACACGCGACCGCAGTGAGCGCGGTTTGTGACGTCCCCGACCAAACGGAAAGAACGGAATCGTAGCTGCTTCCGATCGTGTCAATGTTGGCCGTTCCCGTGCCCGTTGGCACGACTTTGTACCACATCGTGTTTGACTGCCCGGACCCGGTCGGCACGCAGCCAGAGACAGAGGCGGGGACCGGGTCGTTTGTTTGCGTTGTTGCCCCCGAGCTGTCCTTCGTGTCGGCAAACCCCGTAGACGTTATGTTGATCGCACTCGCAAAGTTGTCGTTCGAGGGCGCAGGGGCAACTACCTTAAACGTCGGCAAAGTTACAGTCGCAGTAGTGACTGTCGTGCCGCCTCCCGGTGGTGGGTTCTGCACTCCCACCGAATTCGTGCTGCCAAAGTTCGCCATCATGCTGACAGGGACCGTCGCGGTCAGTTGCGTCGCGCTTACGAAATTGGTTGTGAGCGCTGTCCCTCCCACGTCGGGGTTCATGAGAACCTTCGACGTCGAGCCAAAGTTGGTGCCGGTCACCGTGATTAGGGTCGCAAGCGGACCAAGGTTTGCACTGGCCGGATTCACCGATGTGATCGTCGGCGCGGCTCCCAGCACGGAAAAAATGAGTGCGTTGCTCGTCGCTGGCCCCACCGAGACTGTGATCTGATGCGTCCCGCCACCGCTGATCAACGAAGCCGCGATCGTAGCCGTTAATTGTGTGTCGCTGCCGCCGCCTTGCGTTATACCTGTTGACGCGCCGTCCCACTGCACCGTTCCCCCCGTAAGTCCGGTTCCAATCACCGTCAATGTAAAGGCCGCGGCGCCTGACTGCGCCAATACCGGCGAAATCGACGCGATGTGTGGGCCCGCAAATGGGAAATTGCTTAGAACGAGTGACCACGCACCGCGGCCGTGCGTTGTCGCCAGCAGCGCGCGAGAAGGCTCGTGCAGCTTCAGGGAAAGCACGGCAACATTGGGCAGACCACTGTCCAGGGTCGACCACGTTGCTCCGCCGTCGATCGTCGCATAGACGCCCAGGTCCGTAGCCGCATAAAGTGCCCCAGCTACGTCGGGATCCACCACAAGGTCATTCACCGGGATATTCGGCAAGTCGCTCGCCGCGGGAGTGATGCAACTTGCAACCGAGCAGCTCACATCGGTCCACGACGTCCCGCCATTCGAAGTCTTGAAAATGTGGCCCTTTGTATCTGTTGACACTGCGAATCCGGAGAAAACGGCATACGCAGTCATACCGGTAGCATCCTTCGCGTCGGGAACGACAGCCGTCACCGTGCGTGGCGGCAGTGTTCCTGTTCCTACTTGCACAAACGATGCCGCACCCCCAGCCGTAACATTGGTCGCAACAAACAGCAGTCCGCTATTCGATCCTGCGTAAACGACGCCGGCATTCTTTGGAGCGGAGGCAATCGTTGTCAGGTAAGCTCCAGCACCAGGCAATGATCCTGAAATGGCCGTCCACGTCAAACCAAAGTCATTTGTCTGGTAAACATGATCCGTCCCGAAATACGCCCGGCCTGCCGTGGAAGCATCCGCGGCAATTGGCGGAATGAAATTTACCGCGTCCGTGCCATTGGGATTAATCCCATTGATCGCGACTGCAAAAGAGTTTGGATCCTGTCCACCCGAGGGCGAGACATTGATGTTGATGTTCTGACAAGTCGCATACACCACGGTCGGTATATTTGGATCTACGGTCGTTTCTCCCCCGTCGCCGCATTGACCGTTATCAACCCACGACTGGCTTCCGTTATAGAACTGGCTGCCATTGTCCTGCGCCCCACCAAAGAGAATGTTCGGGTTCGCAGAACTGAACGAAAGGCCCGGATAAAACTGCGTTAAGCTGAGGTTTTGATTGAGATTCATCCAGGCCACAGTTGCTGCTTCGGCGTCGTCCGACCGCCATAAGCCGCCGTCGTTGCCGAGATACACGCGCACCTTCGTACTGGGAAGCTTGACGAACGCAAAGGCGTGCACGTCTACGTGCGGAAGTCCGGGACTCCCACCTACAGTCGGAATCGCAGGAGAAAACGTCGCGCCTGCCGGTGCCGTTCCGTTCGTCGAGCGTACGACCCACCTGAAGATAGGTCCCGGCGCAACTGCCGCTCCGCCGCCCAAGAAGACGATGTCTTTATTGTTCGGATCCACCTTAATAACGTTGTCATACCAGCATTGACGCTGGCAGATGTCGGGCGCACTGGTCTGCGTCCACGTCGTTCCCCCGTTTGTTGTTACCCAGACGCCCAAGTTCGTGGTCGAGCCGCCTAAGCCGCTGGCAATCGAGGCATACACGGTGCTGGCATCGAAAACTCCCAGGTCGATTCTGCCCATTGACTGACTCGTCGGCGCAGTCACAGCGCTAAATGCGATGTTGCTGCACTTCTTCGTGGTGCCGCCATCCGCATTTATGGACTTGTAGATCCCATTTGGTGTTGCGCCAGTGCTGCCTAACGGGCGCCCGATCGCTGCATAGGCGGTTGTAGCGTTTGCAAATCCAACAAACGACCCCGCGCCACCCACCAGCAGTCCACTCCAAGTCGCACCTCCGTCATCGGAGCAATAAATCCCGCCCGCGGTCTCGCTCGGGCTGCCGCCCACTCTCGGGATTTGCGCACCCGCTAGAACAAGATTCGCGTTCGCGGGATTCACAGAAACATAGCTGATGCGTGCTCCACCGTCATTGAAGAATCCGAATCCCAGGTTAGGAATGTCGAATGGTCCAATGAAGGGACACGTCGCACTAGCAACTGTACAAGTCTGTGCCCAAGTTACTCCGTGGTCCGCGGACTTGAGTACGCCTGCGCCGTAGTATATGTCAAAACCGACCGACGCCTGCTCGCCCGTTCCTGCGTAAACCGTTGCAGGCGCGCTTGCCGCAAAAGCAATCGATCCCATCGCGAGCGACGCGTTCGTATCTCCAACTGGAGTCCAGTTCACGCCCGCATCCGTCGAGCGCCAGATACCGCCCAGCGCTCCGCCAATCAGCACCGTGTTTCCAGTAGAATCGCTGGGGTCTACGGCAATGGCAGTGATTCGCCCGCTGACGGGGCTGAAGATTCCCCCCGTCGTCGGCATTGGCCCGAGAGGCGTCCAATTTGATAAACTCAGGTTGATGTTCGCATCGACGGCCTGCAGAGTCCCATCCGAGCGCCGAACCAATTTCCCTTCAGCTTCCAGCATGCGTTGCCTGTGATGGAAGGCCTTGAGCCGCGCGCCCGGGGGCAGTGTCGAGTTCGGGAACGCGCGCTGCTTGTAAAACCATTCTTCGCGCTTGCGAATCGCGTCGGGACCATCCTGATCTACTTGCCCCTTCCTCCCCTTATCCGAGCTTTCGTCGGCATCGACTGCAGCCGCTCCGGACACCTGTTTTTTGGCAGCACGGAATTTTGCTGCAGAAGCGGCCTTGTCATTGGCGGTCGGCTTTTCTTGCGCGCCAACCGCATCTACCAGAACGCCGAGCACCACGATCGCCACAAAAATAAAAAGGGAATTGCGCACTACAGAAGGTTGGAATTTCATTGCCCGCCCACGCCACTCGATGGATTTAACCCCGGTAAATCGCCTGCGGTCTGAGGGTGCCCGCCATTTGCGATGAGGGACAACTTCCGCCAATGGCTTTTTTGGTGCTGGGGCTTGGACCGGAAACGGCTCACCTTGAATCGCGCAAGCCTATCACAAACTATATACAACCTCTCTAATACCTCTTGCTGGACCCGCCCGAACGCTTCCGCTCGCGCCAAATCACTCTCGAAATAAGTAAGACTCCCAGTCCGCCGTGGTTATTCCGGCTCGCAAACAAACACCTTCCGCTTCGTCCGCGCTTCTACCTCTGCAGGCTAACTTTTACCACCGGCGATACCCATACCGCCGATAGTAGCCCCCATAAATCCCCCCATACCCCGGATAATGGTAGCCCGGATACGCGGAGCAAGGAGAGTAGTACCCGCAAGGATAGGCCGGATACCCGACCGCCACTCGCCGTGGGCCGCGCCGTTCGAATCTCCCGCTCTCATAATCCTCCTGCGTCACCGCCAAAAACGCCTGCTGCGCTTGCCCCGTCTCCACCCGCACCGGATCCACCAGCCGGAAGCTCAGTTGCGTCTCCGGCTCCAAAATCGTGGGCCTTCCCCGCGTCAACAACACCGCCGCGATCCCCGTCGCCGCGCCGGCTCCCGCTCCAATCGCTGCGCCCCGGCCCCAGTCCGCCGCCGCTCCGATCGCCGCGCCTAGTCCCGTTGTTGTCGCAATCGCCCCAGCATCCTGACCGTGCGAAGTCCCGCCGGAACCTTTCCACAACTCTGTCAAAATCGGCAGTTGCCGCCCATCCACCACTGTCAAATCCGTCAGCTCAACTCCCAATTTCGAAACTCCCTTAACTCGCCCGGCCTTCTGCGCCGCCATCACTTGGCCGGTCACTATCTGCCCGCGTCGCGCCACCACCCACCCATTCACCACGATCGGCTGCTCGAGCTCCGCCGTGAACTGGTCCCCGGCCCGGCTCTGATCGCTCGACAAAAATTCATTAATCCGCACCAACAAAATCGTGCCTGCCGGCACCATCAGCGCCTCCGGTACTGCCTGACTCGTATGCGCCCGTTGACCTTCCTGCGCCGGTTGATCCTTCCATCTCGGCTCGTTTCTCATCTCCCTGTCCTGCGAATACGGCGGCTTGTCCGCATCCTGCGGCGTATACGGCGGCTTCGTCTTCGGCTCTTGCGCCTGCTCCTGCCCGTCCTGCTGCCCCTGCTCTTGCTCCTGGCGCGCGCGCGCCGTACCATTCAGGCACACCACGACGCTCAGCGCCACAGCCGCTCTCAGAATCCATCCCGATTTTTCTAAGTTGACTGGATAATTAGGCATGCTCATTGCTCCTCGACCCGGACTCTTTCGAATCCCATCACCCCCGCTCCCTACTTGCCCTCTTTGGATTCAACCCTTCGACTGCGGGATGCCCAGTTCCTTCCCGCCCTTGCTCCATACACCAACACCTCCGCGCCATTTATGTTTCGGCGGCTTCTCTTTATTTCTCGGCCATTTCTATACGCGTGCGCCTGCCCCGTTTGCCTGAACCACCGGCGATGGAAGCAGGGCCAGGGGTCTGGAGTGGATGGCACATTTGCACGTTTCACATTCGGGCAATTCCGCAGGCTCTCGTCGGAAGGGCTCGTCCTTGAGCATAAGCTCGTCCACTGCCGCCGTCCTCTGCTGATTCTGGCTATCGCAGTGGATTTATGCTTTCTGTCCAATAGTGAACAGAAATGTCCCTATCATACTTTTAGACTTTTATTTGAGTTGCGAAGCGGATTTCAGATCTTGAGTGCTGGAACCGTTTCGAGAAATGAATTGCAGTCGTTTCCGCCAAGCCTTGAAACGCTGGTGAGGAAGGGATTGATCAACAGCACTCGGTGCTGTAGGCCGGCATAAGTCAACGAACCCAAGGAGGAAAAGTCGGCCGAGGTAAGCCACCATGCAACAACAAACTCCCCATTCTAGAAGGTCCAGCTCGCGTATCGGCACAACGGGAGCCGTCTATGTCTGCTGGGGCTCCGACGGGTATGACGATACTTCGCAAGTTCGCGATCTCAGCTCCGGCGGTCTGTTTGTCCTGACACAGGAGTACAAGGCTGTGGGCGCGAAAGCAAACCTGCATTTTCTTGTCGAAGAAGGACAGATCCGGGCCGAAGCCGTTGTGCGGCATGTGAAGCCCGGCCGTGGACTAGGGTTGAAATTCACTGCAGTGCGCGAGGAAGATCGCCGCCATCTCGCCGATTTGATGAAAAGGCTTCGCGGCTTCGGTTTGATTTCCAGGTTTCGAAGCGGCGAACACAACCAGCAAGCCCCTTTGCAATGACGCCGCCCCACGGGAATTATGTTCCCGCGCCGAACATCTTTCTCATGCGGTAGTCATTGAACAAACGGGTGCAACCCTTGAAGAGAATTCTTCTCATCGGCATCATTACATTCTTCGCACTGCTTTCTGCCTCTTGCAATGGCGGCAGCTATGGGATTGTGCAGCCGAATCCCGAGGATCTCTGCAAATGCCTGCCGGTTGAGCCGGACATCCTGGATTTCCGGCACATAGCGAAACACGTTCCCATTCCCGCGATCGCCGCGCAGGAAATTGGCGTGGATACCATTCTAAGTTGGACCCAAGACGCTTTCGTCGCTCCCGACGCGCCACGAACCGGGCGGGAGCTTCAAGTGTTCCATGTGGCCACCGCATTTCTCCAGGAAGCCAGCGTCAACTCCGCCGATTGCGATGTGCACTTCGAAATTTCCATGACCGCCGATAAGAACGCTCCCAGGGTGATTGTGGAAACCATCGTGGACAGCGAATTTTGCAGTGCCCGCCAGGCGGCGCAATCCCAATTGAAGAAACATGGCTTTACGCTCGACTCCAGTCACGGCGGTGAACTGCCGCAAGCCTTGCCAATCGCGGTGCTTGGCATGGCTTTTGAGGATTTTGACCACAGTCGCGGCTCCGTTGACGTGGCCACGAACTGGGAACTCCACCCCGCCATCGTCACTATCCCGTAAAACCTCCGCCCTCGAGTCCAGCCTCAAAAAACCTCGAACTAGTGCAATCTGCTCTTTCAGCCGCCTCGCGCCACCTGCGGCATTGACCGCTCTCCAAGCCTTCGCTAAGATTCCGACTCACAGGCACCCAGGTTCCCCATCGACAAAACTTAAGGAGGCACAATGAGCAAGAAAACGAATGTCATCTTTCTGCTTGCGGTTCTCGCATTTCTTGTGACCCCTACTATCGGGCGTAACAGTGGGACCCCGCAGTCGGCCGCCCAGCAATCAACTGCCCCGATGAAAGCATCTCCTGCCGAAGGCTACAACGTTCACGTCCTGGCGCCCCATCTAGTGGACGGTAAACAGATGGGGCCGTACCACCATTACTGCAAGGTGGTCGCTCCCGACCCGCAAATTCAGTGCCTGATTTACGACTCCATCGAGCCCAACGCCAACCTTGTCCAGGTGGAGTGGATCTACGCTAAGAAACTCACCCGCGCTCAGGTCCCGCTCAAGGAATGGAACAGCAATTGGCATGACCACAAGATTGAAATCGCTGGCGGAAGGGTGCAGGTGCTGGACATGCCGCCGGATAAGGCCAAGGAAGTCGCCGACCTCGTGGCCACTACGGATGGCATGATCTATCACTTCTATTTTGGGAGCGCGCTTCCAAACGGTAAAATGAGCATCGCCCAGGCCGTCGGCCACAAGCCGATGACCTCGGCAGAATTCAAAAACTACGAATCGAAATAGCTCACCAGACCACTGGCGTGTGTTTTTTCGGTGTGGGGGGCGGACTTCTATCCTGAGCGGAATTGAAGAACCAGTCCGCCCTTAAATGTTCTTCGCCCCCGCGCCCGCCACTCGCGAGAGGACGTTCTTGTCGGCCTCCTCCGCCGCGCTCCGGTCGATCTCGATCGAACCTTTGAAGTCCGCGCCGTCTTCGATCATGATCTGGGCCGTCGTCAAATTCCCGACCACCGAACCGTCCTTTTTGATCTCGATCCGTCCCTTCGCGCGCACGTTCCCCTTCACATAGCCGTACACCACCACGTCGCGGGCGTTGATGTCCGCCGTTACCTTCGCCGTCGGTCCAACCGTCAGCCTCCGCCCATCAAGCTGGATCAGTCCTTCGGCCGAGCCGTCGATCAGCAGATCCTCGGTGCCGGAGATATCGCCTTTCACACGCAGGCTCGATCCCAGCCACCCCGTATCGCGGTCCGCGCCCGCTTCCAATGGACTCATCACATCTCGTAGATTCATCGCATCTCTTGGACTCATCGCATCTGTGCTCTTCTTACTCCACATCGAATCCTCCTATGGACAGCACACACACTTTCCCGACGGCGTGCATCAACTCGATTGCCCGCTCCGCCTTGCAGAAATTCCCTCCGAGTTTCGGCAGCCTGCGTTGCGGGCCTTTCCTTCAACTCGTAAGGCTTGTTAGCAGCGTGCAGTCGCAGTTCCGCCGTTCAACCCGTCGCGCCGGCGGCGGCCGCTTGATCAACAATCTTTGCTGCCTTACCTGCGTCCGCGACCCCGAAGATCAGGAACGTTGCATTGGCGTCGGGCCCAGCTCCGCAGTAGCCATAGTTGATGTTGATTCCCGCTAGGCCGAGCCGCGACGCGGTACGCGCCAGCTCGCCGGGACGATTGGCAAGTCTCACCTGCGCAACTTCAGTTTCCGTGTACTCCGCGCGTCGGCCATCGAGAACCGTTTTGGCCGCTGCCGGATTGTCCAGGACGAAACGTA
>WNFR01008141.1_pt1 | contig 10609 bp, 6 predicted proteins | sample 5400221 | NCBI WGS metagenome assembly WNFR01 (sample SAMN13153357, study PRJNA577476) | soil metagenome | isolation source: 40 cm soil under Madrone tree | place: USA:California | collected 2016-06-14 | reverse complement strand
GCGTTCTTGTTTGTGAGGACGAAAAGATTGCAGTCGTCGGACTGCCAAGGATCTTCGCTGGCGTCGCGGATGGCGGTGGGATCGCCGTTGCGCATGTAGGCGAGAGAGGCGAGCAAATCGGCTTTGCGGCTGAGGGAAGTTTTCTGCTGGCGATGGACAGCCTGGACAGTGAGCGTGGCGTTTTGCGAATCGAGTTCGATCTGGTGCTCGACCTGGGCTTGCGCGTTGCGGCGAACGACGAGGAGAGTAAGGCTGGTGAGTGCGGCCGTGAGGAAGATGAAGGAAAAGAGTAGCTTGGTGCGCAGACGAAGATTGATTGGGCTGTGGCGCAGGATGTCTGCGACAGCGCGGCCGGGCAGGAGCCGGGTGCGGAACTGGGTGAACGTCACAGGGCGAGTAGGTTACGGAAAAGAGCGTATTAGTACAAATGGGCCAGAAGTACTGTTTTCAAAGTACGGGGAGTAACTAGTGAACAGGATAGTAATCACGCAAACGATTGATGCGAAGGGGGTTATTCCATATTACCAATTTGGGCTACCAAAGCTAGTTAACATTAGAACCCGGGAAGAGGCTGAGTCTTCTCGATTTGCACGGCTTGCAATTTTGTTGGATCGAGATTCAGAAGACGGAGAATTGTTGGAGCGATCTGAGTAGTTTGCACGGCGGTGTGGACGTCGTGCGCGGCGAACGCGGGATTGCTGATGAGAAGAGGGACGTGCGTATCGAGATCCTGGAAGCTGCCGTGCTCGGCGATGGCGGAACTGTTCGGGCTGGTGTAGATGACGCCGAGTTCGGGTTCAACGACGATGTCGGGAGCGCGGGAATCGAGTTTTGGATCGGGGAAAAGCAGGCGGAGAGCGGCGCCGGAATAGATGCGGGAGATGCGGGCTTCGGCTTGATGAGCGGTGAGGGCGGCGACGGCTTCGGGAGTTTTGGCGGGATCGCGAAGCCAGATTAGGAGAACGTCGTCACCGGAAGATTCCGCGACGAGATCTTTGCTTACAGTGTTGAGGATTCCGGGAATGAGTTTTTCGTCGACGATGCGGACGCGCGTTGGGTCGATGGGAGTCTGGCCGTGCTTGGCGGTGAGGACGACGACGGTGGAAGAAGAAAGATTTTGCGCGCGAAGGGCTTCGAGAATTTTGGCGATGGATTTATCGGTGTAGTCGAGCGCGGAGGCGAGGGCGGTGCTGGGGGTGCCGGCGGAGTCGAGATAGCCCATGCCGACGCGCAATTTTTGGCCGACGGTGATGGCTTGGAAGGTCATGCCGAAGACGGCGGGCACCGGAGCGGGATGTTGACCGGTGTGATCTTTGCCGGCGACTTCGTTGAGGATGGCCTGGAGGCGGAGGTCGTCGAAGGCTTCAATTTTTTCGAGGCTTTTGGAGGAGCGGTTGGCGTGAAGTTCGGGAACGAAGAGATCATCGACGCCGTGGCCGGACGGGCCGGTGACAATTTCGTAGGTGGGTTGCTTGTCGGCCCAGGCGGTGCGGAGGCCAGCGGCGTGGATGACTTCGAAGATGGTGTTTACGCGGAGGAGATCGTGGGGGTAGACAGGGGCGCAGCCGCGGGAGGCGTCCAGAGGAAGTTTGTGGGGATCAAGACCGCCGCCGTCGATGGCGTCGGGGTTGACGTCGATGGATTCGTCGAGGGCAAGTTCAGTGCCTTTGACGGCGCATTTGGAGCCGGCGGGGGAGAGTTGGCGATCATAGCTGGTTTCGTAGTAGACGCCGGTGGAGAACGGAGAGCCGCCGGTTACGATGGAGAGGATGCCGGGAAAGGAATCGGAGGGCTTGGAGGTGGAGGCGTTGAGATAGGTGACGCCAGTGCTTTTGAGTTGGGCGAGCGCGGAAGAAGGATGCGACTGGACGTAATTTTCGAGATCGAAGGCGTGGAGGCCGTCAATACCGAGGATGAGGATGTGGGCGACTTTGGGAGCAGAGGAGACGGCCGCGTGGGCGGGGGAGGCGCTTGCTTGAGCAAATGTTTTGGCAGGCGCGAGGAGCGCGAATGGGGAAACGAGTGCGAGCGCTGCACACACGGTTTTGACGGAAAGGGTTGGTTGCACGAGCATCTCCCGGCTCTACGGCGCGCGGATCAGGCGCTGCCGAGAATTGATGAAACGGATTGCGAGCCGGTGCGAATGTATGCGGTGCTGCCTAAACGCAAGATAAACGAAGCCGGTTGGCGGATCAGCAGGCCGCGAGAGAGGGCGGGTGAAAATCGCAACTGCGGCGGAACCAGAATGTGGTGAAGGCGAGCGGTGCAAGTTTGATGAAATATTTGCGGAAGTGGACGAGGGCGCGGTTTTGGAGTTGAGCGAAGCGGCCGGCTTCCCGCGACATGAAAAGGATTTCGAGGCAGCGTGGATAGCGGGAGAGCTCGTAGCGGCGGAGGGCGCGGGGAAGATTGGAGTGATTCTGGAGAGAGGCGGCCAGGACGACGGCGTCTTCGATAGCGAGACAGGCGCCTTGGCCGAAGTTGGGGCTGATAGGGTGAGCGGCATCGCCGAGGATGGCGACGCGGCCGACGACCCAAGGAAGCGTTGCCAGGCGATCCTGAACTTTTGTGCAGATCGCGCTCTCGGCGTTTTCGATGAGTTCAGGAATCGGAGCGTGCCAGCCGGCGAAAAGTTTTTGAAGTGCGACGGCTTCGGACATATCCGGAGGACACAAAGAGTTGTTGGCGGCGGCGTACCAGTGGATACGGCCGGGGCCGAGGCGCAAGATGCCGAAGCGGCGGCCGTGGCCGTAGGATTCGGAGAAGTCGCCGTCGTGCTCGAGGCCGAGATGGAGGGCTTCGTCTTCCGAATGAATGTGGGTCATGCCGCGCCAGACGCTGTAGTCACGATTGCTGAGTTTAGTGTTCAGGCCGAGAGATTTGCGTACGGCGGAGTGAATGCCATCGCAGGCAACGACGAGATCGGCTTCGACAGTGGCTCCATTTTCAAAGTGAAGCAGGACGGACTTGGGGCTTTGTTCGAGGCGCGAGAAGGTATGGTCCAGGTGGATGGAACGGGCTGACACGGCCTCGGCGAGGGCGGATTGCAGTTCGGCACGATGAATGGCGATGCCGTTGCAATCGGCGGCGGGGAGCGGGAGAGTTTTGATGAGTTCGCCGCTGGGATCTTTCATCAGAAGGCGGCGGAGAGAGCGGCCGCGAGTCTGGAGCCGAGAAAGAATATTCGGGTCAATTTCATTGAGGGATCTGACGGCGTTGGGCCAGAGGCTCATGCCTGAGCCGACTTCTTTCAGTTCGGGGGCGCGTTCATAGACGTCCACCTCGAAGCCGATTTTGCGCAGGGCGATGGCGGTGGTGAGGCCGCCGATGCCGCCGCCGATGATTGCCGCACGTTTCACGATTGCCCCCAATACGTTTGATGCGCTCTACCACGACCCGGTTCGGGTGGAGCGGTGCAAGACCTGGGCAAGATAAGAAATAGTTCGGCTCAGCGTCAGCGAACCTTAATCCCTTGTTCGGAACAAGAGTAGCGGAGAAAGGAATTTGAGTTGTCAGGGAAAAGTCTTGCAGAAGCAAACAAATTGTTTGGGAATTCGCGGGCAGACTGGCTGCAAGCATAGTCCGGGTGATTGCTGGGGAGAAGGATTGGAGAAGGTGATGGTGCAAGCGATAAAAGGCTGGTTTGACAGATGCCCTGTTTACTATAGCGATTATATATGCTCGGGCAGTTATCATCCACGAGCCAGAGGTGTTCAATATTGAACAGTCGGCCGCGTGCTGGTGACTTATACTCCGTTCAGGGAGCATCCGAGAAGATGCGACGAGTCATAGACACCATCCGAAATTCGAGTGGGCTCCTGTGCTGGATCCAAGAATGGAGATTCCGCCCGAATGAAGATCCTTTTGTACAACCCCGACAATGGTGTAACCCGCAATTTCATGCCGCATCTCTGGATGTTTCTTCTTCGATCGCTCACCCCGCCCGGCCACGAAGTAATCCTGATTGACGGAAACGCCCAACCCATGGACGAAGAGAGTATCGCGCGCTACGTGCGCGAGCATGGGATTGAACTAGTAGGCATCGGAGCGATGACCAGGATGATCGCCAAGGCCTATCGCATGGCGGATGCAGTGCGGGCCGCGGGAGTGAAGGTGGTGATGGGAGGCCCTCACGTCACGGAAATGGCGGATGAGGCCCTGGGGCGTGACGGCGGGGCGCGGCATGCCGACGCCGTTGCACTTGGCGAAGCTGACGAGACCTGGCCGAGAATCGTGGAAGATGCCGTGCGCGGGGCGCTGAAGGATGTCTATGCGCCAGTGGACGATTTTGGCCAGGAACGCAAACCGACCCTGCAGCCTTACCCGGAAATTCCCTGGGACAAAATCGATCTGAAGCAATTCAATGTGCTTCCAAGCATCGTTCAGCCGCTGCTGAAGCGAGTGGGAGCAGGGTGGGGCACCTTTCGAATTATTCCTGTGGAATCGGGGCGGGGTTGTCCTTACGGTTGCGAGTTCTGCACCGTGACGGGATTTTTTGGCGACTCCATTCGCTTTCGCACCAATGAAAGCGTGGTAAACGAACTTTTGCGTTTGAAAGCGCGGGCGCGAGAGGAGGGCGGGCAGATCGCGGTATTTTTCATTGACGACAATTTTGCGATCAACGTAAAGCGCACAAAATCGCTGCTGCGAGACATCATCGCGGCGAACGCACAGGTACATTGGGTTGCCCAGATCAGCGCGAATCTGCTGCGCGATGAGGAGCTGGTGGATCTGATCGCGGCCTCGGGGGGCAAGTGGATCTTCATCGGGATGGAATCCATCGATCCAGCAAACCTTGCGGACGTAAAAAAGGGATTCAACAAGCCGGGCGAATATGCGGTGGTGCTGGACCGGCTGGCCCAGCGCAACGTTTTTGCCATCACCTCTTTTATTTTTGGCATGGACAACGACACGCCCGGGGTGGCGGAGCGAACACTGAAGGAGATTCGCACCTGGCCTCCGGGGTTGCCGATTTTTGGATTGATGACGCCGCTGCCTGCGACGCCACTGTACAAAAGGCTGGAAGCCGCCGGGCGGCTTACTCGTCCAAAGCACTGGCAAGAGTTTATTCCGTTTGCGATGGCGCATACGCCGCTGAAGATGAGCATCGAAGAAGCTCACACGGAGGTTCGCATTGGGTGGGCCAGTTCCTACAGTCCCGAGGCCATCGAGAAGGCAGTGGAATCGGTGAACCACAAGCCGCTGGGGTATCGCATCAATATCCTTATCGCCCGCCTGTGCTTCCGGGGAATTTATTTTCCGCAAATGGGGCGGTTCGCCTGGCTGAGGGCGATTCTGGAAAATCGACGGACAATTTTCAAACTGATCAGGCAAGGATTCGCTGGAGGGCTGCACTCCGCGGCATCGCCGATAACAGCCCAGACGATCGCCGAGCGGCGGAACTGAGCCGGAAATCGCTTCGGAGGAAGATTGTGGGCGCGGGCGGCTGTTGCAGGCCTGTGCAAGTGTTGCGCTTCAGGAGCACCCAATGAAAACGCAATTAAAGATTTGCAACGAAGCGGATTACTTGCAGGCTCACGTGACGTTCATTGTTAGCAAGCCTCGCCCGGTGAATCCGGTTTTCCATGATTTTAAAGAACGGGTGGCCTCGCTATTGAAAAAATGGATTATGCGGCGAACAGGGCAGTGGAAGAAGGGATTTGAGTAGTCAGGGAGAGGAATCAAAATTTTGGCCAATGCGGCGAGAGATAATTACAGGCCCATTTGGCGGGCCAGATCCTGGAATTGCGGCTGGGAGTGCAGGGAGTCCAGAGCCGGATCCACCTTGAGATATTGCAGCCAAACGGCACCCTCGCCATAAGCAGATTCAAGCCACTTCATTGCGTGTTGTTTGTCTCCCAGAGCAGCGTAGATCTGCGCCAATCCATACGACGAAACGTAACTCTGCCTTGCGGCCTTTTGCAGTTGGCCGATTACTGTTAGAGCTTCAACGTTCCTTCCGGCCGCAGCGTAAGCAACACCCACCTGGGCCAGGTAAATCGGGCTGTTTCCGGAAAGGGTTGTTGCGCTTTGCAGTTCAGAGAGTGCCTGGGCGTGCAACCCTTTCTGCAGGTAAGCCTGGCCGAGCAATAGATGAGCGGCCGCGAAGCTCGGGTCAAACTCCAGAATTTTACGGCCTTGCTGGATCGCTTCGTCGTAACGGCGGGAGTAGTAGTAGCGATATCCCAGCCAGGTATTGATCATGGGGGAGAGCGGGTCAAGTTCGAAGGCGCGCCTGGCTTCGGCTAGCGCCTCTTCATGCCGGTCCACAACCGATAAGTAGTCACCGTACCAGTGATGGGCGTTTGCGTACCCGGGACTCAATTGCAGGGCGCGCTTGAATTCGTTTTCCGCCGCCGGCCAGCTTCTTTGATGGGAAAGCGCCAGGGCCAGGGAGGCATGAGCCTCGCCGGATGCAGGATCGATCTCAATGGCCTTGAGCGCGGCTGCTTTCGCTCTGGGGAGAACTTCCTTTGGCGCTGCAAAGCCGTGCCATGCAAGCCCACTGTTACAGTCGGCCAGGCCGGAATAGGCCATCCCATAGTCAGGCTGGAGATTGATGGCCTGCTGAAAATAATCGGAAGCCTTGCTGATTCCTTCTGCGGTTCGCTTGTTCCAATAATAACGGCCTTTAAGATAAGCCTCATAGGCTGCGGGATTGACGGGGCGAACGGCCGTCAGGCTTTTCTGCTCTTGCGGCGTCAGAGTAGTTTTGATTTCGTTGGCAATTGATCGCGCGACCTCATCCTGCAGCGCCAACACATCCTTCAATTCGCGGTCGTAGGTGCCGGCCCACATGTGGCGGTCGGTTGGGGCGTGAATCAACTGCGCGGTGACGCGCACGCGATCACCCGAGCGTTGCACCGTCCCCTCGATGATCCCATCCACGTTTAACTCGCGCGCAATCTGCGGCAACGACTTGTTCGTCCTCTTGTAATGCATGACGGATGTGCGCGAGGTGACATGGAGCGCCCCGATCTTGCTGAGACTGGTAATCAGTTCCTCGGTTATGCCGTCCGCGAAATACTCCTGTTCCGGTTCATGAGAGAGGTTCTCCAGGGGAAGAACAGCGATGGACTGGATGCGCGCGGGAGCAGCGCTGCCGAGCGACCGAGTTCTAAGTTTGCCGACATCAAAAGCAAAAAGCAGGGTCAGCCCGCACAGAAATACGATCGCGGATATTGCAGCCGTCGGCAGCAGCCGGATTTTGGACCAGGGGGCTATGGCGGGAGCGCCGCCGGGGCTTGGCGGCACTTTCGGCGGAGCGCTTTCGGAGACAGCCGTTTCCGCCTTGGCGTTGTTATCCGCGATATTCTCGACCGGCGAGAGCCAGCGGTATCCGCGGCGCGGAAGAGTCTCAATAAAGTGCGGGTGCTCGGCGGAATCGCCAAGAGCGTCGCGAAGTTTATTGATGGCGATATTCACGCCGTGGTCGAAGTCCACAAAGGTGTCGTTCGGCCACAACCTCTTTTGCAGCTCTTCCCGGGTGACCAGCTCGCCGGGACGCTCGGTAAGTAGCGCCAGGACCTGACAGGGCTGGTCCTGCAACTTCACGCGCTTGCCTTGTTTGTAAATTTCCGCAGTACGCAGGTTCAGTTCGAACTGATCAAATCGCCGGAGATGGGAGGACTGGACTGGGTTTGGCAAGACCGTCAACCTTTCGGGAGCATAACACGGTCAAGTGCCTGCCAGTAACATACGTAACATCTGAGCCAATCCGTTCAATCGACATGGTTTGGAGGTAGACGCGCAGTTGACCTGGGGTAGATGCACGGTGAATTGATCTGTTGAGCGAACAAGCCAACACTTTGCTCCACGATGCACGAACGGGCGGACGATCAGACGGTGCAGCACCCCGCCCGAAGTCTTGCCGGGTGAACCATCGCTCAGATGGAAACAGCGAAAACAGATGTAAGGGAGGGAATCAAAATGGTTGTCCGCGATAAACATAGTGCCAGGTCATTTCGGTCTGCGGTACTTGAGGTCGCTTTGATGGTTTTGGCCATTGCCGTGGCCGTGCCGAGCCGATTGCGAGCGGATGAGGTGACCGACTGGAACCAGATCATGGTGCAGACTGTACTCAACGGCAAAACCAGCCCGGTGGTTTCTACCCGCGTGACGGCAATTGTGGAAGCGGCAGTGTTTGACGCGGTGAACGGAATCGAGCGCCGGTACACTCCCATTCATGTGGATTTTGCCGCTCCGGCAGGAGCCTCGAAACGCGCAGCAGCAGTTCAGGCCGCGTACGCCACGCTTGTAGTGCTGTATCCCGGGCAGAAGACTGCATTGGATGCGGAGCTTCAGGCATCCCTGGCCGGCATTGCTTCCGGCGCGGCTGTGGAGAACAGCCAGTCCATCGCACTCGGGGTGCAGTGGGGCCAGACCGTCGCGAATGACATCATGGCCTGGCGCAGCACGGATGGTTTCACGCCAGCACCTCCGCCGTTCGTCGGGGGACTGGCTATTGGCGAGTGGCGGCCGACGCCGCCGGATTTTTCACCAGGCGCGGTGCCACAGCTTGCGCACATGACTCCCTGGGCGATCAATTCGCCGAGCCAATTCCGCACTGCCGGCCCGCCCGCATTGACGAGCGACCGTTACACGGCGGTATTCGACGAAGTGAAAATGATGGGAAGTTCCTTGAGTTTATCGCGGACAACTGACCAGACGGAGCTTGCGCTGTTTTGGAATGGCAATACGCCGGGCTATTGGAACCGGATCGCCAGGGCGATTTCCGCCGAACGCAAGATGACGCTGCCGGAAAATGCGCATCTCTTTGCGCTGTTGAACGTTGCGATGGCCGACGCGGCGATCGCGTGCTGGGACGCGAAATACTTCTACGTATTCTGGCGGCCTATCACCGCGATCGTCTTGGCGGATCTGGATGGCAATCCGGCGACCGTTGCCGAGCCCGGGTGGATTCCGCTTCTGCAAACTGTGCCGCCCGGAATCACACCCAATTTCCCGGAATACCCTTCGGGGCACTCTACGGTCAGCTCGGCAGCGGCCGGGATTTTAGCGGCGACGTTTGGCGACAACACCGCGTTCTCGGTGGATTCTGAAAAGCTGCCGGGCGTTCTGCGATCGTTTTCAAGCTTTTCGCAAAGCGTGCTGGAGATAAACAACGCGCGCGTCTTCGGTGGCATTCATTTCCGAAATGCGTGCCTGGACGGCAACGTCATCGGGCAGAACGTCGCGGATTTCGTTCTACAGAATGCCGCGCAGTCGCTGCACGGGCAACGCGTCGGGCAGATTAGCCATGACCATGGCACAGGAACCGTGAGCGGTGAAGGCGAGGGCGCGGAGCTGGGGATTAACTAGCCAGACAAAAAAGGGCCGATCGTTTCCGGTCGGCCCTTTTTTGCGATTCAGCGCTTCTTGGCAACTTTGGATTCTTCCTCGGCGTGGCGGAAAGCTTCGAAATCCGCCCAGATGTGCTGGATGCTTTTTTCGTCGAGAGTCTTGATCACCGGCTCCTCGCTCTTCGAGGAAAAGATGACCAGCTTCACCACGCCGCAATTCGGGTTCACCGCGTCCGGAGGGAAGAGATAGGCGCCCTTGTAGGTGGAATCGTCCATCTTGACGGCTTGGTTCCGAACGGACACTGTTACGGGAACGCGCCCCGGATGGATGGGTTGCACTTCCTGGCTGCCGCAGAACAGCTTCATCCTCTGAAAATCGGTTTTGAATTTGAGTTTGGCGGAGGAGTTGACGTTGAACGACCGGCCCAGAGCAGAGCCGAATCCTTCCTTGGCCTGGGGCATCACATAAATTCCGAAGACCGCTGGGTGGGCGCCGGCGTCTTCTTCCCATTGCTTTGGGGCGTCGGAGTCGTCGGAGTTTTCCGTGGACTGTTCGTTTTTCTTGTTGCGCTTTTTGTGGACGCGTTGGGCTGCAAGCCGGCGTTCTTCCTCTTCCCGGTAGTCGAAAGGGGGAGTGGAGAGAGCAATGTTGAAGTCGCCCGCGGAGAGGTAATAGGGGCGGGGATCAAACTTGTCGACCTTGAGCGCTTGCTTCAGGCCTTCGACCGGATAGGGAGTGAGCGGCTCGACGGGGAGCAGCGTGCCCGGCACGGTCCCGTTAACTTTCCCGCGATTCTGGTCCAGCAGCGCCATCGCTTCTTCGATGCGCACGATGCCGGAGACGCCCGGGCCGCCTTCGCCGCGAGTGCCGAAGGTGGTAAGGCCGATCACCTGGCCGGCGCCGTTGAAAAGCGGACCGCCGGAATTACCGGGATTGATGTTGACGTCGGAAATGATCGTGTGCTGCTCGACCTTGCTGACGATGCCGGTGGTGATGATCTTGTCGAGGGTGAGAGGGCTGCCGATGGTGAAGACGCGCTCGCCTTCCTGTACCGGTGGCTTGCCTGCGATTGCGTGGGAGAGCGGCGCTGGCGCGGCGTTTGGCAATGCCGCCAGATTTACGGACAGCAGCGCGACGTCTTTCTGCGGGTCAGCGGCGATCAAGCGGGCCGGGATTTTGTGTTCGCGGTCAAACTGCACGGCGAGATAGTCCGAATTGCCGACTACGTGCTGGTTGTTGAGGAGCAGGCCCTTGCCGTCCACGAAGAAGCCAGTGCCGTGGCCGGATTCGCTGATTACAGTCACCA
>WNFR01008139.1_pt1 | contig 10610 bp, 7 predicted proteins | sample 5400221 | NCBI WGS metagenome assembly WNFR01 (sample SAMN13153357, study PRJNA577476) | soil metagenome | isolation source: 40 cm soil under Madrone tree | place: USA:California | collected 2016-06-14 | reverse complement strand
ACAACTCCTCGAGGAAAATGGTTGGGTGTCTTTGCCGCTACCGGACAAAAGGATGGGGCCTGGAAGCGTCATAAAGGTGACGAAGAAGGACGGTGCCGTCATCATGCAATGGCTTGGCGATTTGCGCAGATGCGGGATCACCGACCGGGAGTTTCGATATGTGCGTGGAAAGTATCCTGCAATTGGACTTGGAGAGAGCTTCGGAATTAAAGCTTCTATCGCCGCGGGCTTTATCACCAAGCTTAAGGGCACAGCTGATTTCGAAAAAGCTGGTGGCGCAATTATGCAGATAGAGGCTTCAGGCGGCGATGCCGTCGATTTCGACGCGTTGACGAATTGGATGGCGAAGTCTGGTGCTGCGCAACGGATGCCTCAAGTGTGCAACAATTTTTTGGCCCAAGAGGATATTTATCTCGTCAGCGAGGCTTTTCGAATCAGCAAAGCCAGTTACGGCCTCGTCGATAAAAACGGCGTCAAGCTCATGGTTACGGGTGGTGCATTTGGGCAAGCGGGGTCGCGTTCTTCGGGCACGCTGAGTGTCATAGACCACTTGTATTTTGGTGTGCGTCGTGTGAAGCAACTTGCGCCAGATCTTTTTGAGCCGTGGCTTGGACCCCGAACTGTTCCTGAAGCTGATAGCCTGCTGCGGCTAATGGAGCCCTGAGTGTTGCGATCAGACGGAAGTCGAGCGACGCAAGCCATTGACCCGTCGATCCTTACGCTTCTCGCTCTCGATCCTCGGATACGCCCAAAACGGTTTCGACATCAGGAGCAGGTCGCTGGACTTCCGGTGCGGGTCATCTTCAGCCGTCGTGCGCCGTCCCACTGACGGCAGCTTATCCCCCGATAGCTTCCATGCCCGGCGGATTCTGGTGACGGCAGAGTCGGGCCAGATGCGGAAGTCAGCACATTCCGAAATATGAAACGGAATCGAGCCGGTATAGTACATGCGGTCGGAGTGGATGACCTTCCGGCAGCCTGGGATAGTCGAAATCGTCTGCGGGATCGCGTCGCATCCCAAGCCGTTCCATGACAGCTCGCGAACGGCGGTTCATCGGCGGGGTGTAAGATACGACTTCTTCAAGCGCGACAGTCCCAAACCCGTAGCCAAGGGCTAAGCGGGCCGCCTCGGTAGCATAACCGTGGCCCCAATGCTCGAAGGCGAGACGCCAACCGACCTCCACACAGGGCGTGAAATGGGCACTGAAGCCCGGGACCTCCATCCCGGCGAAACCGATAAACGGTGCCACACCCGGGACTTCGATAGCCCATAAGCCAAATCCGTGTTCGATGAAATGCTTCTGGATGTGATCAACCATCGCGTCGCTCTGAATGCGACTGAGGCGACTTCGGAAGAATTCCATAACTCGGGCATCGGAATTTATGGCGGCAAACGCTTCCCGATCCTCGTCACGCCATTGACGCAGGCAGACGCGACCGCTGGACAATTTCACCAGGGCGCCCATCGCTTCGCGAGCCTATGCCAGAAAATAGGCAATGGCGATTCCGCTGAGGTTCAAGGGGGAGTGATACGCTCGGCATGACGGCAATGGGTCACTTTCAGACCAAATCGGAGGCTGCATCGTTGCCCGTCTATTGGTCCGGTCCTCCTACATGAGCTGACGTTCTGCACCGCGCTCGTCCTGAACAACGCGCTTGGGTGGCCCGCTTGTTTTGTGATGCGGCCATTTGCGCTTGAGATCGCTGCGGGTGACTTCGCCCTTGCGGCGAGGTCATCGCTGCCGTATCGGCCATTGCCGGCTAGCCGGCACCCTGAATTCCGCCATGGCCTTCTCGACCGCGGCGGCCTCGACGGTGCCAAGCCAGACGGCCTTGCTGGCGATCTTGTAGACGTTCCAGGTCGTCGGCTTAGGCGATTCCGGTTTTTTGGCCATGCGGCAAGTATCGACCGCGAGCTATGTACGTTCAATCCGGCTGAAAGGCCCTGGACCTGCCGAAGTAGCGACCAGCTAGAATTGACGCACCACGGACCGCGGCGCGAAGCCGGGCGCCTACAACCCAATAAGGTTGGTGCAGCAATTGACCTAGCGTCGGCACCCGGACGGCGCCTCGCCGCCGGGACCGTGCCGCGCCGGATGGTCCTGCGGATCGATCTCGCAGTTTGCATGGGACGACGTTATGACGTAACGCCAGCTACCCTCAACCCGGAGGGAACCAATAGCTTACCGGCGCTAAATTCCGCGGCCGACCGGATCGCCAAGGCATTCGCCGAGAATGGTCTGACGAAGCACATGGGCTGGGAGGATGCGCTATAGGTGGGCCTCGAAGGATGCAAGCCGCATCTCCCGCAGCGGGGCAGGGCACACTAAAAGCGCGCATGTACAGTAGCACAGTGGCGGCGCTATTTTCTTGAGGTACTGGATTGCTACCGGCCCGCTGGAGGAATGCGCATGCCAACAATTAGCAACGTTTCAATCATTAATTGGAACACGACCGAAGCCAAACCGGTCCCATCCGGGCTGGAAAGGACGATCTGTAGCGAAGGTCTTTGTGGTTCGAAGACGCTGACCGTCTACCAGCGAACGGTGCTGGAAGGTCGCCAGTTCGACGTCAACGCACGCGACGACTACAACCTTGTCTACGTCGTCGAGGCGCCGAAAGGGGGCATCATCACCTTCAACGGGAAGTCCCACGCGGCGGAGGAGGGTGCCGGTGTGCTTCTCGCGCCGGGCGAATCCGCGCGATTTGAAGCATCCGGCTCGAAGCTCGAGCTGCTTCACATGGTGACGCCTAAGCCTCCTGCCGCCGTGGAAGGCGGATTGCCGGGCGGGCCGGGATATTTCTTCAATCGCAGGACGCTTCGCCCTCTCAGTGACGCGAGCGGAGGCCGTGTGCGCCGCTTCTGCGCCGAGTCCACCGTTAGACTTCTCGATGGCACCAGGCTCACGCCAACCAATGCCATTCAAGCGGGCGAGATGCACTATCACGAAGGCGGATCGTCACCCTATCATCGGCACGTCGGCACCAGCGCCAACCCCGGCGGCGCATCCCACTGCTACATCACGTTCAAGGGCCGTGGCGTGGTCCAAGTCGGTGATACGACCCAGGAACTACAACCAGGCACGCTCGTCTATTTCCCCCCGGGCATACCGCATCGGCTTCGTGCCCACGGCGGTCCTCTCGACTACTTCGAGCTCCAGGCTTGGCGGAGTTTCAAGACTGACGTGCTCAGCGAGGAACCGCTGGGGCTCAAGTGGTACTACGACCCTGCGACACCCGGTACCCCGCGGGTGGAGTGGGACCAGAGCTGACGAAACGGTCTCCGAAAATTTCCGGGCAATCGGTTCGATTCTGTCCGGGGGTATACCTCTCCCCGCGTGCGGGGAGAGGTCGATTTGCGAGCGGTTGTTGCGAGCAAATCGCGTGAGGGCGCGCGACCGTAGCCTGGGTGTGAGAAGATGCCCCTCATCCGGCCCGCGGATCGCTCCGCTTGCCATCTGGATCGATGACTATGGATGGGGAAAGTCTGTTGGTCGCATCTATAAGGAACACGGTGAAGCCAGATGGCTTTGTTCGGTGAACACCTCTCCCTTTCCTGCTCCTCCTCCTAACAACGGTCTCGCCAAGTCACTGGAAGAGGCGAAACACCAGTTCAAGCAACGATATGAAGAGATAAAGGCTCAGGGAGTGAGACCCTTTTCCGATAGCTAAAGTGTGGACCATCTACAAATTCGCCTCCAAGCTCACTTGGCTAGGTGTTATCGGGGCCAAGACCGAGGGGGAGGCGATTGAGATTGCCTCGAAGGAGTTCAAGGTTGCTATCGCCTTGACGGCCGCCGCTTCGGGACGGCGATTAACCGCTGCCTAAAACCACATTGGCCCGTAGTAGCTTCGATAGCTGCCGTGCTGACGCGATCGAGGGCTCACAGCGGTTAAGGGCCAAGGGCTGCCCTCGCGACTACGTTGGCTTCATAGCCGTTGTGCCTCAGATAGCTGCCGACTTGCCGCACCGCCCAAGTCGGCAGAGTCGGGCCACAAGCGGCCATTGGAGTGCCTCATTCGAGGTGTGCGATGGCAGACGAAAACGCGATGCTGCTTCTCGGAATCCCGATCCCGTCAACCGACCCGGCCTTCCTTGCAATTGTCGGCATCCATGTCCTGTTCGGCGTTGCGGCGGTGATTACCGGTGCTGTCGCGATGCTCAGCAACAAAGGGCGGGGGCGGCATTCAAGATTCGGGACGGTCTACTTTTGGTGCCTGTTCGGTGTGTTCGCCACCATGAGCGCACTGTCGTTCATCCGGTGGGCGGCGGATTATCACCTGTTCGTTCTAGGGGCGCTTTCATTCGCTGCTGCGATTTTTGGGCGGACGGCTGCAAAGCGGCATTGGCGCCAATGGCCGAGGCTGCATGTCACCGGCATGGGTACGTCCTATATCTTGATGCTGATGGCGTTTTACGTGGACAACGGTCCGAACTTGCCCTTCTGGAGGGAACTGCCGGACCTTGCGTTCTGGGTCCTGCCGGGTGCGGTCGGGGCGCCACTGATCCTCTATTCCCTCTATCGTCATCCTGTGGTGTTGGCATTTGACCATTCACAGGCGGAAATCGTGGTCAGCCGCAAACCTGGCCCCAGATACACCGAATAGCTGCCGACTTGCTCGAGGACCGAGGTCGGCAGGTCGGGCCAAAAGCGGCCTCATGCGCCGCAAAAATGGTCCGGACTGCCGAGAGTGGCAAAAGCCGCATCGCAGAGGCTGGCACTCATTCCGGCGCCGATGATCATGCGAGGAGCAGCACTCCGAAGGACCAGGACAGCATTCTCATAGGCGAACTCCCTTGGTGCAGCGGTCTGATATACCCTACTGGCCCTGGCGCCGCTCACGTCATCGAAGATACGATATCGCCGTCCAGTGCTTGATGTTCGCGTGGCGTTTCCGGTTGGTGACTTGAGTGCAGAGTATAGCCTCTTCTGGTCTGACAGAAAGGAGATCGACATGAGCTCGATTTTCAAGCTTTTCCTCGTGAGCGTGGCGGGTGCGGTGACATTCACGACCGGTGCGCTGGCGCAATGGTCGATCGGCCAACCAGGCCCGCGCGAGCCGCCCCAAGGTCAGAACCGCTATGTCTATCTGGTGATGTCCGATCCCCTGCCAGGCAGGGAATTCGATTTCAATGACGGCTACCAGAACATGCACATGGGTGATCTGGTGCAGCTCCCCGGTTGGACCGGAGCACAGCGTTTCCGACTGGTGCCTGACGTCATGCCGCGCAACATCCAACCGGTTTACCGGCACGGCAATCTGATCATCTGGGATCAAGAAGGCACCGATCTCGACAAGCTGCGAAGCGACGCCAACGCCGCCATCGCGGGAGGCAAGAGCCGGCTCATTCCTGGATTCGACTACGGGCCTGACGGCGCGGTCCGCGCGACCTATCAGGTTATCGGGGCGCGCATGACTCGCCCCGACGGCAGGAAGCCGTTCATTCCCAACTACGCCGACAACAAGACGCCGCGACCCAACCGCTACATCATGCTGGATTTCATCGAGCCGGTTGCCGGTGTCAGCGACAGCGCTTTCGAAGCGGCGCTTTCGAAGCGCGTCATCGAAGTGCTGGCATTGTCGGGCTGGATGGCGGCACAGCCATTCCATTTCGCGACGCCCCCTCCGAGCGCCCGCCCGACGAGTCTCGCCTTCACCAAATATCTGGTGATCTGGGAAACCGAGGGCAGCCATGCGCAGGAGCTGCAAAACACGCTCATCGCCGCCACAAAGGCAGGCGAGGTCAAGGCGCTGGCCGCCGATCCTGCGACCGCGCAGTCAAGCTGGTGGGTGACGACTTCGCCTTTCATCACCAAGGACGACTTCCAACGATAAGGATCGTGGCGCATTGTACTCCGCAGCCTTGGCACAATCGCTCCGGGTCACTGGCTGCCCTCGCGATGCGTGAGCATCACGACCGGTTCTACCTCGTAGAGCTGCCGACCTGCCGCATCGCGCAAGTCGGCAGGGTTGGGCCATAACCCGACTTGGGCATCCGCTTTGGGCCTCTAGTGCGCGTTGTGTAGGCGAAGTGCGTTAGAAGGACCCGCGCGCGCAGCGACTCGCCGGCTCGTTCGCGAAGCGCGGCGTGGTCCAAGCGACGAGCGGCATCGAGCGGGTGATCGCGATCGGGGTGCGACCGTGGAAACCGCGCCTACACAAATGCGTAACAAAAACGCCACAAACCCGTTACGCCGGACATGCAGGTTTTCCTCCTTGCCATGCCGAATTCGCGCCGGCCTTGAGGCTGCGAGATTTCGTGCAGAAACGCATAGCGCATTTGGGGGAGATGTCATGATTACGAAGCAAGCCGGATTGGCATTTGGACTGGCGTTGTTTACCGGTGTCGCTTGCGCAGCAGAGGGGCCGAAACCGGATGGGGTACCGCGCCTCGAGCACGTGTTCCTGATCATGATGGAGAACCACGGCTTTAGCCAGATCTTCAACAACCCGAACGCCCCGTTCACCAACAGCCTAGCCAAAACGGCCAATCTCGCAACGAACTACTTCGCGGTCGCACATCCAAGCCTGACCAACTATCTCGAAGTCGTCGGCGGCTCTAATTTCGGCGTGCTCAGCGACAACGATCCCGACTGGCACAACGCCGCGTGCAGTCCCAATCTGGCGACAGGCGTCGCGGCGACCGACAATCCGCCGACACCGCCGATCTGCCCCATTGGGGGCGTCGGTACCGATGCCGCCACCCCGCTGTTCGACTTCACGAATGAGACACAAGGGCCGCCCCCCGAGGTCAACATCGACGGCGTCCACGCGTTCGCGGCCGCACCCGAAACGATCGGCAAGACGATCGGCGATCAGCTCGTCGCAAGGGTCAAGAGCTGGAAGAGCTATCAGGAAAGCCTCCCCTTGGCGGGCGCCGACGGGGTGAACTACAGCGACGGGTTCTTCAGCAACAAGACCGATTTCACCAAAATCACGCCGCGGCTCAATCCGCCGCTGACGCAGGGCGATATCGTCAAGCTCTACGCTGCCAAGCACAACCCGTTCGTCTACTTCAAGAGCGTGCAAGAAGGCAGCCATCCAAAGAACAGCCTCAAGAACGTGGTCGGGTTCGATGGTCCCAAGGGCCTCTATGCCGACCTCGCAACCGGCGACGTGCCGAATTTCCTTTTCATCGTGCCGAACCAGTGCAACGATCAGCATGGTCGCGGCAACGCCGGCCCGTTCTGCAACTTCGATCCCAAGTCCGACGGTTCGCAGGCAGGATTGAACCCGGCCCTCATCTACCAGGGTGACGTGACCGTCGAGCGCATCGTTCAGGCGATCCATGCGTCGCCGGCGTGGCGCGACGACGATCGCAGCGCGATCATCGTCATGTGGGACGAGAACGACTACAGCCTTGCACCCAACATCAACAAGGTCATGGTGATCGTCGACACCAATTACGGCGACGACGGCCGCGTCGAAAGCTCCAACTTCTATACTCACTTCTCTCTGCTGAAGTCGCTCGAGGCCGGGTTCGAGTTGCCCTGCCTCAATCATGCCTGCGATCACGACACTCACGTGATGTCGGACCTGTTCCGCCGTTGAAGTACCTGGACTACATGTCCGCGAGCCATCCACAGAGGTCGGTTCTCCCCTCGAGAACCAGCCACCTGGGACGACAATCTCGACTCAGGTGCGCGGGGCACGCGTCCGCGCACCTTGCCTTGGAACCCGTTTTTGCGCCTGGCGGCGCCGGCCCCGGCTTTGCCGGTTCACCGATCATTGTCATCCAGGCCCAATCGCGCTAATGCGCGCCCCTGGGCGCAAGGGAAACATGAAATTCATCTTTTTCCGCCGCGACGATCGCGGCGATACGGTGATCGAATAAACCGCCGTGGTCCGATCTGGGTCATTTTTCACCGTCACCAGGCCCCGTTGCCGACGGTCGGTCTACCCCCGGCAGCGGAAAGACAGGGGTCACTTTAGACGGAGTCGGCAGCTTGCCCTCCGATAGCTTCCGTGCCCGCCGAATGCCGGTCACGGAAGGAGCGGGCTAAAAGCTTCCGTGACCGCGCTGCATGCCGATCGATAGAGCATTTTGCCCGACCATAGAACATAAGGACTGTCACGCTGCCAAGCTTGTTGTCCTTGGATCCAGACGTCCTCTTCGGCACCAACACCCTAACAACGCTGATGCTCCAGACGAGTTACGACTGCGCCCTCTTGCGCCTGGCGGCCTTGAAGCCCAGGGAGCGCACCAGCTCGTCGAAGCGCGGGTCGTCCCGCATGACGTCGCATCGCGGATCGACGTTGATGTAGGCAAGCCAGCCGGAGCGTTCTTCACGCGCACGGGCGAGTCGCTCGAGTGCAGCGTCGCGCTCGCCCAGCGCTGCGCGGATGCTCGCGCCGTTTCGTAGGAGAACACGCGCATGTCTGCGAGCTTCTCCACCTCCTTGAGAACGGCGCAAGCCTGGCGCCGCTCGCCCGCCGCCGCATAGCAATAGCCGAGCGCCGCGCGCATCACCGGGCTGCCAGATGAGAAGGCGAGCGCCTGGCGTTGCGCGTCAATCGCTACCGCACGCATTCCGAGATGCGAGGCCGCCAGACCACGAAAGAACGGCGGCCAATGATCACACTCGTCGAGCCGGCGCATCCGCTCAGCCTGCTCGAGAGTTCTGAGACAATTATTATTTTTCGATGACATCGGCATAGGTGCGGGCGAATTTGGCCTCTTTGAGCGTAAACGGTTATTATCAGCGATCTCTGACGTAGACCCCGAATATGGGACCGGTTGCCCACGTGCCCGCTGACGCAACAGCAATGACAGCTAAGCGTACTTTCGTTGGTGGGTGACCGGGCGTCGAACTGCCACGGATGATCGCGATGACTTGGCCATGGCCTTCCTGGTTGGTCCTCGACCGGCGGATGGGTCACCCGCAGAGCCTCCGTCAGTTTCGTTAAGATCGGCGACTGTCGAGCGCGACTAGTCACGGTACCGAACGATTGCGTCGCCCAGCGTCTCCCTCAACGGATCGAGCCAGGGATCGTAGTGCCGCCACTGGGAGAGTCCCTCGCGGAAGAGCGGCTGGCGCACCTGTTCCGAGCTGGGGGTGTTTATCGCGCGCCGGCTGCGGTGGAACGCCAGACAAGCCGGGTCGAATTCGAGTCCGCAATGCGCAAGGATCTGGCGCACGCTGGTGCCGAGGTCCTCGACCAGGTCCTCGTAGCTGACCCGAAGCACCCGTCCCGGCAGGACCCGATTCCAATGACGCATCAGCTCCAGATACGTCCGGTAATATCTTGCGATCTCCTCGATTCCGTAGCAGAACTCCTGTCCTCTCGCGAAAAGCTGCTTGAGGTTGCTGACGCAGCAGGCCATCGGCTCGCGCCGGATGTCGATGATCCTCGCATTTGGCAGCATCAGGTGGACCAGGCCTATGTGCCAGAAGTTGTTCGGCATCTTGTCGACGAAACGCGGCCGCCCGCGCCGATAGACACGTGTCTCGTCCAGGTAGCGGCGCCCGAGGGGTTCGAACAGGAGCGGGTCCAGGCCCGGCAGAAGATCCGGGTAGCACGCACCGCCGCGGTTCGGTCCCTGTCCCTGCAATTCCGAGACGATTCGAGGAATGTCTTGCAATTCCTGCGTTCCATCGACGTCTGGGTGTGAGGCCAGGATCTGTTCGAGCAGCGTCGAGCCCGAACGCGGCAGGCCGACAATGAAGATCGGGTCGCGAGCCGCGGCGCCGGCGCCGGTGCGGGCGACGAAGAATTCCTCGCTGCAAATCTCGATCAGGCGGCGGGTGTTGTCCTCTATCGCCTCAGGACGGCAGCCGCTCTTCGCCCGCACCAGCGAATTGCCGCGCTCGTAAAATGCCCAGGACCCGCCATAGTCGGCCCGATCCTCCAACGCCTTCCCCAGCGCGAAGCAAAGGTGTGCGCGGTCCGGCAGTCCCGGGCTAGGTAGCGCCTCCAGGCCCCGCATGCGCTCGACCTCGTGGTCGCTGAAGTGATACGTCTTCAGGTTGGCGAGGCTCCAGAACGCGTCGCCGATATCGGCCTCGCCGCTCGTTGCGTCCCGGTAGGCGCGCACGGCCTCGTCGGTCCGGCCGAGCGCTTTCAGCGAATGGCCCAGCACGATGCGCAGGTGATTGCGCTGCGGGGTCTCCGAGAGCAGTTCGCGGAAGATCGGGACCGCGTCGTCGTGGCGTCCGAGGCCCGCGTGTATCGTGGCGCGAAGAAATCGGGCCTCGGGATCGGAAGGCGCGGTCCGCAGCCGCTGGTCGACCTCCTCCAGCGCCGCCGCATACTTCTGGCGCTCAATCAGAACGCGTACGAAATCCAGCCGCGCGGCAGCGTAACCCGGCGCGCTGTCCACCACTTCGCGGAAAAGGCCCTCGGCCCGATCTGCTGCGCCGCGTCGCTGCGCGATCCGCCCGAGCAGGCGCAGCGCCTCAACTTGCCTTCCCTCCCTGGCGATGTAGCTCGTCAAAAGGTTTTCTGCTGCCACGTGCTCGCCGTCGCAGAACCAACTGCCCGCTTCGACGATTGCGGGCGGCAGCTCTTTCAGCTTCGAGAGGTGCTGCGATGCAACGCCCGCTCTCTGCGGCTCGCCGGCTGCGCTCAGCAGTCGTTCCAGCATCGCCCAACTCGACGCCAGGGCC
>WNFR01009234.1_pt1 | contig 10613 bp, 10 predicted proteins | sample 5400221 | NCBI WGS metagenome assembly WNFR01 (sample SAMN13153357, study PRJNA577476) | soil metagenome | isolation source: 40 cm soil under Madrone tree | place: USA:California | collected 2016-06-14 | reverse complement strand
GCTGTCGCGCAAGGCGCTGATTCGCGAAGCGCGCGAGAAGCAACAGAAGAAGGAAGCGGCCGGAACTGGCGGTGGTGGGAGCACCGGCGGCGCTAGCGCAGCTTCGGAATAGAGCCAGAAATAAGGATAACGCTGAGACGCAGAGTCCTCTGAGACTCGCAGAGAATAGAAAGGCCCGGCAGGCGGTTGTTACTTAGCTCGCGCCGGCGCGTTTGGCGGCTAATCGAGTGTGGTAGACGGCGTCAAGGGCGCCCCAGAGCGCGGCCAGGGCCTCTTTGGCGGTGGCGACGGCTTCGTCGTTGCTGCTGGCTTCGGTATGTTCGTTGAGCCAGGTGCGCCACGCTTCGCGGTGGGCTTTGTCGGCTTCTTCGTGGATGGCGAAGTAGGCCAGCGCGGCGGGTTTGTTGACTCCGTAGAATTTGCGGAGACCGTCGATTTTGGTGCTGGAGACTTCAGGAACTTGCGCTTCGTAGGCGTAGAGCGCGGCGACGGCTTCGGCGACGGGGCGATCGCCGCAAATTTCGCGGAAGGTGGAGACGACGGTTTGCGTGCCGGGAAGCGCGGGGCAGCAGGTGATGTCGTCTTCGCCGACTCCGAGTGCGGCGGCGAAATCGCGCCAGAGCTTGGGGTGCGGAGCGCTAGGATTCTCTTCTTCTTGCGCTAGGATTCTCTTCTTCTTGTAGGTTTTCCATCACGGTGTCGCGCAGCGGGCCTTCGGTGCGGGCGGCGAGCACCCGCAAATGCCTCGGAAACGCCTCCACATGCCGGTAGTACTGCGCGGCATAAAGCTGCAGCGCCTCGCGGCTGAGCTTGCCGGCTTGCCAGTCCTGATAGAAGGGATGTTTCAGCAGATTTTTCTCGGCGATTGCAGCATCCAGCTGGGCAAGAAGTTCGGCATTAGCCATAACGGCCTCCAGCCTGCGCAGACAGCGCAGGCGGTTTAGCGGGAGATTGTACCAGATTCCAGAGGAGTCTGCTGCTGAACGAATCGGGGATTATAAACCTGAGCCGTGCCCGCGCGTGATATCGGCGCCGATGGAGCGAAGCTTTTCTACGATGCCCTCGTAGCCGCGATCGATGTGATAGACGCGGTCGATGATGGTTTCGCCGCCGGCGACCAGGGCGGCGAGGACCAGACCGGCGCTCGCGCGGAGGTCGGAGGCTTGCACGGTGGTGCCGGAAAGTTGCGCGGGGCCGCGCACCACGGCGCGGCGGCCGTCGACGGAAATATTGGCGCCCATGCGCACCATTTCGCTGGCGTGGAGGTAGCGGTTTTCGAAGATCGTTTCGGTAATGACCGATGTGCCTTCGGCTTGCGTGGCCAGGGCCATGTATTGGGCCTGCATGTCGGTAGCGAAGCCGGGATACTCCTCGGTGATAACATCGGCGGCGATGAGTTTTCTTGAGGGGCGGACGCGCAGCGTGGCCTCATCGACGATGTCGGTGTTGACTCCAATTTGCTGCAGCTTGGCGATGACCGCACCGAGATGGTCCGCGGCGCAGTTGGCGATGGTCAGATCGCCGCCGGTGATGGCGCCGGCGATGAGGAAAGTGCCGGCTTCGATGCGGTCGGGGATGACGGTGTGCTCGGCGCCGTGCAGTTCCTTCACGCCGCGAATGTGCAGCGTGGAAGTGCCGTCGCCCGCGATGCAGGCTCCCATCTTACGAAGCATGATGACGAGGTCGCTGACTTCCGGCTCGCGGGCGGCATTTTCCAGAATGGTTTCGCCATCGGCGAGCGCGGCGGCCATCAAAATATTTTCGGTTCCGGTGACGGTGATTTTTTCAAAGATGATGTGCGCGCCTTTCAAGCGGCCGTGATTGCGGACTTTGGCTTCGATGTAGCCGTGTGACATGGTAATTTCGGCGCCCATTTTTTCAAGCGCGGCGAGATGCAGATCGATGGGCCGCGCGCCGATTGCGCAGCCGCCGGGCAGGGAAACGCGAGCGACGCCGAGGCGGGCCATGAGCGGGCCGAGGGTCAGAATGGAAGCGCGCATCGTTTTCACCAGTTCGTAGGGAGCCTCGGCGTGGTTCAGCGTGGGCGCCGAGATCGTGTAATCACTGGCAGGAATTTCTGTGACGGAAACGCTGGCGCCCATGAACGCGAGCAGCTTGCTCATGGTGATCAGGTCGCGGACCTTGGGGATGTTGTGGACGGAGACTTGGTCCGAAGTGAGCAGAGCGGCGGCCATGAGCGGCAGCGCGGAATTTTTTGCGCCGCTAATGCTCACCGTGCCGTGCAGGGGTTTGCCGCCTTTGATTAAAAATTTGTCCATGTGACCCGAACTGCGGAAGAGGATAACGCAGAGACGCAGAGTACGCGGAGTTGCGCGGAGATGGACAAGCGCCTTTTACTCGCCCAACGCTTCACGCACACCTCCTTTTGCCGTGCGCAGCTTTTTTTTCGCCCCTTGCGCATTGACGCCCAGCTCCAACATCACTAAAGCGACACGCATATTGTGTCCCGCCTGACGCAAAGCGTGTTCGGCCGCAGACAGGCTCTTGCCGCTGGCTTCGGCGAGAATGCGCAGGATTCGCGCAGAAACCTTCTGATTCGACGGCTTTACATCAATCATTAAGTTCTCATAGACATGCCCTAGCCGCGCCATCGCTGCTGTAGAAAGCATATTCAGCACCATTTTCTGCGAAGTCCCGGCTTTGAGGCGCGTTGAACCCGTCAAGATTTCCGGGCCCACGTCGATCGCGATCAGAATCTTCGCCAGCCGCGCTACTGGCGTGTGCTGGTTTACGGTGATCGCCACGGTCGTCGCGCCTCGTTTCCGCGCGTATTTAAGAGCTGCCAGCACGTACGGCGTGGTGCCGCTTGCGGTGATCCCGACCAGTACGTCGCGGCGGGCAAGTTTCTTTGCCCTTAAATCGCGCTTGGCGTTTGCCGGCGAATCCTCGGCGCCTTCCACGGCGCCGGTCACCGCGGGCCTGCCGCCGGCAATCAATGCTTGCACAAGTTTCGGGGAAGTCCCAAAGGTTGGCGGGCACTCCGCGGCGTCCAGCACCGCCATGCGCCCGCTTGAGCCTGCGCCGACATAAATCATCCGGCCGCCGTTGCGAATGGCCTTCACGATGGCGTCCACCGCGCGCGCGATAGCAGGAAGCTGCCGGCCGACCGCGGCCGCCACCTTGCGGTCCTCGCGATTCATCAAGCGCGCAATCTGCATCGCGCTCATGCGATCGAGATTTCGCGACGCGGCGTTCCGTTGCTCGCTGCGCCTGCGTTCCTTGGGCTGGTAGGGCATCATAGAATTATAGCCGTGAGCTGAAGGGTTTCAGGGGCGCACGCAGAAAAGAAGAGAACTGTTGCTGTGAGATCGTCAATAGTGAGCACGCGGTTCCCCACTTGTGTGGCAGCACCATTATGGTGCATACTGGTGCTATGAAAACTGCAAACAAGACTGTGCGTCAAAGCGTGAGCCTTCCTGAGAGGACAGCTGCGCAGGTTCGCACATTGGCCAAGACTCGGCGAGTCAGCTCGAACCGGATGCTTGTCGAGCTCATCGAGAATGGGATTGAAGCCGAGGAGCGTCGGCAGCAGGAATTCTTCGATCTTGCCGAGCGCTTCCGCAATGCCACGGATCCTGAGGAAGCCAAGCGGCTCGGGGACAAACTAGGCCAGATGGTGTTTGGCGGCTGATGCCACGGATCGCATGCTGGAAAGACCTGCCCGTGGGCGTGCGCGAACATTTGACGGAACGAATGAACGAAAGGGCGATCAGTCTCACGGACCTAAATCAGCTTCGTATTTGGATTGAGTCGAATCCCGAAGTCCCGGAAGGCGATTGGTACAAGGACTTTAGTTCCTTCAAGATTTGCGGCCACGGTTCGCATCCCAAGACGTTTCTGCTGGCTGGTCAGACTGCCAAAGGCGTCCCCCTCTGATTCGGGATGGCAACCTCTCTGCAAGCAAATCCCTTCTAGCCAATCACCTGTGGTACAAAACAGAATTACTGGAAAATTCCGTCATGGATGTTCTCAACAGGTTGTTTGAGGAGCATTTTCACTGGCCGGTGAAGCGGATTCAGCCGCTGCAGGGAGAGCTCGGCGGGTCGGGGCGGAAGATCATCCGGCTTTCCAACGAACGCTCCAGCGCGATCGGCATTTTGTACGGCGTGCGTGAAGAGAACGCCGCCTTCCTGGAATTTTCCAGGCATTTTCGCAAACATGGACTGCCGGTTCCGGAAATATATGGCGAAGATCTGAATCACGGAGCTTATCTCGAAGAGGACCTGGGCGACACCACGCTGTTTGAGTTCCTGACCACAAATCGCAGCGCGGAGACCATCGCTCCGCCCGTGGCGGACACTTATCGCAAAGTGGTCGCGGTGTTGCCGCGTTTTCAGGTGGAAGCCGGGCGCGATTTGAATTACGACGTTTGTTATCCGATCGCCAGTTTTGACCGCCAGTCCGTCGCCTGGGACCTGAATTACTTCAAGTATTATTTTCTCCGGCTCGCGGGCATTCCCTTTAACGAACAAGCGCTGGAAAACGATTTCGGGCGCTTGACGGAATTCTTGATGACCGCGGATCGCGATTACTTTCTGTACCGCGATTTTCAATCACGAAATATTTTGTTGCTCAACGGCCAGCCGTTCTTTGTGGATTACCAGGGCGGCCGCAAAGGCGCGCTGCAATACGACATTGCCTCTCTTTTGTTCGATGCCAAGGCCGATCTGCCGCCGGAGCTGCGTCAGGATTTGCTCAATCATTATCTCGACGTATTAGGTCAGTACATAAGGCTCGACCGCGAAGCGTTCACGCGGCACTACTACGCCTACGTTTACGTGCGCATCATGCAGGCCCTGGGCGCTTATGGATTTCGCGGCTTTTACGAGCGCAAAGCGCACTTCCTGCAAAGCGTGCCCTACGCGTTGAAAAACTTGCGCTGGCTGCTGCATCACGTGGAGCTGCCCATTGCGCTGCCGACCCTGATGGGCGCGTTCCAGAGCATGCTGGCGTCGGAGAAATTGCACGGCCTGGCGAACGAAGCGGAAAACCTCGTGGTGCGGATTTTCAGTTTTTCCTTTCACCGCGGCTTGCCCAGGGACGAGAGCGGGCACGGAGGCGGATTCGTTTTTGACGGCCGCAGCCTGCCGAATCCCGGCCGTGAAGAGCGCTTTAAAGCGCTCACTGGGAAGGATGCGCCGGTGATCGACTATCTCAATCAACAAGAGAGTGTGCACCAGTTTCTCGCCAGTGTGATGTCGCTCGTGGACGCGAGCGTGAGTAGCTACCGGCAGCGCGGCTTCAAGAATTTGATGGTCTCCTTCGGATGCACCGGCGGCCAACACCGCTCGGTCTATCTGGCCGAGCAGTTGGCGAAACATTTCCGCGCCACAAATGGAGTAGAGGTGGCGGTGCGGCATCTGGAGCTGGAGAAGCTGGGCAAATGAAGGCGCCCCGATGAAAGCCCCGCAATGAAAGCTATGATTCTGGCCGCGGGGCTCGGCACGCGCTTGCGGCCGCTCACGAACGATCGCCCGAAGGCCTTGGTGGAGGTCGCTGGGCGCACGCTGTTGGAGATTACGCTTGGTCGCTTGCGGACATTCGGCGTTAGCGAAGTGATCGTCAACGTGCATCACCATGCGGACCAGATTGCGGAGTACCTAAAGGCGAAGAAGAACTTCGGGATGCGCGTTGAAGTCTCGCGCGAGGATGTGTTACTCGATACCGGCGGCGGGCTGAAAAAGGCCGGGTGGTTTTTCCTCGAAGATTCCATCCGCGAAGAGCCGTTCCTGCTCCACAACGTCGACGTCATCAGCACCATCGATTTAGATCGCATGGTGCAATCTCACAAGCAGCGTCAGGTGCTCGCGACATTGGCGGTGCAAGAGCGGGAAACGAGCCGCTACCTGCTCTTCGACGAGCAGCTTCAGCTGTGTGGTCGGCGCGCCGGGCGCGATCAGAAACAGGAGATCGTTCGACCCTCGCCGCGAACGCAAGCGCTGGCCTTTTCCGGCATCCATGTTATTTCGCCTCGGCTGCTGGGCAAGATGACCGAAGAGGGCGTTTTCTCGATCATTACTTCATATTTGAGGCTGGCCGGCCAAGGGGAAAGTATTGTCGCGTTTCGTGCGGACGAGTATTACTGGCGCGATCTCGGCAAACCAGCCGATCTGCAGCAAGCCGCTCAAGATTTAGAACAAAAGGTTCTCTAACAACTAAGAACTGCAAACTCGCTTACTTTGCCGGCGCTGCCGCCGTCGCAAATCCCAACGCTTGCATTACGGCGTCGTGAAAAGTGGGACGGAGTTGCGCGATTTTTTGGTTTTCGCGGGTGGGGTGGACGCGGTTGGTCAGCAATACCACGAAGAGCTGGCGGTCGGGATCGATCCAGATCGACGTGCCGGTGAAGCCGGTGTGGCCGAAGGCGTGTGGCGAGAAGTAATGGCCGCTCGAGCCGCCTTCGGTGGGGACGGCCCATCCGAGGGTGCGCGTCCCGCTCGATAGCTGCTGCGGCGTAGTGAATTGCGCGATGGTGGCGCGACGCAGGATGCGGTGATGCGCGTAGACGCCGCCGTTTAGGAGCATCTGGCAAAAGGCAGCAAGATCGGGCGCCGTGCTGAAGAGTCCGGCGTGGCCGGAGACGCCGCCGATGGCGAAGGCGTTTTCGTCGTGGACCTCGCCTTGCAACAGGCGGTGCCGCAAATTGTTATCAATCTCTGTCGGAGGAATCCACGGCCAAAGTTTTTTGGGCGGGCGGAACATGGTGTCTTTCATGGCGAGCGGCGTGAAGATATAAGTCTTTGCGAGGTCGTCGAGCGTGCGCCCGGTGAGTCTCTCGATGATTTCCGCCATGAGGATGATGCCGAGATCGGAATAAATTTCCTTTGTTCCCGGCTCGTATTCCAGTGGCTCGGCGAAGATTTTCGCGAGCGTGTCCTGTTTGCTCTTTGACGTGCGCCAATATTCCTTGAAGGCCGGCAAGCCCGACGTGTGCGTGAGCAAGTGGCGCACCGTGACCTGATGGCGCCATTCGGGCTGCGGTCCGCTGGCCCATTCGGGCAAGTAACGCTCGACGCGCGCGTCGAGATCGAGCGGAACAGGGAAGTCGCCTTCCGCGAGCTTCGCTACCAGCGTGGTCGTCGCCACTACTTTTGTGAGCGAAGCGATGTCGTACATCGTGTGCGTGTCAACGGCCGGCGCATTGGTGGCGTAGCTGAGATTGCCGAAAGCATGCAGCGAAGCTTTTCCGCGATAGCCGACGGCGACGGTGGCGCCGGGAAAAGCTTTGTCCTGGATCGCGCGCTCGATCACTTGGAACGCGGGTTGCAACTGCGCCTCGCCGCGGACGTCCATGGGCTGGAGCGTCATGGGATTTTCCGCCAGCTCGAGGCCGAAACCCAACTTCATATCCACGCCCGGAATGGTTACCGGCAAATGTCCGCGCACGGGAATTTCGCCGAAGAGCGCGCGTGCCGCGGAGATCTGGGCCACGTCGCTGATGCCGAAGGCCGCCAGCCACGTCTCCGCTTGCGGAAATCGCTCGATTAGGTAGGGGCTGCCAAGTCCGACGGTGGCTACCGGCTTGCCGGTTTTGAAAAGTTGTTCGGCCAGCGCGGCCTGTTCCGGAGGCACGTCGACATTTCCCTTGCGATCGCTGACGCGCACAAAAAGCGCGAGGATGGCGACGTCATAGGAATCCGGCGGAGGCAGCTTGAGCATGTCGGCTTTGACGAACTTGGTGTCCGCGCGCAGCGTGGTGAGCGAATCAAAGCGCAAGCGCAGTTCGCGCTCCAAATCTTCTCCCGGGTAAGGTTCCGGATCGGCGTAAAAGGCAAGCAGCAGCGCGCGCGTTGGCTTCGTGGCATCGAGCGGCAAGCGATGCGCGGTATCACGGAGAAGCGTGACGCCGCGATCCGAAATGTCCTGCGCCTCGCTCTGCCACGCCACATGCCCAAATTTCTGGTTGATGGCGTTCACATCGACGAGGCGATTCTCTTCCAGCCCAACTCGCGCCTTGGCCTGCAAAATCCGGCGCACGGAAGCGTCGAGTCGCTCGCGCGAGATGCGCCCGGATTTCATGGCATTCTGCAAGCCCTCGAACGCGGCGTCGGGCACCGGCGGCATTAGCAGGGCGTCTGCCCCGGCTGCAAACGCGCGCACCGCCGCTTCTCCCGGCGCGTATCGCACGGTGATGCCGCCCATGTCCATGGCGTCCGTAACCACGAGGCCTTCAAAGTGCAGTTCGTTGCGGAGCAGACCGGTCAGAATTCGGGAGGAAAGAGTCGCGGGCGTGTTGGGATCGGGCTCGAGAGCAGGCACGGACAGATGGCCGGTCATGATGCTGCTGGCTCCGGCGCCGATTGCTGCGCGAAATGGAACTAGCTCGAGATGCTCGAGGCGTTCTCGGTCCGCGTGAATCACCGGCAAATCAATGTGCGAGTCGCTGGCGGTGTCGCCGTGGCCGGGAAAATGTTTTGCGGTGGCGAGCGCGCCGTTTTCTTCGACGCCGCGGACGAATTCTTTTACGAATTCGGCAACGCGCGCGGGATCTTCGCCGAACGAGCGCGTATTAACGATGGGATTGTCGGGATTGTTGTTGACGTCCGCGTCGGGCGCGTAGACCCAGTGAACGCCGACGGCGCGAGCTTCGAGCGCAGTGACTTTGCCCATCGTGTACGCGTCGCGAGGATTTCCAGCGGCCGCGAGCGCCATCGCCGTGGGAAACGACGTGCCTTCGTCCAGGCGCATGGCTGTGCCGCGCTCGAAATCGGCGCCGACTAGTAGTGGCACTTTCGATTTAGCTTGCAACTGATTGGCCAGCACCGCCGTCGGATACGCCTGGCTCTTGACGATGCCGAGCGGCGAACCTTGCGTGATGTTGATGAAGCCGCCGACGTGGAGATCGTTGATGCAGTGCAGCATCTGCGCGTAAGCGGCGGCGTCGGTCGAAGTAAAACTTCCATGATACGTCGCAAACAAAACCTGGCCGATTTTTTCGTCCAAGCTCATGTTTCGCAGCGTCGATTCAACCCATTCCGATGCACGCGGCGTCAGGTGCCGCGCCTTTCTTGCTCCCGTTTGTTTCTCAGCAGTAGCCGCTTTTTCGGCAGACGAGCGGCTCTGACTTCGCGCGGATAGTGCCATAAGAATGATGATTGCGGCGGGAATTACGAACAGAACGCCAACGCGTCCTTTCCTCAATTGGGAGTCTCCCCGGTTCACGCCGGATGCAAAGTTTGTATATAACACACGCACATCACGTGAACAATGCAACTCCAAACGCGAAGTTCCACAATATCATTGGTAGCTGCGCTATGAAGAACCTTCGTTTCTCTCGCGGAATCGAATGGCGAACGCACGCGGTTCGCGTCGCGGCCTGCGTGCTCTTCGCCGCGGCGTTGTGCGGACCTGCGTGTGCGCGCGCGAAAAAGTCCGGGCGCCCAGGCCGCGTGCAAACCGGCCTCGACGTTCTCGAAGCGCAAAAATTTGCGCCGCTGCGGAACAAGCATGTCGGCCTGATCACCAACCACACCGGTGTCGACTCTCAGGGACGCAGTACGGCAGACCTGCTTTCCCACGCGCCGGGCGTGCATCTGGTGGCGTTGTTCAGCCCGGAGCACGGGCTGGCCGGACGCAACGATGAGAAGATTTCTTCCAGCAAAGACGCGGCTACCGGATTGCCGATTTTCAGTTTGTACGGCGAGACGATGCGGCCGACCGATGAAATGCTGCGCGGAATCGACGCGCTGGTGTTTGACGTGCAGGACGCGGGCGTGCGCTTTTACACCTACACGACCACGATGGGTTACTGCATGGAAGAAGCGGCGAAGCGCAAGATTGCGTTCTACGTGCTGGACCGGCCGAATCCGATGGGCGGCAACATTGTGGAAGGGCCGATGCTGGATGCGGACAAGACCAGCTTCACCGCATATTTTCCGCTGCCGGTGCGCTACGGGCTCACCATCGGGGAGCTGGCGCAATTCTTCAACGCGGAGAATCACATCAATTGCGAGTTGCACGTGATCGCGACGAAGAATTGGCACCGGAACTATTTTTTCGAGAGCACCGGGGCGCGCTGGATTCCTCCGTCACCCAATTTGCGCACGCTCAAAGGCGCGGTGCTTTATCCCGGAATCGAAATCCTGCAAAGCGCCGGCGTATCGGTAGGCCGCGGGACGGAAACTCCTTTCGAGGAATTCGGCGCACCGTGGATCAATGGCGAGGAAGTGGCCGCTGCGCTGAACAGCCGCCATCTGGCCGGCGTGCAGTTCAAGAATCAACCGTTTATTCCGGGCGCCGGCCTGTACTCCAGCCAGCGCTGCGGAGGAGTGGGCATGCGCATCACCGATCGTCAAGCGGTGCGCGCGATGCGCATGGGAGTCGAGGTCGCGGCCATTCTTAAGAAGCTGTATCCCGATAAGTTCGATCCGGAAAAGCTGCTCACTCTCGTCGGCAATTCCGAAACCATCCGGCAACTGCAGGCCGGAGTGCCTCCCGAGCAAATTGTGGCCAGTTGGTCCGGCGATCTCGCCAATTTCGACACTGTTCGCCGCAAATATTTCCTGTACAAATGAGGAAAAGGAGAAAGGAAGTTAAGGAAATGTAGGAGCGGTAGGCGCACTCCTGAATCGTTGACCTTCCACCTCCTTTAG
>WNFR01008134.1_pt1 | contig 10614 bp, 10 predicted proteins | sample 5400221 | NCBI WGS metagenome assembly WNFR01 (sample SAMN13153357, study PRJNA577476) | soil metagenome | isolation source: 40 cm soil under Madrone tree | place: USA:California | collected 2016-06-14 | reverse complement strand
CCTGGAACCTTCAGCATCCACGAGCACGCCGGCAACACGTCGCTCGAATGGGCGACCTTCGCCCTCGTCCTCCTCATCGCGTTGACCCTCGGCGCGCTCATCGTCGCGCGCCTCGCAGGCGGCCCTCCGCGCCGGCGCTTCCGTATGCGCGGCGGCCCGGACCCGCTCGACGTCGTGCGTATGCGGTTCGCGAGCGGACAGATCTCGCGCGACGAGTACCTGCAGGCGACGAGCGACCTGACGGCCCACCACGGGCCCCCGCCGCCCGAACCTGCAGGCTAGCCCCCGAACAACGGCACGAGCAGCAGCTCCGAGCGGGGCGGCTGCTCGCATGCCACCGGTGCGAGCCAGCGCGCGATCTTGGCGCGCGTGCTCTTCGCCATGCACGACCGCGTGTCCATGCGGAGATGCGTGCGGGTGACCGTGAACCTGTGGATGGTCTGCGGGCTCGGCTCGGGCCAGATCGATGCGCCGGCCGGAGCAGCGGCTGCGAGGACGAGTGCCGCGACGAGGATGGCGAGCCTCACGCCAGGAAGCTTAGTGGCCGTTCTCGGAGAAGTGCATATAGTCCTTGGTCGAGCCGTACCAGGCGCCGCCCCAGCCCCAGCCCAAGGAGCGGAAGAGCGCGTACACGGCCGGCGTCACCATCCCCTTCCGCAGCGGCGTCCGCTTCATGTACGAGACGGAGACGGGGTCGTGCGTCTGCCCGCAACCGACGTAAGGATTCTCGATCGGGTTGACGTCGATGGCCTCGCCGTAGGCGTGCATCGACCAGCTGCCGGTGCCGGTGCCACCCGTGCAGGGCGACGGAACCGCCTGACGGCACGAGAACACATACGTGACGTCGAGGTCCTTCGGCCAGACGCTGACCGGGCCGTACGCGTCGCTCAGCTTCATGTGGTGGATCGGGAAGCGCATCGCGTACAGCTTGCGGAAGACGGTCGTGAGCGCGGACACGGCGTTCGCGTTGACGACGAGCCGGCCGGTGTGCGCGCGGCCGTCCCAGCCCCAGTACGTCAGCGTCATGAGCCGGAGGCCGGAGAACGGGACCGGGCACTTCGCGTACCAGTGGTGGCTCGCGATCAGCTCCTGCTTCGCCGTTGGCGTGAGCGGGCTCGAGGAAGCGTGGTAGGCCTGGACCGAGAGGGCGGCGAGCATCGATGCGACGATGTAGCGCACCGACCCAGTGTGCCCGGGATTCCGGAAGTCTGTCGCCCTGAGGGCGCTATCGAGCTGACTCGCTCACACGCGTGAATTGCTCCCCTTCGAGCCAGTGCTCGAGCTCGTTCGCCGGCAGCGGGGGCGTCAGCGTGTATCCCTGGAGGATGTCGCAGCCGTAGTGCTGGAGGCGGGCTGTGACTTCGACGGTCTCGACGCCCTCGCCGACGACCTCGAGGCCGAGCTGGTGGCCGAGGCTGATGATCGAGCGGACGATCACCTCATTGCCGGGATTGGTCGCGAGATCGGTGACGAAGGAGCGGTCGATCTTGATCTGGTCGAGCGGCAGGCGGCCGAGCAACGCGAGCGAGGAGTGTCCGGTCCCGAAGTCGTCGAGCGCGAGGCGCACGCCCAGCCGGCTGAGCGCGTTGAGGGTCGCCTCGGCGCGGCCCGGGTCGAGGATGATCGCGCTCTCCGTCACCTCCACCAGGAGCTTCTCGGCGGGGACCTGGTGGACGCGCAGCCGTTCGGCGACCGCCGCCGGGAACCCCTCGTCGTTGAGGTTTCGCGGCGAGACGTTGACCGAGACGCTGATGTCCCTTCCTTCGGCGAGCCATCGACTGCACTGGTCCAGCGCCTCGTCGAGCACGTACTGCGTGAGCGGATTGATCAGTCCGGTCTGCTCGGCGAGCGGGATGAACTCGATGGGCGGCACGAGCCCGTGGGTCGGGTGCTGCCAGCGGACGAGCGCTTCGACGCGGTCGATCCGCTTCGTCCTCAGGTCGAGCTTTGGCTGGTAGTGGAGGACGAGCTCGTGCTCGGTGATGGCACGCCGCAGCTCGCCGAGCAGGCCGAGTCGACGCCGGTCGTGGTCGTTGTCGCTCGCCACGTAGAAGGCGTGGCCCGAGCCGTCGGCCTTTGCGACGTACATGGCGATGTCGGCGTGCTGCAGCAGCTCGTCGACATCGTCGCCGTCCTGCGGGAAGCGCGCGATGCCGATGCTGGCCTCGACGCTCAGCGGCAGGCCCTCGACGTGGTAGGGCCTCGCGAGCAGATCCTCGATGCGGGCCACTGTGCTCGTTGCGGCGGCCGTCGCGTCTCCGTCGACCTGTAGCAGCACGGCGAACTCGTCGCCACCGAGTCGCGCGATCGTGTCGGGCGGGCGAAGGTGTCGACTCAGCGAGGCCGCGAACTCGCAGAGGAGCAGGTCGCCGTAATGATGACCGAGCGTGTCGTTGATCTCCTTGAAGCGGTCGAGGTCGATCAGCAGAACCGCCAACTCCCCAGATCCGTCTGCAGTCTCGATCGCCTGCTTCACGGCGTCGTGGAAGCAGATTCGATTCGGCAGCTCGGTGAGCGAGTCGTGCAATGTGCGGTGGACGAGGTCGACTTCGGCCTGCTTGCGGTCGCTGATGTCTTCGAGCATCGCGATCACGTGCGCAGGCTTGTGCGCGGCGTCGCGGACGAGCGCCATCACAGTCCGGCACCACATCAGCGATCGGTCCCGGCGCCGGAAGCGGTGCTCGACTCGGCAATGGTCGCGGTCGCCCGCCACGAGCTCGTCGAACTCCAGGCCGATGCCCTCCTCAACGTCGAGGTAGTCCGGAAGCGGATGGCCGTGCAACGAGCCGGAGGGGTAGTCGCAGACCTGCTCCAACATCGGATTCGCCTCGAGGATCTTGCCGTCGAGCCCGAGCGTCATGACGCCGATCGATGCCGCGTCGAAGATCGACCGGAACTGTCGCGCGCTCGCCGCCTGCGCTTCCTCGGCACGTTTGCGTTCGGTGATGTCGACCATCACGCTCTGCCAATACGTCAGACGGCTCGTCTCGTCCTCGACCACGGTGGCCTTCTCGCTCACCCAGATCACGCGGCCGTCGCGCGCGATCATGCGGTACTCGGCGAGGAGCGAGGAAAGCGTTCCCCTTGCGCGCTCGTCCTCACGCACCATCCGCTCCGCATCCTCTGGATGGAGCACCTGCAGCCAGAGCTCGTCGTCGCTCATCCACGCCTCGCGCGGGTAGCCCATCAGCTCCTCGATCTGCGGGCTGATGTACAGCGGGATCGAGTGGCCGGGATCATCCCGCTGAACCAGGTCGATGTACGCCACGATCCCGGGGATCCTTTCGACCAGGCTTTGGAATCTCCGCGGCAGGTCGAAGAGGGCGAACTCGGCCGAGCCGTTCGTGTTCTGATCGGGTCGCAGATGCATTGAGATGGCGGCCGAGGGGTTAGCCGGGCACCCGCATGCCGCAAGCCTTCATCGGCGCGGCGGCCGCCCGGCATTAGCCCGCCGCCGACTCGCGACGTCGCACGCAGACTTTGGGCAACCCGAGGCTGGAACAAGCGCCGATTAGCGGGAAGAGTCGAGGCTTGCGCCTTGCGTACGCCTTCAAGCGACGGCGACATCGCATGCACTCGCGCGCGTTAGAGTCGCTGCGTGGCGGCTCCTGCGTCTAAGTCAGAGTGGGCGCAAGCGGCGATCGAGGGTGCGTGCCGTCGGGCGAATGAGTGGTTCGGCTCGCTCCCGGCGTTCTCGACGCGGGCGGTCGTCGGTGGAGGCCAGGTCGTCGGACGGCGTTCGCCTGCCATCCTCTCCGAGCGCGACTGTGTCATCAACTTTGCGCGCTTGCTCAACGAAGAGGGCGTACCGTGGGACGCGATCCACCACGAGGTCTCGATGTCGCGGTGGATCTTCGAAGAGCCCCACCCCGCGGCGACGGCGATGACGCCGGCACAGCGTCGCCGGCGCCTCGATCTCTCGTGCTCGTCCAGACCGATGCCTTCCTGGCCACTCAGCTGCCCCTCACCTCCCCCGGCTTCCAGTTCGACGCCATCCTTGAGTTCGGCTACTTCTCGGACTACTGGACGGTCCCCGGAGCCCGGATCTTCGGCGGAGACCCCACCGGGGGTCGTGGCAAGGTCGATGGCGACGTGGAGAAGGTCGGCCTTCATCTCTCGACCGGCGCCTGCCGGCTCGGCTACGTGATCGTCTTCGAGGAGTGCGACTGGGGCTTCGAGGAGAGCTACGCCGCCGACGCCGAGGTGAAGAACGGTTGCCGCGTCCGCTTCATCCGCGGCTACTACTAGCCCGCCGGCCTACTCGACGGCCGCCGTCAGCCGTTCCGTCCAGTCCTCACTTGCTCGAGGAGTGGGTCGTTGGCCATCACGCGGTAGCCCCGGACGCGCGCTCGCGAGTTGCGGAACCATTCGCCTTCCCGGCTCGACTGAATCCGCCGATTTGCAGGAGCGGCGATGGAGGCGGCGGGAATCGAACCCGCGTCCGCAGCCGCACCGGATGAGCATCTACAAGCGTAGGCTGCCCTTTGCATTCGCCCGACGGCCGGAGTGCAGCCGCCCTACCGCCGGGCTAGCCATCCTTTCGTGTCGCGCTCCGGGCGATTGGCTCTCCCTCGGCGCCGAGCCCGTTCGTTGGCGCCGCCTCCGGGCCACGGGCCCAGCCCGGAGGGGCGTCGCCTTCTAGCTCTTACGAACTAGGCAGCGAGTGCGAGATCACGAGGATTCGCATTTGATTGGTGCCGGTGGATTTACGAGGCCAACCGGCGACCTCGGCTTGCAGCTCATTCGGATGGATCGACCACGTCGAAACCAGGTCGCCCCCGTATGTTCGTTTCGTGTCGAAGTGTAGCCGGGATCAGGTCGCAGCAATTCCCACCGCGTGCCCCTGCGGGTCGGCGAAGACGCCGAAGGTCACGCCGGGGACCTGCTGCGCCGGCTGGACGATCGTCCCGCCGAGCTCCTCCGCCCGCGCGAGCGTCGCCTCGACGTCCTCGACCCGATGAAGAAGAGCACTGCGTCCTTGCCGCCCTGGAGCGGGCCGATCGCCGTGGGGATCCCGCCGTCGGCGCCCGTGTTCGCGAAGGTGTAGCCGGGGAACGCGCCGTCCTCGTACGACCAGCCGAAGAGCGATCCGAAAAATGCGCGGGTCGCGTCCGGGTCGGTCGAGCGGATCTCTGCGTGGATGACGGGGTGAGCCATGGTGCGTCTCCTCCTTGGTCGTGTCTGTGCCAACACGACGAACGAGGGACGCGGGAATCGACGGCTACCGCCGCGACTTCAGCTCTCGCTCCATCTGGCGCTTCGCGTCGCGGTCGGCGATAGTGCGCCGCTTGTCGTGCAGCTCCTTGCCGCGCGCGAGCGCGATCTCGACCTTCACGCGGCCGTCCTTGAAGTACATCCGCGTCGGCACGAGCGTCACACCCTTCTCGCGCACCTGTCCGTACAGCCGGTCGATCTCGCGGCGATGAAGGAGGAGCTTGCGCGGCCGGTCGGGATCGTGGTTCGCGCGGTTGCCCTGCAGATACTCGGGGATGTGGACGCCGACGAGCCACGCCTCGTTCTCGTTCACCTCGGCGTACGACCGCTGGAGCGACGTCTTCCCCTCCCGCAGCGCCTTCACCTCGGTGCCGGTCAGCACGACGCCCGCCTCCACGCGGTCGGAGAGGTGGTAATCGTGGCGCGCGCGCCGATTCTCCGCGATGAGCTTCTCCCCCTTCATCTGCGCCGGGCACGGTAGCCGCGCGCCATGAAGCAGCGATCGCACAGAGTCGCCCACGGCGCCGTCCGCGCACCGCACGCGCGGCAGCGGCCGATGGTCGGATCCTCGATCTCCGCGCGCAGCTCCTCCACCACCCGCGCGGACGCCGCCTCTTCGAGCGCGGCCGCCTTCTCGATCGTCACGCCTGCGACGCCCGGGTACTGGAGCGCGAACCAGCGGAGGATGGACGCCTCGCGGGCGGCCTGCTCCGCCTCGGACAGCCCCGCCGCCTGCAGTCGCGCGGGATCGAGCAGCCAGCCGATCACCGTGCGCTGCGGATTGTCGCCGGCGAGCGCGCACGCAAGCGTCCCGAGGAGCGCGAGCCCGTCCTCGTCGATCGGCGCCTGCATGAGCCTCCACACGTCCGCGAGCTCGAGGCGGCGCCGGCAATGGTGGAGCGCCTCGCGCACCGCGTCGAGCCGCTCGAGCAGCGGCTGGATCGACTCGACCGTCAGCCAGCCGTCGACGCTCCAGTAGCGCAGCGCGGCCTGCCGCCACGCGTGCAGCGCCGGCTCGAGCTCGTCGACACGCGTCACGTTGAGATCGGAGAGCGAGGGCCGCAGCCGCCCGGTGTCCACGACGCGGTAGCCCAGATGGCCACCCGGCAGTTGCACGTGCGGCGTCAGCGCCGCGCGCACGAGCTCCGGGTCGGGATCCGCCCACGGCAGCCCGGTGAGCACGCCGACGTGCCCGCGCTCGTGGAAGCCGAACCGGCCCGCGCGCCCGGCGATCTGCGCGAGCTCCCACGGCTCGAGGTCGCGGCGCTCCTTCCCGTCGAACTTCTCCGTCTCGGCGAAGAGGAGCGTCTCGCACGGCAGGTTGACGCCGTGGCCGAGCACGTCCGTCGCGACGCACACCTCTGCCGCGCCGGAGAGGAAGCGGTCGATCTCCTCGCGCCGCGACGCCAGCGGCATCGCGCCGTACAGCGCGGCGACGCGTCCCGGGTGCAGCCGGTTGAGCTCGCCGGCGATGCCGATGACCGCGCGGCGGCTGAACGCGACGACGACGGTGCCCGGCCGAAGGCCGGTGATCGGGCGGCGGCCGACCCAGTCGAGCGGCGCCTTCCGCTCGAAGAAGCGCACGTCCGCATCGGGGAACGCGTGCCGCACGAGCGGCAGTGCTTCGACCGCGCCGAGAAGAAGGATGTGGCGGTACTCGCCGCCGAGCATGAGTCGCGTCCACGCCGAGCCGCGCTCCTCGTCCTCGGCCCACTGCACCTCGTCGAGGACGAGCGTCTCGCCGCGCATCGGCGCCATCTCGGCCGTGCAGCAGATGATCGGCGCGTCCGCGTTCACGCGCTCCTCTCCCGTGACGAGGCCGACGCGCTCCCCGATCTCCGCGGACAGCCGGCGGTGCGCCTCCTGCGCGAGCATGCGCAGCGGCGCGGCGTATACGCCGCGGCCGGACTCGACGAGGAAGCGGAGCGCGTCGTGCGTCTTGCCCGAGTTCGTCGGGCCGAGGTGCGCGACCACCGTCTCCGGCTCGGTCGTTCGCCGGGGAAGGCGGACGGTCAGCTCGGCGACCGGCTTGCGCCGGGGCTGCCGGCGCTCGTACCGCTGGCTCCTCGAAGGTCGTTTTTGACGCCGAGAGCCCACGGCGCCACCGTAGCTACGAGGCAGGCTGTGCGAGCGCGCGGACGGCCGCGAGCAGACCCTCGTCCTGCGGTGTGGCCAGGGTCGTCCACCGCACGGAGCGCCGGGAGGACGCCGACGTGGGCGATCTCGTGGCCGTCGGGCGTGTAGTAGCGCGCCGCGGTCAGGATGAGGGCGGCGCCGTTGTCGAGCGGGTCGACCGCCTGCACGACGCCCTTGCCGAACGTGCGCTCGCCGACGAGGGTCGCGCGCGCGTGCTCGCTCAGCGCGGCCGCGACGATCTCCGCCGAGCTCGCGGTATAGCGGTCGACGAGGACGACGACCGGGAGGCTCGTCACCGCGTCGTGATCCGCACGGAAGATCGAGTGCACGTAGTGCGCGCCCGAGAGCGATACGACCACACCGCCGTTCAGGAAGACGGACGACACCGCGATCGCCTGGCTGAGCAGGCCGCCGGGGTCGCCACGGAGGTCGAGCACGAAGCCGGTCGCGCCCTCGCGCTGCAGGAGCCGCACCTCGGCGGCGACGAGATGCGCCGCGCCCGCGCGGAAGCTCGTGAGTCGGACGTCGCCCCAGTGCGCGCCGCCGTACGCGAGCATCCGTCCGAGCACGGTCGGCGCCCGCACGATGCCGCGCTTGACCGACAGGCTGAGGACGACGCCGCGCCGTTCGAGGACGAGCGGGATCCGCTTCCCGGGCGTGCCGACGACGGCGGCGAGTGCCTTCGCCTCGTTGAGCCCGACGACGGAGGTGCGGCCGATCTGCACGATCAGGTCACCCGGCTGCACGCCTGCACGCTGGGCGGGCCCCGGATCCACGGTCGCAACGAGGAGGCCGTTCCTCGTCGGCAGCACCTCGACGCCGATGCCCGCGTACCGCGCCGCTGTGTCGTGCCGGACGAGCCGGTAGCTCCGCGGGGTGAGATACGCCGTGTACGGATCGCGCAGCGCGGACAGCATCGCGTTCACCGACCCGAGCCGAAGCACGTCGGCCGACACCGGCCGGTAGTAGCGGGCGGCGAGCGCCTCACGCACCTCGTCGACGAGCGACGGGATCGCCACCGGCGTCGTCGCGCGATCGGAGCGCGAGAGTCCGTACGCGACCGCGAGCGAGCCGGCAAGGACAGCAACCACGGTCCCCAGGATGAGCGCGCGCCGCATCTGGACGGCGGGAGCATACGGCCCCTGGAGCCGCCTTACAGTCCCCGCCGGCGAGCAGCCGGTCCTTAGACCTGGAGGAAGCGGCGGAGCGTGAGGCCGGAGCCGGCGGCCCCGAGGAGGAGCCCGGCGGCCAGCAGGGCGAGCGCGTTCAGGGCAAACGGGAGCGCGTGGACGTCGCTCGTCGAGTGCAGGTGGCCGAGAATCGACGGGAGGGCGACCGACTTCCCGAGGACGAGGAGGACGAGGGCCAAGAGGGAGCCGACGAACCCCTGGAGCAGCCCCTCGAGCATGAACGGCCCGCGCACGAACCAGTTCGTCGCGCCGACGAGCTTCATCACCTCGATCTCACGGCGACGCGCGAAGATGGAGAGTCTGATCGTGTTCGCGATCAGCAGCGTCGACGCGGTGACGAGCAGGACGATGGCGACGAGGAAGACGATCGAGATCACCTCCGCAACGGTGAGCACGCGTTTCGTCGTCTTGTCGCCCCACTTCACGTCGTTCACGCCCGCCCAGAGCGCCTTCTGCGCCGGGTCATGCACCGCGGCCTGGACGTCGCGGCCGATCGCGGGCGCGTCGTTCGGGTTCTTCGGCTTGACCAGGAGCGAGTCGGGCAGCGGGTTGGACGGGACGTTCGCGTACAGCGTCGGCAGTTTCCTCGCCTGCGCCTTGAACGCCGCTTCCTTCGAGATAAAGGCGACCGTCTTCACGCGCGGGTCGGTGCGCAGGCGCTGACCGACCGCGGCCTCTTGCGCCGGCGTCGGCTGATGCGCCCCGGTGGCGAAGTACACGTGGTCGACGAGCTCGCGCTTCACGTGGTTCGAGTACGAGAGCACCCACGTCCCGAGCGCGATGAAGAGCCCGAGCAGGAACATCGAAATGAGGACGGTGATGGTTGCCGCGAACGTGGTCGACACGTTCGCCGAGATCGAGGACCACGCCTCGGAGAAGATGAGGCGAACCTTGCTCACTCGGAGGCGTACCCTCCGCGACGCTCGTCGCGGGCGAGCTTCCCGTCTTCGAGCGCGATCACGCGCTTGCGCATCTTGTCCACCATCTCGCGGTCGTGCGTCACCATGAGAATGGTCGTGCCGGCACGGTTGATCCGGTAGAGGAGCTGCATGATCCCGATCGACGTGTCGGGGTCGAGGTTCCCCGTCGGCTCGTCGCAGACGAGTAACGGCGGATGGTTGACGACGGCGCGCGCGATCGAGACGCGCTGCTGCTCGCCGCCCGAGAGCTCGTCGGGGAGCGAGTCCATCTTGTGCGCAAGCCCGACCATGTTCATCACCTCGGGCACCTTGCGCCGGATCGACGCGCGATTCTCGCCCTGCACCTTCAGCGCGTACGCGACATTGTCGGCGGCGCTGCGGCTCGGGAGGAGCTTGAAGTCCTGGAAAACGCAGCCGACGTTGCGGCGAAGGAGTGGCACCTTGCCGTGCTTCAGACGGTTGAGGTCGCGGCCGCCAACCATGATGCGCCCGTCCGTCGGCTCGATCTCCTTCAGCAGGAGCTTGATCAGCGTCGACTTGCCGGAGCCGGACGCGCCGACGATGAAGACGAACTCGCCCTTCTCGATGACGAAGGTGACGCCCTTGAGGGCCGCGACGTCGGGCTCGTACACCTTCGTGACGTTCTCGAAGGTGATCATCGAGCCGGCGCCCATCGGCGCCCGCTCTACGGTGCCGACGTCAGCCGGCTGTTCTTCTATCTCGAGCTCAGTCACGTCCCGAACCGGTCGCGTCGACCCCGCACCAGAGAGTCGAGTCTAGCGGACGTTTCGGCGCGTCAAGCGCCGTTTCCTGCCGCTTGCAGGAGATACGCGCGGATGAAGCCGTCCAGGTCGCCGTCGAGGACGCCCTGGGCGTTGCCCACCTCGTAGCCGGTCCGGGCGTCCTTGACCTGTTGATACGGATGGAGGACGTAGCTCCGGATGGCGTTTCCGCCGAAGCCCATGTTGACTCCGCCGCGCTCCCGGGCGAGCTCGGCCTCCCGCTCCTCCTCCGCCTTCTCGGCGAGGCGCGAGCGGAGGATCTTCATCGCGGTCTCCTTGTTCGCCGACTGGCTGCGCTCGTTCTGGACGGAGACGACGATGTTCGACGGCAGATGCGTGATGCGCACCGCGGAGTCGGTCTTGTTCACGTGC
>WNFR01022127.1_pt1 | contig 10615 bp, 10 predicted proteins | sample 5400221 | NCBI WGS metagenome assembly WNFR01 (sample SAMN13153357, study PRJNA577476) | soil metagenome | isolation source: 40 cm soil under Madrone tree | place: USA:California | collected 2016-06-14 | reverse complement strand
GCGAATGCGGTCCATAGTGCTGTCGTTTGGAGGGTCAAATTGGGGGTCGCTGATAGCGCGAGGTCGGAATTGCGCGTCACCTCCGTCCGGTCATCGCGAAGATGAGCAGCGCGAGCGGCGACGATGTACGCGCGCGCCGCCGCATCCCCAGTCGAAATCAATCCACCGGCCCGCACGCCGAGTGCTTGAGCCTTGAGGTGATCCTGATCTCGCAACGCGATCTCGGCCTCTGCGAGCAGGACGACTGGATCGTCCACCTTGCTCGAGTGAGCGAGGACGACCCAACGCCTCACCGTCGCGATTCGACCCGAGTCGAGCAGTTCGGCCAGCGCTTCGTTAAGCACCGAAGCGGTTACGGCGTTTATCGGGGCGTATTCGAGTGCTGCTAGGCATTCGTCCCAACGCCGCCGCGCGACGAGGGCTGCGACCACGTCTTGGACCATGCGTTGAACATCATCCGGTGGGAGTTCTTGAAGTTTGGCTAGGAGGAAGCCTCGAAGTAAGGGGTGGATCCTTGGTTCGTATGCCCAGGGGTTGACGAATCCGCCCTGAGTGGCGGTCGTCATGATGTGCTCGTAGTCAGATCCGAACAGCGCTCTGCCTACCTCGACATCGCTGTCTCCGCCGAGCGCCAGGAGAACGAGAGCGCTTCGTAGCTCCGGCGGTGCCTGCTGAAACAGATCTTCAGCGAAGTAGTCGTAGAGATCGTCGGCGGGGAGAGCCTCACGTAGGGCGTCGCCTCTTCGCTGCGCCACGAGTCCGATCACAGCTGGCCAACCACCGGCCCTTTCAAGCAGGCCACCATCGACGTCGGCTGGGAACTCTTGCACGACTTTGAGTGCCTCCTCCTGCGTAAAGGCGAGCTCACCCATCTCGAGAGTAGCCACTTCCCCGTAGACGATCATGCGAGGCTTGATCCAGTCGGGACGGACGCGGCTAGTCAACAGAATACGACAGGACGTTCGTCCCATCAGCTCGACCAGGAACTTCTCGGCCGCTTCTGATCCAGCCGCGTAATGACAGTCGTCAATGACCAGTATCGAGCAGGCGACTCTCACGCTCGCAGCAACAGCTTTCGCTAACACATCGGGCGGCTGGTCGCGCGATGCGAGGACTCGAATGCGCTCAACGTCCGCGTCATTTTCGGCCGGCAGCTCTGCGGCGATCCCAGACGCAAGCGCTGCGACGTCCGCCATCGCCGGCTTCCCGCTGTACCAGACCACGCCCTCCTTACCCTCGACCCATTCGCGGGCAAGTGTGGTCTTCCCGTAGCCAGCCGGAGCTACGAGCAGGATGATTCGTGCGCCCGATTCGTCGATTAATTTCGTCAGCCGCGGGCGTTTGATGATGAAGCTCTGGCCTTGCGGCTGCGTCGTGACAGTGCCCTGTGCCATCTCCTGCCTCCGGGCCGACGCCTGGCCCGATCCCTGTGATCTTGCTGCCGCTTATTGTGAACGCGCCGCGGACCCCTGGATAGGGGGACCCGCGCCCGGGGCAGGTGCGCCGGGCGCGGGCTTGCCGTCAGCCCCCCGTGCCGGCGCCTGCCGGCACGAGCTCACGAGCAAGGGGGTCTTCTCCCGTGAGCGTCCTAAAGGCGGCCGGAATCTGACGCCGCCTGGGCACGCCGAGCTTTTGGCGCAGCACGTCGCAGTGGGCCTTCGCCGTTCTCGGCGAGATGCCGAGCCGGTCACCGACCTCGTCGTTCGAGCAGCCGCGGGCGATCAGCTCGATGACCTGCAGCTGCCGCTCGGTGAGGACGAACGGCTCGTCGCTGGGTGTGCTCCTCATGGCAACGAGGCTACGCCCGCGCCTAAACGGCAACCATCGGCCGATAGGAGTATTCGCGCGAGAGCCGGCTAGACCTGGGCGGCGCGGAACCCGCCGCGCACGAAGCTCGCCTCGTGCCCGCGCGCGTTCGCCTCGTCGAGCTCGTCCTGTGTCAACGCGCCCGTCCGCAGCAGCAGCTCGAACTCGTCGCGCAGATGCGTATGCATCATCTCGGGGCCGTCGGTCGCGATCGTGAAGCGCACACCGTGTTCGACGAACGAGCGGAAGACGTCGCGCACCGCGTGCTCGTCCGCGAGCGCCTTGGTGAGCAGGTTCGACGTCGGGCAGATCTCGAGCACGACCTCGGCCGACTTCAGCTCGCGCATCAGCTCCTCGTCGCCGGCGGCGAGGATCCCGTGGCCGATCCGGTCGGGGCGCAGCACCTCGAGCACCTCCGCCAGCTCCTCGCGGCCCATGTCGCCGCCCTCTTCGCCGACGTGGATCGTCACGCCGAGGCCGGCCGCGCGCGCTTCCTCGACCATCGGCTGCACCGTGCGGTAGTCGTAGCGCGCGCCGCCGGGCCGCGGGCCGGCGATGTCGACGCCGACGACGCCGCGTGACGCCCACGCGATCGCCTTCTCGACGATGATCTCGTTCTGCCTGGGCGTGAACGTGCGGTCCATCATCAGGATCAGGCCCGCTTGCACCTGCGGGTACTCGAGGCTCGCACGGTCGAGGCCGCGGATCGCGGCGAGGATGATGTGATCGAGGTCGCGCTCGCCGCCGCGGTTCCGCTTCATCGGATTGAACCGCAGCTCGAGCGTCGTGATCCCCTGCGAGCGGTAGGCGCCGCCGATCGCCGCGTGCACCGATACCTCCACGGCGAGCGGGCTCGACTGGATCAGCTCCGTCCAGTGGTAGATCTGGTCGAGCGCGTCGAGGTTCGGCACGCCGCGCGGGTCGCTCACCGTGACGAGCCGCTCGAAGTCCCAGTAGTCCTTCACCGGTAGCGCGATCCCCTGCTCGTGCGCGAGCGTCCAGAGGATGTCCGACGAGACCGACCCTCCGAGGTGGGTGTGCAGCTCGGCGAGACCCTCCATCGTCCGAGTCTAGCCTCGACCCGGAAGATTGAACTCCGGCCTCGCGCGGGAGATGATCCCGGCCCGGTCTTGTAGCGAAAGGAGCCACCATGAGCGACAGCGTCTACCGCGTCACCGAGGTCATCGGCACCAGCACGGAGTCATGGGCGAAAGCCGCAGCAAACGCCGTCGAGACGGCCGGCAAGTCCGTTCGGGATCTCCGGATCGCCGAGGCGACCCGCTTCGACGTCACGATCAAGGACGGCAAGGTGGCCGAGTACCGCGTGCGGCTCGACATCTCCTTCAAGTACGAAGCCGGCTAGGCCGCTTCGACGACCGCCCAACGGCGGCCGGAGAAACGCAAACCGAGCAGCGTGAGGCGGGCCACGATCAACACGTCGAGGCCCGCCCAGACGCCCACGATTCCCCAGTGCAGCTCGAGCGCGAGCACCGCGATCGCGATGAAGACCGCGCTCGCCGCGAGCATCGACCACATGAGATACGACGTGTCGCCCGCGCCGATCAGGATCCCGTCGAGCGCGAACACCGCGCCGCCGAGCGGCTGCATCAGCGCGAAGTACGGCCACAGCTTCGCCGCCTGCGCGAGCACCGCGGGATCGCCGGTGAACGCGCGCGGCACGACGTGACCGAGCGGGAGCAGCACGACGGCGAACAGCGCACCGACCGCGACCGACCACCAGATCATCCGCAGCGCCGACGCGTGCGCTCCATGCGCGTCGCCCGCACCGAGCAGGCGGCCGACGATCACCTGGCCGGCGATCGCGATCGCGTCGAGTACGAGCGCGAGGAAGATGAAGAGCTGGAACGCGATCTGGTGCGCGCCGAGCTGCGCGTCGCCCATCCGCGCGAGCACCGACGCGGCGACGAGGAACGAGCCGAGCAGCGCCGTCGTGCGCACGAAGATCTGTCGCCCGGTGCGCAGCATCGGCCGCATCTCGCGCAGGCTCGGCCGCCGCGACTCGGCGCGCGGTCGTAACAGCTCGACGACGAACGCGACGCCCATCCCTGCCTGCGCGATTGCCGTCCCCGCCGCCGAGCCGGCGATTCCCCAGTGGAAGACGTAGACGAACAGCACCTCGAGCACGATGTTCACGACGTTCGCCACGACCACGATCTCGAGCGGCCGACGCAGGTTCGAGACGCCGCGCAGGTACCCCTGGCCGGCGAGCGCGACGAGCGCGGCCGGCAGCCCGACCGCGGCGATCCTGAAGTACTCGAGCGCGTAATGCCCCGACCGTCCGTGCCCGCCGAGACCGCGAAGGAGCGGCACCGCGGCCGCCTCGCACACGATGACGAGCCCGACGCCGATCGCGAGCGCGACCCAGAGCGCCTGGGCCGCGAGCCGCGCCGCCCGCTCCGGCTGCCCTGCCCCGGAGGCGCGCGCGACCGCCGCAGTCGTGCCGTACGCGAGGAAGTTGAAGATCGTGAACGCGGTCGAGAGCACCGCCCCCGCGAGCCCGAGCGCAGCGATCTGCGGCCGCCCCAGATGGCCGACGATCGCCGTATCGGCCAGCACGTAGAGCGGCTCCGCGGCGAGCGCGCCGAGGGCCGGCAGGGCGAGCCGAAAGATCTCCCGATCGTGAGGTGACCGAAGGCCCACCGTTGCGGCGACGATAATGGCCGCGATGAAGGTCGGGATCGTCGTGCCGTACTCGTGGTCCTTCTGGGGCGCCGTCGTCGAGCACGCCGAGCTGCAGTCCGAGGCGCTGCGTGCACAGGGCTGCGAGGTGAAAACGCTGATGGGCAACGACCCGCCCGGCCAGTTCACGCGCTCGCTGCACCCGCGGCACGGGCGCGACGGGCCGCCGCCGCCCGACGTCATCCCGATCGGCCGCTCCGTGATCGTGCCCGCGAACGGAACGCTCCCGAACATCATCCTCAGCCCGCGCTCCATCGTCCGCATTCGCCAGACGCTCGCGCGCGAGCGCTTCGACGTCCTGCACCTGCACGAGCCGATGACGCCGATCCCGTGCATCGCCGCGCTCGCGTCGTACCGCGGCCCGATGGTCGGAACGTTTCACGCGAGCGGCGATCTCGGCTGGATGAAGATCGCGAAACCGGTCTGGGGCTTCCTCGCCGAGCGGCTCGACCATCGCATCGCCGTCTCCGAGATGGCCCGCGAGGCGGCGAATCGGTGGCTGCCCGGCGAATACGAGATCGTGCCGAACGGCGTCCTCATTCCGCCCGCCGCCGACCCGGCCGGCCGCGAGCACCGCATCGTGTTCGCAGGCCGGCACGAAGCACGCAAGGGACTACAGGTGCTGCTCGACGCGTGGCCGGAGATTCGCGAGCGCACCGGCGCGAGCCTCCGCATCATCGGCGCCGATCCGCTGCGCGTGCGGCTGTTGATGACCCGGCTGCGTCTTGCGGACGACGGCATCGAGGTGCTCGGCTTCCTCGACCAGGAGCGCTTCACGGAGGAGATGCTCGCGGCGAAGGTGCTCGTCGCGCCGTCGCTCGGCGGCGAGAGCTTCGGCATGGTGCTCACACGGGCACTCGCCTGCGCGACGCCGGTCGTCGCCTCCGACATCACCGGCTACCGCGACGTGATGACGCCGGAGACGTGCCTCGCGTTCCCGCCCGGCGACGAGCGCGCTCTCGTCGAATCCGTCGCGGCACTGCTCGCGGACGAGCCGCGCCGCCAGGCGATGGGCGCGGCCGGACGCGCGCTCGCGCAGGAGCGTTATTCCTGGGACGCGATCGGGCGGCGGCTCGTGGGCATCTACGACGGGGTGATCGGCCGGACGCAGGCGCCGGCGGCGGCCGCCTCGTGAAGCTGCTCCGACGCGTGCGGCTGCCGACGAGCGTTGCCGGGCGGATCGGGCTCGGGCTCCCGCTGCTCGCCGCGGTCGTCGCGCTGTTCTGGTTGCGCGGCCCGAGCTTCACTGCGATCGGCGATGCGTTTGCCGCGGTCAAGTGGCAGTGGGTCGCCGTCGCGATCGCGCTCAACCTGCTCTCCGTGATCGTGCGAGCACTCGCCTGGACGACCGTGATCGGCTCGGCGATGCCGCCGCCGCATCCACGGGCGCGGCTCGTCTTCTCCGCGTTCTCGGTCGGCCTGTTCGCGAACGCCGTGCTTCCCGGACGCATCGGCGAGCTCGCGCGCGTCGCCGTGCTCACGCGCAAGATGCCGGAGCGCAAGGGCGCGTGGGCGACACTCGTCGGAACGGTTCCGTGCGCGCGACCGCGGTCTTCGCGATCGGCGTCGGCGTCGGGCTCTTCGCGTTCGCGTTCGTCAGTGCGCGGCGGCCGCACACGCTCGCGGCCGATCGCGGCAGTCGCGCACGCCGAGTGCTGGCGATGGCGCGCCAGGGGCTCGCCGTCATGCGCTCGCCCGTCGGCGCCGGTGCCGCGATCTTCTTCCAGATCTGCGGTTGGGTCTGCCAGCTCTTCGCGGTGTGGACGGCGATGCGCGCATTCGACATCCACGCGCCACTGCCCGCTGCCGGCGTCGTGCTGCTGCTGATGAACGTCGTCACGATCTTCCCGTTCTGGCCCGGCAACGTCGGGCTCGTGCAGTTCGCGATCGCATCGGCGCTCTCCGGCTACGGCGTCGCGTACGGGCTCGGGGTCGCATACGGGTTCGGCCTGCAGGCGATCGAGGCGTCCGTCGGAATCGGCGTCGGCGTGCTGTTCCTCGCGCGCGAGGGACTGTCGTTCGCCATGCTCAAGGTGATGCCGAGCGCGACGCAGGCGGAGCTCGCGGACGAAGGCGACGAGGCGGACGACGACGATGCGCAACCCGAGCGCGCTCGCATCCCCGGCTAGCCTCAAAGGCGTCCTCACCGCTCGCGCCGCAGCGGAGGCGCTCGAGGATGGCTTCGCCCACGTCGGCGTCGTGTGCGTGCAGCAGCCGCTTGCCGACGGCGGCGAGGGAACGATCGCCGCGCTCTGCGACGAATGGGAGACGTGGCCGGTGCGCGACGCGTTCGGCCGCCCGCGCAACGCCGATGTCGGCGAGCGCGACGACGCCGTCGTCGTCGAAGCCGCGCAGGTGCTGCCCTTCGATGCGCTGCGGCTCGACGTGATGGCCGCGACGAGCCGCGGGCTCGGCGAGCTGCTCGCGCGTCTCGACTCGTCGAAGCCGCTGCTGATCGGGCTCGGCGGCACCGCGACCATGGACGGCGGCGCCGGGCTGCTCGAGGTGCTCGACGCGCTGCCCGCGCCGACGACGGTGCTCTGCGACGTCGCGACGATGTTCTACGACGCTCCGCGTCTCTTCGGGCCGCAGAAAGGCGCGAGACCGGACGAGGTGCTCGAGCTCGAGCGGCGATTCCGTGCGCGCACCGAGCTCGAGCCGTACGCCGGATTGCCGGGCTCGGGCGCCGCCGGCGGCCTCGGCGCGGCGCTCGCATCGCTCGGCGCGGAGCTCGTACCCGGCGCTCCTGGTGTCCTCGACCTGCTCGGTTTCGACCCGAGCCCGTACCGGCTGGTCGTCACGGGGGAGGGGCGCGTCGACGAGACGACGCGCGAGGGCAAGGCGCCCGCCGAAGTCGCCGAGCGCTGCAGCATCGCCGGCGTCCCGTGCGTCGTCTTCGGCGGCGTCGTCGAGGAGCTGCTGCCCGGCGCCGAGACGATTGCGCTCTCCGGCGACCCGACGCGCGCCGCCCGCGATCTCTTCGAGCTAGGGCTGCGGCTCGGGACGCGACTGCTCGACGCGACGGGCTAGCTCTTCGACCTTGCCCTGCGCGCTGTCGAGCCGCTCGCGGCAGAACGCGTAGAGCTGCTCGCCCTTCTCCCACAGCGCGAGCGCCTCGTCGAGCGGCGCCTCGCCCTTCTCCAGCCGCTCCACGATCTGCTCGAGCTCCGCCTGCGCCTGCTCGAACGTCCGCTCGCCGTCGCTCATGGCTGCACATCCTCGACGCGTGCCCCGAAGCCTCCGTCGGCCAGCTCGACGTCGACGCGGCTCCCGGGCGCGACCGCGCCGGCGGACGCGACGACGTGCGAGTCCGTCCGGACGATCGCGTACCCTCGGTTGAGTGTTGCCTTCGGGGACAACGCACGCAACGTTCCGGCCGTCGCCTCGAGCGCCGCCCGCTTCCGCTCGACCGCGAGCGCCGGCGCCCGGCGCAGCCGCTCGTGCGCACGCTCCACCCGCTGGCTCTCGGTCTCGAGCGCGCGGCGCGGGGCGGCGCGGAGCCGCTCGGCCGAGCGCGTGAGCCGCTGCGCGTCCCGCTCGAGCGTCCGCCTGACCGAGCGCCCGAGCGCGTCGCGCGCGCGGTCGAGCCTGCCCGACAACTGAGCCAGCTCAGGGACGACGAGCTTCCCGGCCATCGTCGGCGTGGACGCGCGCACGTCGGCGGCGAGGTCGCAGAGGGGCGTGTCCTGTTCGTGGCCGACGGCCGAGACGACCGGCACCCGGCAAGCGGCCACGGCGCGGACGAGACGCTCGTCGCTGAAGGCGAGGAGATCCTCGAAGCTGCCGCCGCCGCGTGCGAGCACGATCACGTCGACGTCGGGCTGCTCGCAGAGCGCGCGCAGTGCGGCGACGATCTCGAGAGCCGCCCGGGGCCCCTGGACGTACGTCTCGGCCACGAGCACGTTCGCGGCGGGGAAGCGGTTCTGGATCGTCGTCAGCACGTCGCGTTTCGCGGCCGCGTCGTTGCCGGTGACGAGCCCGATGCGGCGCGGCAGCAGCGGCAGCGGGCGTTTGCGCTCGGCGGCGAACAGGCCCTCGGCGGCGAGCGTCTGCTTCAGACGCTCGAGTGCCGCGAGATGCGCGCCGACGCCGAAGCGCTCGATGGTGAGCGCACGCAGCCGCAGATCGCCGCGCTGCTCGAACAGCTCGGGCCGGCCGAACACGTGCACGCGCTCGCCGTCGGCGAGCGCGAGGCGCAGGCCGTCGAACTTCCCGCGCGGCATGGTCACGCCGATCGAGGAGCCGTCGCTTGGATCCTTGAGCGTGAAGAACACGCTCGCCCAGCGCTCGTGCCGGCGCAGCTCGGTCACCTCGCCCTCGACCCAGACCGTCGGGAGGCGCCCGAGCCACTGCGCGACGCCCTTGTTGAACGCGGCGACGGAGTAGACGGTGCGGTCGTCGTACGGGAGCGGCTCGACCTTGCTCACGCCGCCAGCGTAACCCGCGCCGCGACGTCGCCAGAAACATCGAGGCTCCGGCCGCGAATGCGGCCGCTTCAGGGGTTTCGCGCGTGACGGAATCCGCGCTAGCGGATTCCGACACTTGCGCCAAAGTACTAGAGCAGAATCTCGGCGGCGGTCTCGTGCGCGCAGCCGCGGCTCGAGACGAGCTCGACGGCGAGGTGCAGGTCGGCCTCGCTCGCGGCGAGCCGTTCTGCGAGTGAGAGCGGGTAGCCGGCCTCGATCAGCACGTGCAGGCGCCAGCTCTCCACCTTGCTGCGCTCGCTCGTATCAGGAAATGCGATCTCGGTCATCTCACTCATGGCTCCAGTGGTTCGTGCTCTCTTCGACGAACCCTTTTCCCAATTTGTTGGGGCGGAAGACGGCTCTTGCAAAAAGTTTACGACTGGCTGTGCAACGCGCCTGCCGCTTCGAAGCGGCGCATCAGCTCCTGCAGCCGGGCCTCCAGCACTGCGCGTTCCGCATCCGCATCGGCGCCGAGCTCCTCGAGCCGCCGGCGGACGTCGGCTTCGAGATCGGCGATGCGGCTGTCGAGCGCTGTCATCCACTCGTCGCGCTGCCGCTCGAGCGCATTCGCCGCTTCGGTGAGACGGCGTTCGAGCCGTTGCGCGCCCGCGTCGCCGACGTGCGCGAGCCGTTCCGCGAGCACCGCCTCCGCCTCGCGCGCGAACACCTCGACGGAACGGTCGAGCTCGCGCGACAATCGCCGCGCCGCATCCTCGCGACTCGACTTCACGAGCGCAGCGAACTGCTGTGTCGCGTCGTCGGAGTACGAGCTCGCCGCGCGCTCGACGACACGTGCCATCTGTTCGATCTGGCGCCGGCCGACGTCTTCGAAGCCGGCGCGAATGCGTTGCGTGGCTTCGATCTCTTCCCGCTCGATGCGCTCGAGCAGCTCCTTTTCGCGTCGCCGCATGCGCTCGTCGAGCTCGTGCAACGCACGTCGCCGCTCCGCGGCGTTCGCATCCACCTCGCTGCGTGCCGTCGTGAGTGCCGCCTCGATCGACTTCTCGAGCTCTGCGTGCATGCGCGACAGTGCGGCGCGTTGCTCATCGCTTTCCGCGGCGAGACGTTCGGCGTCCGCGGCAAGCCGCGCCTCGACGTCCCCGAGCAAGACCTTCTGGTGCTGCGTCAGCTCGGCGATGCGCGTCTTCGTCGCCTGCGCGCCGCGATCGAGATCCTGCGCCCATGCTGCGAGGCGTTGCTCCACCGATGCCTGCGTGGAAGTCAGCGCCTCGGTGACCGAGTCGCCGACCTCGCGCTCGCGGTCGGCGAACTCGCGGCGGCGCTCTTCGCCAAGCTTGCGTTCCTCCTCTGCGAGCAGCGAGACCGAGTCGGCGCGCGCACGGGCGAGCGTGCGCTCGAGCTCCTCCGCGCGATCCGCGGTCTCCCCGTCGATCTGCTCCGCCAGGCGCGCCTGCGCCTCGGCCAGATGCGCGTCGATCGCATCGGCGCGCGCAAGCGCCCGCCGCAGCGGGAGCGAGACGGCGGTCGCGATCGCCGCGACGGTGAGACCCGCTGCCGCGACGGCGAGCTCGTGGTGACCGTGGTGCCGCCGGTGGAGCGCGAAGACGACCCACGCCGCCACCGCACCGCCGCCGGCGAGCACGGCCAGCAGCGCGAGCGCGAGCCTCGGCAGGAAACGAAGT
>WNFR01008132.1_pt1 | contig 10615 bp, 6 predicted proteins | sample 5400221 | NCBI WGS metagenome assembly WNFR01 (sample SAMN13153357, study PRJNA577476) | soil metagenome | isolation source: 40 cm soil under Madrone tree | place: USA:California | collected 2016-06-14 | reverse complement strand
TAATGCGCCTGGGGTCGCGGAAAAGAAGGCAAAGAGACAGGCTCTTGCGTGGACTGTCAGTCTGACACGTGAGGAAGTGATCTACCGTATCACCGATGAATTTGTCACGACCGTTTCGGCACGAAACCGAATGGGCTTAGCCGAACGCAGGGTAAAGCTGCTCGACCAGTCAGTCAGTATCCTCCAGGAACAGCAGAAGCAGGGGTTAAAGTTACCGCTTGACGTCAAGGTGGCGAAGGAGCAGTTCAGCGCATCGCAGACTCTTCTGACGCTTCTTCGCCAGCAAGCCGTGGCAGGATCGCTGGGGCTGTCAAAAACTCTTGGCGTGTCCTCTTCGCCCAACCTTCCGTTATCGAACGTACTGCCTGATCCACCTGATCCGCCACCAACCACGGAGCAATTGGTCGGCGCATGCCTCAACCACCATCCATCGCTTGAGAAACAGCGGGCCGTTATCGATCAAGCGAAACAGGATTATCGACTGGAACGATTCCGGTTGTATCCGTCGGTTTACCTGGATGGTTCAGCTAGCTATATCGATGATTTTAGTGGTGTTTCTAACAGTGAAAGCTTCTTTAGCGGCGCGATTGCCGTTAACATTCCCATTTTCGATTTTGGGGCGCAGCTCGCTACCACCCGATCGAAGTTGATGAAATATAAGGCCGAACAAGCCAGGCTTCTTTCAACAGCCGATGACGTGAACTACGAGGTCCTTAAGATCTACCAAGTGATCTACACGCTAACGCACAACATCCTGGGCCTTCAAGGCGACGTCGCTAAGGCCCAGAGAGATGTGGAAGTACTCCAAGCGCAGCAGCAGCAGGGTGTCGCCGAGCCATTAACCGAGGTTGAAAAGGAGCTGCGTTTCATCGCCAGACAAGATGAGCTCGAGGGGCTCAAAGCGCGACGCCTCAGCTACTACGCGCGCCTCCAGAAAGCAGCGGGTGGCGTGTGGAAGTGGATTCCATGAAGCAGTCGCAGCGGATCGTCAAAAACGCCGTTTTCGGTATCGGAGCCAGCCTCATAGGGGGGTTGGTCTATTTGGTTACCGTGCTGATTATCGCGCGGATGGTCAGCGTTGTCGAGTTCGGTGAATATTCGTTCGTTCTCGCGTTTGCCATGTTCTTCCAGCTTCTTGCCGATGCTGGTTTGCCCCGCATGATGATTCGGGAAATCGCCAAGGACCCCGAATCAATGGTGCCGGTGGTTGGTGCCGGTGCGGCGCTCATCTGGGTTGTTTCGACAGCAGTATTTCTTCTGGTCGCGCTAATCGTTGCATTCCTGCGTATTGACACACATGTGAAGATCGCTGCCCTGGTTATGACCATGGCAACCATGGCGACCTTCCACTCCGCCGGTTATAGCGCCGTTCTCCGCGCCTTCGAAGATAACGAGCTAAACTATGCAGGCTTTGTTGCACAGAAGATTCTTCTCCTCGGCTTTGTTATCGTGGCGATAAAGTTGAAGATGGGGTTGGTCGGCTTCGTCACTGCCCATCTTGTGTCGAACGTGCTTCTGTGGAATTTTTACCATATCATAGTCTCACGGCTTTACGCGCGCGTTCCATTGCGTGTTGACCTGTCATTGTGGAAGTCACTGCTGATCGCCGCGCTGCCGATGGGCGGCGGCGTCATGCTTCGCCAACTCGCGCTCCAGCTTGACATCCTTATTCTTACGTGGATGACAAACCTAACGACCGTCGGCTTATTCAGTGGTCCTTACAGAATCAGCATGGCTTTGCGGACCATTCCCCAGAACCTCGCGCTCCCGCTTTACCCGCTTTACTCGCGAACCGCGCATTTGTCGCCGGAACGTTTCAAGGAGGCTTACCAGTGGAGCGTTAAGTTTTTTGCGCTTATCAGTATCCCCCTGGCCGCCTTTTTTATCGCGTGGTCGAAACCGATCCTTCGGTTGGCATTGGGCGCTAAGTTCTTGCCCGCTCTTCCCGCGATGCAGCTTCTCGGCCTCGGGCTGGTTCCGTTCTTTATCTCAACTTTGTTTCAGTACCTTTTCGCAGCACTCGACGAGCAGAAGCGCTTTCTGATCAGCACCTGCGGAGGCTCAGCCTTGCGCATTCTTCTCCTGGTCCTGCTGATACCGAGATTTGGATTCGCGGGGCCTGCCATGGCATTCGTCTGCGCCGAAACTGCGATCGTTGGAATTTGGATGTTTCAACTGGCGCGACTAGGTTTTCCGGCAAACCTTGGCAACGTCATCTGGCGGCCCCTGGCGGGAGGAATCGCGATGACACTTGTGCTTTTCGCTGCGGCCCAGGCAGGGCTTCTCTGGCAGCTTGCCGCTGGGGTCGTTTCGGTAATTGTCTATGTCGTTGTTCTTTTAGCTCTTAAAACGTTTTCGATGGAGGAGATACATCACGCGCGAGAAGGCATTGCGTTTGTCTCTCCTTTTATCGAGTCCTGGACAAAGAAACTTAAACGCAACACATGACGACCCCGAAACCCGTCGAGACGCCGCCTGGATCGGCGCCGACCCAGGCTGCCGCCGCTTGGATCGCTTTATACCAAAAATGGAAGAAGCGTTTCGAATCTTGGGCGGAGTTTTGGGCCAAGTTCTGGGCGGCCTACTGGCTGCTCATCATTGGCAGCTTTCTGATTCTTGGTTCCGCTTTTCTTAAGTGGGTGCAATATCCTCTGACCTCGAACCTTTCCGGTCTGAAGTTCCCTTTGTTTCATGACTCGGGAGTCATCCCGCATGTTACTCTTCTCTCTTTTGGCGTTCTTGGAATTGTTGTCCTGATTGCCGGAGTTATTCTGCGTCGATTTTTTGCTTTGGCCCTGGGCTTGGCGGCAGCCGTCCTCATCACAGTGTCTGTGCTGAGTCCAGCTCACATTGCCTTTCAACAGCCGATGATGCTGCGCCGTCTCATCGATGAACTCCAGGCGGTGCCATGGCACAAGGTTTTTACGAAGGATTACTTTCCCGCGAATTACGGTTCTCCTGAAGTGCTTCCGAATCAGCTCGTCCTTTACACCGCGAGTGGGCGCCTTCTCGCTGCCTTTTCTTTCCTTCGGATCGGCTGGACCTGCTTTGTGCTCGGGTCGTTGTTGGTTGCTATTTACGCAGTTCGCCGTCTGCCGGATGGGAAAACGGCGATTGGACTGGCGCTGATCTGTCTTCCCCTCGGCGCGCTCGCCATCGTAATCACACCGCCAATAATTGGGCAGCATTACTTCAACAGTGGTTCGATAGCCAAGGCGCAAGGCCACAATCAAGAGGCAATCGCTGACTACCGGAAAGCGATGAAATGGGATGCGTGGCATGCGCAGGATATTGGTCTCTACGCAACAATTGGCGACCTCCAGAAGAAAAGTGGTATCGAAAATAACTCACCGGAGCGACATATTAGCCGCGCGGTGGAGTTACAACAGGCAAAGGAGTACGAGGCAGCGATCTTTGAGCTCAGCCGCGCCGCCGAGGCGAGCGGCGCCATCGCGGCGGCCGCACGACGCGAGTCCGCGAAGACTCGCATAGAACTCGGTCTGGCCCTATATCAAGCGGGCGGGATTGGCGGCGCCGTGACCAACTGGCAGCTTGCGCTCGCTGATGATCCTACGCAGGAGGTCTTTATCCTCCCCTACCTTGCCCGGGGATATTTTGATGTCGGCCGTTATGAAACTGCGCTCCAGGCGGTCGATCGCCTCATTAAGATTATATCGTCTCATAGCTCCATGGTAGCCGATGTTTACTCACTTGGCGGAGATTGTTATGCGAAGCTTGGCCGCGACGCCGATGCCCGCCGTTATTACAGCCTTTCTTACGCGAAGGACTGGATTGTAAATTACTGGGCGATAAGCCGGCTGGCGGGCGAATAACTCATGCAAATTGTATCGACTTCATACAAGCATTTACCCTCGCGTGCCCAGCGATGGTCATGGGCCATGGTCTTGGCCTGCGGGCTCCTGCTCGGCTACTATGTACAGCAGACCTACTTCAGCCCGAAGCAGCGCCAGTATCAACTGGATTTCGGCGATGCCCAATGGATCGAGTCTCCGGAGGTTGCTCCGGTAGCTTATTTCAGAAAGCAAGTGTTTCTTAGCGTGCCACCGGTGCAGGCCTGGCTGGAGGTTGCAGCAATTGACGACTACGAAGTTATCGTTAACGGCCGGTCAATCGGAAAAGAAGCCGGTCTGAAGACACGGGTAGCCGGGATCTATGACATCAAAAAGCGTTTAAAGGTCGGAACCAACGTCATAGCGGTTTCGAGTACACGCACGTCCTACCCAGGCTCGGCGCAGATTCTCGTTCGCGGCTTCATCAAAGAACCGAGTGGCAAAGTAACCTCGTTGATATCGGACGAGCATTGGAGAGTCACCTCACACAAGGGCATTGTAGCAGGCTCGGAGGAGTGGACCTCTCCCCTGGTGGACGAGCAGCTTTGGCCAAACGCGCGACAGTCCGCGATTAACGGAGAGTCCATTCCGATCGCATGGGTTGACACCAACCCGCTTCTGCTGCAACTGCCCACGTCCGGTTCATGGATTATGGCCGAGAATGCCGGAACCGAGGCCGTCTTCTCGACTTTGATTAACGCCGACCGTGCCCGGGAGGAGACCTGGATTCAGCTGGCAAGTTCAGGCGATGTCGATCTCCTTGTCAACGGACACCTCGTCACGCCTGCAATTCCTTCCTCATCTAGCGGGAGAGCGCTTCCCCATCTTGCCGCGCCGTCCGCCTCGCCAAGTCAAAGCCCTGAGGAAACGGAATCAGGTGCTAGCGCCAACGCGATCGAGACTCCAGCCAAAAGCACCTCGGCCGCTTCGTCTGCTCAAAAGCCTGAGGAAACGCAACCGGCAGTCAGCGGTCAAGCGAGCCCTGCTCGAGGTAAGACAAGCACTCCTCTTTTTGAGCCGCCTGTTCTGTCGGCCTATGACATCAGTTATTGGATAAAGAAAGGTCCAAACACCATTGTTGCGGCGATACGTACTGAACACGTTCCGGCGACTCTATTTGCCAATGGTTTTCTCGTCCGCGACGATGGCAGCGTAGAGCAATTTGAAACCAGCTCAGCCTGGCAGATAGGCGATCAATTAGCCGGTAATCAAGCCGCACGGAGTGAGCGCCCTATCGAATTAGGGAAGGACGGGACGGCGCCGTGGGGCTATCTTAAGCAAGAATTAGCAAGATCAATCGATCGCTCTGACTTCGCGACTCTAGCCAAGTCTTGCATCGTAATTTTGTTAACGGTCATTCTCACAGTGGCTGTTTGGCTCCTGGTATCTGCAATTGCGGCTGATCGACGGAGGGAACCACTCGCCCGAGCGATGGCTCGCGACGCCCTCTTTCATGGGCCGATTGTGGCGGGTTTGGTTTTGTTAATGCTTCCCAATTACGATCCGCGATTTCCAACGAGCTGGTCATTTCAGCCGAAGTTTGTGATTGGCGCGATCGTGGCCCTGTTAGCTATTCGCTTGTTTCACTTCTGGGGAAACACCCGGCCGGCGTTTGGCTTAAAGAGCAGAATGGCACAACTGCGGCAGACCGATTTCCGCACGGCTTTGCCCTATCTGCTATTGGCGGCGATTATGTTGCTCGGGTTTGGTCTGCGCTATCACAATCTCGGCTACATGTCCTTCGATCATGACGAGATGGGCCTGATAAATAAATCGAAGGGCATCTTTAAACTTGGCTTTCCATATCTGATCTATGCTGGAGAAATCCGCTGGATCACTACCTACGAGTTAGTGCCTTACCCGCAAGCTCTGTCCGCGTTGATTTTTGGTTATTCGGAGTGGTCAATGCGGTTGCCTTCCTGCATCATGGGGACGCTCTGCATCGGGGTCATCGCGCTGATGGGTCGTCGTCTTTTCAACTGGCGTGTCGGACTGTTTGCCGCTTTCATTTACACTTGCATGCCGCTCGATATTCGCTGGGCGCAAAACGCTTTTTACCCGTCACAATGTCAGTTCCTGTCGATGTTGACGATTTGGTTCTTTTACGAGGCAATCAGGGTTCGCCCGTTGCACCGCGGGTATTTGACCGCCGCTTCGGTCGCGTTTTGCCTGACTTATCTTTCATGGGAGGGGACCGCGTTTCTTCTGCCCGCTTTCATAATTGGCTTGATGGTTGTTCGCCCGGGCGAATGGTGGTGGTTAAAAGAATTTCATCTCTATCGCTGCCTCTTTTTTATAGCTGTCGTGGTCATCGCTCAGTACTGCTCGCGGACGATCGCCGGCGCCCCATATCTTATGGTAGGCTCGGGCCTTTCGAATGTTGCTGGCCCGTCGCTCTTTTTCCTGACGCCAGCCTATGATCCAGAATTTTACATTGACAAGTTGTGGCTGTCCGAAAACCACGTCTTCTTCACGATCATGATTTTCCTCGGGCTTCCATTCTGCTGGACCAAGCGTGGATTTCGTTATGTGTTAACGGTACTTGTTATGCTCTGGTTCCTCCACACGAATTTCCTGGCCGCTTTGTCTCCACGCTATTGTTACTACTATCAGCCGCTCTTGATACTGGCCGGCACAGCCGCGGCGATTACTCTTTATGATCGACTTGTTTCTCTCGCTCATCGCGCGGGTAACGCGACCGTCGCTCGTGTTGCTGCGCATGCCACCGGTATAACAGTGCTGGCTTTGCTCTTTCTCCAAAGCAACGAATCGGTGCTGAAAGAGTACACCCTTTCCAGCAAAGGCGATCAACCGACACTCATGACTCGCATGAATACGTACAAGTACGACTATCGCGGCGCGGCGGAGTATGTAAAGAATCACTTCCGGCCGGGAGACCGGATTCTTCCAGGCATTCCACACGTGTTCGCTTGGTACGCGGGAAGGCCCGGGGATTATTCGCTGGATACTCTCCTCGGCACAAAAACCGGGTATAATTACACACTCGCGCAGCCGAGATTCATCGATAAGTTTGCTGGATTACCCGTGGTGCGCAATATCACCGAGCTGCGGGAGGTCGTTTCTCCGGCGCATCGCACTTGGGTTGTGTTTGCCCCTTATGCTAACCTGGAAAAGTTGAGCAGCCCGAGTGTGCTGGATTATCTCCACCGAAACGGCAAGATCGAATTTGAAACCTATCGAGCAAAAGTCATGTTGGTTGAGCGTGCAAACGAACCGAACAGTATCGCCAAAACACCTTAGATCTAGATGCTGGAATAGGCCCTGTTAACAGCTTTCCGTCCAGCCGCACAGATCGAAAACATGGCCGAGCTAAGCGGGGTCTGAGTTCTTGCTCGTGCCGATTCCAACTCACGCGTGATCTGGCTGACTTCGCCTGCGTGTGTCTTCACAGCAGTCTGAAACAGGTTCGCTGCGCAGTTGTAGAGTGAGATATCAAGCGAGTTTTTCTCTGCAATCAAATCGAGAGTCGACTGAGGGATATCGGCTTTCCTCGGCCGCGTGCGAGTCACATTGAAACTCGAGTAACGTTGCAGTTTCCAACCAAAGCGTAGCTTCATTAGAGCCAGGCTTTCTTCAAAACGCTCGAACAAACCGACAACACTAAAATATCGGCCCAGATTCTCCTTTGCCCTTTCACAGATCTCCGCCGTGCAAGGTTTCGCATACTCAGCTCCGGCAATAATCTTGCATTGAACGTTCTCTCTTGGGGAGCGTCTGACAAAATCCTCCAAACTCCAATTCTCACGTTTAAACTTCCAGTACAACGGGTGCAGTTTGTAGGTGCGCATAAAGTAGAAGGAAGAAATCACCCGGTCGACAGGCTCGCGAACGACTGTGATGTAAGTCGCTGGCTGGGGAAGGATCGCATGAAGCCCAAACAACATGTGCCCTTTAAACATCCGCGTTCTCCTCAGTCGTTCCTTGGGCAGGTGCTGCAAGTGCGCCCATGACCATTCGAAGAAAACTGGATCGATCGAGTACATCTGAAAAAGAGGGTATTCCCATTCAATCAGCCGATTGAGCGTGGAGCCGGCTGCCTTTGGAAGGTGGAGAAAGATAACCGCTTCCGCGGCGCGATCGGCTTGAGTCATGGCGGCGCGTTACTCGATGAGGGTTTGTGCGGGATTACCCCGATCCCTGCCCTTGGCGCGATAATGATCCTCATCGCGCGTGCGATATTCACCTTCAGACATTAGTTTTTTCTTGTAGCCGTCGTAACCGAGTCGCCTTCCCTCCTCCCAGGCCCGGGCTACGGCAGCGGAAGTGTCCACGTTTAAACCGTCACCGTGCCAAAGTTCCCAATATTCACCCTCTGCGTGAACCACATTGAGCACAGCCAACTCGATCGAGCCCATTCTCTCACCGCCATTCGCCAGACTGGCAAGACTCTGAAAGCCGTGATGAGCGCGATCACGATACTTTTGTACTAGATCATAAGTCATCATACCGGTGTCTTCACGGCGCCCTGTGAGCTGGCAATTCTGAATGCTAAACCGGTCCGAGTATTTGCCCAGGCCATAATCTATAACGCGCTCGCAGAACTGTGGAGGCAAGTCAAGCACCTTGGATAAGTGAAGCGATATTTCCTGCCGCGGAAAGGCTTTCGCCCATACATCGGTGTACTTTTCATAGACAGAGAGGAGCTTCTCCTCGTAGTTTCCCAACGCTCGCCATTTGGCCAGATCTTCACGCGTTTTCGGAAGATGCATTTCTGCGCTCAACGAGTTCGCGCACGTAAGCACGACGCTTACACACAAAGGATCGTTGGCGTACCGTTCCCCAAGTTGTGCGATGACCCGGGAAAAATTCCGCTGATAAATCGGGTCCCACGGGACCGGAATCACCATCGCCTCTCCAAAATTGGGTCGATGAGGATTCATCACACGAGATTCAAAAGCCTGAGCGCCCTCGGCATAGACAAAAGCTGGGGTGCTAGCGCCCGGTTTAAAACAGAGCTGATATTTCATGCCGATACCGCGCAGGGCGGCCACGAAACTATCCAGCGCGGTAAAGTCGAGTTTGCCAGGTTCTTTCTCCACTTGATTCCACGGGATGTGAAGACAGACGCCAGCCAGTTTATGATTTGCGCGGATACTCTGAGTGAAAACGTCTAAGTCAGCGCGATCACTGGATACCTTTTGCGTCACCCATAAACCTGTCCGGATCGAAGGCCCCGCTGGCACGGCGCACGAAATCGAAGCAGTAGCCGCGATGAGGAAAAGACAGTAGCTCATCCACCAGAGGATGTGCAAACCGCTATACCTCAGGTTCCATCTCATAGTAACTACTTGGTTAAACCCGGCTTGAGATACTTATCGAAAAAGGAGGTGATTTCCTGGGCAAAGGCTGGACTTCCCACGCCATGTCCTCGGTTTTCATCCACAATCAACGTCACGTGAATGCCGGCGGCTTTCAGTTTGCTGGCCAACAGTTCGCTTTGACTCACCGGAATCGTCATATCATTCTTCCCATGGATGATGAGAAACGGCGGATCGCCCTTGCTTACATAGGTTGTAGGACTGGCAGCAATCGCTTTCGCCCTATTTTGTTCAACCGGGCCTCCTAGAAACTGCTCGATAGATGACTTGGCTATGGAGGCCATACCCTCGTTCGAATTTGATACAGCCTCGTAAAATTGCACGATATCCGACGGTCCAGACATATCACAGACTGCCTGCACCTCGCTCGAAAAGGTAGAGTTATCGCCAGGACCCTCCAGGTCCGCTACGCCACCTGAGGTGCCGAGGAGCGCAGCCAGATGTCCCCCAGCGGAGTGACCCCACGCCCCGATATGATCGGGGTCGAAATGATACGCAGCGGCATTGGCCCGAATCCAGCGGACGGCTGCTTTGCAATCCTCGATTGCGGCCGGAAAGGGCGCCTCTCCGGAGAGCCGATAGTCTATGCTGACAACGATGTAACCCTGCGACATGAGGTCTAGAGGTGGTGGATGGTTTTTGCTTCCGCGGCTCCAACGGTTACCGAAAATCCAGAGAACGACTGGCAAGGGATGAGTGATCGACTTGGGCGAATAAATGTCCAGCCGCAGATCGCGACCGTTAACACGTTTATAAACCACGTCGCGCACAATATTGACATCCTGAAAATCCGCCCGCCGGCGCCGCCCCTCCGCAGACTCGGCCAACTGCGTTCCCCAGATCGCCACCGCGATGACCAGCACCAGCGAGGCGATGACGAGGCGCCGAGATACAATCTGAATCCTGCGCGTTCTCATACTGCTGATGCGATTTTGTTCACCACAAAGCGACCTGCTCCCAAAGCCGAGTTACAAAAGCCCTGCACCGCACCCGGCGTCGGCAGCGCGCGCAATGCAGCCAGTCCTTCTTGGACCGCTGCTTCTTTCTTTTGCAGGCTTTCCTCAAATAGACGCTTGCTAAATTCATAAAGCTCAACATCGAGCCGGTTGTGGTCGCGAATCATTTCCACCGTGCCGGGATTAATCTGTGGTCGTGTTTTTGAGACCTTGCAATTCTTGTAAAAAAGGATCTCCCAATCAAAGGTGGTGGCCATGAGCATCAGACTCTCCTCGAACCGCTCTGCGATCCCTACGACGCTAAAGGATTTGTTGAGGTGCTCTTTCGCCATATCGAGTAATCGCTCATCGCCAATCATCGCGGTATCCTTAACTCCCGCAATTAACCTGCACTGCAAGTTGTGACGCTGAGGGAATTGCTGGATACAATCTTCTATCGTCAGCCCTCCCCCTTTCACTTTCCGGTGCA
>WNFR01028759.1_pt1 | contig 10616 bp, 11 predicted proteins | sample 5400221 | NCBI WGS metagenome assembly WNFR01 (sample SAMN13153357, study PRJNA577476) | soil metagenome | isolation source: 40 cm soil under Madrone tree | place: USA:California | collected 2016-06-14 | reverse complement strand
AATGATCGCTGGTTCTTTATCCAGCTGTATCGCTGGTTTCCATCAATCCTGAAGGTTCTCACAATCATCCGGCCCGAGACGCTCGTGCGTTGGCACAGGGCCGGCTTTCGCTGCTACTGGCGTTGGAAGTCGCGCCCACAGGGAGGGCGACCGCAGCTCGCCACGGAGCTGCGCGTATTGATCGGGCGGATGAGCGTCGAAAATCCGCTTTGGGGCGCGCCACGCATCCACGGCGAACTGCTCAAGCTCGGTTTGAGGTCGCGCAGTCGAGCGTCGCCAAGTACATGGTCAAACGACGGGGGCCACCCAGCCAGGGATGGCGAACCTTCTTGCGCAACCACGCGCCAGACATTGCCGCCATGGACCTGTTCGTTGTTCCAACTATCGGTTTCGACCTGCTCTATGCCTTCGTCATCGTCCGGCTAGACCGCAGAGACCTGGTCTGGATCTGTAAATCGGCGAGCCATTTGACCCCCTATCGGCGTCCAACGCTGACCCCACCAATGGCACTCGAAATTCTTGGTACTACGAAGGAAATCAGCAGTTGGCTGGGGTCACAGTTGGACGCCGATAGGGATCAAAGTTCGGAGCCGATTCACAAAATAGGTCGCCCCTAGGGATTCCGAATCCCGCTCGCGTCTCTGCGCCTCAAGCCTCGCTGCGCTTTCGATGTCTTTGCCCACGATGTAACGGATCTTCCGCGAATGGAGATCTATCACGAGCGTGCAGCCGCCGCGGAAAACGAAGTCCGCCCCGCGGGAAGCCCGTCCCGAGATGTCCGAGTCCGCTTCGTCCTGCAGTGCCTTTTCGCTGAAACCCCGGCGCTCTTGCGTGATCTCGACGACGAGTTGAGGCAAATCCTCGCCGTCCGGCCCGATCCGGCGGGTCGTCCGCACCGATTGGACATCGAGCACCGGTTCGCCACTGGCGCGCAAACGGCGTATCGTCCTGGACGCGTTTTCGCCGAGCGAGAGGCCCATCTTCCGTAGCGTGTCGGCCGAGAAATGCGATCGGTCCTTCAACCGGCCGTAGAAGGTCGCCGCATTGTCGATCGCCTGCTTCCAGACCTCCTCGCGCGATTCCCTATAGCCGGTATCGATCCCGTCCAGCCAGTTGATGGTCGCGTCCTCGTCAGGTTGCTGCCACAGAAGGCTGTCCACGGCCAGCGAGCGGCAGTCCCGCGGGTAGATCCCGCGTCGTCTGAACGCCTCGACGACGGCAACGCGGTATCCGCGATCGTCGTCCGGAACAAGATCGGCATCGGCGGTCACGAGGGCACGGAGGAAATCGCCGAACGTGATGTCGACCGGCGGCAAGTAATCGAGCGCGCGGATGCACATGCGCAGCACGTGGCCGGCGGTCTTGTTGGCTTCGGCGGTCAGGCGGTTAACTAGGTCGGGATGTAGGTCGTGTTCCGGAAAACGCGACCCGTCGCCGGTGACCAAGCGTATCAAGTCCGCCACGCGGCTGCGGTAGATCGTCACGAACGCGTCAAACACGGCTGCGACGAGAATTGCACCCCGTGCGTGAGGTTCGGAGACGGAGAGGATCGCCTCGGCGTCTGGCAATCCAGTGTCTGTATCAACCTTGTCGATACCGTCCCGGAGTGCGCCGTAGTTTCCGATCGCCTGCCCGAACTGGAATGCCAAGTTGCTGAGGAGCGAACGCTGCGAAAGATCTCCGCGCAGCTTGCTGATCTGATTCTTGACCGCCTCCGGCATGGTGAAATGCTGGAACAGCGCGACGATGTCGGCGAAGGCCTCATGGAACGCGAACGAATCCGGATTGCTAGATTCGAGGTACATGCGGTGCATGCCGTCGAGGATCGCATGGCTCATCTCGTGCGCGATGATGTCGTGCGAGAGGCAGGCGAAGATCGTACCTCCCGGCAGGTTGTTGCCGACGTCCTCGCCGCCGGCGCGGAAGTAGCCGAGCAGCAGCGCGCGCTTTTGCGGGCTGTAGTAGGCGTTGGCCTCGCGGAGCGCGTGCGGATAGATGCGAAGCTTTGGGATGTATTCCTTCGCCTTGTAGGCCGTCGGATCGTTGCGCGCCCAGCGGTGCGCCCACAGAATCCTGCGCCCGAGCGCGCGCTCGAAGTTGCGTATCGTGGTCATTGCGATCGCGTAGACCATCTGCTGATGGAATTGCGGATTTCCCTCCGACGGCGCGAAGCCGTCCTGCGCGAGCAGTTCGGGGGAATTGAGGTTTACCGGCTCGTAGAACGCGTCGCTCGCCGGGTCTACGTCGATCACCTCTACGTACTCCCCGACTGGGCCGGGCGCGAGTTTCTCCCACGGTACTTTGACAATGGCAGCGTTCATCGTCGCCGTCCGCAGATCAGTCGAGGCGGAGGGATCGAACGCGTACACGCGCAGGCGGCGGAATGCCGGCGGGGAAAGCGGCCTCATGGCTCAATATTCCTCGGCGAAGGGAAACTTCGTCGGCGGGTTAATAGTGATACCGAATTTGGTCTGCAAGGAAGCGTCGATGTGTGCGCGCAACGCGGCGTCGCAGACAGCGTATCCCCAGTTCATGAGGCGGTCTTGAACGTTCCGGGGCATGGCCTCGAGTCGGGTCGGAATCTCCGCCAGCGGTATCGGGTTTCTGGTCGCGCATTTCAGCGGATCGGACGTGAGCTTGTAGTCGGCGAAGGCCGTTCGAATCCCCCAGTAGGTGCCGGTATGGTCATTGCGCAGATAGGAGTCGATCAGGTGGCGCTTGCGCAGGCTCCTTACTTGGTTGTCGACAGTATCGAGCACGCGCAACGAATGCCTGGCCCAGTCGCGGTGGGGATCCTCTTCGGGAGCGATCTTCTGGCCCGCGTCGCTGACGAGAAGCGTCGCGTAACGTTTTGTGATCGTCTCGAGCCCAAGATTGTCGTACACTCCGCCGTCGCTCAAGATCGCGGTTTTGATGTAGGGCTCCTTGTGGAGGTCGGCGCCCGGCGTGTTGACGACCGGCTGCTCGATGTCGAGCGTCGACGGCGACAGCACGGGCGGGAAGGCAGACGACGCCGCAACGGCTGCTGCTAGCGATACGTCCGGTCGTTCCACCAGTCCGACGCGGTAGTCCCCCATGTAGTTGCGTGAGAAGCGCCATAGCGCCGCCGTCTGAATATTGGTTGCGTTGATCACAAAGCGGGGATTGCCTGGCCGGGAGTCGTCGGGCAACGCATTGAGCTTGGCGCCATGAAAGAGTGTCGAATCGTAGGCCTTGGCCACCCGGTCGCTGATCGATCCCGGAAGCAGGATGCCGCCAATGATCGCGCCGGCATCGACCGACGTGTCGGCCATCTTCCTGACGCGGTCGACGACGATCTCGAAATTGGATGCGACGTCGCCCGTGAACTTGAGATCCTTCCAGCTCGTTCCGAGCACGCCCGCCGTGATGGATCCGCCAGAGACGCTTGATATCCGCTTGATCTTGCGCAGGAGGGCAACCTCGTTGAGGCGGATCAGCGCCCCGACGTGGAAGACCATCGCACGATAGCCGCCGCCCGAGAGCGCGAGTCCGATTCCCTCCTCCGGCTGTGCGGGCGGCTTGTCGAGAAATTGATCCAAGGACATAACGCTGCTCCTGATTGCAAGTCTTTCCCGCGTTCTACCATTTGGCGGCCAGGCCGACTGTGGTCAGGTTCACTTTTCCGCCGGTCTCTTCGATGTTGCCGTATTGATAGGCGACCTGGAGCGCCAAGTGCCCTCCGAATCGAGGGGCAGGTTCAGCGTTAACGGCTATTCCGAGCGCCCCAACCCCTTCTCGGCCAGGGTCTTGATGCTCTGCAAAAGTATTTGCAAGGCGTGAACGTCTTCCACTTCGTCTGATCCATCAACAAGGCTAAGGATATTGCGAAGGGCTTCCTCTGGTGTCATGGCATCACCTCATGTTGCATGCCCACATCGTACATCATCGCATCGATCAATGGCAGTTTCGAGTTAGCATTGTCAGCTATGGGAATTTCGATCATCGATCCCGCGCCAGCTTTCGCTTTCCCCAATGTGCCTTTTTCCCTGATGATTCGAAGACTCGCTCAACGTGACGAATCAACGCATGCATGACTCCAATCCGCGCAAACATAGTTGGCCCGTTGTGCTCGACAACGAGAAGCAACGCTTCCATGGCGGCTTCGGGCGCATCAATGCCCACAGTCGTATTCGTCTCCCATGAATTTCTAGCGTGTCGCCGTCGATGACGCTGGCGCGGCTAGTGAGTTTATCGGCGCTCGCTGGAATCTCTGACGCGGAAGCGCTCGCTAATAAGCTCAGTTTTGATGTACCTTTCTCCTGCGGCCAGTGCCCGCAACTTCGAAATGTCAGCTTTGACGCTTTCGTAATAATCCAAGCGCAGCATATTTCGGTGATCTGCCTGAATGCCTAATCCAGTTCAATGGCAAATGATGTATAGGCGATCTTCGCGTAAGCTCCTGACGATAATTCCGTCGGCTTTATGTCAGCCATATCGCGCGGCCTATTTTTCAGCACTTGATCAGTGATGCGGACAACCTTCTCAGCGTCCCAGCCGGTGTAGGCGTATATGCTGGCGGCAATCAGGTCGAAGGTCGGATGCAGGAAAGAAACAACGGGCGTGTCGATATCGGAAGATACGTCGTAAAATTTCCCCGCACGACAGTGAAGAGTTGTTGTGTACCACAACTCGCCGGTATCTTTGGCCCGCATCCCGTCCGTTGCCCAAGTGTCATCTTTGAGAACCGGGTCTGGCGGCTCCCTATTAAGTCGTAAGCTCGGCAGCCGCAGCGACAAAACACGCGGGGCTTCGAGAAATCGTCTACGGAACAGATCGCAACTCGGTACCTGCTCCGCCGCGATGCTCGGCGCAACCAGAGCGCTCAAAACCGCGCAACTCAGCGCAGCCACGCAAACAAAAAGTCTCATTTTTGGAACTCAGCCCCGAGTAGAAAACTAACGTACAGAGTTCTAACCAGATGGTCAGATCGAAGTCACCTAGGCCGTGAACCCATAAATTTGCTGGGCTGACGCCACGCCAGAGTCCGCTATGCCCCGATAGCCGACGTGTTGCTGCATAGCAGCGAAATGACGTGATGGGCCAAAACCTGACGTTGGTGGCACAAGCTGGCGCGGCCCGGAGGCGGAAGAGCTTGGCCGGCGGCTGCTCGCCAGCGAAATTTTGCTTGGTCAGATAAGCGCCGAGAATAGCGACTCCGCTTAAACCGACTAATCCGGTCCTACTGAGGCCATCCTTGTTGAACCGCTCGGGTCACTCATCAAACGGCGCCGCCGACATAATTTGCGATGCCGTCGGGATTGGCCGACCGTGCAATGTACAGCCGGCGGTGCGCGCAACATCGTCAGTCCAGGTTAAGACTTGGGCGGCCGGGTGATGCCGGCAGTGCTCGACCAGCAGATTTCGAAATTCGGCTTTAAAGTTCAGCCGTGGATATTTCTCGAGCAATTCCTCCACCACCTGTGACGGCACTTGATCAAGGCTCAGACCCAAAAAATCGAGCCCGGCGCCGAAATGGACCAACGCTATCTCGCCTGCCAACCGAGTCGGTATTCCCGGAGAGGTATGCAACGCGATCGCCTTCCAAACCAGATCGGCGCGCTCTGGCGTCACCCAATGCCTCGCGCAGAACTCGCGCGCGGCATCCGCGCCATCCACCTCAAACCGGTTGTCGCGGCGGTAGGGGGAAACCAGCCCCAGGTCATGCAAAATCGCTGCGCAAAACGCAGCTTCCTCGTCGACCACCGAACGACCGAGGCCCCTGACAGCAAGGCTACCGAAGATATAGGTCCGAAGGCAATGAGTGCAGAGAAACTCGGGTGAACTCGACTCCAACAGGTCGACGGCGGCATTGCAAAAGTTCCGTATCCGGAATCTTAACACCGGCCACCGATTTCATGCGCACCAAGGCCATCGTGATTTTCCTTCTCTTGTTACGCCATTCATAAAGTTCTCTTTTTCCGGCTCGCTCCGTGTGTTGTGTAAGAACTTCGTCTCAATACTCAAACCAGCCTTGAAGCGACCGGTTCTTTTCGTCGGTGAAGGGGGAGTAGAGGTGATCGATCGCAACGTCTGGCGGGGAGATCAGCATCGACTTGGCATGGGTGAGCGCATCGAAGCCGTATTTTCCGTAGTAGTGGCCCATCCCGGCGGACCCGGTACCTCCGAACGGCATCGTCTCGACGAACAGATGAACATTCACCAGATTCACGCCGCCTCCACCGTAGGATAGTTGGCCAATGAAGCGGTCGATGGTCTTCTGTTCACGGCTGAAGATGAAGCCGGCAAGCGCTCGCGGTGTCGCCGCCATCCTTGCCATCGCCTCGTCGAAGGACTTGTAGGTCAGGATCGGCAGTATCGGGCCGAAGATCTCGTCTTCCATGATCTTGTCATCCCAGGTGATGGGATAGAGAAGCGTCGGGTCGAGGTAGTGTGCTTCCCGATCCGACTTGCCGCCGGCGACCACCTTAGCGGGATCTATCAGCAATGCCAGCCGGTCCACCGTGCGCGCATTGATGATGCGCGAGTAGTCGGAATTGGATTTCGGGTCGTTGCCAAACAGTTCGACCAGAGCCTTTTTCGCCTCGGCAACGAAGGCGTCCGCAACGGACTCGTGCACATAGGCGTAGCCCGGCGAGGTACACCATTGGCCGCCCCATGCCATAGCACCCCAAACAATCTTCTTCGCCGCGTCGGGGATGTTCGCGGTCTCGTCCACGACCGCCGGATTCATCCCGCCGAGTTCGAGCAGAACAGGCGTGAGGTTTTCCGCTGCCGCCCGGGCGACGATCTTGCCGACGTAGGTGCTACCGGTGAAGAAAATGAAGTCGAACGATAGCTTCAAGAGTTCAGTGTTCTGCTCCTTACCACCGGCCACTATAGTCACGGCGCCCGAATCGAAATATTTCGGGACAAGGTCGAGCAGCACTTCGGTCGTTGCCGGGAGTGCTTCACTCAGGGTGAGGATGCAGGTGTTGCCGGCTGCGAGCGCTGCTAGCGCCGGGCGGATCAGCAACAGCAAGGGCCCGTTGAACGGGCCAATGATCAGTGCCACGCCATATGGCTCGCGATAGATCATCCCCTTGTGGCCGGTCTCAGCGAGGAAGCGCGGGATTGGCGCTTCGATCGGTTTCATCCACTCTCGCAGCTGGCTCTTCTGAACCTCTGTTTCGCCCGCCGACGCCTGGGTCTCGAAGATGTATTCCTGCGAGGCGGTCTTGAAGTCTTTGGCCATCGCCTTCTGGAAACGCTCCTCGTTCTCGCTGATCATCCGGGCCATGCGGTCGAGCTGGTCGACACGCCATTCGTACGTACGCGTGACGCCCGTGGCGAACAGCGCCCTCTGCGCATCGAAGATATCCTGGAACTTGTTCATTGGGGTTTCTCCGGACATGCTTACAAAGCGCTCGCCTTGATGGCGTTGATGGAGGTGTTGTCCCAATAGCAATCCAAGCGCGATATTTTGCCGTCCGTGTTGTAGCGGATGATATAAGCGTGGGCGATCCGTCCAACCTCTCCTTTCTTCACAAGGCCTGGGACATCCGCGGGCATAGTCCCGCCGAGTAATGCCTGCACCACAATAGTGTTCTCTTCGCCCGGGATCATCTCGGCTATTTCGACCCCGAAATCCGGTACGACCTGCGGAAAGCCGCGCCAAATTTGTTCGAGGCCGCCTCGGATCGGCACAACACTGTTCTTGCCATAGGGAAGGTATCGCCCTTGTGCGCCGTCTGCGCAAAGAGCCAGCATGCGTTCCACGTCATGAGCGTCGTAGGCGGTGAAAAACTCTTCGGTGATCGCCTTTGGGTTGTTGCTCATATGACCTCCATTGGGGCTGCTGTTAGGGGCGGCGCCGCCTACGCCACGGTCAGAACCATCCGAAAACGTGCTTTGCCGGACATCATCCGCGCGTAGGCCTCCGCAGCTCGCTCAAGCGGCATGGTTTCGATCATTGCGGCGACATCGCTAAGGACGCTGAACCTGAGCGTTGCATCGCCCGCCTCGGGCGTACCCGTCAGCGCTCCGTCGACACCAAGTTGCTTGAAAAGAAGCTCGAACGCCGACAACTCGATCGGCTCATCGGTGGCGCCGAGCGAGATCACAACGCCACCGCGTCGCAAGCCGCCGAGTGCGGCTGCGACTGCCTTGCCGCCAGAGGCAGTGGCCAGCACCATCTGCGCGCCCCCACGCTGCTGGAGTGCCTTGGCGACATCGGTCGTGGCGCTGTCGATATAGTGATGCGCGCCCAGTTTCTTCGAAAGCTCGGCCCGATCGGCGCCGCGGTCGATCGCGACGACCTCAAACCCCATGCGCCGCGCGTATTGCACGCCGAGGTGGCCCAGTCCGCCGACCCCGAAGACCGCAACCAGATCTCCGGCTCGTGCCGGCGAGTTCCTGAGGGCGCTGAAGGTCGTTAGACCAGCGCATAACAGGGGCGCCGCATCGACCGAGGAGAGATCGTCCGGCACAGCGATCAAGCCGCTTGACTTGGCAATCATCATCTCGGCGTAGCCGCCATCGTGCTGCACCCCCGTGTAGCCCTGGTTGGTGCAGTTCACGAGATCGCCATCGCGGCAGTAGACACAGTATCCGCAGCTGCCGCCGAGGAAGCCGACGCCGACGCGTTGGTCCAGCTTCCAGCCTTGGACGCCTTCTCCGATTGCGTCGATCCGGCCGACCGCTTCGTGGCCGGGCACCCGCGGCCACTCGATCGGCAATATCCCCTCGACCGTCGCGGAATCGGAATGGCACACGCCGCAGGCTTCGACGCGGATGCGGACATGACCGGCAGGCGGATCGAGCAATGGCTTTTCGGTCAACTCCAACTTGCCTGGACTGACCGCCTGCACCGCGCGATAGGTCGCAGCACCTTGCATAATCTTCCTCCTTCATTGTCGTTGTTACCCACGTCCACAGCGGGCTTCCGATTGATGACCTACGGCCATCGCCCCGAGGAGACAGGCGGCGCGCTCCTGCATCCGGAGTGCGGTTTTGGCATGTCCCACTCCGCCTACCTGACACTCCTGGAAGTTCGTAAAACTAGGGGATTCGGGGTGCGTGCTCTTGTAAAAACGAAACATCCTTGGTCTGTTCGATTCGAATCGAGCAGGAGCCAAGACTGCGCAATGCTCGGTTGCCCTCTTTCAGAACTTCCGAGTAATTTGCTGCTGTCGCCGCCAGGCGCCTGGCGTGATGCCACGCAGACGCGTATAGGCCTTCGTGAAGTGGCTTTGATCGGCAAAGCCGCAGGCGCATGCAATTTCGGCAAGCGAAAGCCTACGGTCGCGCAATAGTCCATGCGCCTCATCAATCCGATGTTGGAGCAGCCATTGGTGCGGCGACAGACCCGTCGAACGCCGGAACGCGCGAGCGAAATGCCCGGCCGATAGCGAGCATTCCGTCGCGACATCTGCAATCGAAACATCTCTCTGAAGGTTTGCGCTCATGAGCTCTTTGGCGCGCCGTTCCTGCCAAGTGGCGAGACCGCCTCGCGAGGGCGCGGCGACGCTTCTCATGCCTCCATACGCATGGGCGATGTGAGTGCCCAAAGCCAGGCTGATATGGTCCGCAAAGAGCTGGGACACCTGGTCGGGGTTGTCGAACGCCGGCAAAAGCAGTCGCGTAAGTTCTCCTACGACGTGGTCCATGACGCCCACGCCTGGAGTGAACTTCAGATCGGAGATCCTCGGGGCGTTGGCGTCGTCCGCGATCGCATCCAGAGTCTTTCGCGGCAGATGAAAGTTCACGGAGTCAAGAGGGTCGTGGAAATAGAACCGTGGGCCTTGGCGCAAGTCATGAAACACGACGCCGCCCGCATGAAGCGGCTCGGTCTTTATCGGCCTACCGTCCAACCAAAGTTCGCGGGAATTTTTTCCGTGTATCTGTATGACGATCATATAGGCGTCGTCGCGAGGCGACGGGTTGGTCACGGTGTCAAAAGGCATGTCGAGTTGGCAACGGGTCGCCGCCAGGGAGTTCTTTTGAATAGTCTTGATGAGTGGAGTGTGCTCGTCGGACAGCCGCAATATATGCTGCATCCGCCTGTTGAAGATGTCTCGCTTTGCCATCGCACTCTCCCGCGCCGCCCAAGTCGGTCCTCACCTCGCTACGTCTGGAATTTCAGGGGCAAGCTCCTGCGCGATCATGGCGCCGAAGGTGAATCCCACAATGGCGAAGCTGGTCAGGCCAAGCGCGCGGTAGTATCCGCCGAACTCCTTCGTACTCACTGCGACCGTTGAAGGAGTCACACCCGTCGAACGGCCGATATCGGGTTAATCAAAGATGATGACGTCGCGCTGCGCCGCAAGGTCGCGCAGTGCTTGTTCTTGTTATAGAGACCGCTGGCCGGCTTGAAAGACTTTTTAGGCTGGCCGCATGCTTGCGAGACATGGGAGGCTAACGATGAAGCTACGACATCTGCGAGCGGCTTCGGTAATAGACCTCCATGTCCGAGAAGTCAAAACCGGACTTTGCCGGCGGCGGCCGTAATGTCCGCTAGGGGTCCAGGCTGTGTGAAAACCCCATCGATGCTATGATTCTCTTGCTGAATCGGCGGGGGAAGTGATGCGGGGTTTTGTTCAAGGGGCGGATCGCCAGCAGACGACGCTGTTGCCGGAATGCCTCGATGATTGGGTCGA
>WNFR01008130.1_pt1 | contig 10616 bp, 7 predicted proteins | sample 5400221 | NCBI WGS metagenome assembly WNFR01 (sample SAMN13153357, study PRJNA577476) | soil metagenome | isolation source: 40 cm soil under Madrone tree | place: USA:California | collected 2016-06-14 | reverse complement strand
TCCCTACAAGCTAAAAAACAAAATGGGCCTTTCCGGCCTGCAGGATCTCGCGCCCAATTTCGACTGGAATATCTATTACCGCGCGCTCCAATACCCCCACATTGAAATTCTCAACGTCGGCGTTCCCAATTTTTTCAAGGAAGCCAACCGCATGCTGGCCCGCGAACCGCTCGCCAATTGGCAGACCTACCTGCGCTTTCACGTCGCAGACAGTTCCGCGCAATTTCTCACCGCCGCTTTCGTCCAGGAGAATTTTCAGTTTTATCGCCAATACCTGCACGGCCAGAAAGAGCAGCAAGCCCAGTGGAAACGCTGCGTTCAGTTCACCGACTACATGCTGGGCGAAGCCCTCGGCCAGGCTTACGTCCGCAAAGTTTTTTCGCCGGAGCTCAAGCAGAGCACCCTGGAAATGGTCCGGCATATCGAAGACGCCATGTCGCAGCGCATCCAAGCGCTCGACTGGATGAGCCCGGAAACCAAACAGCAGGCGCTCGCCAAGCTTGCCGGCATTCGCAACAAAATCGGCTATCCGGACCGCTGGCGCGACTATAGCTCGGTAAAAATCGTTAAAACCGATTTTCTCGGGAACGTCCAGCGCGCCGCCACTTTTGAAACTCGCCGCGACATCGCCAAAATCGGCAACCCAGTCGACCACGGCGAATGGCAAATCTCTCCCACCACCGTTGACGCCTACTACGATCCGCAAATGAACGACATCAATTTTCCCGCCGGAGTTCTCCAGCCCCCGCTTTACGATTCCAAAATCGACGACGCGCCAAATTACGGCGACACCGGCGGCACCATCGGCCACGAACTCACCCACGGCTTCGACGACGAAGGCAGCCAGTTCGACGCCAAAGGCAATCTGAAATCCTGGTGGACCAAAGCCGACCGCGAAAAATTCGACCAACGCACCAAATGCGTCAGTGACCAGTATTCGCAATACGTGGTCACCGAGGACGTGCACATCAACGGGGAATTGACCAAAGGCGAAGACGTCGCCGACCTCGGCGGAGAAATCCTGGCGTACATGGCCTGGGGCGCGGCCAGCTCCGGCAAAAATCTCCAGCCCGTCGACGGCCTCACCCCAGAGCAACGCTTCTTCATCGGCTTCGCTCAGTGGGATTGTTCCAACGACCGTCCGGAAGATTTGCGAGTCCGCGCGCAAACCGATCCGCATTCCCCTTCCGAATACCGCATCAACGGCGTCATCGCCAACATGCCGGAATTCGCCAAAGCCTTTTCCTGCCGCGCCGGCCAGCCCATGGTCAAACCCCCAGAAAAAATTTGCCGCGTCTGGTAACCGCTCCGGGCGAATGACGATCATTCAAATATTTGGCAATTCGGGTGCCCCCTCGATGCAGTGGCCAAATCACTTCGCGGATTTTCCGTGCTAGCCTTTACTCTGTTATGGTATAACAGTTATATCTTGTGCGATTCCATTTTGATCTCCGCAAGAGCAAAAGCCTTCGTCGCAACCCCAAGCGCGGCATCGGCTTCGAGGAGGCACAGGAGATTTTCGAGCACCCTTATTACTGCGATGAGCGTGTGGACTTGCCGGTTCAGCAACGCGCCATCGGCTGGGTCAAGGGCCGCCTGTATACCCTCATTTTTGAGATTCGCGAAGATGCGGAAGGCGAGTTCTACCACCTGGTGACGCTATGGAAAGCCACAGCTGCGGAGCGCAAACTTTATGAAGAACACGGTTCGTAAAAAGAAACCAGCCTCGGCCGAATCCATCGCCCGGATGGCCGATCGCGGCCAGGATGTTTCCCGCTTTTTCAGCAACTCCGGCCAGATGCGCAAACCCATCCAGAGGGTTAATGTCGATTTCACCGCCGCCATGCTGGAAGAACTGGAAGCTGCCGCCAAGGATCTCAACGTCAGCAGGCAGGCGGTGATCAAGACCATGCTCCGCCAGGCTTTGGACCAGCGCCAACACGCGCGAACTTCCCGCTCCAGGGCAAAGCGGTCTTAATTCTCAGACTCTGCCGCTTTTCCGAATGTAGTGCCAGGCGGCGCCTGCCCCGACTTGTCGGGAGCCCAGCTTCCGCGTAGGTGCTTTGCAGGGGGGCCTTCGCTATCGCTCCGAATTCTTTCCTTCTCTTTATATAGCCCTGGTAGATATAATCTTCTGTTCTTATACCGCTCTTTGTAATTGACAAGAGTTCTATCGCACCTACATAATTCCGCCACCTTAGGTTGGCGGGAAGGAGCACCAATGACCGGCGCATTTCGTTTAGCCGTCGTGCTTGTCGTCGCCACGTTCGTAATTGCGACGCGGGCACAGCAGGCCCCCGGTTCGCCACCACAGCATCAACACGTCGCGCCGAACCTCATTGATGGTGCTGTTCATCCCGAACTCATTCCAGATTCGGTTGCGTATCGTTTGTACCTTGTCGCTATTTCCACCGACCAAAATCCCACCGAAGTTGCACAAAAACATCAACGCGCGCAACTTTTAAAGACTGGCCTCGGCGAGACCGATCAACTGATTTTCATTGGCATTCTTTCCGATTTCAGATCGAAATACGATGCTCTTGTTGCCGATTACAACGCTTCCGCTAAAGCGGATTCGACAACAGATGTCCACACTTTGCTAAAGAAGCTGGACGACCTTCTTAAGTCAACGCGGGACACAATCAGCGTTCGCCTGTCACCTAGAGGCGCGGCGAAGCTACATTCATTCATCGTCTCGGAAAAGAAAAATATGAGAGTGACGGAGGACTGATATGAACCGCGCAACTCTTTTCCTGTTGGGATCGCTTACGTTGCTGTTGAACTGTTCCGCAGCCTACGGGCAAGGTTGTTTCGTGCCCCACTTCAGCGTTTATACGAGCGTCGCGCGCGACGGCAATAACATTTACACATCAGTGGAAATGCAAGGGTACGCTTACATACAATGCAGTATGCCAAGCGGCAGCGTGACCCATAAGGCTGCGGCGCACAACGCCATATCCAACACGGGAGGCTGGACCTACTCTGGGTCGAGCTGTCCGAGTTGCTACTACACTGTAAGCGGATACGACTCATTCGTCGGTGTTCCGGGGGTAGTGTATCCCTGGACCTGGGATGGTGAAGCCATTTGTAGTATCAGGGGAGATTTTTTTGACCAGGGAAGCAGTAGCAGCATTTTAGGTTGCCTCGCGCCTTCAACCGAGGTAACGGCTGACATAGGGTTCAGTGGTGCCAATTATGAGGAACAATACGACATGACGTTAAGCGATAGCGCCGGCGACTCTTTCGACAGCAGCCCCCAGGTTCCCAACATCCAAGAAGCCACGGCCACGACACCGCAGGGCACAAATACCTGCTGGTACAGCGGATCGAATCTACCTAAAAATCCCGGAGTTTCTGGAGGCCATTGGAGTGTTGGATCCGTCGGCGGGAGAACCGAGCACAATCATTGGGGCTACGATTCTATCGGTCTAACATTAAGCGATATATCCAATTTACAACAGTTCGGTACGGGAAACGGAGTAACATTCCCTTGTACTTTGACGATACATCAGGTCATGCAGATCATGTGTAACGCAAATACGTGGTGGCCATACCGCCAGGACACAATCACGATCACCGTCAACCACAATCCAAACTGGGTAAAGATCTGTCGCGACGGCATATGTGGTTTGCCGGTTGACCAATGAAAGGCCGAAACGTGAAACCCCCTTGCGCAATCCTTTTGTACATGATTATTTCGTGGTCGCTCTGGGCACAGGAAGCGGGAAGGAAGCCTGAGTTCGGAGACCTTGGCATCATAGAACACGGTCAGGCTACGGGAACCGTGGTTTCAAATGATCCGAGGCCATTGTATCAGGCTATAGCAGCTGTTGGTCAGGAATACGGTTGGGTGATCGATTTTGAGGATCCCCGTTATCGTAGTCCATTCGATCTGGTCGACGCTACGGACGCCAAGTGGCGCGCTGACCATCCGAACGACAGGGGTGTGACAAGGATCGGAGGGGGAATGTTCCAAAGCAGTTTTCCAGAGCCCTCGACCATAACTTCCGGAACCGCTGAGGAGGAGGTTCTGCAGAAATTGATATCCGACTACAACTCCAGCGGAAATCCAGGAAGATTTATCCTTCGTAAGGAGGCCGAGAGAAGATATGCCGTGATCGGCCTTTCCGCAAAAGACGATACAGGGCAGGAGAAAATGATGCCCGTAGTGCTCGATACGCACATCAACATCCCCAGCGAACATCGGTCCGCCCTTGAAACACTGAACCTCATTTTAAAGACACTCTCCAGTACCGCTGGGGTAAAGGTTTATGCCTCGATGCTATCGAGCAACGTCATCCAAGAACCCGATATTGTTGTCGGTGGAACCGACATTCCCGCCAGAGTTCTGTTGCTTGAGACTTTGCAAAGCGCAAACAAGCGAAGATTTGTTCGGTGGGACTTACTTTTCAACTCAGATGCGAACCAATACGCTTTTTGTATCAGCGCCGCCTCTAAGATGGAGGTCGACGCACGAGGGGAGCAACATCCCAGGTTTATCGAACGCAAATAGGGCGCACCTGGTCGGGCTGACTAAATGAGGTTGTCGGCTCCTAGCTCCGAGTAAACTTGGTTGCGCAAACGACCGAGGGTGCTCCCAGCTTCCCCCCGGAAACTCGGGGACGTTCCCAGTCGATTTCGCTTGACAGCACGTAACTAATATAGTATTATTAGTTTGTGCTTGGCTCGACGCTTCCTGTACGCCTTCCGGCATCACGCCACTCGCTCACCCACCCGGAATTTCCGCTAAGTCCTTTAGAATCCATACTTACAAAATTTCGCCTTTTCTACCCGTTTTCCGCCCAGATAAGTCCTTTATTTCCCGTACTTACAGATACCCCTTCCCCTAAGCCCTTTATTCCTCATACTTACGAAAAAACCGGGTGGGGGGAGGCGCTGCATCCTTATTGCGCGATTGCGCGCTCCGAGCTTCTCGGAGGGGGCCCACCGCCAAAACGAGAACCTGCCCGCAATCCGCTCGCGGATCTCGGCTCTCTAAGTCCTTCATCATCTGCAGTTATGGAAAACCCCAGGGGGGTGGCGGAGGCAGAGTCCAAGCAGATTGCTCCAACCGACGAACGGTACACGTTGAACGACAAACGATGAACGACAAACTTCGCCAAGTCGCCAAGTCAATGATTACCGATTACCGATTACTGATTACCGATCTCCGTTCACTTCGCCACCGGAGCCTTGGCGTCCAGCACTTCTCTCACTTTTTGTGCCAGCACTGCCGGAGCGAACGGCTTTTGCAGAAACGCCAACCCCGGTTCCAGGACTCCGCCGCTGGCAATCACGTTGTCGGTGTACCCGGACATGTACAACACCCGCAAATGCGGTTTCTTCTGAGTCAACCGGCGCACCAGTTCGTGCCCGCTCATCGACGGCATCACCACATCGGTCAGCACCAGCGAAATCGCGATCCCCGGTATGTCGGCAAGTTTTTGCGCATGGTCCGGATCCTGCGCCACCAGAAGTTTGTAGCCGTAGGAGGTCAACACCGTCTCGGTCAGCACACGAACTGCTTCGTCGTCTTCCACCAGAAGAATTGTTTCCGTTCCTTTGCGCGCTGCGGCTTTGCTTCCGACAACCGCCATGACATCGGCTGCTTCGTCAACGCGCGGCAAATAAACTTTAAACGTCGTGCCTTGGTTCGGTTCGCTGTAAACCCAGATGTAGCCGCCGCTCTGCTTCACGATTCCGTAACTGGTCGCCAGACCCAAGCCGGTGCCCAGCGCTCCCCCCTTGGTCGTGAAAAACGGTTCAAATATATGCGCCACTGTTTCCGCGCTCATTCCCACGCCGGAATCAAAAACGGCCAGCATCACGTACCGCCCAGGCTTCACGCTGACGTGCTCGTTGGCATACCGCTGATCCAGATCGACATTGCTGGTTTCGATCACCAATTTTCCGCCGTGCGGCATGGCGTCCCGCGCATTCACGACAAGATTCATCAGCACTTGTTCGATCTGTGCCGGGTCGGCTTTGATGGTGCCGAGGCCCTCGCTGAGCGCCACCTGCATGTGAATGTCTTCGCTCATCAGCCGGCGCAGCAACTGTTCCAGGCCGCGCACCACGCTGTTGAGATCCAGATTTTTCGGCTGCAGCACTTGTTTGCGGCTGAACGCCAGCAGTTGCCGCACCAACGCTTCGGCGCGCAGACTGGCATCTTCGATTCGATCCAGGTCGTTGCGCACCAGCGGCAGGTTTTCGGTTCTAGCCTGCGCCAGTTCTGTATACCCTTTGATAATAGTAAGCAAATTGTTAAAATCGTGGGCGATTCCGCCGGCCAGCCGTCCCACCGCTTCCATCCGCCGCGCCTGTTGCGATTGCATCTCCATCAGCTTGCGCTCGCTGATATCGACCAGAATTCCTTCCATCACCGGATGCGGGTAACTGCCTTGCGAAATCGCCGCGGTATCGCTGATCCAAACGGTCCTGCCATCCTTGCGCAGGATTCGGTATTCGGCCTGAAAGGATTTTCCCTGCAGCCCGGATTGCTCCGCTTCGTTCACCGCAGGGTGATCGTCGGGATGCACCAAGCGCAGCCAGTTTTCCGAATCTTGCAGCCATTCTTCCTGGGTGTAGCCGAGAATCGTTTCAATCTGCGGACTTACGTAATGCCACCGGCCGGTCACTCCAGGATCGGCGATGTAACTGATGGCGGCAACTTTTTCGACGATCATCCGGTACTTGATTTCGGCTTCGGCGCGAGCCTGCTCGGCTTTGCGCTGATCGGTCAAATCGCGGCTCAACAGCACGAAGCCGCCTTCGGGCAGAGCGGTGACCGCAAGTTCGACGGTGATGCTGGCGCCGTTCGCTTTAGGAACCGTCACCACCCCATACCACTTACCTTCTTTTTGCAACGCTGCCCTGATCTCGTCGACCGGAGCTCCCTGCAGATCTTCGATCGTGACGTTTTGCCAGGTTTCACCAGTCATCTGTTCGCGGGTGGTATTGCCGAAAATATTCGCGAAACCCACATTCACATAGGTGTATTTTCCATCCGCGCTGACAATTGCCGTGCCGTCCACCGCGGCGTCCAGCGCACCCGCTTGTTTCCTAACCACCTCCGCGTTGCGGGACTGGCGGTAATCACTGATCGCCATGCGACCCACATAACATGCCACGGACACCGCCAGCAGCGAATACCGCAGCATGGACCACTCCGAGCCCAGCCCCGTCGAAAGAAAGAAGATCAGCACCGGCGCTACTCCGAAAAGCGCGTTGGTCAGAATGGTTTCGCCAAAAGTCTTAAATCTAATTTGGCTATCGGACCGAATACCCACCGGCGGCTTCCAGCGTGCCGCCCAAAAGGCGCCCCACAAGAGCGGCAGGGTCCACGCGAGATCGAGCAGCGAGCCGGTCGGCGTTTCCCGGACAATCTGCCCATAATTTGCAACCGCGGTACCGATGACGTAAACCCCAAGAAAAGCGGCCATTCCGCCGTACAGATGCCTGGCCTCTTTCGACGGTGTCAGGAACGTCCGCAGCAGCGCGAGAAGAAACACAGTGGTGATTTCCGCGGTGGCTACCAGGTTTTCCTGGACTAGCGAGCCATGAGCATTCAGGGTCAGAGACGGCATGTAGAACAGGCCGACGTAGATAAAAAGAAAGACGATGACGATTTGAATCGCATCCAGGACGAATCCCAAATCGATTTCTTTTCCGCCTTGATCATGGTCCAGGAGTATGGCCATGGCAAAAAACGCTTCCTGGGTGTCGAAAAAGAATCTTACAAATGAAAGTTCCGGTGGTTCGCGCAAAAGAACCACTTCGTAGTATGCCCAACCGATATTGGCGATACCCCAAATGCCAATGCCAGCTGCTATCACCATCCAAAACGAGCGGGTAAAGCCAATTCCACGGCGAGAAGCGCGAATGCACATCACGACCGCAAACAAACAGGCAGTGGTTTGCAGTAAATTTCCAAACAGGGATCCGGTGGTGGAAGTGCCGAGAGTAAAGATCTCGACGATGTGCAGCGCAATGATGGAAAAGGCCAGGATGTAGAGTTTCCGCGGCATCAGCAAGTGCTTTCCGTCACCAGAGAGAGTGAGTGGCCCAAGTTTTCTCAGGGTTTGTGGGTACAAACTTACCTACTTCAAGGTCTGTAAGTACAGACCTTGAACCCTGAAAGCTGGATTCAATTCTATAAAAATTTGGAAGGCCTTGCCGGGCAAGAAGGACAAGCGTTCCAAACGTGCACTTTGGCCAGCGCTCAGGTTAGATTACGCAAATCCGATCGATTACGCGAATGCTCGAAGGGCTCTAGCGTCCCTCGAAGGGGTAGCGGTCCTGCGATTGAACCGCGGCGGCGACATTTCTGCGCAGTGCGATGGTATCGACAGCGGAGCGTTTGGCAAAACGCTTGAGTACCGCTATTTGAGTAGTTAACATGTCGCCTTCGTTGACGGCGGCGATGGCGCGCTTGGCTTCGTGTTCGAGGCGTTCCATGGCGTCGTTGATCAAGACGCGGGTGGCGTCGATCATTGTGGCGCAGGCAGACTCGCCTCTGGCCGCTGCGGCTTTTTGGGTGCGGAGCAGGCATGACTCCATCGCGTAGACTTCCATGACCACGTTGGAGAGCGCGCCGATCAGTTCCTGTTGGTCGGCAAGTTTTTCGCGGTATTTCTGCATGGCGCCGCCGGCGGCTTGCAAAAATATTTTCTTGGCATTGGCGACGATGCGGGATTCGCCGGCGAGCACACCTTCCGGAGATTCTTCAAAAGATGGACCGGCAAGAATTTCGTCGGCCAGTTTCATGGCCGCGGGAATCAGCGGCAATTGTCCGCCAAGTGCGCGCTTCATCAGCATTTGCACGATGAGCATGCGGTTGATTTCGTTGGTGCCTTCGAAGATGCGATTGATGCGGGAATCGCGATAAGCGCGGCAGACCGGATATTCCTCGTGGAAACCATAACCGCCAAAAATCTGCACGCCTTCGTCGACGACAAAGTCGAGCATTTCGCTGCCATAGACCTTGGCGATGGAACTTTCGATGGCGTATTCCTCTAGAACTTTCATGGAGTGGGCGACTTTGTCGCCGGTAGCGGCGGACATCATGGTTTCGATGTTGCCAGCGCTGCGATAGACCATGGATTCCACGGCAAAAATCTGAATGGCCATTTCGGCGAGTTTTTCCTTCATCAAGCCGAATTCGCCAATTTGTTTGCCGAAAGCTTTGCGTTCCTTGGTGTATTTCGAGGCGGTCATCATGACGTGCTTGGCGCCGCCGACGGCACTGGCGCCGAGTGTGAAGCGCCCGGCGTTCAAAATGTTGAATGCGACGATGTGGCCGCGGCCGATTTCATGCAGCAGATTTTCCTTGGGGACTTTGCAATTTTCCAGGAACACCGGAGTGGTGGAGCTGCCGTGAATGCCCATCTTGTGTTCTTCGTTGCCGGGCTTGCAGCCGGGATAGCTGCGTTCGACGATGAAGGCGGAGAATTTGTCGCCGCCGATTTTGGCGAAGACGATGTAGAGGTCGGCAAAGCCGCCGTTGGTGATCCACATTTTCTGGCCATTCAAGACATAGTGAGTACCTTCGGCGTTGAGTTCCGCGCGGGTGAGGGAATTCTGGGCGTCGGAGCCGGCTTGCGGTTCGCTTAAGCAGTACGCGCCGATCATTTCCGCGGTGGCGAGCTTGGGCAGATATTTTTTCTTTTGTTCTTCAGTGCCGAAATAGACGATGGGCAGGGTGCCGATGCCGGCGTGGGCGCCGTGGGTGACGGCGAATCCGCCGTAGATGGAAAGCTTTTCGGTGAGCACCATGGTGGCGATTTTATCGAGACCGGCTCCGCCGTAGGCTTCGGGAACGCCGCCGCCCATTAAACCTAGTTCACCGGCTTTTCTTACCAGTTCCGGCATCAAGCCGGGCTTCTTGTTTTCCAGGTCCTTAGCCAGCGGCAAGACTTCTTTAAGGACAAACTCTTCGGCGGTTTGGCCGATGAGCTTTTGGTCGTCGGTGAGGTCCGCAGGAGTGAAGACGTCCTGGGGGGCAGGGGACTCCAGCAGAAAACTACCGCCTTTTGCAGCCGCTTTGGTGACGACGCTGGTGGCCATGGGACCCCTCCGAAGGTTGGGTGAACTCAAGAAACGAAAAGCTCAGATGGTGCGGAGCAATTCAGCACAAGTGTCAGCACAAGTGACGCGGTAACACGGTACGGCGGAATTGTACTCTTGGTGCGCGCGAGCCGCAATTGACCGGAAGTACTGGTTTGAGCTGCAGATTGAAAGGGCAAGTTGGCGGTGCACTTTTTCCTTCACAATTGGCGGGGCGCAAGTCATGCTGTGGGCGAAACGGGATACAGCGAATCGGGAGAGGGTGATGAACAAGAAACTAGCTGCAATGGCGCTTTTCTGCATATTGGTTGGGCTGGCGGTATTTTCGCTGGAGGCTCCGGCGAGGGTTGGCGGAGCGCGGGCGCAGGGCGGCGGAGTGAAAGCTTCGCCGGAGATGGAGCGGCTACAGAAGATGTATCTGGGGACGTGGGACTACACGGAAACGTACGCGAAGACCTCGATGTCGCCGGATGGCGGAAGCGGAGCGGGGGTATACACCAGCGAACTGGGGCCGGGAGGGAATTCGATCTTGAACCGGTTTCATTCGAAAG